>ERZ1370068.4746-contig-380_pt1 | contig 75971 bp, 114 predicted proteins | sample MGYA00561227_ERZ1370068 | MGnify/ENA primary metagenome ERZ1370068 (study PRJEB38410, sample SAMEA6850437) | metagenome | study: Metagenomic assessment of the ecological functions of the soil: analysis of the soil microbiota associated with the... | reverse complement strand
TTGTACTTCGTTCAGTTGTTCTTACGTATTGTGCTATTTTGGATGAAGTGAATGCCAACAAATCGTTCGAACATTGTCCGCATCCGTCAAGTGCCATTGCTTTTACTGCGCGATCCCGCAGAAGCGTATTAACCGGATCGGTAAACGAGTTGTGATCCACCTTCTTTGACTTCTCGGGATCCGGGTATGGGGATTCCGATCGCCTACGCGCAAAATGATTGAAGAGTCTTGGCGTCGCTTACGATTACATGGCTCGACTTTACAGGTGAATGCCGGCGGAACTACAAGACATTTAAATGGCATCGTCTACGCGATCGCAAAGGCCACAGGATTTCCTGGCGGGAAGCATCTATAAAGCGCGCCGATCGCAAGCGGAAAAAGGAGAAAGTGGATACTTTCCCCAGACGCCGACCATATCCTGCCGCATCATCGCTGATGAATCTTGGGGCGGCCTCAAATCAGCAGATGGCGAGCTCTCGCCAGCTCGTTGGCCATGGTCGTTTGCCGATCCGGCAAATGGTGGCGATTGGGCGATGAAATTGCGCGTGACGAAAGTTATCCGCAGAGGAGAACTGGGAAACTGGGTGCACATTCCTGCCGATATGAATCCACTTATTTTTATGGGCGCAAAACTCAAGAACCGGAAAACTAAAGACCCGGCGACTTTCGATGCTTTTACGTATCAGATCTTCGGCGAGACTTGAGGCATCCTTCTATCGCGGCTTCTTCCAATATGTCTGATTTCTTTTTGCCCCATTGACGCTTTCAACCAGATCCCAGAGTTCCCATATAGATCGTGACAAGCGCGGCGAACCATATCCGGCTATGCCTGCCTTTTTTATAATGAATGTACTCAAGCCCTTCCGTTTGACTCCGTCAGAAGAGGCAACAGCGTGGTTGCTCGCATTCAGCGCCAGCTTCTTGGATTAGCCAGGAAGAGATTGGCACGTTGCCAGCGCTCGGTAGTAATCCTTCTACCGAAAGCCAGAGGGTAAATCCGCCCGTTCTGCAGGCTCGGCGGCGATGGTTTTCGCAACGATAAATCAACCGGTCTTCCCAGAACCACATAGCCAGCACGAGACCGATTCGTTCGGAACCTGTCTGGAGGCTGCGGGAGTCGGTGATCTCGGCTCTCATAAACGTCGTGGAATAACCAAATCTCCGCCGCGCCTCACTAACAGCTATCACCAGCCACTGCGCCATCGGTGCGCCCGATTTCCTGCTGTACGGCCTTCCAGATCGCTGTGGCCTGGTCTCTGGGTGAATCCGGGAAACGCGGGGAGTCATTCCAGGAGGATCGATCATGTGCCCGGTGAACAGGATGGCGGGCGAGCGGCGGACGCTTGGCGCCTGCGGTGGAGGCTGGTTGAAAGACACCGAGAGCCGCCTCGGCATTTTTCGGTGAGCACGCCGAACCTTGGAACAGTTCGACTTGGGCGCGTGCGGGAATCAAGCTGAAGTCAGGTGCGCCCTGCAACGCCGACTGATATCCAGATGCCACCCTCCCCGCCGCGACTGCTCGTCAGGGAACAGATAGTCGGCGGCGCTGATATCGAGCCAGCGATCCGTTTTGCCGGCTTGCTGGAGGCGTTGCCTACCGCATCAGGCGAGAGGCCAACGCTCCAACCAACTTCAGGCGCTGCGATTCCAGAGCGTCCGAGCGCTGCTTTCGCTGCGCCTCGGCATCCGAGCAGATCTGCCACGCTGGGAGTCGTAGCCAATTCAATCGCAGGGTCAACGAGACTCAAGGCGTTCAATCCTGGGTAGAAACTATCCAGATTCTCTAATCTTGCTGTACATCTCGTAAAGACTTGGCGCTCCAGGCGACTCGAACGCCGCCAAAGGCAGCCTGTCGCCGAGGCCGTCCAGGACGAGCGCGCCATCACGCTCCTTGATATTGCGCGTCCGATGAGGACGGGACGCCGCGCTCTGGGGGCCACCGTTTGCTGTTGCTTAGCACCAGCTGCAATGCCTGATCGGAAGCGTCCCAGTCTAGACGTTGATAGATGGTGCCGAGGCGTTGATTGGCTGCCTCGGTTCCGAAGGAGTTCAATGGCGCAATTCTTCCCATGTCTCCTTTCCGCCCGGTGCGCCCGGATCAGGCTGCGCGCCCGATCAGGTAAGGCCCTTCGAGCCCGAAGCTTCTGGCCTCCATCATATCCGACCCTTACCCAACTGGAAGTCCCCAACTGCTTCTATCTTCACGACTTGAAGGCGCATAGTTCGACATCATCCCGAAGCGATCTATACTGGGTACGAGCGAAAACGCGAGCGATCCCTGTCCTTCCCAGATCGGCAGCATCTGGAACTGGGCTGTCAGGACTGGCTCAGTTCTCGTCTGCAACGCGTCGTGAGAATCTCCAGTTTCTCGCCAACGTCCGGAGTCGTATTCAGATAACGGTCCAATCTTGAGAGATCAAATGGCACTTCGTCACAGGGCCCCACGCTCACTCGGGTCCTTCCTGCTCTTAGCGCCCTGCGCCATAGAAACGATCCGCTTGGGTTGCACCGCGACGATGCCGGATTGGCGAGTTCGTAGAAGACGTTGGCGTTATGAATCGGATATCGGCTGATCACGATATCGGCCACGAGCAACTGCTGGAACATGTCGGTTGCGCGAATGTTTCCGGCCTGCATAGACGGGACAGTGTGAACTTTACGCCATCGATGTCGAGGGCGGCCAGCGCCGGCGCGATCAGGTATTTCTGGACCTCCCCCTCTGGTTGATCGCTCTTTGTGCCAAAAGGACGAACAATGAAAGCTTTCGCCGTAACGGCCTCCAGAGCGAACCGGACTCAGATTACAAAGGATGAAAATTTCGCGCTTTCGATGTCAATCCACCTGTGCCGGCACTTTACCGGTCGACCGCACTTGTCGGCGATTCCGGGCAGCATGCATCGCTGGAACGACGAATTTTACGAACCACTCCGGTGGAACCAACCTTCAACCGGCAATCACCAAAACAGTACCGTCGAACACCACGTCGTCGCCCACGGCGGTCAAATCCATGACCCCGGTGTTGGCGGCTCGCGGCGGCTGATCAAGAACGCCTGCGCTCGAATAAAGTGTAATGCGGTGTGATGATCGGGTTCCCCTCGGTCGCCAGGGTGGTGGTCGACGAAACGGACCTTAAAGTTGGTTGTATCGATGGTCGACCCACGCGGGGATTTGCTGTTTACGAACGGCGCGCGACAGCGTATGCACCTCAATTCACAAGCTTCCATGAACTGTACACACATTCTTGAAGGTGCTCCCAACGCCGAACACCTTTTTCCTTCGACCTGAAGCGCCGGAGAACGTCGCATCCTCGATCTGCGTCTGTCCACTTGCCACCAGACGAACATTCGCAAAGGACGCGACGCCGGTTATTTGTGCAGTCGATATTGAGGTCGCACCGGATACCAGCGGTGTTTCTGCTGCGTAGCGTTTCGCTTTTCCAATGCGATCGCGGTGTGGTCTCTCGACCCGCATCGGTTATTGCTGACGGCTCCTGCGTGAGGTACAGTAACTCGCCCCGGTGCCACGCGATCGCCCGCCACCGCCGAGGCGGGAATGGGCGATTCGCTCATGTTGGATGGCGTTCATGGCGTTGAGGACCTCACTCAGAACCGCGTCGGCGGCGGGCTTCGACTCAGCCGGTTCCAGATTGGCGACGCAAACCATCGAAGCCGAGCAGCAGCGTGAGCGCAAGGGGCGGCGCACTCTCTGCGGATAACTATTGCGCAAGTGTATGCCGACGATCACGCTGTTGCGAAGGTCAGCAAGCCGCTCGCGTACAACCGGATCGTCCTTATGTCTGGATTTGCATCGACGTAGTTCGTGTATCTACGGGCATTCGCTGCAACAGTTCATCCAAGGCCTCCAGAGCGTTCACCGAGCAACGGCGGGCGATGTCAACTTTCTTGACAAGCGCCGCATAAGCTCTGCATTGCTCCCCAGCTGCTCATAGCAGTCGGAGATGACCGCCGACGCCTGTTGCGCGCCCTATTTCCTTCACGATAGTCGAGACGAGAGTTGTCACCAGGGGGTCGATGTCGCTCGTATATCGCGAAACACGCTGAAGCCGCGGCAAGCCGCGAGGCGGTGACAAGTCTGTGACAGGTGGCGGTCGCTGCGCGGTAGATGAAAGGCGCGGCGACACGGTGAACATGGTCTAATCGAGGAAGTTGGCAGACTTTCACGATCTGACTGATACCAAAAGCTTCGATTTTACTCTTTCCGGGATGGCGTATACCGCTAACCTGTGGCGGTATTGTTGTGGTCATCAGCACGCAGTACGCAGCGCCGATTCCGCGGTCCCTTCTCCACTTCAGCGATGCCGCCGTCAGCGCGTGGATCTTCTCCGCCATGCACCGAATGCACTTCTAACTACTTGATTATTGTGGAGCCGGGTGAAGGGAATCGAACCCTCGTCGTAAGCTTGGGAAGCTTCTGCTCTACCATTGAGCTACACCCGCGCGAACCCCGATTGTAGCGAATAGCGCCGCCGTCCCGCCGCGGTCAGGATCAGTGTCCGGCGATCGATCCGCCGCGCTGTCCGCGCCGCCGGCGCGCTGCCCGGCTCGCCCAGGTCCCAGAACAGCCCCGTCATGATGCCGAGGCCCTCGCGCGCGACATGCGACCAGCAGGTGCTCGTCGGGTGCGTGCTGCGAGCACGCGGGATAGGAATGCGGCACCCAGATCGTCGGCAATTGCGAGCACGTCGGCGAAGCAATCGTTCGGCAGCGACCCGCCGAGGTTCGGCAGGATCGCCGGACGCGAGCCGGTCGTGGCCGCGATCGAGGCCGCCGCCCACTGCACCCACGGGTGATCGGGATCGAGCCGCGTCGCCGCCATCGGCTCCAGTCGGACTGCCGCATCGTCGACCTTCGCGAAGCCGCGCGTATCGAGATGCGTGCGAATGACCGGAACGAACGTCCGCCAGTCGCACCCGGCAACGAAGCGCAACTGCAGATGCGCGGTCGCGCGCGGCGGTATCGCGTTGACCGGACGGTCGGGATTGCCGGTGCGAAACGCCGAGCACTTCGAGCGCGTTCCAGCCGAAGACCCGCTCGGCGGCGAGTCAGTCCCGGCTCGCCCCAGTGGCGATCGATCGCCGGGTCCGTCCGGCTCGCCGGGCTCGATGTCCGCGAGTGCGCGCCGGACCGATTGCGGCATCGGCGGCGGCAGCAAGCCGGTCACGAGGATGCGGCCCGCGCGCGTCGACCATCGACGCGATCGCATTGGCGAGCATCGATGCCCGGGATTCGCGAGCAGCCCGCCCCAGTTGCCGGAATGATGCGCACCTTCGCGCAACGCGACGCCGAGATCGAAATTGAACGCGCCGCGCGAGCCGAGGAAGATCGTCGGCCGGTCGGAGCGCAAGGCGCGGGCCGTCGGAGGCGATCAGCACGTCCGCGCCGCAACGACATCGCGCGCGACTCGCAGATCCGCCGCAATCCCGGCGAGCCGACTTCCTCGCCCATTTCCACCAGCAGCTTGGCATTGAAGCCGAGCCGCCCGCGCGCGGCGAGCACCTGCCCGAGCGCTGCGAGGTTGATCGAGTGCTGACCCTTGTTGTCGGCCGTGCCCGCGCCCGTACCAGCGGCCGCCGTCCGCTCGGAACCTCCCACGGCGAGCGGCCGCCGGTCCACTGGCTGTCGTAGCCCCGCGACGACGTCGCCGTGGCCGTAGATCAGCACCGTCGGCAACGCCGGATCCTCGATCCGCTCGGCGAAGACATCGGCGGCGCGCCCGCGCACCGGATTGTCCCATTGCTACCAGCGAAGCCCGAGCCGCACGGCACGCGGGCCCGATCTCGTCCGTCAGGTAGCGCGCGAGCGCCGCGCGCACACTCGCGATTCTGGCTCTCGGTCCGGATGCCGATGCGAGGCGCGAGCTCGGCCAGCAATCCCCGCCGTCGAACCACGCGGCGGCTGCTTCTATTGCCTCGCGACGTTGCACGCAGCAAATACGGGACGGCTGCGCCGTCCCGTTTCCAGTCTATTTCGGTTGCGGCACGATCCGCAGGTAGGGCTTCGGCGACTTCCAGCCGCCCGGGAACTTCTGCTTCGCCTCGTCGTTCGACACCGACCCGGAACGATGATCACGTCCTCGCCCGTGCTTCCAGTTCACCGGCGTGGCCACCTTGTGCTTCGCGGTGAGCTGCATCGAGTCGAGCACGCGCAGCACCTCGTCGAAGTTGCGCCCGGTGCTCATCGGATAGGTGAGGATCGAGCTTGATCTTCTTGTCGGGCCCGACGATGAACACCGAGCGGATCGTCGCGTTGTCCGGCCGCCGTGCGCGGCGCGTCGCCGCTCGCGTTCGGGATGGATCATGTCGTAGAGCTTCGCGACGGTGAGGTCCGGGTCGCCGATCATCGGATAGTTGACCTTGTGCCCCTGCGTCTCCTCGATGTCGCTCGACCCAGCGCTTGTGATCGCTGACCGGATCGATGGACAAGCCGAGGACTTTGGTGTTGCGTTTGTCGAATTCCGGCTTGAGCTTGGCCATGTACCCGAGCTCGGTCGTGCACACCGGCGTGAAATCCTTCGGATGCGAGAACAGGATGCCCCATCCATTCCCGATCCATTCAGTGGAACTTGATCGTTCCTTCGGTCGATATCCGCCGTGAAATCCGGCGCTTCGTCGCCTATCCGCAATGGCATTGTTGGCCTCGACGTGCGATCGTTTGATCGAAAATCCCGGGTTCCGCGCTCGCATGGAAGGCAGCCGGATATCGACCGGCCTCCAGGGTCGTCCGGGGTACGCGCCGCCCGGCACGTACGCGGCCATTATAGCTCCGCGACAATCTTGCAGGAGTGGTGCGATAATCATCGGCGCTACCCTCTCGCGGCTGCCCGCCGCCAATCCGTGGATGCCCTCCCCGAATCATGAATCTCTCCATCCGTAACGCATTCCCCCGCCTGTCATCGCCGCCCTCATCTTCGCTTCCGCCGTCGTGCCGGCGCAGACCGACGCCGGCTGCTGCCCCGCCGCCGGTACGGCCACCGCGACTGCGCCGCAGCTTCCCGCGGACCCGTGGCCGCGCGGTGGTCAGACCTCACCAACGGGCAGGTGCTCGTCTACCAGCCGCAGGTCAACAAGTGGGACGGCAACCAGATCGACTTCCGCGCGGCGCTCGCGATCAAGGCCGACCGGCGCGAAGGACGAGACGTTCGGCGTGATCTTCGCGACCGCGCGCACGCAGGTCGACAAGGTGGCGCGCACCGTCGTCTTCGAGAACATGAACGATCAGCGAAGATCGACTTCCCGACGCTGCCGAATCGCGGCGCCGCGTACGTGCCCGAGCTGCAGAAGGAGTTCGCGCCGAAGATCCGCACGATCTCGCTCGACCGGCTGCAGGCGTCGCTCGCGATCGCCGGCGTCAAGCCGCCCACGGTCGAGGTGCAGAACAATCCGCCGCAGGTCATCGTCAGCTACTCGCCGGCGATCCTGGTGCCGATCGACGGCGCGCCGGTGCTGAAGCCCGTGCCCGAGCATGACTCGCGCTATCAGCGCGTCATCAACACGCGCGCGCTGATCCTGCAGGGCGGGCTCGGCGACAACTTCTACATCCACGTCTACGACGGCTGGCTGTCCGCGAGCTCGCTCGCCGGGCCGTGGACGCAGGCATCGCTCGGGCCGTTCGGCGCGGCAGTGGATGCGATCGCCGCACGGAGCTCGCGAAGGCCGGCACCGTCGACCTGCTCGACGGCGGCCCCAAGGCGAATCCGAAGCCGTCGCTCGCCAACGGCGTCCCGACGATCTACACGAGCCAGGTCGCCGACCGAGCTCATCGTCTTCAAGGGCCAGCCCGATTTCGTGCCGATCGTCGGCACGCAGCTCCTGTGGGCGTCGAACACGACGAGCGACGTGCTGATCAACACCGCGAACAACAACTATTACGTGCTGCTCGCCGGCCGCTGGTTCACGTCGGCGGCGTCTCACCGGGCCCGTGGACGTTCGTCGCGAGCGACACGCTGCCGCGCGGACTTCGCGCAGATCCCGGCGCAATCGCTCGCCGGCGCCGTGCTGCCGACGGTCGCCGGCACGCCGCAGGCGCAGGAAGCGGTGATCGAGAATTCGATTCCGCAGACCGCGACGGTGCCGCTCAAGAACGGGCCGACGTTCACGCCGCAACTTCGACGGGCCGCCGCAGTTCGCGCCGATCGCCGGGCACGCCGCTCACGTACGTGACGAATTCGTCGCGCGCCGATCATCCAGGTGGCGCCGAGCGCGTATCTACGCGGTGACCGCCGGCGTCTGGTTCACCGCGGCGCAGCTCGACGGGACCGTGGACGATCGCGACGTCGGTGCCGCCGGTGATCTACACGATTCCGCCCGTCGTCGCCGATCTACTACGTGACGTACGTGCGGATCTACGAGGCGACGCCGCAGGTACGTCTACGTCGGCTACACGCCCGGCTATCTCGGCACCGTCGTCGCGCCGTACGGCACGGTCGTCTACGGCACCGGCTACGCGTACTCGCCGTGGATCGGCACCGTCTGGTACGCGCCGCCCTACACGTACGGCGTCGCGGCGGCGCCGATCTACAACCCGTACGTCGGCTTCACGTACGGCTTCGCGATGGGCCTCGCGACGGCCGCGTGGATGGAGCCGTAGTGGGGCGGCGCGCTACTACTACCCGTGCTACTGGGGCGGCTATCGGCTGCTGCGCGTACGGCGAGCGCCAACGTCTACGGCCACTGGGGCGCGACCACGTACTCGGGCACGCGCTCGTGGTATGCGGGCGGCGGCGTCGCGGGCACGACGGCGAGCGGCAGCTACTACAACAGCCGCACGGGCACGTCGGGCACCTACAACGCCGGCCGCCAGTACAACGCATGGACCGGCAACGCGACGCGCGGCTACGACCGCACGATGAACACGGCGCCGCCGGCGGCTCCGGCAACGTCGCGCGCGCGCAGCAACTACAACACGTACACGGGCCAGCGCTCCACCGGCTCAACGCGCGTCGGCAACCGGCGCCGGCGGCAGCACCTACCAATCGCGCCGGCGCGACGACCGCCGGGCCCGGAGGCTACGCGCACGTCGGCGGAGGCTCGACCGTACAACGCCAAGACCGGCAAGACGAACACGTGGGGCACCGCCGAGCGTCGGCAACAATCACTACGCCGACGTCAACGGCAACGTCTACAAGAACACCGGCGACGGCTGGCAGCAGCATTCGTCGAGCGGGCTGGAACAACGCTTCCGGGCGACACGTCGTGGGCCAACAAGGAGTCGCAGGCGCGCAGCGAGCGGCGATGACCGGTTCGGCGGCTTCAGCGAAGCAAGCCCGATGTCGCGGATGAACAGCGGCGGCGGCGGCTTGTGGTGGCGGCGGCTTCGGCGGTGGCGGCTTCGGCGGTGGCGGCTTTCGGCGGTGGAGACCGCTTCGGCGGCGGCGGCTTCGGCGGCGGCTTCGGCGGAGGATTCGGCGGCCGCTTCGGTGGTGGTGGCGGCTTTGGCGGCGGTGGATTCCGCGGTGGCGGCGGCCGGCGCTAGCGCGATTTGTCATCGGATGCAGCAAGCCCCGATTTCCCGTTCAACCCATCGAGGATTCCGTCATGAAGAAATGCATTTATCCGTTTGCCGTTCTTGCCGCGCTGCTGGTCGCCGGATGGGTCGGCGCGCAAGGCCTGATCATGGACATGCGTGGCCACCAAGGTCGTCGCCAAATACCAGACCGCGAGTTGCGAGCAGCTGTGGCAACAGAAGAACGAGCCGAAACCGCAGGAGGAGCAACGCGCGGTGCAGTTCCTGAAGAACGATCCGCAGGCTCGTACCGCATTCATCAACAAGATTGCCGGTCCGGTGGTCAACAAGATTGTTCGAATGCGGGATGATTCCCTTGAGCGTCCTGACCGCGGTGAGCGTCCGTGCCTCAAGTCGGCCAGGGCGAGCGTCCTTCACGGCGGTCGTCACCTGCGAGATGGGACGCCCTCGTCGCTTTGGCGTAACGTGTCGGTCGACGCTAGGGGTCCTGTCCCGCTTGTCCGGACGGGTGAGATCAAACCCTTGGTACCTGTGCGGATAATGCCGGCGCAGGGAAGCGTAGCCTGACTCTCCGCTCCCCGCGCCGCTTCGACGGCCGAGGAGTCTCCATGAATGCCAACGACAAGTTCTACGCGCGCGATGCGCACGTGGACAGCGCGGCCGTCGCGCCGCTTCCGAGCTCGCGCAAGATCTACGTCGAGGGCTCGCGCGCCGACATCCGCGTGCCGATGCGCGAGATCGCGCAGTCCGACACGCCGGCGCTCGTTCGGCGCCGAGAAGAATCCGCCGATCGTCGTCTACGACACGTCGGGCCCTACACCGACCCCGGCCGCCACGATCGACATCCGCAGCGGACTGCCCGCGTTGCGGGCGCCGCTGGATCGCCGAGCGCGGCGACACGGTCGCCGCTCGACGGCCCGACCTCGGCGTACGGCCGCGCGCGGCTCGCCGATCCGGAGCTCGCCGGGCTGCGCTTCGAGCTGCACCGCAAGCCGCGGCGTGCGCGCGACGGGCGTCCAACGTCACGCAGATGCACTATGCGCGCCGCGGCATCGTGACGCCGGAGATGGAGTTCATCGCGATCCGCGAGAACCTGAAACGCGACGAGATGCTGGCCACGCTTCCCGAGAGCGTGACCCGCCAGCATCCCGGCCAGAGCTTCGGCGCGGCGATTCCCGCGATCATCACGCCGGAATTCGTCCGCGACGAGGTCGCGCGCGGCCGCGCGATCATCCCGAACAACATCAACCATCCCGAAACCGAGCCGATGATCATCGGCCGCAACTTCCTGGTGAAGATCAACGCCAACATCGGCAATTCCGCGGTGTCGTCGTCGATCAACGAGGAAGTCGAGAAGATGACGTGGGCGACGCGCTGGGGCGCCGACACGGTGATGGATCTGTCGACGGGGAAGAACATCCACGAGACCCGCGAATGGATCATCCGCAATTCGCCGGTGCCGATCGGCACGGTGCCGATCTACCAGGCGCTGGAGAAGGTCGACGGCAAGGCGGAAGAGCTCACGTGGGAGATGTACCGCGACACGCTGATCGAGCAGGCCGAGCAGGGCGTCGACTATTTCACGATCCACGCCGGCGTGCTGCTGCGCTACATCCCGATGACCGCGAAGCGGATGACCGGGATCGTCTCGCGCGGCGGCTCGATCATGGCCAAGTGGTGCCTCGCGCATCACAAGGAGAGCTTCCTCTACACGCGCTTCGAGGAGATCTGCGAGATCATGAAGGCGTACGACGTCGCGTTCTCGCTGGGCGACGGATTGCGGCCCGGCTCGGGCGCCGACGCCAACGACGAAGCGCAGATGGCGGAGCTCGCGACGCTCGGCGAGCTCACGCAGATCGCGTGGAAGCACGACGTGCAGGTGATGATCGAAGGCCCCGGCCACGTGCCGATGCACCTGATCAAGCACAACATGGACGAGCAGCTGCGCCTGTGCGGCGAGGCGCCGTTCTACACGCTGGGGCCGCTCACCACCGACATCGCGCCCGGCTACGACCACATCACCAGCGCGATCGGCGCGGCGATGATCGGCTGGTACGGCACCGCGATGCTCTGCTACGTGACGCCGAAGGAGCACCTCGGGCTGCCGAACAAGGCCGACGTCAAGGACGGCATCATGGCGTACAAGGTCGCCGCGCACGCGGCCGACCTCGGCAAGGGCCATCCCGGCGCGCAGATCCGCGACAACGCGATCTCGAAGGCGCGCTTCGAGTTCCGCTGGGACGACCAGTTCAACCTCGGCCTCGATCCCGACAAGGCGCGCGAGTTCCACGACGAGACGCTGCCGCAGTCGGGCGCCAAGCTCGCGCACTTCTGCTCGATGTGCGGCCCGCACTTCTGCTCGATGAAGATCACGCAGGACGTCCGCGAGTTCGCCGCAAAGCAGGGCATCGCGGAGAAGGACGCGATCGCGAAAGGATGGAAGTGAAGGCGGTCGAGTTCGTGAAGAAGGCGGGGATCTGAGCAAGGCGTAGTGGCGGAAGCCGTCGCGCGTTCGGCTCAGCGGCCGGAGCAAGGAGCGCCGCCCGCAGCGTCGGGCGACGGTCTCTCGGGCAGACTGTATTCAACGATCACCCTCCGACCGCCCCCACCAAGATCGCTTCCCTGGCGCCACCGGATTTCCGTACGGCGAGAGAATCGCGCAGCGCCTTCTTCATTTCCTCTTGCCACACGAGGTGTCCCTTCGGATCGAGTAGGGAACGAGCAACGCCGACCGAGCGGTAGCCGGAACTTCCGTGGCTCATGACGGCGAGATACGCATCCTTGCCCCCGCACAGGCTGACAGCAGCGCCATCCGGTCCGTGATAGGGATTGAAATCGAAGTGCCCTCGATCGGGTGCCCCAAGATCTCCTTGCCATCCGAATCGAAAATGCTCGATCCACCTGCTCATGGCCCACAAGAAGGTGACCGCTGGGTGAAGGCCATGCAATGGACTCGACGTTGTGTGCCCATCCGGCAGCAGAGAAATGGCGTGCGCGCCGGCTGCCCGGTGAAGTCGTACACCCGCAAAATTGAGCGCGCCTCTTTGCTTCGCGTGATCGCAAACGGCAAGCGCCGACCATCCGGGGCAACGTAGAGTCCCACGCGTTCTCGACCGGCAGCTTCGATACGCCAGAGGACTCCTCCGACGGTGTTACGCAAGTTGATCTCTTCCTGGCTGCTGTACGCGACGAAGGCCAATCCGTTCTGCGCGAAATCTATCGGCACGACACGCGAGAATCCTCCACCTTGTTGGCCCACAACAGTCGCCGCCCCCGGCTGTCAGCCAAGCCGTCGCATAAGCTGGCCACAAAGGAAACTGCCCTTTCCATCCGCCACCAAACTCGGGCAGGGACATGCCGACACAGCGATCACACTTCTCGCTTGCGAATGGGAACCGCGCCTTGACCGCATAGGTATCGAGATCCAGCACGGCAGCTTCGTTCACCGTGGAGAGCAAAAGAAGGTCCGCGCCAGGTTCGGCATCGAAGTTGCCGGTCGCCATGACATCGACGCAACACGCCCGCAGCAGCGCCGAAAACCTGCCGCTTGACCAACGGCAGCTTGTTGATGGAGACCACAGGGAAACGGCTCTCCGCTTGGCAACCGAATATGAGTCGTAGACGGCATCCCCACAGCGAAGCCGAACGCGGCCACGGCCACGCCGGCGACCCCGCCAGCGAGCGCGCTCGTCGTTCACAACCGCATGCACCAGCAAGCCATGAGCCACGCAGCGAAGAGCGCGCCGACAGCGTAGAGCGGAATGAACATGAGGGCGCGATGGCCGCGGTGGAGCTCGCCCGCAGGTTGACGGTGCCGTGGGCCCAGAACAGAAAAGGCGGCCAAACCGATGAGCGAGAAGATGGCTTTCAGCGGGATGCGCCGACTCATTTTGCCCACGCCGTACAGGACGAGGGACGGCACAAGGTTGAATTCCGAAGCAAGCAGGAACCCCTCCATGCTTGAAAGCTGTAGGAGCTAAACCAATCCTTTACCCCCGGAACGGCACACTCCGGCAATCGCGCAACGAGCGGAGTCAACATGCCGCTTGCGGCACAAAGCAGGAACAGATGGTGAGGCACTTCGATTCGTCGTGTGCCGACTGGCTGGCCTTGAAGGTTCATACGCGGCGCCTAGGTAGATGACGACGTTGGTCGTGGCTTGTAGTGCGGATCGACTCCACAGAAGCTCAAGATCACATCCCGGCAAATAGGTCTTATGGATGCGTACGCGATCAGCATGTAAAGCAAATGGTATCCCGTGAACTGACATTTGGTCGGCGTCTTAGTAAACTTCTTTCAAAATTTAAAGTCAGTTACGAATTGACCGCAATGTCGACTGCATCAACCGGGGCGGGCAGACGCCTGCGTAAGCATCCCGTCAGGTTTTCTCCTCCACATGCCCCGGGTTCCACCCTCAAGCTCCCGCCGAAGCGCGTGCCCCGCGCGAGCCCGCGAAGCCCCCGACACGCGCGCGCGCCGGCGTCGCGCGCAACACGGCCGCGCGCCGTCCGGTGCGCCAGACATGCCGGCCGCACCCGGAAGCTCGCAGCAGCGCACGACGCCGCGCCCGTCGCACGCGGCCCCCGCCCGTTGCCGTAACCCGTCCGCGCCGCGCCGCCGCTCGAGGACGAGAATCCGCGGCTGTCGAAGCGCATGAGCGAGCTCGGCCTCTGCTCGCGGCGCGAAGCCGACGAGTGGATCGAGAACGGCTGGGTGAAGGTCGACGGCGCGGTGACGAATACGCTCGGCACGCGCGTGCCGCCTGACGCGCGCATCGAGATCGATCCGCCGCGCGCACGGCACCAGGGCGAGCAGGTGACGATCCTCCTCAACAAGCCGATCGGCTACGTCTCGGGCCAGGCCGAGGACGGCTACGCAGCCCGCGAGCGTGCTGATCCGTCCGGAAAATCGCTGGGCCGAAGATCGCGCGCCGATCACGTTCAAGCCCGAGCCACCTGCGCGGCCTGGCACCCGCCGGGCAGGCTCGACATCGACTCCACCGGGCCTCATCGTCTTCACGCAGGACGGCCGCGTCGCGCGGCGGCTGATCGGCCGCGACTCCGAGGTCGAGAAGGAATACCTCGTGCGCGTCGAGGGCACGCTGTCGCCGGCCGGCATGAAGCAGCTCCAGCACGGCCTCGAGCTCGACGGCGTCGAAGTTGAAGCCGGCGCGCGTGTCGTGGCAGAACGAGCATCAGCTGCGCTTCGCGCTGCGCGAAGGCAGGAAGCGCCAGATCCGCCGCATGTGCGAGCTGGTGGGCCTCGCGGTCACCGGGTTGAAGCGCGTGCGCACCGGCAGCGTCGTGCTGGGCAAGCTGCCGACGGGACACGTGGCGCTACCTTCGCGCCTGACGAGAAGTTCTGACCGCTTGGGAGAATGCGAAGATGGCCGACAGCCTCGCCGGATTGCAGGATGACATCGAGGCATTCGTCGCCGAGCGCGATTGGGCGCAGTTCCATACGCCGAAGAATCTCGCGATGAGCGTGGCCATCGAGGCGGCGGAAATCATGGAGCACTTCCAATGGTGCTCCGGCGAGGAGTCGCGCGCGCTCGCGCCGGCAGAAGCGGACCGATGGTCGCGAACGAGATCGGCGACGTGCTGATCTACCTCCTGCGGCTCGTCGCGCGCGCTCGACATCGATCGCCGTCGGCTGCGGCGACGCGACAAGCTCGCGCAGAACCGCGAAAAGTATCCGGTCGAGAAGGCGAAGGGACGCGCGACGAAGTACGTCGACTTAGACTGAGCGGCTCGCGCATCGCCGCCTAGACGCCCGTTGCGAGCCGCCGTGCGGCATCGTCGTCCCCGAGTATTCGCAGCTGCCGCGTGCGCGGCGCCGAACCCGTTGTCGATGTTCACGACCGCAAGACCGGATGCGCAGCTCGCGAGCGCCGCATTGAGCGCCGTGCGGCCGCCCTCGGCAACGCCATAGCCCACCGAGGTCGGCACGGCGATCACCGCGCAGGGGACGAGCCCGGCCGAGCACGCTGAAGAGCGCGCCTTCCATGCCCGCCACGACGATGACCACGCGATGGCGGCGGATCTCGTCGAGTCGCTCCATCAGCCGCCACAAGCCCGCGACGCCGACGTCGCAGACCAGCGTCGCCTTCTCCCCGGCAAACGCGAGCGTGCGCAGCGCTTCGCCGGCGACGGCGAGATCCGACGTGCCGCCGCAGACGATCGCAACCCGGCCGCTGCCTGCGCGCCGCGGGCAGCTCGCCGAGGATCGCCGTGCGCGTGGCCTCGTCGTAGTCGAGCGCGCTTCGCGCCGGCACCGCGAAGCCGGCTGAATTTGCGCGGACCGAGGCGCGTCAGCAGCAGTCGCCGTCCGAGTTCGGCTGGCGTGCGCGACGATGGCGTCGATCTGCGCCGCCGGACTTCGGCTCGCACAGCACCGCCTCGCTCGTCCCGGTGCGCCCGGCGCGCTCCCAGTCGAGACGAAACTCATCCATCGACGGCCATGCGCAGGAATGCCGCGCCGCGGGCATAGGGGCGCACGCCCGCGAACACGCGGCCCGCCGAGTGCGCACGCTTCGGCGCCGATGTCGCGGGCAACGCGCGATGGCCGCCTCGTCGTGCCCGGACGAGAGCTCGATCACGATGCCCTTGTGGGTCACGCGGCAGCGCAGCACGGCTTCGGCCCCGAGGCGCACGGCAAGGCGCGACTCCACGGCGTCGATGAAGGCGAGATCGTCGGGCGCGATGGCGATCCCCGTTTCCACGCGGCTCGCCAGGCAAGGCTGCGCCGGAAGACGCTCGAGATCGTCGAGGCCGAGGTCGGCCGCCAGCGCGTAGACGCTCGCCTTGTCGAGGCCCGCCTCGACGTACGGGTGCACGACGTCGCGCTCCGCCGCGGCGCGCAATCCGGGACGGAAGTCGTCGAGATCGTCGCGATTGGTGCCGGACGCGATCGGGTCCGGCGTCGCCTCGCGGATGCGCGCATAGAGATTCGTCTTGCAGTAGTAGCAGCGATCGACCGGGTTCGCGCGATAGCGGGCATCGGCCTGCTCGCCGGCGTCGAGCAGCACGAGCCGCCAGCCGTGCGCCGCGCGCGTGCGCCTCGACACGCGCCTGCGCCGCCGCCGGCACCGCCGGTCCCGTGGCGTGATACATCGTCGTCCGCGCGCGCGAAAATCGCCACGCGACGTGGGCGAGCGTCATCGAGTCGACGCCGCCGCTGACGGCGAGCGCGAGCCGCGGATGGCGGTCGAGGGCCGCGACGAGCTGCGCGAGGATCGTCGCTTCCCGGGGCAGCTTGGCGCGTTCCTGCGCCTTCAGCGCGCGCCGCACCGCGGCCGCTCGCGTTCGCCGGCGCGCGCCGAGCGCCGTGCGTCGCGCGCGACGCATCGTCCTGCGCCGCCTTGGCCGTGCGCTTGCCATCGGGTCGCACGGCGACTTTGACGGCGACCTCTGCCGCCCTCGACCGCCGCCGCGACTTCGGTTCGATGCAGCACGCGCCGCTGCTCTTCGCGCCGGCGCAGTCCCAGCGTCGACGTTTCCGGTGAAGCACGCCCGCGTGATCGCGTCGACCGCGTCCGGCTTGGCGAGCAGGCGAAACTCGGCCTGCGGCCGTCCCTTCTTGCCGTGCCGCGTGCCGATCGACACGTCGAGGACGCCCGTCTCATCCGCAGGTGATCGGCCGCCACCGCGATTTCCTCGCCGGTCATGTCGTCGACGTCGAACTCGAGCACCGGCGACGACGTCGGTATCGATCTCGTCGACGTGGACGCGGCGTTCGAGCACCAGTGCGCGCAAGATGTTCGGCAGCCCGGGCAACGTGCGCGTTCCCGCGCCGCAGCCGGTGCTCAGCAGGCGGCCGGCCTCGCGCCGCGCAGCTGCACTGCGCCGCGGGAACGAGATGCCGCAGGATCGCGGCGCCCGTGGGCGTCACGCGCTCGCCGGCGATGCCGTCGTCGTGCCACGGATAGCCCGCCAGCAGCAGGCTCGTCGCGGGCGCCGGCACCGGCAACAGCCCGTGCGCCGTGCGCACGGTGCCGCCCCCAGAGCGGCAGCGACGACGCCGTCCAGTGCGCGCCGTCGAGCCTGGCCGCGATGCATCCGGCCGCGACGACGTCGAGCAGCGAATCCCAGTCCGCGAGCTCGTGGAAGTGCACCTCGTCGACCGGAATGCCGTGCACCTGCGCCTCCGCGTCGGCCAGCAGCGCGAGCAGCGCCAGCGCGTGCTCGCGCGTCGGCGGCGACAGCGGCGCGTCCACGATCCGCCGGCGCAGCGACGCATACGGCGTCCCGGCATCCTCGTGCGCGGCGCCCGCGATCACGCTGATCGCGGCCGACGGACGGATCGATAGCGACGCCGGCGCGAGTCCGAAGCGCCGCGCGCGCAATCCGCCGCTCGAAGTCTCGCCGAATTCGGGCGCCGATTCTCCGGCCGCCCGCATCGCCGCGAGCTCGGCCAGCACCGGCGCCGGCGAGCGCCGGCAGCGCATCGACCATCGCGGCGACGAACATGTCGCCGCTGATGCCGCCGACGAGATCGAGGTGGATCGCGAGCGAGTCCGGCGAAGGCAGCAATGCCTCGTCAGGCGACGACCGGGACGACATAGGGTCCTTCGGGCACCACCGCCACGGCAGGATCGCCGGCGCGCGGCGAGCGCGGCGGCCAGCGCGGCGTCGATCGAATCGACCGTTTCGACGCCGGTCAGGCTCCGCTCCTCGGCATCGAGGCCGGTCGTGTAGAGCTGCACGCGCCCGACGCGCATCGACTTCAGCTGCATCTCGGTCTGCCACTCGTCGACGTCGGCAAAGCGCTTCGCGAGCAGGCGACTGCAGGAACGCGTCCGGGACCGAGCGTGCGCAAGCCGCTGCTGCGCGGCGCGAAACTCGTCCGAGCCGAAGCCCTCGGAGCACGCCGAGGCGACGATCAGCGTGCCGCCCGGCTCCAGGATGTCGAGCGGCGTCACCATGCCCTTCACCGTCTGGTAGTACGTGCCTGTCGAGCGGATGCCCGGCCGCCGACGTCACGATCGTCGCAAAGCGCCGGCCCACCGGCACGCGCGCGCTGTCGGCGACGAACGCGACCGCCGCCAGGTGGCTCGCGATCACCTCGCCGAAGTTGACGTGCACGAGATCGCGGTCCTCGTCGATCACCGTGTTGACGGCATAGACGTCGCCCAGCATCCGCACGATCTCGAGCTGCTCCTCGTGCAGCGGATTGCCGGCGAGGTTGCACTGGATCGCCGCCGGGTCTTCCATGAAGCGGGCGCTGTGAAACGTCCGGATCGTGTCCGCGTGCGCGATGCCCGGCGCGATGACCTTCCTGCCTCCCGAGTAGCCGGCCATGAAATGCGGCTCGACGAGCCCGGTGGCGATGCGCACTTCCGCCTCGACGAAGCGCCGGTCGAGCTTCACCGGCGTGCGCCGCCGGGACGTCACGCCGAGATCGACGTGCGCCGCGTCGTCCCGCGCGAAGTGGTTCTCGACGCTGCACCGTGTCGAACACCCACGGATCGCCGACCACTTCGGCCAGTTCCGCGCCCTCGTTCGGCCGATGGAGGCCGGTGGCGACGAGCACCGTGATGCGTTCGCGCGGCATGCCGCCGGCGATGCAGGCCCTCGATCAGCGGCCGCAGGAACAGGTGATTCGGGACCGGACGCGTGATGTCGCAGATCAGGATGCAGGCGCTCCTGCGCCCGCGCACCAGCGTTTCGTACGGTACGGTGCCGATCGGCCGCGCCAGCGCGTCGCGCACCGCGCCTCGCGGATCCGGCAGCTTGGCCATCGGCCGCTTGCCGATCACGGTCGCGTGCGCGTTTCGCGGCAGCCGGAGCTCCATCTCGGACTTGCCGTAAAGAATGCCGATCGTCTGCTGCGCGCACAGATTCGTTCATCGGTTCCCCGCTCGGTTCATTGCGCCGGCGCGTTGCCGTTGCGCCGCGGGATCAGTTTAACCCGCCTCGTCCGGTCGTTAGGGCCTGCCCGAATGCCGAACCGGAATTGCACCGCCCGGGCGTCCGCGGGCGGTAGGATATGCGCCATGGACGGCTCCGGTTACGCCGAACGTTTCCTTACCGCGGACGAAACACGCGAAATCGTCCGCGCGGGCCTCGCTTCGCTGTCGCTCGCGGGCAAGCGCGTGCTGTTCATCATCCCGGACGGCACGCGCACGATGCCGATGCCGCAGTTCTTCGGCCTCTTCCGCGAGATGCTGGCGGGCAAGGCGGCGGCGCTCGACTTCCTGGTGGCGCTCGGCACCCACCGGCCGATGAGCGACGCCGAGCTTTCGCGCCTCGTGGGCGTGCCGGTCGTCGACGGCCGCGCCGGCGATTCCCGCATCTTCAACCACGAATGGGCCGATCCCGCGACCTTCGCCACGATCGGCGAGATTTCCGCGGACGAGATCCGCGAGCTGTCCGGCGGCCGGCTCGCGCAGCCGGTGACCGTGGCGCTCAACCGGCGCATCTTCGATTACGACCAGATCATCATCTGCGGGCCGGTCTTTCCGCACGAGGTCGTCGGCTTCTCGGGCGGCAACAAGTACTTCTTCCCCGGCATCGCCGGCGCCGATGTCATCAATTTCACGCACTGGCTGGGCGCGCTCATCACCAACTACGAAATCATCGGCAGCGGCTACACGCCGGTGCGCGCCGTCATCGACCGCGCCGCGTCGATGGTGGCGGTGCCGACCGCCTGCTTCGCGCTGGTCGTGACCCACGCGGGCCTGGCGGGTCTCTATTTCGGGTCGGCGCACGAGGCCTGGGAGCGGGCGTCGCGCGCTGTCGGCCAAGCGCCACATCGTCTGGCTCGACAAGCCGGTGCGCCAGGTGCTCTCGGTGATGCCGGCGATGTACGCCGACATCTGGACGGCGGGCAAGGGCATGTACAAGATCGAGCCGGTGGTCGCCGACGGCGGCGAAGTGATCATCTACGCGCCGCACATCAACGAAGTGAGCTTCACGCACGGCCGGCTGATCGAGGAAGTGGGCTACCACTGCCGCGACTATTTCGTCGCCCAGCCGGAGCGCTTCGCCGGTTACGCGGGCGGCGTGCTCGCGCACTCGACGCACGTGAAGGGACAGGGCACCTACGACGCCGCAACCGGCATCGAGACCCGCGCGTCACGGTGACGCTCGCCACCGGCATCTCCGCCGAACGCTGCCGGCGCATCAATCTCGGCTATCGCGATCCGGCGTCGATCGACATCGCCGCCTGGAGCGGCCGCGAGCACGAGGGCATTCTCGTCGTGCCGCGCGCCGGCGAGATGCTGTACCGCCTGAAGCCCTGACGCGGGTCCGGACCGTTTCGTGAACAGTATCGCGACGATCATCGAAGGCAGGATGCGCGATCTCGGCGGCTTCTCCGGTCGCGCGACTGCTGCCTTCGGCGGCGGACGGCACGTCGGGCCGATCGTCTTCTTCGATCTCATGGGCCCGGCCACGCTTGCGCCGGGCCAGGGCATCGACGTCCGGCCGCATCCGCATATCGGGCTCGCGACGGTGACCTATCTCTTCGCCGGCGAGATCGTGCATCGGGACAGCCTCGGCTTCGTGCAGCCGATAGAGCCCGGCGCGATCAACTGGATGACGGCGGGCCGCGGCATCGCGCACTCGGAGCGCACCGGAGCGGCATTGCGCGAAGCGGGCTCGAGCCTCCATGGCTTGCAGCTCTGGGTCGCGCTGCCGCAGGCGCACGAGGAGACCGCGCCGGACTTTCGGCACCATCCTGCCGCCACGCTGCCGGCGGTCGATGTCGACGGCGCGTGCGTTTGCGGATCCTCGTGGGGAGCGCGTACGGCGTCGTTTCTCCGGTCCGAGACGCTCTCGCCGCTCATCTATGTCGAGGCGCGGCTGCCCGAGGGCACGGATCTCGCGTTGCCCGCCGAACCCGCCGAGCGCGCCGCCTTCGTCGTCGAGCGGCCGTGTCGCTGCGACGACCGCAGCGTCGCGGCGCGCGCGGATGATCGTGTTCGCGCCGGGATCGATGCCGGTCTTGCACGCCGAATCCGACACTCGCCTCATGCTCGCTCGGCGGCGCGCCGCTCGACGGGGAACGTCACCTTTGGTGGAACTTCGTGTCGAGCAGCACGGAGCGGATAGAAAGAGCGAAGCGGGATTGGGCGGAAGGTCGGTTCGCGCCCGTGCCGGGCGAGACCGAATTCATTCCGCTGCCGGAGAAGTGACTGCCTGCGGCGTGACGACTGCGGAGCGCTCTACCGCGCCGCCGCCTTTCCAGGCGCCGCGTCTCGCCGATCTTCAGCACGTCGAACTCGACCGGGCGAGAGCCTCGCTCCAGCCGCTGCCGGGCGAGCACCGCCGGCGGCTCGTCGGGCGGCTCGTCGGCGAGCGATCGAACGTGCCCCAGTGCATGCCGATCGCGCGCGCCGCCTTCAAGTCCGCGCGGATCTGCACGGCCTCGGGAACGTCCACGTGCATCACCTTCATGAACCAGCGCGGCGCGTACGGCGCCGATCGGGATGAACGCCATGTCGAAGGGACCGAGGCGCTCGCCGATGTCGCGGAAATCCTTCGAATAGCCGGTGTCGCCGGTGTGGATGAGCCGCAGTCCCTCGCCCTCGACCACCCAGCCGCCCCACAGCGTCTGGTTGGCGTCGTCGAGCCGGCGCTTGCTCCAGTGCTGCACCGGCACGAACGTGATCGCGAGATCGCCCTCGCGCGTCTCCTGCCACCAGTCGTATTCGTCGACGCGCGTGATGCCGAGCGTCGCGAACCAGGCCTTGAGGCCGAGCGGCACCAGGAAGCGCGGGCTGCCGTGCTCCATCGCGGCGAGGCGCGTCACCGACGTCCGCGTCGAGATGATCGTAATGGTTGTGCGAGATCAGCACGACGTCGATCGCGCGGCAGCTCCGGGATGTCGATCGGCAGCGGCACGATCCGCTTCGGGCCGGCGAAGCTGAACGGAGACGCGCGCTCGGCGAAGACCGGGATCGAACAGGATGTTCTTGCCGCGCGAGCCGGACGAGCATCGTCGCGTGCCCGATCCACGTCACCGACGGGTTGGTCTCCGGCGAGCGCAGCGCCGCCGCATCCGTCTTGACCGCGGGCAGGTTCCAGCCGCCGGGAGGCGGCTTCGGCAGTCCGTCGCGCATCCGCTCCCATTGCCACGCCCAGAAGCTTTCCCGGCCGGCGTGCGGATAGTTGTTGCGATAGCCGTCGGGACCGTGCGGCGCGCCCTGCGCTCGACGCGACGCCGGCGAACGCCCAGCAGAAGGAGGGCGACCGCGGCGCGCCCGTGAAACCCATGGACCGAAGCGCGGCGAGCGTCGGCGCGCGTTACGCGGACGCGCCGACCGATCGCCACGCGGTCTCGCTCGCTGCGCGCTGGCCGGCGCCTCCACGCTCACCGCGAACCGGCACGCGGCGCCGGCCCCACTGCCCGCTCGAACGCCGCGAATCGCCCGGGAATCTGCGCCGCGCAGTGCCGGCAGCGACCGTCGTCCGTCAATCTGTAGCTCAGGATCTCGTGCCAGTCGCGCTCGATGACGGCTTTGCCGCAGTCCGGGACAGAACGTCGTTCCGCCGGCGCGGTCGTGCACGTTGCCCGTGTAGACGTAGCGGATGCCCGCCGCGAGCGCGATGTCGCGCGCCCGCGTGAGCGTCGCCGCCGGCGTGCGCTCGATGTCCGTCATCTTGTAATCGGGATGGAACGCGGTGAAATGCAGCGGCACGTCGGTGCCGAGCTCGCGGACGATCCAGCGCGCTCATCGCCTCGAGCTCCGCAGTCGGAGTCGTTCTTGCCGGGGATCAGCAGCGTCGTGATCTCGAACCAGACGTCCGTCTCGCGCTTGAGGTAGACGAGCGTGTCGAGCACCGGCTGCAGACGCGCGCCGCAGAGCTTCACGTAGAACTCGTCGGTGAAGCCCTTGAGGTCGACGTTGGCGGCGTCCATCTTCGCGTAGAACTCGCGCCGCGCCTCGACGCCGATGTAGCCCGCGGTGACCGCCACCGTCTTGATCCCAGCGCGTGGCAGGCGTCGGCCGTGTCCATCGCGTACTCGGCGAAGATGACCGGATCGTTGTAGGTGAACGCGACGCTGCGGCAGCGCAGCCTCGCCGCCGTCGCGGCGATCGCTTCGGGCGACGCCGCATCCATCAGCGTGTCCATCTCGCGCGACTTCGAGATGTCCCAGTTCTGGCAGAACTTGCACGCGAGGTTGCAGCCGGCGGTGCCGAACGAGAACACCGACGAGCCCGGGATAGAAATGGTTGAGCGGCTTCTTCTCGATCGGGTCGATGCAGAAGCCCGGACGAGCGGCCGTAGGTCGTGAGCACCATCGCGTCGCCTTCGCGCTGGCGCACGAAGCACGCGCCGCGCTGGCCCTCGTGCAGCCGGCAGTCGCGCGGGCAGAGGTCGCACTGGATGCGCCCATCAGGCAAGCGCGATGCCACCAGCGGCCGGGGTGGCGGCAGAATCGTGGCTCATCGTCGCTCTTCGCTCAACTGGAATTCGGGCTCCGCCCACTTCGTCACCGCGTAGCGCGAAACGTTCAGCCGCGGGCTCCAGAAATCCTCCGGCAGAGCCCGCCTTGTGCTTCAGCGCCGCCAGGAACGCGCGCGGATCGGCGATCGATTCCCAGACTTGCGGCAGGAAAGTCGCGCGCTGGGCGCCGTACCGGACGATCAGCGCCGTCGACGCCCGGGTCGCAGCCGCGCGAGGACGTCGTCCTCGTCATCCGGCGTCGACGCGCTCGTCGGCGGACAAGAGCGACACTTCGATCGACGTCGTGCTCGAACTCGCGAGCGGTCGAGCGGCGGAAAGCGCGGGTCGCGGAACGCGGCGGCGATCGGCATTTTCGCGCACGTCGACGCCGAGCGGCGCGCCGGCGCTCGAGCGAGCCGATGCAGCCCCGCAGCTCGCCCGCCTGCTTCAGCGTCACGAACGTGGCTGCGCGGGTCGTGCAGCGCCGGCATGATGCGACGGCCGCGGGGCGCGCAGCCCGAGCTCTGCGCCGATCGCCGAACGCGCGATCGTCAGCAGCACGCGGCCGAGATCAGTCGTCAGATCACTCTGGCACGATCCGGTTCGGCGAAGGCGAACGACGCGTAACCGACGACTCGCGCCTTGTCGCCCGCCGTGTCGCCCGAATTGCGCAGGTCGAGGAGCTCGGGCTGCGAGCCCGCGGCGCGCGCCGTCACGAGGAGGCCATTGATCGGCGTCGCGCCGCATGCCTGCTCGTGATCGAGTGTCGCCGACAGGCGCGAGGATCGCATCGCCGCGTGACGCAGATCGGTCCGGCAGGCGTCGGCGTAGCGATGATAGTGCGACAGGTCGGAGCTGACGACGATCAGCGTCTCCGCGCCTCCCCAGAGCAGGTCGATGACTTCGCTCACCTCGGTCCGCCGTCGCGTCGCCGACGGCGAATGGCACGATGCTGAAGATCGCCGAGGACCGCCTGCAGGAACGGAAGCTGCACTTCGAGCGAGTGCTCGAACGCGTGCGCGCGCGTCGCTCGTCGAGACCTGCGGGAGCGTCAGCGCATCGTCGACGGCGGCACGATCGACGGCGACGTCGCCCATCGGCGTCGCGAACGCCTCGACCGACGGCAACGGCGAGCCCGCGTACCGGCACTCGGTGCGTCGGACCGAACAGCACGACGCGCCGGATCGTTCGCGTCCGGCGGCGAGCCGCGCGTACGCCGTGGCGGCGATGGGTCCCGAATAGACGAAGCCGGCGTGCGGCACGATGATCGCCTTGGGGACCGCGCGCGACGCCGCCGGGCGAGCTCTCGCCCGCGCAAGGTGCGCACGCACCTCCGACGCGAGCGCCGCTGGCGCCTCGGGATAGAAGATGCCGGCCACGGCGGCGGGTCGTACGTGAGCCAAGATGTTGCTTCCGATCGCGGTGCGCCAGTGTCGGACCGCACCTCAGCATCATACCTTACGCCAGTCCGGCGGGCGTTCCAAGGTCCGTGCCGTCGCGCGGTCCGATCGAGCGTGCGGGAACGCCGTCGCGCTCCGGCGATTCCAACCGTTCGCGCACCAGTGCGATTGCCGCGCGCAGCAGGTAGGCCTGTTCGCGCAGCCAGTTCGGCATGCTGCGCCGTCCTGATCTCGGCATCGATCGTGTCGAGCCGCGACAGATAGTCGTCACGCGCGCGCGGATCCGGGCTGCCCGGCCACTTCGACTCTCCACGGCCGCCAGCTGCTCGTACCAGCGGCCGATGCGCGACTTGAGCCGATACGTGTAGAGCACAGGCGCAAACGCGAACCGCCGGGATCAGCACGCCGAAAACCGGGATCAGCAGGATCAGTGTGCGGTCGACGAAGTTCGCCGCCCAGTACGGCAGATAGTTCTTCAGGAACGGCTTGCCCGACTTGTAGTAGCGCTGCGCCTCCTCCGCGATCGGCATGTCCTGTCCGCGCGGGTTCGGGAACGTCGTAGCTTCCGCGAGGTGGGCCTGGTCGGTGTTGATTTCGGTGGCGGTGTCGAGCAACAGGTACATCAGCGCCGGATGAACGTCGTTTTGCGCGAGCAGGTTGGCCGTGGTGGCGATCGACCGTGATGTCGCGCGGAGGCAGGTCGGTTGCGATGTCGACGACGCCGCGCGGCACCGTGAGCACGGTGAGATGGATCATTGCGCTTCGCGAACGCCATGGCGTGCGCGAGGCTCACCTGTTTAAGGTCGCGCCGGCGCAGCATGTCGCGAACGACCGGCGCCTCGATTCCGGCAACCTGGAACACGACGTCGACCTCGCCCGGCGTCGAGCGCTCTCAACATCTCCGTCGCCGCCGATGGACAGAATGCGTCGTCCCCGCGTCGATGCCGCTTTCCTGCAGCAGGATGCAGCGCGAGCGATCGCGTCCCGCTGCCCTCGGCGCCGATCGCCATGCGGCTGCCGGCGAGGTCCGCGAGCTTGTCGACTTGCGGCCGTCCGGCGCACGGAATATCCACATCGGCTCGTAGTAGAGCGCGCCGAGCGAAACGACAGGCGGCTCGCCATCGACTTCGCGCAGCGGCTCGCCGATGCCGCCCTGGACGAACGCGACGTCGACGCGGCCATCGCGCAGGAGCGCGAAGTTTTCGGCGGCGCCTCGCGTCTCCTGAAGCTCCGAGCGCGACGCCGTACTGCGCGAGATATTCGCGTGTACTTCTCGCCGTAGCGCTGGTACGCGCCGCCGAGAGCCCCGTCGCCATGACGAGATGGTCGGGCGGAGCCGGCTTGATGTAACGCGACGCGATCCAGAAGGCCAGCGCGACGAGGGCGATCACCGGCACCACCACGACGAGCGCGTCGCGCGTCCACCAGTTGCGAAGCGGCCTCCACACCCACCGTGCGGGCCGGTACCCGCGGCCGCTCGGCGCATGCGTCAGTCCCCGTTCGCGGCGAGCTGGATGCGGCTGTTGCCCGATTTCTCGTCGCGCTCGAGCTTCAGGCTGCCGCGCCGCTCGGCTTCCTCCAGCATTCCGTTGAACGAGCGGAAGCCGTAGTAGGACTCGTTGAAGCCCGGCTTGCGCCGCTTCAACGCCTGCTTGACCATCGAGCTCCAGATCTTCTCGTCGCCGCCGCGCTCGGCGACGAGCGCCTCGATCGTCTCCAGCATGAGGTCGAGCGCCTCCTGCCGGCGCTCCTCGTCGCTCTTCTTGCCGGGAGCCGGCGCTTCGGCGCCGGCCGCCTTCGGCGACGGCCTTCGCGGCGCTGCCGGGGCTCGCGCGCGGCGTCTTCCGCGCCGCGGGCCGGCGCTTCTCGCGCACGAGATCGTCGTAGAAGATGAACTCGTCGCAGTTCGCGATCAGCAGGTCCGACGTCGAGTTCTTCACGCCGACGCCGATCACCACCTTGTCGTTCTCGCGGAGCTTGGAGACGAGCGGCGAGAAGTCAGAGTCGCCGCTGATGATGACGAAGGTCTCGACGTGCGACTTCGTGTAGCAGAGATCGAGCGCGTCGACGACCATCCGGATGTCGGCGGAATTCTTGCCCGACTGGCGCACGTGCGGGATCTCGATCAGCTCGAACGACGCCTCGTGCATCGGCGCCTTGAACGACTTGTAGCGCTCCCAGTCGCAGTACGCCTTCTTGACGACGATGCTGCCCTTCGAGCAGCAGCCGCTCCAGCACCTTGCCGATGTCGAACTTCTCGTACTTGGCGTCCTGCACGCCGAGCGCGATGTTCTCGAAATCGCAGAACAGCGCCATGTTGGTGACTTCGGGCGGGTGGGCCATAGGGTTTTCCGGAGCGTGTCGCCGCCGGCTCATCGAGACTGGGCGGCCGGGCGGCCGCATCCCGCAACGATAGCAGACCGGCGCCGCAAGGCGACAGCGCCCGGCCCGCGCCGGCGCAGGCCTCGCACTCCGGGCCGCAGGCTACACTGTGCGCGCAACATCACGTTGCCGAGGCCATGGATCCGATCGTTCTCTCGCCGCTCGAAGCCCGGGTGCTCGGCGTGCTCGTCGAGAAGCAGCACACCGTGCCCGACAGCTATCCGCTCACGCTGCTCGCGCTCACCGCCGGCTGCAACCAGAAGTCGAGCCGCGACCCGGTCGATGAACGCCAGCGAGACCGATGTGCAGGCGGCGCTCGATCAGCCTGAAGACGCTGTCGTTCGTCGTCGAATCGAGCGGCGGCCGCGTCATGCGCTACGCGCACAACGTCGAGCGCGTGCTGTCCGATTCCGTCGCAGGCGGTCGCGCTGATCGCCGCATTGATGCTGCGCGGACCGCAAACCGTCGGCGAGCTGCGGATCAACTGCGGATCGCATGCATCGCTTCGCCGACACGTCGGCCGTCGAAGGATTCCTGCAGGAGCTTGCCTCCCGGCCCTCCGGCGCGCTCGCGCTCGAACTGCCGCGCCAGCCCGGCGCGCGCGAAACGCGCTGGACTGCATCTCCTGTCCGGCGCTCCGTCGATCGAGACTCCTGCGCCGGAACAGCGCACGAGCCGCGGCGGACGTCCCGCGCCGCGCCGTCAGAGCTTGCAGCGCTCAGGCGAGCGTCGCGCGGCTCGAGACCGAAGTCGCCGAGTCGCGGCAGGCGGTTGCGAGTCTCTCGACGCGGGGCGATACTTCCGGAGCTCCTGAGCGCTGGCGGCGGGCGCCGCCTGCCTTTCATTGGAGGAAACCAACATGGATATTCCGGGGATGTGGGAAACCGCACGGCCGGTGCTGATCACATTCGGTCTCAAGGCGCTGGGCGCAATCGCGGTCTTCATCGTCGGCAGGATGCTGATCGGCTTCGGAACGCGCGCTCGTCGTCCAGTGTGCTCGAACAGCAGAAGGTCGATGCCGACCGTGACCCGCTACGTCGGCTCGATCCTCAGTCGGTCGCCCTCAACATCATCCTGGTCGTCGCGATCCTCGGCTACTTCGGCGTCGAGACGACGTCGTTCGCGGCGCTCGTCGCGGGCCTCGGCATCGCGGTAGGCGCGGCGTGGGGCGGGCTGCTGTCGAATTTCGCATCGGGCGCGTTCATTCTCGTGCTGCGGCCGTTCAAGGTCGGCGACTACGTCGTCGCCGGCGAAGTCGAGGGCACGGTGCAGGTGATCGGTCTCTTCAGCACGACGATCGACACACCGGACAACGTGCAGACGATGGTCGGCAATTCCGAAGATCATGAACGGGACGATCAAGAATTTCAGCCACAACCCGTACCGCCGCGTCGACCTCACCGCCCAGCTCGACCACAGCGTCGATCCTGCCGACGCCGTGCGCCGCCTGAAGGACGCGCTGCCCCGGATTCCGAACGTCATCGCCGCGCCCAACGCCCGACGTCGAAATCCTGACGTTCACCGAGCGCGGCCCGGTACTGGCCGTGCGGCCGTACTGCAACACCGCGCACTACTGGCAGGTATATTTCGACACGAATCGCACCATCCGAGAGGCATTCGGCACCGCCGGCTATCCCCCGCCGGAGTCGCACTCTGTCGTTCGACAGCACGCCGCGTGATCGCGCCAGCATCGCGGAAGGGCGGCGGACCCCGTCGAATCGCACACTTACCTGAAAGCGAGGTGAATCATGGGAATGCTTGACGGCTTGATCGGTAGCGCGCTCGGCGGAATGATGGGCCAGAGCGCGCAAGGCGCAGAATCCGATGCTGCAGATGGCGCTGCAGCTCCTGCAGCAGAATGGCGGCATCGAGGGCCTCCTCGACAAGTTCCGCCAGGGCGGCTACGCCGACCAGGCGGCATCGTGGCAGAGCACCGGGCAGAACATTCCGGTGTCGGGCGGCGCGCTGCAGGAAGTGCTGGGCAGCGGCGCCATCGGCCAGATCGCGCAGCAGCTCGGGATGTCGCACGGCGAGACCGCCGGCGGGTTGGCGCAGATGCTGCCGCAACTCATCGACCAGTTCACGCCGAACGGCGAGGTGCCCGACAACCACGACGACATCGTCGCGCAGGCGCTCGCCATGCTGAACGCAGAAGCAGTCGGGCTGATCGGCGCCGCGCACCCGCAATCGGTACCGACCGGTTACGTCAGCGGGTTGCGTTGGCGGTTGCGCTAATTGGAAGGCCGGGAGCTCCCGGCCTTCTTTGGGTCGCGCGCCTTGGAACAACCCACTGCTCATCACCGCGGCGCTTCTCGGCGTCGTCGAAGGCCTCACCGAATTCCTGCCCGTTTCTTCCACCGGGCACCTGATCGTCGCGGGCTCGCTCCTGGGCTACACGGGCGAGCAGGCGAAGACGTTCGAGATCGTGATCCAGGCCGGCGCGATCCTCGCCGTCTGCTGGGAATTCCGCGCGAAGCTCTCAAAGTCCTGCGCGGGCTCCTGAGCGACGCCGGCGCGCAGCGCTTCGCGTTCAACCTCGTCGTCGCGTTTCTTCCTGCCGCGGATTCTCGGACTCGCGTTCAACAAGGCGATCAAGGCGCATCTCTTCGCGCCGATCCCGGTGGCCTGCGCATTCGTCGTCGGGCGCGTTGGTCATCCTCTGGGCGGAGCGCCGCCAACGCCTGCAGCCGAGCACGATCCGCATCGCCACCGTCGACGAGATGCGCTGGACCGACGCGCTCAAGGTCGGCTGCGCGCAGGCGTTCGCGCTCATTCCCGGCACGTCTCGCTCCGGCGCGACGATCATCGGCGGCATGCTGTTCGGCCTGTCGCGCGTCGCGGCCACCGAGTTTTCGTTCTTCCTCGCGATTCCGACGCTGTTCGCCGCGACCGCCTATTCGCTGTGGAAGGATTCGACGCTGCTTTCCGACGCAGGCGCTGCCGGCTTTCGGCGTCGGCTTCGTCGCCGCGTTCATCTCCGCCGTTCGCCTGCGTGCGCTGGCTGATCCGCTATGTGGCGCATCACGATTTCGTGCCGTTCGCGTGGTACCGGATCGCGTTCGGCGCAGTGATCCTGGTCACCGCCTACGCCGGATTGGTCCGGTGGGACTGACGACTCCGCATCCCCGCTGGATCGGTCCGCTGTGCGCCGTCGCTCGGCGTGCTCGGGTTTTCGTTCAAGGCGATCCTGATCAAGCTCGCCTACGCGTGGTCACTCGGTCGACGCGGTAACGCTGCTCGCGCTGCGCATGCTGTTCTCGGCGCCGCTCTTCATCGCGATGGCGTGGTGGGCGGGACGCCGGCCCGACGCGACTCCGATCGCGCGCCGCGACTGGCTGCGCCTCGCCTGGCTGGGGTTCATCGGCTACTACCTCGCGAGCCTGCTCGACTTCATGGGCCTCGCCTACATCACCGCATCGCTCGAACGGCTGGTGCTGTTTCTCTATCCGACGATGGTCGTCGTGCTGTCGGCGGTGATGCGCGGCCGGCCGATCACGCGGCGCGCCGTGGTGGCGCTCCTGATCTCGTACGCCGGCATCGCCTTCGTCTTCGTGAACGATCGTCCACTTCGGAGGCGACAGCGCGCGCGACGCTCACCGGCGGCGCGCTGGTGTTCGGCAGCGCGTTCCTCTACGCGCTCTACCTGGTCGACGCCGGCGCGGTGATCGCGCGCCTCGGCAGCCTGCGCTTCATCGCCTGGGCGATGCTCGTGTCGTGCGTGTTCGTCCTCGGGCATTTCGCGCTCACGCGCGATCTCGCGCGCTGCTGCGCGTGCCGGCGTCGATCTACGCGCTGTCGCTCGCGATGGCCGTGTTCTCGACGGTGCTCCCGACGTGGCTCATCGCCGAGGCGATCCACCGTCTCGGCGCGAGCACCTCGTCGCTCATCGGCTCGCTCGGTCCCGTGTTCACCATCGGGCTCGGTGCGCTGATATTGGGCGAGGCGGTGCAGGGCATTCAGCTCATCGGCGCGGCGCTGGTGCTGGTCGGCGTCATGCTGGTGACGCTGCAGCCCGCGCGGAAGAAACCGGATGCCGCCGTCGCGCCCGTCGCCGAAGTGCCGGATACCTGAAGCAACGCAGCGCCGCAGCCGTTCGCCGCACGAGTTGCCGGCGTCGTGCGCGCGGGCCGCCGCAGACTTCTGTCTATAATCGACGTCGCTGGCGGCAATGCGCCGCCTGCCTTCCCGTCTGGAGACTCGCAATGCCCGACGACACGCTCGATCCGCGGACCTCGATCCGCCTCAAGGACCCGTCGCTCCTTTCCCAGCGCTGCTACGTCAACGGCCGGTGGACGGATGCGCAGGCGGGCGCGACGATGAATGTCGTCAAACCCCGCGAACGGCACGCGGATCGGCACCGCTCCATGGATGGGCGCCGCCGACACTCGGCTCGCGATCGACGCCGCCGCGGCTGCCTTTCCGGCGTGGCGCGCCAAGACGGCCAAGGAACGCAGCGCGATCCTGCGCAAGTGGTACGAGGCGATGCTCGCCAACAGCGACGACCTGGCGCTGATTCTCACCACCGAGCAGGGAAGCCGCTCGCAGGAGTCGAAAGGCGAAATCGCGATCGGCGCCGCATACATCGAATGGTTCGCCGAGGAAGCGAAGCGCGTGTACGGCGACGTGATACCGACGATCTCCAACGACCGCCGCCTCGTCGTCGTCAAGGAGCCGGTCGGCGTGTGCGCAGCGATCACGCCGTGGAATTTTCCGGCGTCGATGATCACCCGCAAGGTCGCGCCGGCGCTCGCCGCGGGCTGCACCGTCGTGATCAAGCCGGCGGAGGCCACGCCGTATTCGGCGCTGGCGCTCGCCGAGCTCGCGCATCGCGCGGGGTTCCCGCCGGGCGTGCTCAACGTCATCACCGGCGATGCGCCCGCGATCGGCGGCGAGATGTGCGCGAATCCCACCGTGCGCAAGCTCTCGTTCACCGGCTCGACCGAGGTCGGTCGGCATCCTGATGAAGCAGGTGGCCCCGACGGTCAAGAAGATCTCGCTCGAGCTCGGCGGCAACGCGCCGTTCGTCGTGTTCGACGACGCCGATCTCGACGCCGCCGCCGAGGGCGCGATCATCGCCAAGTATCGCAATGCGGGACAGACGTGCGTGTGCACCAACCGGTTTTTCGTCCACGAGCAGCGTCTACGACGCGTTCGCCGCGAAGCTCGTCGAGCGCGTGAAAGCGCTCAAGGTCGGCCCAGGCACCGAAGCGGGCGTCACGCAGGGCCCGCTGATCGACGCCGCGGCGCTCGCCAAGGTCGAGGACCACATTGCCGACGCGACGGCGCATGGCGCGCGCGTGATCGCGGGCGGCAAGCGGCACGCGCTCGCCGGCACGTTCTTCGAGCCGACGGTGTTGACCGGCGTGACCGCCGACGATGCAGATCTTCCGCGAGGAGACCTTCGGACCCGTCGCGCCGCTGATCCGCTTTTCGACCGACGAGGAAGTGATCGAGCTCGCGAACCGCACGGAATACGGCCTCGCGTCGTACTTCTACTCGCGCGACATCGGGCGGATCTGGCGCGTGGCGGAGGCGCTCGAATACGGGATGGTCGGCGTCAACACGGGACTCATCACCACCGAAGTCGCGCCGTTCGGCGGCGTGAAGCAGTCGGGACTCGGCCGCGAAGGGTCGATGTACGGCATCGACGAATTCGTCCAGGTGAAATACGTGTGCTTCGGGGGCATCGACCGCTAGCGCATGGGTCTTGCTGGAACCGGCTCAATCGTTTTTCACGACTCACGGCCCCGCCGGCGCAATGCCGGCGGGGCTTTTTCATTGGCGGCCTTCACCAATGGCTGCGATGTTCGGAACGACGCTTCCTATTGAGCGCTGCCGGCACGGTAGTACCATGTTCCAGGTAACGTATGAACGCCGACACCGCATCTGCCGGCTCGCCATGGCCCCGCCGCTTCCGTCGTGCCGCGATTGCGCTCGCCGCGCTCGTCGCCGTCCTCGCGATCCTGGGCTTCTTCGTCGTCCCGTCGATCGTCAAGTCGAAGCTCGAGTCGTACGTCACCGAAGCGACCGGCCGCACAGGCCACCCTCGGCAAGGTCGAGTTCAACCCGTTCAACCTGCGCGGGAAGCTCTCGATTTCACGCTTCTCCATCGCGCGGTCGGGTGAGGCGCTGTTCCATTTCGACGCGCTCGACGTCGACGTTTCGGCGGCATCTCTATGGCGGCTTGCGCCGGTGTTCGACGCGCTGCGGCTCACCCGCCCCACTATCACGTATGCGCGCAACGCGGACGGCACGTACGACATCCAGGACCTGATCGACGCGCTCTTCAAGCCGTCGGACGCGCCGACGCCGCAATTCTCGCTCAACAACATCGAGATCGACGGCGGCGCCGTCTCGCTCGACGACCGCCTGCATCGGCGCAAGGTCGCGCTGGCGAATCTCGCGATCGGCATCCCGTTCCTGTCGAGCCTGCCGCACGATGCCGAGATCCGCGTCAACCCGCAGTTTCGAGGGCACGCTCGACGGAGCGCGCTTCACGCTGAAGGGATCGACGTCCTCGCCGTTCGGCGACCGCAAGGAGGCTGCCGTCGACATCGAGTTCGACGCCCTTGCGCTGCCCGGTCACGTCCAATACGTGCCGCTTCCGCAAGGCCTCAAACTCGCCGACGGCGCGCTCACCACCCGGCTCAAGCTCGCCTTCGTCAGTGAAAGGGCGAGCCGCGCACGGCGATCCTTTCGGGCACGGCACGCGCGTCGACCGGCTGGCCGTCGCTCGCAGCGACGGTTCGCCGCTCATCGGCGCCCGCTCGATCAACGTGACGCTGGGCAAGCTCGACCCTCTCGGACGCGCCGTCGCGCTGGAGAGCGTCGCGATCGAGGCGCCCGACGTCGACCTGCGGCGCGGCGCCGACGGCGTCTTCGAATTCCGGCGGCTGCTTCGCGCCGGACGCGGGCCCGCGGGCAGCGCAGGAACGACGCCTGCCCCACGCGCAGGCTCCGCGCCGTGGACGTACTCGGTCGCGGACCTCAACGTGGCAGGTGGCACGGTCCGCGTTGCGGACGAGAGCGCGTCCCCTGCGTTTCGCGTCGCGCTCTCCAACTTCAAGGTCGTCGCGAAGAAGATCGCGTCGACCGGCGACCCAGGCGCCGTCGAGTTGGAGTTCGACGCGGAGTCGGGCGCCCACTATGGCGCCACCGGCAACCTCGATCTCGCGAAGGGCGCGGCACGTGGCCATTTCGCGCTGACCAAGCTCCGCCTGGCTTCGCTGTATCCGTACTACGCGGACGCGGTCAACCTCGACGTGCAGCGCGGTGAGCTCGATCTTGCGGGCGATTTCGACGCCGCATGGGCCGAAACCCCGCCGCAGCTTACGCTCGCGCACGGCAGCGGCACGATCGCCGACCTCGAGCTCGCCGTGCGCGGCGAGCGCGATCCGCTTGTGGCGTGTGCCGCACGGCGACCTGGATGGCATCGCCTTCGACCTCGCCAAGCGTTCGATCACGATCGATCGCATCGAAGCCCGGCCGGTGTCGCTCCGCATCGGCCGGCAACCGGACGGCGTGGTCAACTTCCAACGCCTGCTGCGCGCGAGCGATCCCTCGGGAGCGCCTCCCGCCAGCGCGCCGGCCGCCGCGGCGCAAAGCGACGCCGAATGGAGCGTCGTCGTGAAGAAGCTCCTGTTCGAGCGCATGGCGGCCAACTTCGAGGACCAGGTGCCGCGGCCGTCGGTCAAGCTGCAGATCCCGGAAGCGCGGATCGCTGCTGGAAAATTTCAGCAACGTCCGCGGCGCAAAGGGCACAGTCGATTTCACCGCGCGCATCGGGTCGGCGGGCCGCGCCCGCGCGATCGGGACGCTGGCGACGCGTCCGTTCGCGATCGACTGGAAGATCGACGTGGACGGCGTCGATGCCCTGCCGCTCAAGCCCTATTTCGAAGTGCAGACCAACGTCATCCTGACGAGCGGCGCAGTGAGCGCCAGAGGTCGCGTCACTGCCGGCGCACTCCCGGCCGGAACGGGCGCCGGATTCTCGGGGGACGTGACGATCCGCGACTTCGGCGCGCTCGACCGGCCGACGGCGCAGGAGCTCATGCGCTGGAAGACGTTTACTCTCACGGGCATCAACGTGACCGAGTCGCCGCCCAAGGTTGCGCTCGGCGCCATCGGGGTCGATCAGTTCTTTGCGCGTCTCATCGTCAACGCCGACGCGACGCTCAACCTGCAGCGGCTGCTTGCGCCGCCGACCACGCAAAGCGAGGCGGCAGTGCCTGCATCCGCGGCGGCGTCCGCGGCCCCATCTCCGGCAGCGTCAAGCCTGCGTCGACAGCTGCGTCGATGCCGCCATCGGGATCGGCGCAAACACCAGCAACCGCGGGAGCGCCGGCATCGCAGGAGACCGCCGTGTCCATCGGCGACATCAAGGTGAGCAACGGCGAAGTGCAGTTTTCCGACTTCTACATCAAGCCCAACTACTCGGCGCACCTGACGCAGGTCGCGGGCACCGTATCGGCGCTTTCGGCCACGCAGGCCGGAAACGTGCAGCTTGCCGCCCGCGTCGAGAACATCGCACCGGTCGAGATACGCGGGACGCTGAATCCGTTCGCGCGCGAGCTCTCGCTCGATCTCACGGCCAAGGCCTCGCGGCATCGACCTGCCGCCGCTGACCCCGTATTCGGGCAAGTACGCGGGTTACGGCATCACGAAAGGCGCGCTGTCGTTCGAAGTCCATTACAAGATCGACAAGCGCCAGCTGACGGCATCCAATCGAGCTCGTGCTCGACCAGCTGACGTTCGGCGAGCACGTCGACAGCCCGACGCGCCACCAAGCTGCCGATCCTGCTCGCGGTCGCGCTGCTCAAGGATCGGCAACGGCATCATCCGTCTCGATCTGCCGATCCAGGGTTCGCTCGACGATCCCGAGTTCTCGGTCTGGGGCGTCGTCGTGCAGATCATCGTCAACCTGATCACGAAGGCGGTGACCGCGCCGTTCGCGCTGCTGCGGTGCGATCGTCGGCGGTCACGGCGAGGAGCTCGCGTTCGTCGAATTCGCACCCGGTCGCGCGGACATTTCGCCGTCCACCGAGGCGAAGCTGCAGACGCTGGCCAAGGCGCTTACCGATCGTCCGGCGCTCAAGCTCGACGTCGGCGGGACGCGCGCCTGCCGATGTCGATCGCGACGGACTGAAGCGCGTCGCGCTCGATCGCGCGCTCCGTGCGCAGAAGCAAAAGCGCTGGTGGCCAAGGGCGAATCGGCGCCGTCGCTCGACGCGCTGACGATCGAACCGGCCGAGTATCCGATCTACCTGACGGCCGTCTATGACGACACGAAGCTGCCCGACAAGCCGCGCAATGCCATCGGCTTCGCCAAGGAAATCCCGCCGGCCGACATGGAGTCGCTGCTGCTCGCGAGCTATGGCGTCGACGACGAGTCGCTGCGCGCGCTGGCCAACCGCCGGGCGGAAACGGTCAAGGAGTGGTTCGCGGGAAGGGAGGCATCGCGTCGGAGCGCATGTTCGTGGTCGCGCCGAAGCTCACTGCCGATGGCATCCAGGACAAGGGCGCGCCGACGCGCGTCGATTTCGCGATTCGCTGAGACGAACGGGCATGCGCCGCGCGGTGACGCCGGGCGATTTCTGGACCTGACCCGGGTCGGCGGCGCGCGGCAGCACGACGTGCCACCTGAGGCCGCCCAGGTCACTGTGCTTCGCTTCCATCGAACCCTCGTGCGCGTCGACGATCAACTTGGCGACGGCAAGGCCAAGTCCGGCGCCCGCAGTGCTGCGGTTGCGCGCGCTCTCGACGCGGAAGCGACGATCGGTGAGCCGAGGTAGCTCTTCGTCCCGCACCCCCGGTGCGGAATCCTCCCAGCAGCAGATCACGTTGTCGCCTTCACTGCGCAGCGATACCCGCAGGATCCCGGGCGGATCGGTGTAGCGGCACGTGTTTTGCAAGAGATTGTCCACGAGCTGGGTGAGCCGCGCCGGATCCGGCGAACACGAAGTTGGCGCCATCGATGTCGCAGCGGGTGGCAATTCCCGCGCCGCCCAAAGACGCGCGATGGGAATTCAGGACGCCGCGCACGATTCCGCCCAGGTCTACGCGACTCTTGCGGTAGCGGAACCCGGCAAAGTCGGCAAGCGAGTGCGCGTGCAGGTCCTCGACCAGTTGCGACAACCGATCTATTTCCTGCCGGAGCGAAGCGAGGCCCTCCTGCGGACCTCCCAGAATGCCATCCTCGAGGGCCGCAACCTCGCCCTTCAGCACCGCGAGCGGGAGTGCGCAATTCATGGGCGATGTCGGCGATCCATTCCCGGCGCGCTTCGCGCTTGGCTTCGAGCGTGCCCGCAAGCTCATTGAAGGCGGTCGCAAGTTGCGCGAACTCGCCGAAACCCGTCACCGGCATTCGCGTTTCGTAAGAGCCTTTGGCGAGTGCACGGAGTGTTCCGGCCCAACCGCTCGATCGGCTTCGCAATGCGGTGAGCGATTACTCCCGCCACCGCGACCGACGCCACCAGCATCGCAGAGTGCGAGCTCCAGGACAGTGGTTCGCAAAGGGCGCGGCAAGGCTCTGTCGATGCGGGAAAAACATGGTGCTACGCCTTCCGTGGGCTGGTTCCGGCCTCACGGCTCCCGAGCGCGGACCTTCCAAATCCACACTTTCATCACAATTCAAACATATTCCATTGTCATATTCTAGCCCGTTATTGGTATCCTCCAGCGAACCGGCGAGGTGACGATGAAAATCCCCAGATTCAGCGTGATCGTCGTAGTGGTGCTAGCCCTTACATTGGCATGGAATCGGACCACCGGCTTCCAGTCGGTGGGGGCCGCGCAAGTCAGCTTCGGCGACGATCCGGACCCGGCGTTTTTCGCACAATGGCACGATCGGCAACGAAGGTCCCGCCGGACTGTTCGGAGGTGCCGGAGATGTAGGCGGGGCCACCGAAGCCCTGGCGGGATTCGACAATCTGACGAACAGGTTCGACCCTCAGGGACCGGCGTTCAACACCCTGAACGAGGACACGGTCGTCGCGCTGCGATCGTTCAACGACAATCGGTTCATCTTCGAGGAAGTCGAAACGGCCGCCGACGGCCTGGGGCCCACTTACAACGCCCAGAGCTGCCGCGAATGCCATCAAAACGTCGTCACGGGCGGCGCGAGCCAGATCGCCGAACATCGCACTGGCCGTACCAACAACGGCGAGTTCTTCGCGTCGCTGGGCGGATCGCTCATCCATTCGCGCGCAACGCATCCCGACATCGTCGAGCGCATCGTCCCCACGGACAATACCCGGACGTTCCGCATTTCAACCAGCACGCTCGGTGCGGGCTACGTCGAAGCGATCGCCAATACGACTCTGCTCGCGATCCGGGACTCGCAGCCCGCCGAGCTTCGCGGGACGGCGCTGATGGTCCCGGTCCTCGAGGGCAACGGCGACGCACGCCTCGGACGATTCGGCTGGAAAAATCAGCACGCAAGCCTTCAGTCCTTCGCCGCGGATGCGTACCTCAACGAGATGGGAATCACGAGTCCGCTGTTTCCCGAGGAAAACACGTCGAGCGGGCGCTTCGTGGGCTACGGCACGCAATATGACCTGCTGCGCGAGCCGGAAGACGATGGAAAGGATGTGCTCGCGTTCGCCAATTTCATGCGCTCGACGAAAGCGCCGCCCCGCGGCCGGATTACGCCGGAGGTGATGGCGGGTGAAGGCGTGTTCAACCAGATCGGCTGTTCCACGTGTCATGTGTCGTCGATCACCACGGCACGGGCCGGCACCAGGCTCAACAGCGGCACGTTCACGGTCACGGACGCCCTCGGGAACAAGGTCATTCACCCGTACAGCGACTATCTCCTGCACGACATAGGCTCAGGTGACGGCATTCCCAGTGTTACCGACGGCCCAGTATGCGGGAACGGCTTCGCAAATGCGCACCGCTCCGCTTTGGGGTCTGCGCACGCGCAATCGCCTGATGCACGACGGCCTGAGCTTCACCCGGCAGGAGGCAATCCTGCGCCACGCGGGACAGGCGCGCGGCGTCACCGCGCGATACAACGCTCTTCCGGCCGCACAAAAGAGCTTGCTCATGCAGTTTCTCGATTCACTGTGAACGAGGCGAACGCTCGTCGGCGCTTCGGCAATCGCGCAAAGAGGCGAGAGCGAGGGACCTCGCCGCCCGTCGAATGCCTACGTCGAGCGTGCCGAGCGGCCAGCGGTTGCTGATCGTAGAAGACGAATACAAGCTCGCGCGACTGCCGGTGGACTACCTGTCGGGGCCGGATACGAGGCTTCCTGCATCGTGGATGGTGCGCTGGCCGTGCCTGAAGTGCGAACGTGGGTTCCCGACTTTGATCCTTCTGGACTTGAATCTGCCAGGCAAGGATGGATTCGCGATCTGCAAGGAAGTAAGGGCGTTCGCGGAGACGCCCATCATCATGCTCACCGCTCGACGGGACGAGATCGATCGTCTGCTCGGACTGCAAATGGGAGCCGACGACTACATCTGCAAGCCGTTCAGCCCGCGCGAGGTGGTGGCACGCGTGAAGGCAGTGCTGCGCCGCTGCGCCCCGATCGAGCCCAGGCGAAGCCTGCGCTGGACGCATCATCGTGGATGCGTCGCGGTTCGAGGCGGCGCTCGATGGGAAGGTCCTGGATTTGACGTCGCTGGAGCTCCGCCTGCTCCAAACCCTGTCCTCGCAGCCCGGACGTATCTTTTCCCGTGACCAATTGCTGGATCGGTTGTACGACGATCGGCGCGTGGTGCTCGACCGAACGGTCGACAGCCATATCAAGAATCTCAGGCGGAAGCTTGGCGAGATCGCGCCGGGCGAAGAGCTGATCCGTTCCATCTACGGACTCGGATACAAGCTGGAGCTTCCCGAGTACCAGGACAGGGACCTCTTTTCACCTGACAGCCCGGGCTGAAGCGCCGAGTGCGTCAGTCCTCCATCGCCAGCGCCATCGCCACCGCGGTGCCGATCGCCGCCGGGATCCCGTAGCGCTCCCACCTGGACATCGAGTCGCCCGCGATCACCTCGACGGGCACCGGCGTGAGCTCGATCACGCGGTCGGTGACGGAGCTTTCGACCAGCCGCGTGAGCGAGTTCTTGCGGGCCGTCGCCATGACGATCTCGTCGCACTTGAAGCGCCGCGCGGCCTCGGTGATCTTTGTCGCCCGATCGCCGATCTCCATCGTGCACGGCGTACGGAACGGAGAACTTGTCGAGCATCTCCTTGATTGGCGCGAGCGCCTTCTCCGCCTGTTCGCGGTGATAATCCGTCCTGCTCGCGCGGCTCGTGAACTGCGCGACGTAGGAGGAGAACGGGCGCTGGACATTGACGAGATGCACCTCCATCGCCGAGTCGTTCACGAAACGCTTGATGACGGCCTGCGCCGCGAATCGGTCGTTGCTCGAGCCTCCAACGGGAATCAGGATTCGGGTCATGGCCTTCCCTCCGGTGACGGACTTGCGGCGGTCGAGGCGGGAGGTGCGGCAGCGCGCCCTGCAGTGGCTCTCAGATATGCCTTGGTCAGTTCGATGGCGGCCACGACGAAGGCGCTGATCGCCGAGCGCCATGCCGAGATCCGGACCACGAGGGCATCCGGATGCCGAACGTTTCGCGCACGGTGTCGAACTGGATCAGCACGGCGAGCAGCGCCAGCTCCCACGCCATCGCGAGCAGCAGCCACTTGTGCGGCGGCGCCTGGAACGAGACTGAACCTGCAGCGACCGGAAGCACATCGCAATGATCAGCTCGACGAAGACGAACAGCAGGAAGATCTTCGTCCGCGCGGCTTCGATGTCGGCGTGGTTGTCGAAGTAGATCCACAGGAAGATCGGGCACTCGATGAGCACGCCGAGCAGCACGAGAAGGCGCACGTCGCGCGAGAAGATACTTTCGCCCGGATCCGCGCGGCGGCCGCCGCATGATGTCGCGGTCCGGCGGGGAAAGCCCCAGCGCCAGCGCCGGCAGGCCGTCGGTGGCGAGGTTGATGTAGAGGATCGCCGCGGGCAGGAGCGGCAGGAGCTCGGGGCCCGCGACGATGACGACGCCGCCCAGCACGACGACTTCGGTGATGTTGGCGCGCAGGAGGTAGGTCAGGTACTTCTTGATGTTGTCGTAGATCCAGCGGCCGCGCTCGATCGCCCGCACGATCGTCGCGAAATTGTCGTCGCCGAGCACCATGTCGGCGGCTTCCTTCGCGACGTCGGTCCCGCTCGATGCCCATGGCGATGCCGATGTCGGCGTGCTTCAGCGCGGGCGCATCGTTGACGCCGTCTCCGGTCATCGCGACGATTTCGCCGCGATTCTTCCACGCGCGCACGATCTTGAGCTTGTCCATCGGCGACACGCGCGCATACACGGTCACCTGGTCGACGATCTGCTCGAATTCCGCGTCGCTCATGCGGCCGAGCTCGTCGCCGGTCAGCACGCAGGTCGCCTTCGCGGTAGATGCCGACCTCCGCGGCCACCGCGACCGCCGGTGAGCATGTGATCGCCGGTGATCATGACCGGGCGGATGTGCACCTCGCGGCAGATGCGCACGGCTTCCTTCGCCTCGTCGCGCGGCGGATCCATCATGCCGATCAGCCCGAGGAACGTCAGATCGCGCTCGACGTCCGCCTCCTCGTCAAAGCCGTCCGTCCGCGCTGACCTCCTTGTACGCGAGGGCGAGCACGCGCAGCGCATCCTTCGCCATCGCCTCGTTCGCAGCCAGGACCTCCGCGCGCGTCGCGATCGGTGAGCGGCTGGGGCCGGTCGTCGGCCTTGCGCCGACTGCGCAGCGCTCCAGCAGCACCTCGGGGGCGCCTTTCACGAAAGCGAGATGGCGGCCGTCGGGCATGCGGTGAACGGTGGTCATCCGCTTGCGCTCGGAGCTGAACGGGAATTCCGGCGACCCTGGGGCGCTCGTCCGAGTCTCGCGCTGTCGCAGCCCTGCTTTCGCCGCCAGGACGACGAGCGCGCCTTCCGTGGGATCGCCCTTGACGAACCAGCGCCCGGCGTCGTCGCCGAGCGTGGCGTCGCTGCACAGCAGCCCTCCCGTCAGCATCAGCTGCGCCGCGCCGTCATCCGGTCGAAGCGGCGGATCGAAGCTGCCGGCCGGAGCGTAGCCGGCGCCTGCTGACCTCGATCGAGCGACCGCCGACGAACACGCGACGCGCCGTCATCTCGCCCTTGGTCAGCGTGCCGGTCTTGTCGGAACAGATCACCGTCGTGCAGCCGAGCGTCTCCACCGGCCGGCATCCGCCGCACGAGCGCGTTGCGCTTCGCCATCTCGTGCATGCCGACCGCGAGCGCGCCGGTGACGATCGCCGCCAGCGCTTCCGGTACCGCAGCAACCGCCAGCGCGATGGCAAACATGGTCATCGTCAGGACCAGCTCGAGATTGAGCTGGTTTCCCATCCACGCCCGCACGACGCTGACCGACGATCGCGACGCCGCAAACGCCGAGCGCGATCGAGCCCCAGCCAGCGCCCGACTTCCGCGGTTCGCTTTTCGAGCGGCGACGCTTCGGCGGCTGACGTCGGACACCTGTTCGGCGATCCTGCCGAATTCCGTGTTCATCCCGTGGCTCGTCACGATCGCCTTGCCGCGGCCATAGGTCACCGTGGTCCCGGCGAAGACGACGTTGCGGCGATCGCCGACGGCAGCGTCCGGCGGCAGCGAGCGTCAACGACTTCTCGACGGCGAAACGATTCTCCCGTGAGCGGCGCTTCGTCGCACTTGAGAGAGTGAATCTCCGCCAGGCGCGCGTCCGCCGGTATGCGGTCGCCGGCCTCCAGCAGCATGATGTCGCCGGGGACGAGCTCGCGCGACGGGATGCGCGTCTCCGACGCCGTCGCGCAGGACCCTGATCGTGGGCGCCAGCATCTTCTTCAGCGCCTTGAGGGCATTGTCGGCGCGGTACTCCTGCACGAAGCTCAGCACGGCGCAGAAGAGCACGATCGCCGCGATGATGGCCGCATCGACGATCTCTCCCAGCAGCCGCGGACAGTACCGTCGCGACGAGCAGGATGATGATGAGCGTGTTCTTGAACTGCGCCAGAAAAAGCGCGATCGGCGAGGCGCGCTCTTCCTTGGCCAAGCTCATTCGCGCCGAACTCCAGCAGCCGGTCCTGCGCCTCTTGCGTGGTGAGACCTCGGTCGAGGCGAGTCTCGAACTCGGCGACCAGTTCGTCAACCGGTTTGCAGTGGGCTTCCTCGTCTTGCATGCCGCGCCTCCTCGCGACCTGCCGCTGCACTTGCTATCGAGCTGTCACCGGTTGCCACTGTCGATTGCGCACCCCGAGACCTTCGATGCGCCGAGTATGGGCGGCGGGCGCGAATCCGGGAAAATTTGAAGTTTGCGAAGCCATCCATTGCCAAGAGGAAAGTCGAGCAAGATGAGCGGGCGAACGATTCGCAATGGGCAGGCATTGCGATTCGTGATGGATCCCGATCAGTCGGCCGAGGACCATCGGCTTGAACACGAGGCATCGCGGCGTGCTACAAATCGAAGCGCGCTCCGGCGGATTGGCCGGGGCTCCCTCCAAAGGGAGTAGCTTCGGCAGCCTCGCCATGCGGCTGCTGCGGTACGGCCGTCAATACGGGCTTCGGCCCCGGTCGCGTCGGCATTCGATAATGCAAGCGAGACCTTTGCCCAGCGGGTGAAGGTGCGTCCTGAACGGCGGCCTGCACCTGCGAGGTGAAGGCCGCTGTGCATTTTGCGGGCACGGCGGCATGGCACGACAACAAACGTAGGAGTCGCCATGTCACAACCGGACATCCACCGCTACTTCAGGCACGGAACGCTGCCGCAGCTTGCGCTTGTTCGAGGCGAGCGCGCGGCTCGGGAGCTTCACGCGAGCCGCGCAGGAGCTGCACATGGCGCAGCCCACGGCCTCGGTGCAGATCAAGAAGCTCTCGGAGACCGTCGGGATTCCGCTCTTCGAGCAGGTGGGCAGGCGCCTGTACCTCACGGAGGCCGGCCGGCGGCTCCACGCGAGCTGCCAGGAGGTGTTCCGCGCGTTCGCCGCCCTCGAGGCATCGCTCGCCGACATGCGGGCGCTGGAATCCGGCCGCCTGCGGCTGGCCGTGAGCACGACCGGCATGTGCTTCGCTCCGCGGCTGCTTGGCGCCTTCGTCGGACTCCACCCGGCGTCGAGACGTCCATGCAGGCGCACAACCGGCAGACGCTGGTCGAGAGGCTCGCGAACAACGAGGACGACCTCTACCTCTTCGCCGACGCGCCGGAGATCGACGGACGTCGTCACGCAGGAGCTCCTGCCCAATCCTCTCGTCGTGCTCGCCCGCGACGACCATCCGCTCGCGCGCGAAAGGAACATCCCCTTCGAGCGCCTGGCCAGCGAGCCCTTCCTCATCCGCGAGGAAGGCTCGGGCGCGAGGCGGATCGCGATGCGGCTCTTCGGCTGCGCACGGGCTCGTTCCGCGCGATCCGGATGGAGCTCGGCACGAACGAAGCGATCAAGGAGGCGATCCTCGCGGGCCTCGGCGTCACGATCATGTCGCGCTACACCTTCGGGCTCGATCCGGAATCGTCGCGATACCTGTGCCTGGACGTCGAGGGTTTCCCGCTCGAGAACCACTGGTACTTCGCGTATCCCGCAGGGCAAGCAGCTGTCGCCCGGTGGCGCGGGCTTTTCTCGATTTCGCGCCGCATGGAAGCGAAGAAGCTGGTCCTCGGTTCCTGCGCGGCCACCGCGACGCGCTCGGGCTGCGTAGGGCAAGGCGCGACGCTGCCGCGGCTCAGTCGTACTTCCGCACGTCGTCGATCACCTTGCCGTCGTTCGGCAACGTCGCCCGGCGCGCGGAAGACGACTTCGCCGCGCAGCTTGGTGATGTCGCGAATCGACGCGACGATGGCATCGGCGCTCGACGATCGATTGTCCGGCAACTTCGACGTTGCAGCGTCATGCGGTCGGCGCCCTCGGCGTTGTCGACGACGAGTCGCGCCTTCGCCGATCTCCGGATGCCGGGCGACGATCGCCGCGACCTGCGCCGGATGCACGAACATGCCCTTCACCTTCGTCGTCTGGTCGGCGCGCCCCATCCAGCCCTTGATGCGCAGCGTTGGTGCGGCCGCAAGGCGACTGCGCCCGGCAGCACGGCGGAAAGGTCGCCGGTGCCGAAGCGGATCAGCGGATAGTCGGTGTTGAAGAGCGAGGTCACGACGACCTCGCCGACCTCGCCCGGCGCCACCGGATCGCCGGTGCCGGGACGCACGATCTCGACCAGCACACCTTCGTCGATCGACGAGACCCCTCGCGCGCTTCGGTCTCGTAGGCGATCGTGCCGAGGTCGGCCGATCGCGTAAGCCTGGATAGCCGGCGATGCCGCGCGCAGACGGAGCGCGTCGCGAAGGCTGCGACGGAAACGCCTCCGCCGGAAACGAGCGCTTTGCGCGAGCTCGGCAGCGCGACGCCCATGCTCGTCGGCCTTCTCGAGAATGATCTTGCAGGAACGACGGCGTGCCGACGTAGCCGTCGGGCTCAAGCTCGGCCATCGCCTGCACCTGCTGCTCGGTCTGGCCGATGCCGGCCGGAAACACAGTGCAGCCCGAGCGCGTGCGCGCCCGTCTCCAGCATCGAGCCTGCCGGCGTGAAGTGGTACGAAAAGCAGTTGTGGACGAGATCGCCGCGGCGAAAGCCCGCCGCGAACAGCGCCCGCGCGAGCCGCCAGTAGTCGGACCGCCGGCCTTCCGGCTCGTAGATCGGGCCCGGCGACGCGAACACGCGCGTCGCTTCGCCCCAGCCGCGGCGCGGCGAAGCCGCCGAAGGGACGGCCGGACTTCTGCAGCTCGAGCAGCTCCGACTTGCGCGTCACCGGCAGCCGGGCCAGCGCGGCGCGCGTCGTGATCGACTGCGGCATCGACGTCCGCCGAGGATGCGGGCGAACGCCGGCGCGTTGGCCTTGGCGTGCGCGATCTGGCGCGGCAGCGCGGCCAGCAGCTGCGCGCTCGCGCACCTCGGGATCGCGCGATTTCCAGCGTGTCGAAATGCTCGGTCCAATGGCTCAGCGTGGCGCACGGCGTCACGGTGACTGATCGCGGCGACGCGCCGATCGTCAGGTCAAGCGAGCCAGCGCTTGCGGCGGCGATAGTGCTTGACGTCGCGGAAGCTCTTGCGCCCCGCCGTCGACAGCCCGAGGTAGAACTCCTTCACGTCCTCGTTCTGCGCGAGGTCGCCGGCCGCGCCGTCCATCACGACGCGGCCGTTCTCGAGGATGTAGCCGTAGTCGGCGATAGCGCAGCGCGACCATCGTGTTCTGCTCCGCGAGCAGGAACGACACCCGCTCCTTGCTGTTCAGGTTGCGGACGATCTCGAAGATCTCCTCGACGATCTGCGGCGCGAGGCCCATCGACGGCTCGTCCAGCAGGATCATCGTCGGACGCGCCATCAGCGCGCGGCCGATCGCGGTCATCTGCTGCTCGCCGCCGGACGTGTAGCCCGGCCAGGCTCGTCGCGGCGCTCGCTTCAGCCGCGGGAAATACGTGTAGACGCTGCTCGAGCGTCGCGTTCGAGCTCGCGCGCGCGAGCCGTCCGCGCGTGAACGCGCCGGTCAGCAGGTTCTCCTCGACCGTCAGGTGCGCGAAGCAGTGGCGGCCTTCCATCACCTGGCACACGCCCATGCTGCACCAGCTCGTTGGGCGTCAGCCGGTCGACGCGCTCGCCGCGTGAACTCGATCGTGCCCTTGGTGACGTCGCCGCGCTCGGCGCGCAAGCAGGTTCGAGATCGCCTTCAGCGTCGTGCGTCTTGCCGGCGCCGTTCGCGCCGAGCAGCGCGACGATGCCGCCCTCCGGCACTTCGAGCGAGACGCCCTTCAGCACGAGGATCACGTGGTCGTAGATGACCTCGATGTTGTTGACCGACAGATACGCCGAGCGCCGCGGCAGCGGCTGCGGCGATGCGGTCGGATCATGGGTTCGTTCGGCGCGTGGCGCCGAGCGCGCATCGCGCGCGTCTCCCGGCACACGCGGGATGGCGGGCGTCTCGTTCCGCGGTCAGCCTTCCTTCGCGCAGTCGCGCGGCGTGATCTTCTTCTCCGCTGCGTACTTGCCGGCGGTCTCTTCGACCATCTTGCGCACCATCGCGCGGTCGCCGGCCATGAACGGCGTGACCTGCTTGAAGCCGGTGCCGTCCCACATCTGGAACTTGACCATGCCCGAGCCCTCGTGATCGGCGCAGCTCGTCTTGATCGGCGGGAAGAGCCCCGCGGCGCCCAGGTCCTTGATCGCGCGCCTCGGTGAGGTTCAGGTGCTCGAAGCCCCAGCGCAGCTGCTCGGGCGTCATCACCTTGCCCTTGCCGAACTTCGCCTGCGCGACGCGCAGCGCCTCGACCACGATGCATGCCGTAGACGACGCCGCGCGTGTACATCACGTTGCCGAGCGCGCGACGGATCCTCGAGGTTGCCCTTCTTCGCGCCGTAGACCTTGTGTCTTGATGTCCTGCATCACCGGGAAGCCGGTGCCGCTGACGCCGTGAACGACGCGCTGACGTAGCCCTTCGACGCGTCGCCCGCGCGGAACGACGTCCTCCTCGGAGCCCGCCCACCAGACGCCGAGCAGCTTGTCCCGCGGATAGCCGGTCTTCGCCGCCGTCTTCAGCGCGACGGTGCTCATCACGCCGTAGGTCCACACGATCACGTAAGTCGGGCTTCGCCTGCCGGATCTGCAGCCACTGCGATTCCATCGTCTGGCCCGGCGGCGTGACGGGAATCTTCAGCGCTTCGAAGCCGAGCTTCGTGGCCGAGCGCGTCGAGCACCGGAATCGGCTCCTTGCCGTACGCCGAGTCGTGGTAGAGGAACGCGATCTTCTTGCCCTTGAGCTTGTCGAGTCCGCCCGCCTTCTGGCCGAGTACGCGATCATCGCCGCCATCTGGTCCCAGTACGTCGTGCCGAGCGGGAACACCCAGTCGTAGACGCGGCCGTCGGCGGCGCTCGCAGGCCGTAGCCGAACGTCGTCATCGGAATCTTGTCCTGCGCGACGCGATCGAACAGGCCGTAGGCGATGCCGGTCGACAGCGGCTCGACCGTCGTCGCGCCGCCGTTCTTCTTCTTCAGCCGCTCGTAGCATTCGACGCCCTTCGAGGCGTTGTATTCGGTCTCGCACTCCTCCCACGTGAGCTTCACGCCGTTGATGCCGCCGGTCATGTTGATCGAGCGTCCAGTAGTCGATCGCGCCGCCGTAGTAGCCGGAGCCGCCGGCCGCATAGGGCCCACCCGATACGACAGCACCGGAATGAACTGCTCGTTCTGCGCCTGAACGCCGCGCGCTGCCGCCGAGCAGCGCGAGGCCCAACAGCGCCGATTTGATTCGCCTTCATGTGCCCCTCCTCACGTACGAAGTTGAAACTGCCCATGCTCGCCGGTACCACAGCCCTACGCCAGCGATCGGTCGATCGGATCCGACAGCCCGGCATGGTACCGCTCCGGCGGGCCCGCCATCGCAGCGCACGGCGGATCGCACTCAGTGCGGGAACGGCCACGAGCCGCAGCTTCTCCTTCGCCGATCTGCCAGAGCCGCGCGAGGCCGTGCGGCTCGACGATCAGGAAGAAGATGATGAGCCCGCCGAACACCATCAGCTCGAGGTTGGAGATCGTGCTCTCGGCGATGTGCAGGCTGAGGTTGCGGTCGAGGAAGCGCACCGTCACGCTCAGCAGCACCGGCAGCAGCGTCACGAACGCGCTGCCGAGAAACGCGCCGAGCGACCGTTCCCATGCCGCCGATGATGATCATGAACAGGATGCGGAACGACAGGTCGAGGCTGAAGGCCTCCGGCTCGACGGTGCCGAGGTACGCGTACGCGAACAGCGCGCCGGCGACGCCGCAATAGAACGAGCTGACCGCGAACGCCAGCAGCTTGGCGCGCATCAGCCGGATGCCGATCACTTCGGCCGCGACGTCCATGTCGCGCACGGCCATCCACGATCGGCCGGCGTTGCCTCGCGCCATGTTCTTCGCCGCGAGCGCCATCAGCGCGACGATCGACAGCACCAGCAGGTACTTGGCCTCCGGCGTCGTGAACGCGTAGTCCGAGGATGACGATCTGCTGCGCGGTGATCACGCCCGACGAGCTGTAGTTGCGTGACCCAGCCGACCTTGGTCAGGAACCAGAGGATGAAGAATTGCGCGGCGAGCGTCGCCACGGCGAGATAGAAGCCGCGGATGCGCAGGCTCGGCAGGCCGAACAGCGATGCCGACGAGCGCGGCGACCGACGCCGCCGCCGGCGAACGCCAGCAGGATCGGAATGCCGGGAACGCGCAGCATGAAGTTGTACGAGGCGAACGCGCCCACCGCCATGAACGCCGCGGTGCCGAGCGAGAGCTGGCCCGCGTAGCCGGTCAGGATGTTGAGCCCGAGCGCGGCGAGCGACAGGATCAGGAACGGAATCAGGATGCCGGTGAAGACGTACGGCGTGGCGACGAGCGGAACGACGACGAACGCGACGAGCACGATCGAGCCGCGATCGCGATCCGGTCCTGCCGGATCGGGAAAGATCGCGGCGTCCGTCTGGTAGGACGTCTTGAACTGGCCGGCTTCGCGATAGAGCATGCGGGATCGTCGAGGCGTTGCGGTCAGATGCGCCGAATGATCTTCTCGCCGAACAGGCCCTCGGGCCGGACCAGCAGGAACGACGAGCGCCAGCACGTACGGGAACCAGCCCTCGATGCCGCCGCCGACGAACGGCCCGAGGTAGACCTCGGCGAGCTTCTCGATGGCGCCGATGATGAGTCCGCCGACGATGGCGCCCGGGATCGAGTCGAAGCCGCCGAGGATCAGCACCGGCAGCGCCTTCAGCGCGACGAACGTCAGCGCGAACTGGACGCCGTTGCGCGCGCCCCACAGGAGGCCCGCGACCAGCGCGACCGCGCCCGCGACGCCCCACACGATCGCCCAGATCTGCTGCAGCGGAATGCCGACGGCCAGCGCCGCCTGATGATCGTCGGCCACCGCGCGCAGCGCGCGCCCGATCCGCGTGCGGTTGAAGAAGACGCGCGAGCAGCGTCACCAGGATCGCCGCCGACGCGCGGCCGCCACGAGATCGAATTTCGAGAGGCTCATTCCGGTCGTTGTCGGTCACCCACTGGATGGGCTCGTCCTGCAGGCCGAGCTCGAGGCCGCGCACGTTCGCGCCCCACATCATCTGCGCCAGGCCTTCGATGAAGAACGTGAGCCCGATCGTCGCCATGAACAGCGTGATCTGCGGCTGGTTGACGAGCGGGCGCAGCACGACGCGCTCGGTCAGGAGGCCCGAGCACGATCATCACGACGAGCGTCGCCGGCACCGCCGCCCACGGCGGCAGTCCCATCTCCAGCAGTCCGACGTAGGTGAGCGCCGCGAAGAACACCATCGCGCCCTGCGCGAAGTTGAACACGCCGGACGCCTTGTAGATCAGCACGAAGCCCAGCGCCACCAGCGAGTACATGACGCCCGAGAGCAGGCCGCCGATCAGCACTTCGAAGAAGAAGCTCATCGCGACCGTCGTCCGGTCCTAGTGCGCAACGCCGAGGTAGGCGTCGATCACGGCCTGGTTGCCGCGCACGTCGTCGGGCGTGCCGTCGCCGATCTTCTTGCCGTAGTCGAGCACGACGACGCGGTCCGAGATGTCCATCACGACGCCCATGTCGTGCTCGATCAGCACGATCGTCGTGCCGTATTGCTCGTTGACGTCGAGCACGAAGCGGCACATGTCCTGCTTCTCCTCGACGTTCATTCCCGCCATCGGCTCGTCGCAGCAGCAGCAGCGATGGGCTCGGCGGCGATCGCGCGGGCGAGCTCGACGCGCTTCTGCAGGCCGTACGGCAGCCGCCCGACCGGCGTCTTGCGGATGTGCTGGATCTCGAGGAACTCGATCACCTCCTCGACCTTGCGCCGGTGCGCGAGCTCCTCGCTCCGCGCGCGGCCCCGACCAGATCGCCTGCTCGAGAAACGTCGCCTTCATCTTGAGGTTGCGGCCCGTCATGATGTTGTCGAGCACCGACATGCCGCGAAACAGCGCGATGTTCTGGAACGTGCGCGCGATGCCCTGCGCCGCGGCGTCGTGCGTGTCCATGCCGCGCCGCTCCTTGCCGTGGAAGGTGATCGTTCCCTGCTGCGGGCGGTAGACGCCGTTGATCACGTTCAGCATCGAGCTCTTGCCCGGCGCCGTTGGGGCCGATGATCGCGCGGACCTCGTGCTCGCGGACGTCGAAGCGAGATGTCGGTCAGCGCCTTCACGCCGCCGAACGCGAGCGAGATGTGGTCGAGCTTGAGGACGGCGTCGCCGATGCGCGCGTACTGCCCGTTGCGCTGCGCGCCCCTCGAGGCGCTCATGCGCCTGCAGCGCGCGCTCACGCGCCGCCGCGCTGCGCCGGGAACGTCTTCGCCTCGGCGATCGCGAGATCGGCGGCGACCATGCCGGCGCGGCCGTCCTCGAACTTCACGGCGGTCTCGACGTGCTGGACCGTCTGCGCCCGGAGTACAGGGCGTCGATCAGCACCTGGTACTTCTCGGCGACGAAGCCGCGGCGCACCTTGCGCGTGCGCGGTGAGCTCGTCGTCGTCCGGATCGAGCTCCTTGTGCAGGATCAGGAAGCGATGGATCTGCGAGGCGGCGAGGTCGCCTTCGGCGGCGAGCTCCGCGTTCACCTGCTCGACGCACTTCGCGGATGAGCTCGTACACCTCGGGCTTGCCGGCGAGATCGGTGTAGCCCGAGTACGGCAAGCGCGCGGCGCTCCGCCCAGTTGCCGACCGAGCCCATGTCGATGTTGACGAACGCGCAGACCATGTCGCGATCGTCGCCGAAGGCGACCGCCTCCTTGATGTGCGGGAAGAACTTGAGCTTGTTCTCGATGTAGTTCGGCGCGAACATCGCGCCGCTCGCCATCCTGCCGACGTCCTTCGCGCGATCGATGATCTTGCAGATGGCCCGCGCCGTCGATCACGCCGGCGTCGCCGGTGCGGAAGTAGCCGCCGCTGTCGATCGACTCGGCCGTCGCGTCCGGGCGCTTGTAGTACTCCTTGAGCAGCATCGGCCCGCGCACCAGCACTTCGCCGTTCTCCGCGATCCTGATCTCGACTCCCGGCGCCGCCTCGCCGACGGTGTCGAACTTCACGCCGCGGTCGGGCTGCAGGCAGACGTACGCGCAGGTCTCCGTCTGGCCGTACAGCTGCTTCAGGTTGATCGCCGATCGAGCGGTAGAAGCGGAAGAGATCGGGGCCGATCGCCGCGCCGGCCGTATAGGCGATGCGGATGTTGCTCATGCCGAGCACGTTGCGAAGCGGGCCGTAGATGCAGCACGTTGCCGAGCGCGTAGAGGAGCCGGTCGGCGAGCCCGACCGGATGGCCGTCGAGGATCTCCGCGCCGCAGCGGCGCGCGACGCCGGTGAAGTAGCGGAACAGCCAGCGCTTGATCGCGCTCGCGTCCTCCATGCGGATCATCACCTGCGTCAGCAGGTTCTCGAACACGCGCGGCGGCGCGAAGTAGTAGGTCGGGCCGATCTCGCGCAGGTCGGTCATCACGGTGTCGCCCGATTCGGGGCAATTGATGGTGAAGCCGGCGTACAGCCACTGCGCGTACGAGAAGAGGTGATCGCCGACCCACGCCATCGGCAGGTAGGACAGGATGCTGTCCTGCGCGGTGAGCCGGTCGAACTCCGCGCCGCCCTCGGCGGCGGCGATGAACGCGGCGTGCGTCTGGCACACGCCCTTCGGCTTGCCGGTCGTGCCCGACGTGTACAGCATGATCGACACGTCGTCGGCATCGCCCTTCGCCGACTTCGGCGTCGAAGAACCCGGGGTGCGCGCGGTCGAATTCGCGCCCGATCGCGCGTCAGCTCGTCGTAGCTCACGACGCTTTCGTAGTTGCGCAGTCCGCGCGGGTCGTCGTAATAGATGCGCGCGAGCGTCGGCACCTGCGGCTTCGCCTCGACGCAGCTTGTCGACCTGCTCCTGGTCCTCGGCGATCGCGAACACGATGCCGGCATCGTTCAGCACGTAGACGAACTCGGCTGCCGGCGCGTCCTGGTACATCGGCACCGGGAATGCCGCCGAGCGCTTCCGCCGCGAGCATCGACCAGTAGAGCCGCGGGCCGGTTGTCGCCGATGATCGCGAGATGCATGCCGCGCCGGAAGCCCTGCGCGGCGAGTCCGCACGCAAGCGCGCGCACTTCGTCCGCCACCTGCGACCACGTCGACGTCTGCCAGATCCCGAGGTCCTTCTCGCGGGTGGCCGGGTGGTCGCCGCGCACCTTGGCGTGATGCAGCAGGAGGCGCGGGAACGTATCCAATGCGGGTGTTGCCGGCACTGCTCGACTCCTCCTCTGGGGCGGGCCGCCCTCGTGCGGGGCGGTCGTACGTGCAGGGCCATCGCGGGGCGGCTCATGATACAGCGCCTGCCGCCCGCTCCACGTTCGCGAAGTCCACTGCGCGCGAAAGCCGCCCGCCGCTACTTGCTACTCGTACGTGTAGAAGCCGCGACCCGCCTTGCGGCCGAGATGTCCGGCGGCGACCATCTCCTTCAGGAGCAGCGCCGGCCGGTATTTGGGGTCGTTGAAATCGCGGTAGAACACTTCCATCACGGCGAGCATCACGTCGAGGCCGACCATGTCGGCGAGCGCCAGCGGCCCGATCGGGTGGCTGCAGCCGAGCTTCATCCCGTTGTCGATGTCTTCCGGCGCTCGCGAGGCCTTCCTGCAAGCGCCAGACACGGCCTCGTTGATCATCGGGCAGAGGATGCGATTGACGACGAAGCCGGGACTGTTCTTGACGACGATCGGCGTCTTGCCGAGCGATTTCGCGAACGCCATCGGCGGCATCGACCGTCGCGTCGTCGGTCAGGTGGCCGCGTATCAGCTCGACAAGCGACATCATCGGCACGGGATTGAAGAAGTGCATCCCGATGAACTTCCCGGGCCGGGACGTGGACCGCGGCGAGGCGCGTGATCGAGATCGACGACGTGTTCGTCGCGATGACGACGTCGGGACGCGCCAGCGCGTCCACCTGCTTGCAGGATCCTGACCTTGAGCTCCTCGTTCTCGGTCGCCAGCCTCGATGACGAGGTCGCAACCGCCGAGCGTCGCTCGTAGCGAGTCGTGCCCTACGATGCGCTTCAGGGCGGCATCCTTGTCCGCCGCGGTGATCTTTCCTTTTTCTGCAGCCGGTCGAGGCTGCCTGCGATCGATCGCCAATGCCCTGCGCGACCGCGGCGTCGGCGACGTCCACCATCACCACGTCGAGGCCGGAGACGGCGCACGCCTGCGCGATGCCGTTGCCCATCGTTCCGGCGCCGATGACGCCGATCTGTCTTCAGTGTGCTCATGGATTGCTCTGCGCGTGACCGAAAAGGGATTATGCCCCTCGCGAGCCACGGATGGCAGCCGGCCAGCGCGCGTGCGGGTCGTCAACCGCGAGTGCTGATGCGGCGGATGGCCGGCCTTGTCGCGACGGTCGCCCGTACCGGCATCCCGGCGCGCGCGCAGGTTTCGCCGGTGCGCGCAGCGGCGGCTGGGCGACGAGGCCGGCAGAGCATGCAGTCGATCATCGCCGGCGCGGCTTGCGCGAGATCGTAGGCTTCCGGCGCCGCACCCATTCGTGCATCACGCCGACCATGAATGCGTTCGAGGCAGCGCGCCGCGAGCTCGGTGTCGGCATCGCGCGGAAGCTGCCCGGCGCGTCACCGCCTGCTTCAGCAGCCGCTCGACGTTCGCGAGGCATCCGGTGTCGGTCGCGTAGCGGCGATCCGCAGACCGTTGCGAATTCGCGCCGCGAACTCGCACTTGTGAAAGATGACGTCGAACACCGCCTGGGCCTGCGCGTTGGTCGCAAGCCGCACGAGACCGTTGACCGCGAGGCGCGCGCAACGCGCCCAGCGGATCCTTCTGGCGGATCTCGCCGGCGGACGCGAGCATCGCTTCCATCGGCAGCTGCACGCGTTCGCACAGCGCCTCGAAGAGCTCCGCCTTGTCGCGGAAGTGCCAATAGACGGCGCCGCGGGTGACGCCCGCGCTGGCAGCGACTTCGGCGAGCGACGTGCGCGCGACCCCGCGCTCGCGGAACACGCGCTCCGCGGCGTCGAGCAGCGCGCCGCGCGTCGCCGCGGCTTCGATTTTGGTGCGTCGTGCCATCGCATTTCGGAGTTCCGGAACTCTTGTTGACGACAGGGTTGCAAACATTCGCGAATGTATGTAATGTCCGAGGTGTTGTCAAGCCAGCCGCTCGCGCTGCGCGGCCGATATTTCCGGCCGATCTCCGAGCCATCATGTCCCTCCCCTGCCCTCCTGCTACTGACGCATGTGCGTCCGCATGCGCGCGAGCTCCCTCATGTGCACGCATGCGCCGCTTTCGCTGCCAGCGCACCCGTGTGCGCCTGCTCGCCGCTGCATCTGCCGTCGCCGCGCTCGTCGCCGGCTGCGGTCGCGCGCCAGCAGGGAGGCTTTCACGGCTTTCCTCCGGCCGCCGTGACGACGCCAGGTGCTGCAACCGCGAACCGTGCCCGTCACTTACGAATACGTCGGGCAGACCGCTGGGCTCGAAGGAAGTCGAGGTGCGGGCGCGGGTCACGGGCATTCTCGAGAAGCGTCTCTTCACCGAAGGCGGATGGGTGAAGGCCGGACAGCAGCTGTTCCTCATCGATCCGAAAGCCGCTGCAGGCGCAGTCGGCGGCCCTCGAAGCCGAGGTCGTCGCGCGCCCGCGCCCAGCTCGCGCAATCGGAACGCGAAGTCGCGCGGTTGAAGCCGCTCGCGGAAAGCGCGCGTCGGGCAGAAGGAAGCCGACGACGCCCGTGTCGAACGCCGGAGCTCGCGCGCGCGGCCGTGAAAGCCGCCGAGGCACGGCGCCGCCGAAGTCAATCTCGAGTCTCGGCTACACGCGAGTCACGGCGCCGATCACCGGCCTCGTCGAGCCGCGCCAACAAGTCGGAAGGAAGCCTCGTCACCGCCAACGACACGCTGCTGACGCTTCTCTGGCAAGTCGATCCGATCTGGGTGCCGTTCAACGTTTCGGAAAACGACCGGCTGGTGCCTCGAGCGCGCCGTCGCCGCGGGCAAGCTCACGCTGCCCGAAGGACAACGCCTACGACGTGACGATCAAGCTCTCCGGACGGCTCCACGTTTCCGCGCAAGGGCAAGATCAACTTCAGCGACACGCGCGTCAATCCGACGACCGGCACCTACGAGATGCGCGCGGAGATCGCCAATGCCGACGGCGCGCTGAAGCCGGGTCAGTTCGTCCGCGTCGCGCTCAAAGGCGCGGTGCGCAACAACGCGATCGCCGTGCCGCAGGTCGCCGTGCAGGACGGGCCGCAGGGCAAGTTCGTCTACGTGACCGGCAAGGACAAGGACGGCAAGGACATCGCGGTCGTGCGCCCGATCACGCTGGGCGACTGGGTCGAGGTCGACGGCGTGAACCTGTGGATCGTCGAGTCGGGGCTCGCGGCCGGCGACACCGTGATCGTCGACGGCATCGCCAAGCTCCAGCCGGGCAGGCGCGATCGCGCTGGGCGGCACCCGGCGGCGCGCACGGGGCGCGCCGGTGGCGCTCCGCCGCCTGGCGGCAAGGGTCCAGGCAAGGACGCGCCGCCCGCGAAGGACAGCGCCAAGGGTGGCGGCATGCGCGCCAAGGACGGCGCGGCGGACGGCGCCAAGTCCGCGCCGCGCGCCCCAAGTCCTGATCGCGAGACTCCCATCATGTTCTCAAGATTCTTCATCGACCGCCCGATCTTCGCGGCGGTGATCTCGGTGTTCTTCGTGCTCGCGGGCTTGGCCGCGATGCGCTCGCTGCCGATCGCCCAGTATCCGGAGATCGCGCCGCCGGTGGTCACCGTGCAGGCCGTCTATCCCGGCGCCTCCGCCGAAGTGCTGGAGCAAACCGTCGCCGCGCCGCTCGAAAACGCGATCAACGGCGTGCAGGGCATGCTCTACATGGAGCTCGCACTCGACGGCGCAGGGCGTCACGGCAGATCACGGTCACGTTCGAGATCGGCACCAACGTCGACGACGCGACGATCAACGTCAACAACCGCGTGAAGCAGGTCGAGCCGCGGCTGCCGCTCGAAGTGCGGCGGCAGGGCGTGTCGGTCGAGCGCGGCTCCTCGTCGTTCCTCCAGGTGCTGGCGTTCTACTCGCCGGACGGCCGCTACAACGACCTCTTCATCTCGAACTACGTGACGCTCAACGTCCTCGACGAGCTGAAGCGCCTGCCGGGCACGACGAACGTGCAGATCTTCGGCGCCAAGGACTACGCGATGCGCATCTGGCTCCTGCCCGACCGCATGGCGCAGCTCAAGTTGACGCCCTACCGACGTCGCCGCCGCGATCAACGAGCAGAACGCGCAGTTCGCGGCGGGCAAGGTGGGCCAGACGCCGACCGGCGGCAAGCAGGACCTCGTCTACACGATCACGACGCGGGGCCGGCTCGCCGATCCGAAGGAGTTCGGACAGATCATCGTCCGCGCGAATCCCGACAGCTCGACGGTGCGCTTGTCCGACGTCGCGCGCGTCGAGCTGGGCTCGAAGGACTACGACTTCATCGGCCGCTACAACGGCCACGAAGCCACGCTGGTCGGCATCTTCCTGTCACCCGGCGCCAATGCGCTCAGCGTCGCGAAGACGGTCCAGAACCGCATGGCCGAGCTCGCGCAGAAGTTTCCCGAGGGCTTCACCTACGCCATCCCCTACGACACCACGCGCTTCGTCGAAGTGTCGATCACCGAGGTCGTGAAGACGCTCGCCGAGGCGATGCTGCTCGTCTTCCTCGTCGTCTATCTCTTCCTGCAGAGCTGGCGCGCCGCAGTCATCCCGTTCATGGCGGTCCCGGTGTCGCTGATCGGGACGTTCGCCGGCCTCTACGCGCTCGGCTACTCGATCAACACGCTGACGCTTGTTCGGCATGGTGCTGGCGATCGGGATCGTCGTCGACGATGCGATCGTCGTGCTGGAGAACGTCGAGCGGAACATGCGCGAGAACAAGCTGCCGCCGCGCGACGCGCGCCGTCAAGGCGATGCGCGAGGTGACGGGTCCGATCGTCGCGATCGTGCTGACGCTGTGCGCCGTGTTCGTGCCGATCGCCTTCCTGGGCGGGCTCACCGGCGAGCTCTATCGCCAGTTCGCGGTGACGATCTCGATCGCGGTCGTCATCTCGGGGATCGTCGCGCTGACGCTGTCGCCGGCGCTGTGCGTGCTGATGCTGAAGCACGGCCATCGGCCTCCCGGGCGGTTCTTCACGTGGTTCAACAACTGGTTCGCCCGCGTCACGCAGCACTATTCCGACGGCGTGCTCTGGATGATCCGGCGCGGATTCGTCGCGCGTCGTCCTGTTCGTCGGGATGGTGGCGATCACCGCCTGGCTGTGGAAGACGACGCCGGGAAGCCTCGTCCCCGACGAGGACCAGGGTTACTACATCGGCGCGGTGTTCCTGCCCGACGGCGCGTCGCTCGAGCGCACGGACAAGGTCGTGAAGCAGGTCGAGGAAGCGATCCGCGCCAATCCGGCGAACCAGGACATCATCTCGTTCACCGGCTTCGACTTCATCGGCGGCGGCTTCCGCAACAGCGCGGCGACGCTCTTCGTCGTCCAGGTGCCCTGGGACAAGCGCAAGGTCGACCGCGGCGAGCCTCGTCGGCGAGCTCTTCGGCCGGACGATGGGCATCAAGGAAGGCGCTGGTGCTCGCGTTCAACCCGCCGGCGATCTTCGGCCTCGGCACGACCGGCGGGTTCGAGTTCTACATCCAGAATCGCGGCGAAGGCGGCTCCAAGCGGCTCGCCGAAGTCACGCAGGCCTTTCTCGCGCGCGCGAACAGCGACAAGGAGCTGGGCGGCGCGCAGACGCTGTGGCGCGCGACCGTGCCGCAGCTCTACGTCGACACCGACCGCGACAAGGCCAAGACGCTCGGCGTGCCGATCGACGACGTCTACAACGCGCTCGCCGGCACGCTCGGCACCTACTACGTCAACGACTTCAACAAATACGGCCGGACGTGGCAGGTGCTGATGTCGGCCGACCCCGCGTACCGCAAGCGGCCCGACGACATCGGCGGCGTCTACGTGCGATCGGCGAAGGGCGAGATGATCCCGCTGTCGTCGCTCGCCACCGTCAGGTACACGTCGGGCCCCGACGCGCTCGACCGCTTCAACAACCTGCCGGCGGTGAAGATCATCGGTCAGGCGGCGCCCGGATTCAGCTCGGGCCAGGCGATCGCCAAGGTCGAGCAGATCGCGGCCGAAGTGCTGCCGCCCGATTTCACTTTCGACTGGGGCGGCACGTCCTACCAGGAGAAGCGCTCGGGCGGCGCCTCGGGCTTTTCGCTCGTGCTGGCGGTGATCATGGTGTTCCTGATCCTGTCCGCGCAATACGAGCGATGGTCGCTGCCGCTCTCCGTGCTGCTGGCGCTGCCGTTCGGCACGTTCGGCGCGCTCGCCGCGGTCCATCTGCGCGGGCATGACCAACGACGTCTACTTCCAGATCGGCCTCGTCACGCTGCTCGGGCTCGCGGCGAAGAACGCGATCCTGATCGTCGAGTTCGCGTTGCGCCGGCACGAGGAGGGCCTGTCCACGTCGGCCGCGGCGATCGAGGCCGCGCGATTGCGGTTCCGGCCGATCCTCGATGACCTCGCTCGCGTTCATCCTCGGCGTGCTGCCGCTCGCGATCTCGACCGGCGCCGGCGCCGGGGCGCGCCTCTCGGTCGGCACCGGCGTGATGGGCGGCATGCTCGCCGCCACGTTCATGGCGATCTTCTTCGTGCCGTGGTTCTTCCGGCTGATTTTCGAGCGGCGGATCTCCGAGCCGCGCAGCAAGGACGAGCTCCACGCGGAGATCGACCACGCGCACGCGCTGCATTCGCGACCGACGGTCGCGACTCCCGGCCATCCGCCGCATCCGTGGACACTGCGTAACGGCCCCGAGCACCTCGCGCCTAGAGGCACCATGCGTCAGCCCTTCGGCGCTCGTCGCGCTGGCGCTCGCCGCCGCGCTCGCCGGCTGCGCGGTGACTCAGCCAAAGCCGCCGCAGCTCGACCTGCCCGCGGCGACGGCGACCGCGGCGCAGAACGCGCTGCTCGAGCGCTGGTGGACGGCATTCGACGACCCGGTGCTGACCGCGCTGATCGAAGAGGCGCTTCGCCAACAACCTCGACCTTCGCGGTGCGCTGGCGCGGATCGAGGCCGCCCGGGCGGACGTGCTGCTCGCGCAGTCGAATCTCGCGCCCAGCATCAACCTGCGCGCCGGCGCCTCGCGCTCGCGGCAGTCGCAGAGCACGGCCGCAGGCCGCCGGGTTCGCCATTCCCGTCTCGAACGACTACAGCGTAGGGCTCGAAATGTCGTACGAGCTCGACGTCTGGGGCAAGTATCGCAGCGGGGCGCTCGCCGCCGCGAACGATCTCGTCGCCGCGCAGTACTACCGCGAGACCGTGCGCATTTCGGTTGCGGCCGAGGTCGCGAGCGCGTATTTCCGGTTGCGAGCGGCCGACGCGCTCCTGGTGGTGCTCGAGGACACGCGCAAGACGCGCACCGACACCGTCCAGTTGCAGCAGGACCGGTTCGACGGCGGCATCATCGGCGAATACGACCTGCGCCAGGCCGAAGCCGAGCTTTCCGCCGTCGTTGCCGACATCGCCCGGGCGCGACAGGCGATCGGTCTCCTCGAGTCGGCCATCGCGACCTTGACGGGCCGCTCGCCGCGCGCCGTGTTCACGCCTGAAGTCGCGCGCGGCGCGACGATCGAGGCGGCCACCGCGGTGCCGCAGCTGCCGTCCGGTCTGCCGTCCGGCCTCCTCGAACGGCGACCCGACATCCGCCGCACCGAGGCGCTGCTCGCCGCGTCCGACCTGCGCATCCAGCAGGCGCGGGCCGAATTACTTTCCGAGCGTCAGCCTGACCGGCGCCTACGGAACCGAGTCGGCGGCGCTGTCCAATCTCTTCACGCCGGCCGCCGCGGTGTGGCGCTTCGGCGCCGGGCTCCTGCAGCCGCTCCTCGCGCTGAAGGCGATCGAGTCCCAGGTCGAGGCCGCCACCGCCCGTCGCGACAGCGTGACGGTGGAATACCAGCAGACGGTGCAGACCGCCTTCCGCGAAGTGCACGACGCGCTGGTGACGAACCGCTCGGCCGGCGAAGTGCTCGCCGCGGAGACGCAGCGCCGCGAGCAGCTGCGGCAGGCGCTTGCCGTCGCCAATCTCCGCTACGAAGCCGGCCGCACGTCGTTCCTCGAGGTGCTGGACGCGCAGCGCACGCTGCTCGCCGCCGAGACGCTGCGCATCGCCGCGGCGCGCGATTCGAGGCTGTCGATCGTCGACTTCGCGAAGGCGCTCGGCGGAGGTTGGGAGCGGGGGACCGTACACGGCGTGGCGCCCGTATTCTGGACGCGCGGCGTCACCGTTCGCCAGGCGCGTTGCACAGCCGCGGCCGACCCGATTCGTCGACTTCGGCCCGCTGCCAGTGCCCGGACGGAAGATCGAGTCGCCGTCCGGCCTTCTGCGGCAGCGCGCCAGATGTCGCTTTTAAGTACGGTACGCCGTTCAGACTACTTGGCACCGCTTTTCTGCTTGACATGGCAGGTGCCCGGAGTAGCATTTTCACTCGTGTCCCGGGAGGGGATGGCAGGTTGGCGGTACGAGAACATCGGCCAGCTGGATCGCCATGTCGGGCCTCGCGATACGCGCGAACGCGGCAGCATCGAATTCTGATCGCATTGACCGAGTGGGATAGCCGCACGGTGCGGCATTCGCGTGGTGACGTCTCGAAACACATCGAAGACTACTGAGCATCCGGAGGAAACAATGAATCTCAAACGCTGTGTCCATGGAGCCGCATTGGCTTTGCCGCTGGCAATCCTCGCCGGTCTCTGGAGCATCGAAGTCGCGGCAGCTTCGCTCAATGCCGCCGTTGATGGGCGTCGATCCGAAGTGGCCCAAGCCCTTGCCCAACGGTTGGGTAACCGGTCAGGTCGGCGGCACCTGCATCGACTCGCAGGACCATGTATTCATCGTGACGCGCGGCTTTCAGACCGGCGGCCTCACCTCGCCCGAAGGCGTCGGCGGCGCGAACCCGGTCACTGGAGCGCTCGGTGGCGCGTTCAAATCGAGGCCGTCTCCACCGGTGATCGAGTTCGATCCCGCCGGCAACGTGGTCAATGCATGGGGTAACGCATCGCTCGTTCCTGCCGGGACGCCGCCGCCCGTTGGTACCGTCAGCGTCGTGGGCCAGAACGCCGTCTTGCCCAACGGCATGCATGGCTGCTATGTCGATTACCAGGACTTCGTCTGGATCGGCGGCAATGGCGACGGCGTGGTCCAGAAGTACACCCACGACGGCAGCGCCATGCTGCTGCAGATCGGGACGAAGTTCACCTGTGACGACGGACTCGGCGGCGCCATTCCCTGCACAGGAACCGGAGGCGGCAACGTCTCGAGGACCGGCGTGAGCCACACGCTGCTCAACCTTCCGGCGGCCATCGCGGTCGATCCCGAACCCCGATCCGATCACCGGTCAGCGAGGCAGCGTCTACATCGCCGACGGCTACGGCAACCATCGCGTCGTCGTCTTCGATGCGCAGGGCCAATTATCTGCGCCAGTTCGGCACGGTGGGTACGGGCCCCGCTCAGTTCACGGTCGGCGGATGGCGGCCATCCGCATTGCGTCAGGCTCGGCAAGGACCAGCTCATCTACGCGTGCGACCGCGGCCAGAACAAGATCAACGTCTATCAGCACGAGACGGCACCGTTCGTCGGCAACATCGACGGTGATTCCGGTCAGATCGGTACCGGTCAGGAAGGCAGCGGCTCCGCATGGGACATCGATTTCTCGCGCGACCCGGCGCAAACGTTCGCGTTCATCTCGGACGGCGAGAACGAGGTCCTGTGGACCTTCGATCGCGCCGGCTCGCTGGCGGAACGAACCCCCAGCCCCTGACGGGATTCGGCCGGTCCGGGCACGACCCGGGATTGTTCACGTTTCCTGCACATGATGGCGATCGACTCGAAAGGCAACATCTACGTGGGCGAGACGGTCGGTGGCAATCGCATCCAGAAGATCATTACGAAAACGCTGCCGAGGCCGGCGCACCGAAATAGCGCGGCCGCTCTAGTTAACGTCGAAATGAATCGTCACAGGAGGATTTCATGAAACCCAAAGAGCTCTATCTTGGGAGCAACGTTGGCGTTTGCCGCGGTGATCGGCGCGGGTCTCTGCGAGCGCGCAGCTTCAGGCGCAATCGGTGAGCTTCACGGTCATATCCGTATTGGCGAGTGAGGCTGCTTGCCCAACTTCTGGGTCACCGGCGTGGTCAGCGGGACCTGTCTCGGCGCAGCAGGACCACATTCTTGATGGTGACGCAGGGCTTTCAGACCGGCGGTCTCGCCTCGCCCGGAAGGCGTCGGCGGCGCGAATCATCACCGGGCGTCATCGGATCGATCAATCAGTCGATGGCGGCTCCGCCCGTGATCGAATTCGATCCAGAACGGCTACGTGGTTCAATTCCTGGGGCAATCCGGCCCTGGTGCCGACAGGGCAGCCATTCGCAGGGCAGAACGCGGTGCGTCCCCAACGGACTCCATGGCTGTTTCGTCGATAGCCAGGGCAACGTCTGGATTGCGGGCACGGCCGACGGCGTCGTCCAAAGTATTCAGCCCAACGGCAGCGCACGCTGCTGCTGCAGATCGGGACGAAATTCACCTGTGACGACGGTCTCGGCGGCTCGATCGCTTGCACCGGAACCGGGGGCGGCAACGTGGGCAGGACCGGTGTCAGCCACACGCTGCTCAATGGTCCCGCCGACGTCGCAGTCGATTCCGGCCAACGGCGAGGTGTACATCGCAGACGGCTGCGGCAACCACCGCGTCGTCGTGTTCGACCAGAATCGGGACCTATCTGCGCCAGATGGGGGCGTGGGCACGGGCGCCGGTCAGTTCGCCTCCGCTGGCGGCGGCCACCCGAATTGCGTCGTGCTTCCCAACAACGGGCTGGTGTATGCCTGCGACCGCGGCAACGACCGGATCAACGTCTTCACCAAAGGCTCCGGCGCCACCCTGGCTCCTTCGTGACGGCGATTCCCGTCATCACCCGGCACGGCGGCGCTCCGCGAACGAACGGATCGGCGCTCGGACATCGCTTTCTCGCCGGACAGCGCGCAGACGTTCATGTACGTATCCGATGGCTGCCAACGAGAGGGTGTGGATCATGAACCACGCCGCGGCGCTTGCCGGATCGCCGCAATGCACTCTGGGCTCGTTCGGCAACGGATTTGGTCACGACACCGGCGAATTCACTGCGCTTGATATGATTACGGTCGACTCGCAAGGCAACGCCTACACGGCCGAGATCGACAGGTGGCCGGCGCCTGCAAGCGTTCCACGGTGACAGCGCCGTAGTAATTCGCCGGCGTCGAACCGCTGGACACGAAAGGAGTGGCATTCAGGGAAGCGCAGGGATGGTAGCATCTCATGCACGGCGGCCGGCGCCCGTCGAGGCTTCCGGCCGCCGTTTGCTGTCTCCTTCCCTGCCACATGGCACCGAGCGCGCACTTCCCAGGATGCCAGCCAGACCGCGCGCTGACCGCGTGAGCGTCGGATGACAGGACCCCGGTCGAGCGCTCACGTTGCGCGCGTGTTTCTGGTCGATCGTCTTTCTCGCCGTTCTTGCGTCTCTCCCGCTGGGCCATCGCCAATGGCGGCGACCTTCCGCCGGAGATCGTTCTGCTTCAGGGATTCGTCAAGCCCGAGGACGGCCGCGTCCAACTGCTCGTCAGAGTTCCGCTTGCGCTACTTGCCAACCTCTCGCTGCCGAAAGCGCGGCCCGGGCTATCTCGACCTGGCCAACGATAGACGCCACGCTGAGGCAAGCGGCGGCCGCGATCGGGCCGTCATGAGTCGAGCTCTCCGCCGATGGCGCGACGCTCGCGCCGACGACACGCGAGATGCGACTCTCGCTGCTTTCGACCGTTCGTTTGCGAGCTATCCGAGCGGCCCTCGCCCATCTCGCGGGTCCGCCGCTGCCGGCTGGGCACCGACCTCTTCTGAACCAGGGCTTCTTCGACGTGCAGCTTCGAATACGTCGCCGCCATCGCCTCGCCCCGGCGCATCTGGATACGCGTAAAGCGTGGGGCCCGAAGTCGCACAACGGATCAAGTTGCGGCTCGACTATCTTCCCCCGGCGAGCCGGCGCGTCAGCTATGAGATTCCGGGCGATTCTGGCTGGGCCCCGCTCGATCCGCAGCTGGTACGAGCGCGGCGTGGTTGTCCGTGAAGGGCGGTTTTGTCGCCGCGTTTGCGCATCGATCGCCTCGCTGTTTCTCCTCTGCCTGGTCGCCCGTTCCGCGGCTTCCGCAGCTGTGCTGACCGTCGTCGCGGTGTTCATCGGGTTGCAGGCGCTGACGCTTGACGGCGGGCGCAGCGGGAGCGCTTGCCGAGCGTCGACATCGGCGTGGCTCCCGGCGCTTCTCCGACTACCGTCCTCGGCGCGTCATTGGTGCTGCTCGCCATCGGCAACCTCGCGCACGCCAAGCCTGCGCCGTCGCTGGTTCATCGCCGCCGCGGTCGGGCGCGATCGGCGGCTTCGGCATCGGTCGCCTCTTGACCGACGCCGGGCAATTCGCGGGCGTCGCACGCGCTCGTAGCCGTCATTTCGTTCAACGTCGGTGTCGCACTCGGCGAAGTCGTGAGCCTCGCGATCGCGTTACTTCGCGCTGCGCGTACTTTTCGCCGCGTGCTGGGTCCTTTGCTCGGCGTGATCGTTGTCTCCCGTCCGTCGTTGGCCATGCCAGCTGGCACTGGATGATGGATCGGCGGCCGTGAGCTCGCGCGTCAGGCTGCAATACACGCCGGGCCGCGGCTTCTGGTGCGACACTCGGTCGTCGTCGCGACTGTGGCTCGTGCCAGCGCTGCTGGCCGGCGCAATGGCGTGCTTCCTGCCGCAGGCGATTCGATGGCGTAACCCGGTCCGACTCTGCTTCGCGCGTTGCACGCCCGCGATGCCGGCGACGTTCGCGCACGGCTCTAGCGCGCCACGCCCCACCGGGCGATGGTGGTCAATGCCCATGCCCCGCGCGGCAACGGGGCGCGCTGCCGCTCGCGGCGCAAGCAGCTCCGCCTGATCGAACGCTTCGCCGACCCGCGATCGAGCGGCGAACCGGGACGCCGATCCAGCGCGCGCGAACGTAGCCTTGGCGGTCGATCAGGTAGTCCACCTGTGCCGGCGACGGAAGCGACGCTTCCGTCTCCTGACGCACGTACATTGCATAGCACGCTGACAGCATCCGCAGATGTGATCGCGACGATCGGACTGGCCGTCGTCCGCGCGGGTCGGCGTCGATCGAATCGGCAGCGCCAGACAGCGGAATGGCGATGACGCGCGCGCCGACTTCCCGAAGCGTGCCTGCTTCGGCGGCAAGTGCGCGCAGGTACGGCATTGACTGCGGCAGCGTACAGAGCGCGAGCAGCGTGACGGAGTTGCGTTGCGGCTGCCTCAGGGACTCCTGCTCCTGTCCGGCCAGCTCGAACGTGAAATCGGGCGCCACGATGGCGGTAGCGCCACGGCTGGGCGCGACCGGTAAGGCGTCGTCGCAGCCGCCGCATCCGCCTGGGCCCGCAGGAATTGAACCAGATCCCAGATTTCGTCGGCTGCCGAGGCGCGGGTGAATCCCGGCATCGGCGTTCCCGGAATGCCGTGCGCGATCCACCAGAAGAGTTCCCCGGGTAGATGACTCGACGAGTGCGCGGCGAGGTCCGCCGGCACCCTGGGCAGCGACGCCGCGGCGGGACCGTCACCCCGACCATAGGGACCGTGGCAGACAATGCAACTCTCCGCATAGAGACCGGCGCCGCGGGCGATCGAGGTCCGTCGTGTATCGTACGGGCGAAGCCGCGTAGGTAGTCGGATACGCGGGCACGCGCAAGCAACCAGGCCCAGAAGCGCGGCGATGGCGACCGATGACCGCCGAAGCCCGCGCGACCCCGGCGCGCCACCGCTTGCGGAGCACGCCACCGAATCGCGGCACCGGCGGCGACGCACGCGACGATGCCAGCGGCCACCACGCCCGCGCCGACACCGGAACGATCGTGCTGCGCCGCCTGCCAGCTCAGCGTGAAGGCGAACGGCCACGCTGGCGATTGATGGGCCGCAGGCACCATGGTGCCGAGCAGGCCGACAATGGCCACCACGATCATTCCCGCGGCGATTTCCATCGTCGCATTGCGCCTGAGCGAACGCAGCGCAGCGACGATTCGAGGGATCGTGAGGATTCGAGCCGCGCGGTGAGCGACAGATCGATTTATCGCGGCCAGCGCCACCATCGCGGCAAACAAGGCAAGCTTCGCGAGGAGGAGGCGTCCGTATTCGCGTGCCTATCAGCGCCGGGACATCGCCAACCAGGTACCAGAGCGTTGCCGAGGCCGCTGACGACGAGCGCGCCGACGCTTAGCACGCCAAGTGTCGAAAAGCGTCGCGCGCACCTGTGCGGCAACTCTGCAGCGGCTGCGCGCGTCCGAGCAGCGACCACTAGTCCCGGCAAGCCGCCAAGCCACGCGCCCGCGGCGAGCAGGTGCACGACGTCGAAGCACGATCTGGATCGGCGGCCCGGCGGCTGCATGGCCGGCCCATGCAAGCGTGGCGAGATACGCGGCGGCGACCAGGACGGCGACAAACGCCAGGCGCATCCTCTGGCGCGTGGCCGGCCGACCGGCCGATCGCCAGCAGCAGCGCGCCCAGCGCAATGGCCAGGCCGAGGCGCCAGACCCAGAGGCGACCGAAGCGTGGTTCCGCCCAATACGAGGACCGACGGTATCGTCGCTGATCGCCTGCCCGATCGGCAGTGCCACTCATGAGCGCAATTTCGGCGGCGAGCCAAGTCGCTCCGGAGATGACGCTCGCCGCGAGCGCCCATGCCCCACACGAGAGCCAGCGACAGAAGTCCTTCCCTCCGCTCGAGGGCCGCGCGACCGGCGTTGTGCCAGACCGGTGTCGCGACGGCAACCGCGAACAGCAGTTCGCCAAACAGCAGCACCGCCGTGGCGAAATGGACAGTCCGCGCTGCGACGATCATGGCGTCCATCGTGGCAAGCGTGCGCTGATCAGTGGGGCGCGGCTTACGGCGCGATATCGAAGGTGAATTCGCCCTTGGAGACGTGCGTATCGACGGACAGCACGCGCCACGTCACGCGGTACCTGCCGCGCGCCAGCGGCGGCAGCGATATCCGCAGCAGCCTGGGATCGGCGTTGTCGACGTTCGGATCGCCCTTGTCCACGCGCCTGCCGCTTCCGTCCAGAACCTCCGCCTTGCTGAACAGGGCGGATCCAGGCGCTCGCTGAACCACATCCTGACCTGCGCGGGCGATCGGTGAACCGCGCTACCTGCCGCAGGTATCGCGCGCTCCAGAAAGGCGTGTGCCATGGCACGCGGGACGAACGCCAGTGCTGACGCAAGCGTCCACTAGCATCAACAATCGTCGCTTCATCCCGGGGATCGAGGCAATCAACGAGATCAATGTTCGCTGTTCACTCTCACGACGTCAACCAGCTACACGTCGTGCCGCCTACGCCAGCGCTTGCTCGATATCGGCGATCAGGTCGTCGACGTGCTCGACGCCGACCGACAGCCGCACCAGATCGGGCGGGCAGAGCGTTCCCGGACCTTCGACGCTGGCGCGATGCTCGGCCAGGCTTTCGACCGACCCCAGCGATGTGGCTCGCTTCCACACCCGGAGCTTCGCCGCGAACGCGATCGCGGCGCTTTCGCCGCCCGCGAGGCGCAGCGACATCATCCCGCCGTATCCGCCCTGCATCTGCCTCGCGGCAATGGCGTGTCCGGGGTGCGTCGGCAAGCCCGGATAGAGCACGTGCCCGAGCTTCGGATGCCCGGTCAGGCGCTGCGCGATCGCGAGCGCGCTCGCGGATGCGGCGGCGACGCGCAGATGCAGCGTGCGCATGCCGCGCAGCAAGAGCCACGCTTCGAATGGGCCCAGCACGGCGCCGCCTCCGCCGCGCACGTAGCGAATCGCGTTGCCACAAGCTCGTCATCGCGCGCGCTCGCGAGCGCACCGGCAATGACGTCGGCATGTCCGTTCAGGTACTTCGTCGCCGAATGCATCACGATCTGCGCGCCGAGCTCGATCGGACGCGTGAGCATCGGAGTCGCGGCCGTCGAATCGACCGCGACGACGGCCCCGACTTCGCGGCCGATCGCGCTCACTTCGGCAATGTCGGTGATGTCCCAGGTCGGATTTGCCGGCGTCTCGATCCAGATCAGCCTGGGCCGGCGCATCCGCGCCTTCGCCGCGAGGTCATCGAGCGATGTGTTTTCGTAGAACTCGACGCTGATTCCCCACGGCACCGCGAATTCCAGCAGCCACTTGCGCAACGCCCAGTACATCTGGCGGGGAGCAAGCACGCAATCGCCCGGAGCGAGCGCCTGGAACACGGCTCCTGCAGCCGCCTGGCCCGAAGCGAACAACATCGCTGCCGCAGCACCCTCCAGTGACGCGATCAGCGCCTCGGCCTGATCGTAGCCGGGGTTGTCGGCCGCGCGAGTAGACGCGCCCGCCGGGGTAAGTTCCGTCGGCGCCACGTTCGTACGTCGTCGCCACATGGATCGGCGGGACGATATCGCGAAAGGGTTCGGCGACCCGGCCCATCCCCTGCGCCGCCAGCGTTTCGCGATGCGAGCTCTTCTTGTCGGTGGGCATTGTGTGAGCGACTCACCACGAATTGCGCAGTTCCCGGAGCTTGAGAAACACCGTCCGCGCATCGGGCTGCTCGGGCAAATCGGGAAAGGCTTCGCGCAGGCGCGCGATCACCGTCGGGGCTCGTCAGGCGAAAGAACGTGTTGATCCCGCGCTCGACGTCGAGCGTCGTGACTACGGCGTTGTCGGGATCGTGACCCGCGAGCCGGTCGAGCATGTCCCGCGGCGCTCCGGTTGTCGGGCTCGCGGTCCAGCGTGAAGCGCAGGTTGTTTTCGATGTAGTCGTGGCCCGGATAGATCAACGTCGAAGCGGGCAGCCTCGCGAGCTGCTCGGAAAACGTCTTGTAGAGCTCCGCCGGATGGCCGCCGTTGTGGCAATTGCCCGCGCCGGCGTTGAAGAGCGTATCGCCGCAAAAGAGCGCCGGCTGGTCGGTATGCGAGCGCAGGCACACGTGGCACATCGTGTGGCCCGGCGTGTCCAGCACTTCGAGCTCCACGGTCTTGCCTACCTTGATGACATCGCCCGCGCCCAATCCCCGGGTCATGCCGGGGATCGTGTCTCCGCGCATTCTTGTGCGCCAGGATCCCGGCGCCGGTGTGCTCGGACCATGGTCTCGTTGCCGCCGGTGTGGTCGCGATGCTCGTGCGTGTTCAGGATCTGGGTGATCGTCCAGCCCTCGTCCTTCGCGGCCTTGAGGCACTTCTCGTGATCCAGCGGATCGACGGCCAGCGCTTCGCCGGTTTCCGCGCAGGCGATGAGGTAGTTGAAATTGCGGTAGCGTTCGCGGTCCAGATCTGCTTGACGATCACGGCATCATCTCCGGTCGGTTGGAGAGGCAATGATAACGCCGGACGTCGAACTCTCGCGACCCGCAACCGTCACTCGATGCTTGTTGAAGCAGCCGTTCGATGCCGTGGTTCGTTACGGCCGACGAATGGCGAGTTCCGTGAAAGCCGCTGGCGATGCGTGACGTTCGATCGCTGGTTTACCTGGTCCACGCGCAGCAAGTGATAGCGGAATCGTGATTCCGAGGGCTTTCGCGGCTTTCGGATCGATCCGAACCATCCCAAATCCGAGGGCTCCTAATCTAGAGCGCGGCGATCGACGGGCCGGCCGGGTCGCCGAGCCACGCTTTGGCGTACGCGCTGACGAGTGCGCCTCTCGGCGGCCGCGTCGCCCTTCCGATGGTACGTTTCCACGAGCCCCGCCAGCGCCCAGCCGTTGCCGCGCACGCGCGACAGCGATTCCCTGAACGCTCTTTCCGCGTCGTCGAGCTTGCCCTGCCGCAGGTAGACCGAGCCCAGCGACTGGCGGATCGGGTAGTACCAGTAGGGTGGCTCCATGTAGGCGAGCGCGTCTTCGACCGCGATCGCCTCCTCGTAGGCCTTCGCCGCCCCGGGGAGGTCGCCTTGCGCGTCGGCGAGGCGCGCGCTCGCGACCAAGCGCGCGGTCTGCACGATCTCCTTGCCCGGCACTGCCCAGTCGGTGTAGGGCTTGAAGTCGGCCTTCTGCTCGATCGCGGCGATGGCGTCGATCTCGCGCTGTGCGCCGGTCGCGTCCTTCTTCGCCGCGAAGGCGAGCGCGCGTGCGTAGTGCGCCAGCGCGGACACCAGCACCTGCTCCTTTGGTGGCGCCTTCAAGGCGAGGATCGCCTCGGGCGCGCTGAAGAGCGCGTGGGCCAGGTAAGGTGCGGCCTTGATGGGTTCCAGCACCGCGAACTGCGCGATCACCGTGTCGGACAGCGATGCGTCGAGCTTGCCCGCGGCATCGATCGCGGTCGGGCCGTCGCCGCCCATCTGCGCCGAGACCAGCACGAAGTGGATGTTGTGTGGGTAGTAGGCCGACTTGTACATCGGGTCCGAGGGCGAGGTGCTGAAGTACTGCTCGTCGACGGCCATCGCGCGCTTGTTGATTTCCAGCGACTCCTTGTACAGGCCGACGCGGTAGTAGATGTGGGCCGGCATGTGCACGATGTGGCCCGCACCCGGTATCAACGCGGCCAGCCGTCGCGCGTGTCGGCAGCGCGCGATCGGGCTTCGTCGAAGCCTCGACCGCGTGGATGTAGAGGTGGATCGCTCCCGGGTGATTTGGATTGCGTGCGAGCACCTTCTCCAGCGCCGCGAGCAGCTCGGCGGCGCGGCCCTTGGGTTTCGCGCCCCCGCCTCCCAGTAATCCCAGGCCTGCGTGTCCATCACGGACTCGGCGTAGAGCGTGAGCACCGTGTCGTCGCCCGGATACTTCTCGGCCACGGACTTCATCGCGTCGGCGAAGGCCGCGTCGAGCGCGGCGCGCTCGGCCTTCGGGTCCGCCGAGTAGCGCTTCTGGAGAGCCGCGATCAACGCACGATCCTTCGCCGGCGCGCCGGGCGCCAATTCGACTGCCTTGGCAAGCGCGGCAAGCGCCGGCGCCGCCGCCTCGGGCATCATCGGCGCGTTGATGTTCGGCCCGAGCACTAGCGCCTCGCCCCACCAGGCCATCGCGAGCTTCGGGTCTGCCTTCTGCGCGGCCTGGAAGGCGCGCTGCGCCTCGGCGTGGTTGAACGCGAAGGCCCAGCGGATGCCCTGGTCGAAGTAGGCCTGCGCCTTCGCGTTGCGCGTTCCCACCTTGAAGGACAGCGTGCCCAGGTTGTCGTACAGCGGTACTTCGCCGCCCGCGGCCTGCATCGGCTGCGGCTTGAAGGGTTTGGTCTCGGCTTGCGCGAGGATCAGCTTCTGAAGCAAGGGCGGACGTCCGGCCGGCGGTCCGCAAAACGCCCGCCGTCGAGCAGCGGATCGAACTCGTCTTTGCCGCCAACGCCGGCGGCGGGCGTGAGCGCCAACGCGCCGACCGCGGCAAGGGCCTAGTGCCATGCGCAAGTCATTCGCCTTCATGGGTGCTCCTTTCGCAGTGCAGCGCGTCGCACGGGAGGAAGCCCGTGAGCGTTGGCACGAAGTCCCGCGTCCTTCGCTGCCTGCCCGCCGCCGCAGCATAACAGCCGTGGTTCGCTGCGGGCGATGGTATGTCCGTCGCCGCTGCGCGGGCTTTTTGGACCTGGTTCGAGTCCCTGCAGCGCCAGGCGGCGAGATATCGACTTCGCGTAAGCTCCGTGCCAGCGTATGTAAAGACCGCGCGAGGATTGGCTGGGGTCGGTTCGCTTTCTTCGAGCCACGCTTGCAGTCGCGCGCGCGCCGCCGCGCGCTCGGTGGGCTCCTGCTTTGGCGCCTGCTTCTGTGCGCGGATCGCATCTCTGCGTAGCCGGCGATGCGTCGCCGCGTCGGTCCCGCGGCCGGCGGGTGCTGCCCACATCGCCATGTGATCCTGAAGACCGAAGTGTAGCCTTCGTCGCGGAGCAGTAAAGGGAATCCTTCGCGCGCGCTGCTGCCAGCGCGCGCTCGAGGTTCCGCCGCTTTTTCCGTAAGCACGCCGGCCGGGTGCGCAGCGCAAAGAAGCCAGAAGCGAGGTTGCTCCCGGCTTGCCGGCGATGATCCTGCAGCCGGTTCACGCATGCTCGAGAAATGTGGACGCGGCGGCCTCCAGTTCGCCGAGCGCCCAGCAGACGTTCGCGGTTTCCCAGGACCCCGCGATTCCCCGAACTCGGGGCTTTGCGTCACGGAAGAGCGACTGGGCTCGCTCGTACTGCGACCGCGCGCGTCTGACCAGGCGGTCCGACGAGCTGGTTGCAGGCAGGTAGCGCATTAGATTCCCATCATCTTCGGCAGGCCGAGCGCTCGACTTCCGGGGCCGCCTCCGCGAGTTGCTGTGCCGCATCGTCGACCCGCCCCATTCGCGCGAAGATGAGGGCCAGGCGCATGCGCATCGGCGGTCCCGAATGCGTCTCGGCTCGGCCGTAGAGCTCATACGCTTGCTCGAGCGCCGCCGCTTGATTTCTTCGGCTCCGAGTCCTGCAACGATTCAAGCCAGAGCCAGAGGCGCGCCTGATCCGTGTCCGGCATGACCGACTTTCGCGACAATAATGCTCGTCCATGGCACATGAACACTGCCGTAAGGTTCAAGGGCTTCAGTACTGGCGCCATGCCGAGCAGCAGCCCGTAGCCCAGCACATAGCCAAGTTCCACCCGAGCGGGAATCGCTTCCGTACGGATACGATCCGCAACCTGGCCTGGGGACTTCGACGGCGACGGCGTGACCGACGTCTTCATCGCCAACGGCACGGCGTGGTTTTTCTCGCGCGGCGGCAAGCGGCCGTGGGAGTTCCTCCACGCCCTCGACGAAGAAGCATCCAGGGCTGGGATTCGCCGACATCGACAACGACGGCGTGACGGATGTGCTGTATCGCGATCCGCAAGGCAACGTCGGTGTCTTGAAGAGCGGACGCGAGGACGAAGTTCCGCTCACCACGAGCCCAGTGCCGATGAAGGACATGCGCTTCGGCGACTTCGACGGCGATCGCAAGACGGACATCTTCGTCACGCACTACCAGGGCCAATGGCGCATCTGGCGCGGCGCGAGCAAAACGGCAGTGGGAAGTCGTCAACAAGCTCGAGCAGGCCGATCTCAGGCTTCTGTTCAGCGATTCGACGGCGTGCCCGGCACGGACGTCGCAACCGTGCTTCCAGAGCGACCGCTGGGGCGGCGTATCGAGCGGCGCCGCAATCGTCTTGGAATTTCCTCAATAAAGCGATTCGCCGCGACGTTCAAGAACGCCATCGCACGACTTTCGAGCTGGGCGCGTGGCCGCACCGTGCCTCGCCCCTTCCGTGGCGTGTTGGCGGACGGAACGCGTCAGCCCGGACGGGCAGGGGGCGATCTGCGATTTCTGCAGGCCTGCACGCACGTCAGCCGCGATTACGGGCTCGTCGGCCGCTTCCGACAAAGTCGTCACCTCGTGCGATGATGATGATCTACAACGCCCGCGGCTCCTGAACCTCAATCGAACGCGATCTGGCGCGGCATGGCACGACCACCGATTGGCGCGATTGGTCGGAGCACGACATGCGCTGAAACGCACGCCGGGGCGCCTACGCCGGCGGTCGACGGACAATAGCGACGGGCCGCTTTGGAGGAGTCAGATCGAAACGACCGGATTTTGCCGAACTCGGTCGCCCGCGAAGGCCGCGCTAGAATCCAGCCTTAGGAGACGCCGTGAGTGCTACTGCAGAAACCATTGCGCTGAAAAAGACGCCTCAGTACCCGGACTGCCGTTGCTGGGCAGCCTTTTCGGCATGGTCAAAGGGCCTGCGGACTTTTCGTTCACTGCCTACCGCACTTACGGTCCAGTGTGTCGCCTCAGCATTCTCGGCGAGAAGTACGTCCTGATCTCCGGCGTTGAAGCCGCCAACTTCATGGGCACGCGCGCTGGCAAAGATTGCCTGCGCTCAAAAGAATTCTGGGAAGGCCTGATGGGCGAGTTCGGCGCCAAGCGCATGCTCACCGGCGAAGACGGCGACAGCCACAAGGAACTGCGCGACATCATGCGCAATGGCTATTCCAAGGAATCGATCAAGGGCCGCTACGACGAACTCGTCGCGATCACCGACGGCTCGCTCACGCGCGACTGGTCCGTAGGCAAGGAAGTGCCTGTTGTTGAAGCCATGCAGTACATGGTCGTCGATCAGCTCGGCACTATTCTCACCGGCGCTGCGCCGCTGGAATATGTGAAGGGACATCCGCACCGCGATCATCTACATCCTCAACGTGTTGGTCACGCGTCAACGCCCCAAGATCTTGCTCAAGCGTCCTGAATACAAGAAAGCCAAGGGCA
>ERZ1370068.5899-contig-4902_pt1 | contig 76013 bp, 125 predicted proteins | sample MGYA00561227_ERZ1370068 | MGnify/ENA primary metagenome ERZ1370068 (study PRJEB38410, sample SAMEA6850437) | metagenome | study: Metagenomic assessment of the ecological functions of the soil: analysis of the soil microbiota associated with the... | reverse complement strand
TACGTATTGCCGCTGTGCGACTGGAGCACGAACCACGCGAGTGTCGCCGGGCGGAACACCGCCAGATCCGCGATGCCGTCGCCGTCGAAATCACTCGGACGAATGGTCTCTGGTTGGGGACGCGGTGCCTGACTGGTGCACGTTCATGGTCTGACCGCTGCAGAACGTGATCGTGGGATGTCAGCGGCGCGACGAGGGATTCGACCGACGGCGAAAACGCCTCGGCCGTCGCCTCCCTGAAGGACACCCAGTGCCGGCGACGTGGGGGTGATCCAGTCGGACGCTCCGTCGACGAACTGGCTATGCCCAGAACGCGGAGCCGGCGAAATTCACGCTGCCGCCGCGCCAAGCGCGCTGAACGTCACCGTGGGGACGTTTCGGGCTGGGCGCACGAGAAAGACGCGTGGCAGGTCCCGGACGGACTGGGTGACCTGCACGTTCTGGCCGGCGGTTGGCGTATTCCAGCGAACTCTGACGTGCCCCCGCTGAATCGGCAAGTCTGACGAAGGGGGAAGGAACGCATGGACTACTGCATACGAAATGGATCCGCCGGCGCCTGAGCCCCCGGCGGTGATACTCAGCCAACCGACGTCGACCGTCGCGGTCCAGGCGTGATCCTGGCGCCGTGTCCATCTGACCACGGCGCTCTGCGCGGAGCCGTCCACTCCCACGCGCGTCGGGGACATGATATGTTCGGGTAATCGTGGCAAGTCACGCGCTGATCCGCGAACCGTATCCCCGGCAGCCCAGCAAACTGACGGCCACGAATGCGATGACGCGGATCTTTATGCGCATGAGTTCAGTCCCCCGAAAATTCCGCGGAATGCGATGTCGATCTCAGGGTAGCGGTGCTGATGAATATGCGCGAGAGGCTTAGCCCGGATGGCGCAGCTGGCCGCCGAGGGCGGCCTCGGCCATTTCGCCGAGGACGATCCTGACGGCGAAACCGGGCGCGGGCAGAAGCGCCGGGTGCGGCGCATCGCGCGGCCGAGCGCGCGCGCGAACTCGGCTGTTCGTCACCGGTGACGGCGCCGGAGACGTTCACCGGGCCATTCGACGCGCGGGCGTGTCCACCAGCCAGCGCACCATCTCGATCCAGTCGAGCCTGATGCACCCACGGCGATGCGGTTTCTCGGCGCCCGGACCCGATCGGGGCCGCCGGCGAAGGAGCGGAACGGCCGCATCATCTGCGGCAGCACCCCGCCCGACTTCTCGAGCACCAGGCCGGTCCGCAGGACCACGCACGAGCCGTCGTCCCGCCGGAGCCTCCGCGCAGGCGGACGCTTCCGCCTCCCACTCGACGCAGAGATCCGCCAGGAAGTCGTCGCCCGGGGACGCGCACTTCGCCGAGCGGCTCCGCTGCCGCGATCGCCGTAGTAGCCGATGCCGCTGGCGCTGATGAAGGTCCAGGGCGGATCGGCCGCCTCGGCCAGCGCGGTCACGAAGCGAGCGCGGGTCGCGAGCAGCCGGCCGTCGTGCGCGAAGCGCACCTGCTCGCGCGCCGCGGACCAGCGGCCGCCGTTGAGATGGACTCGTAGAATGGCGAGGCCGATTGATCAGGGCCGAGGCCCCCTCGAGCTCTTTTGCGAGTGGTCCCCGCATTACGTCCGTCGGGCGTCCAGCCGATACAGCGGGTTATGCCAGGCTTGCGAATGCCGGACTCGTGCTGGGCCTGTCCGGCCGGCAAGGTGTGAGCGCGTCAGGACGCGCGCTGCGTCGTGGCTCCACCTCGTAAGCCACATGCCGGCAGCGAGCGTTGCCGAGAAATCCCCCGCTGCCGCCGGCGATAACCACCTTCATTGTGCTGTGTTGGACGTGTTGGGGTCCCTGTAAGTTTGCAGGAAGAGGGGCACTATAATGTCTTCTCGCCCGGCCCAGTTTTGCCGACTCAAAGGTCGAACATGCACGACATTTTGCCCTGCGCCGCGCCTCCCTCCTCTTCCTGCCGTCGTCGGCTCTCGCGCAGGAAAAGACTGTTCCCGTGCCTCCCGGCATCAAAGTCGAGGGATGCCGCCCATCCCCCCAGTCGATTGAGGACGGCCTGGCCACGCTACACGCAGTTCCGTGAAGCGCAACTCCCTCGACTGGCACCCGGCCAAGCGTCAGATTCTGATCCAGACCGCATTCGGCAACTTCCCGCAGATCCACAGCGTGGACGGTCCCGGCCGCGCGCGCGTCGCAGATGACTGTTCCTGCCTGCAGCCCGGTGTCCCGCAGCCGATCGCCGCCAGATTCGATCCGGCGGACGGTAACGCGTTTGTGTTCTTTCGGGATCCCAGCGGCAGCGGGGGACAGCCGCAGCCTGTATCGCTACGACATGACGGCGGGGGAGGTGTCTCCTCGTGGTCGAGGCCGAATCAGCGCTTTTCCGGGGCCTGGGCGCTGCCAGGGCAAATGGTTCGCCTACGACCTGGACCGCAAAATGAGCGCAACGGCAAAGATCGCGGGATCTCTACGTCGCACAGGTGTCCGACCAGAAGACGAAACGGCGGGTGACCGAAGTGCCGGGCGCGTGGAGCGCTCACGACTGGTCGCCCGACGGCAATACTCTTGCTGGTCAACGAGGCGGTCTCCGAACACCGAAAACTACTTTGTGGCTCGTCGACGTCAAGACCGGCGAGAAAAGACGCTGACGCCGCGCAGTGGCACCAAGAACCAATCCGGGCAACGTAGCCGCTTTTCGAGATGACGGCCGGAAGGTCTGCGCCGTAGCCGAAGCATCGGGGACCAGCCGCGGGTGCAGCTGGTCGTTCGACGTCGCCTCGGGCAAGGCGACCGCCGTGACCGCCGAAAGCGGACCCCATCGACATCAACGGCGGCTACGGTTTGTCGCCCGACCTTACCGGTCAGATGATGGCCATGGTCGTCGATCGCGGCGTCGCCCGGGCGAGCTGCGTGCGTGATCGATCTGGGCACGCTGAAGGCGCGGCCGCTGCCCGCCCACTGCCGCGGGGCGCGTCATCACGCCAGCCGCGGTGGCGTCCCGGCTCGCGCGAAATCGGTTTCTCGATCGAGTCCATTCGATCGCAAGGGACGTCTACTCGATCGACGCGTCGGTCGGCACGCTCACGCGGTGGACCACGAGCGAAGTGAACTTCAACCCGGAAACCGCGCTGCCGCCGCCGGAGCTCGTCGACTGGAAGAGCGCGGATGGCGTCAGTTTCCGGATTCTCTATCCGCCCCGCGGTGAAGTTCACCGGCCCGAGGCCGGTCGCTGATCAACCTGCACGGCGGCGCCGGACCTCCGCGAACAGCGCCGTGCTTCCGCGGCCGGAGCAACTATTTCCTGAACGACCTCGGCGTCGCCATTCTGTATCCCAAACGTGCGCGGCTCGATCGGATTCGGACGGGCATTCGAACAGATGGACAACGGCCAGCGGCGTGACGGCGCGATCAAGGACGTCGGCGCGCGCCGCTCGACTGGATTGCCACGCGACCGGATCTCGACAAGACGCGCGTGGTGCTCAGCGGCGGCAGCTCCGGCGGCTGGCTCGCGCTCGAGGCGGGCATCGTGCTACAACGATCGCATCCGCGGCGTCATCGAAGGGGCGGGCATGACCGATCTCGTCGACGTATCCTCGAGCAGACGGGCCCCGGCGCGGCAGGACAACCGGCGCGGCGAATACGGCGACGAGCGCGATCCGCAGATGCGCGAGTTCCTGCAGCTCGATCTCGCCGGTGACCACGCGCGCTGAGCCTCAAGAAGCCGACGTTCATCATTCATCCGGGCAAGGACCCGCGCGTGCCGGTCGCCCAGGCGCAGGAGCTGCTGCAAGGCGCTGCGCACGAACAACTGCGAACGTCTGGTACTCGGAGTTCGCCGACGCCAACCACGACAACATGCCCGGCGGCGTCGAACAACAGACTACATGGTTGCGTCCGTGGGTGCATGTTCCTCAAGACGTTCGTGCTGAATTAGGCGTGCGCGCGGCCGCAGCCGTCCCTCGCCGACGTTCACGAACGTCAGGATCAGCGCGCCGCCGATGACGAAGAACGCGAGCGACCGACAGGATCGCGTTGCGGCTCGTCCCGCTGTGCGCGACGACCCACGCGAAGACCGCGGGGCCGAGCATGCCCGCGTAGCGCTCGAACACGCCGAAGAACGCGAAGAACTCCGACGACTTGTGCTTCGGGATCATGCTGGCGAAGAGCGACCGGCTCAGCGCCTGCGTGCCGCCCTGCACCATGCCCACCAGCACGGCGAGCAGCGAAGAACTGCGTCGCGCGTCCGCATGAAGTAGCCGAGGACCGTGATGCGCGGCGTAGACCGTCGAGCCCGATGAAGACCGCGCGCTTCGCGCCGATCCTGCCGCGCGAAGCATGCCGAACAGGAACGCGAACGGGACGCCGATGAACTGCGTGATCGAGCAGCGCGCCGATCATCGCGTTGTCGTCGATCCCGATCTCCGTGCCGTAGGTCGTCGCCATCCGGATGATCGTCTGGATGCCGTCGTTGTAGAGCAGGAACGCCAGCAGCAGCAGGAACGCCTGCTGGTAGAGCGGCGCAGCTCGCGGAAGGTGTCGAGCAATACGTAACTGAACGAAGTACACGAGGTTACGTATTGTTAGTCGATTGATGCGCGTGGCAATTTTCAGCAAGGCGGCGAGGTTCTCGCGCAGCGCGCCTCGCCGGCCGGAAATTGGACAAAGCGGCGCGCTCAGTTTGGTGGAGCAGCGCTTCCGAGTCTATTTCCTTTGAGCTTCCCGCAACCGGGTCTGTATCGTAGAGGCGAACTAAATGGTTCGACGTCGTCTCTTCGCTTTCTTCCAACAAGAAGCAGCAGGGCTATGTTTCCCACGCGTATCTGATCGGCGTGAGACGAGGGTTTGCTCCTTGACGGGAATTCCATTTACAAAGGTTCCGTTGTAACTATCAAGATCCGCAATTTTGAACTCGGCGCCGACCTTCCGGATCACAGCAGTGACGGCGGGAAATGGAAGGATGCCTCAGTGAGATATTGCTGACAGACTCTCTTCCAATCGTTGCCTCAGTGTCGGTCAACGGGAATGTCGTGCCTTTTTTTCGAGCCGTTTATCGCAACAAGACGTGGATTCATAGACCAGATTCTATTTACTCTACCTATCACTACACTCGCACCGAAATTGCCGGGAATATATCGGAAGTGATACCTCTACTATCACTTCTGATATTAAAAAGCCAGCTGAGTCCTTTGAAATCGTGGCACCAGACCATCAACAATGGCTGCTAAACACTTGACCAACAATAGCTTATGGAATTATGGGCAAATATGTGCGGCTGCGGCATGATTCTCGCACTAGGAAAAGTCGCGTAGGGGCTTTCAGAACAAGCGGGCAACAAGCGGGTAGAATTACAGGAGCGCCTTAGTTACTTGCGCAAACCTACAAAGGCGACTCAATAAATCAGAATCCCCACGCCGACAAGGTGGCAGCCAGCAGCGCCTATACCAGCAGAAGTTCCTGCTAGCTGAAACCAGGCAGCAACCTGAAGTCCCACCCTTCGGGTTGCTATTTTTTTGAACTCGCGCACGCCTTCATTACCTTTCAATAAAAGAACGCTGGAAGAAATCCGGAAGTACGCGTATTTTTTGTGGCTGCAAGTTTTCTGAATTCCTGGCAGGGTGGAATTGTGCGACGACGTAAGATTGATGGTTGCCCACCAGCCGGTGCGCTCCAATTGATTGGAGACAAGTGGACCATGCTCATGGTCCGCGATCTCTCTGCCGGTCCCAAGCGAACGACGGAACTGCTTGAAGATCTTCATCCCATAAGCAGTCGCACGCTGATGGGCCGGCTGCGCGAAATGGAGCAGGACGAGCTGTATACTGCGCAACAATTACGGAGGCCTGCCGCGGCGCGTCGAATACGAACTGACAGAACGCGGGCGCAAGCTGATTCCGCTGCTGGAGGCTTGATGGAGGCCGGTCTGGCCCTCGAGTGTAACGAATGTGAAGATCGCAGGGAGAGCGCGGGTTATTACTGCGATTTTTGCCCGGCTCGCGTGCCCTCCGTAGAATTTACCCGGAGCCCGAATTTGTCGAGCCAATCGAACCTATCCGCCGAAGGAAGGATGACTCCATCGTCCTGTTGTAGACAGTCTCATTCTTAACTGCTGACCATTCAACCCAAAGTCACTTTATGCCAGATTGCCGGCGATTCTGCTAAGAAAATAGTTTGGCTTTATCTGCATTGCCGCGATCGTTTCCTTAATCGGTCTGGGCGATGCGATCTTTTTGACGATCCAGGACATCACCGGCGAGAGTTTGCGCTGCACGATAATCTCTGGATGTTCAGGAAGTCCTCAGCAGTAAATATGCTCATGTCGGGCCCATTCCGCTGGCGGCGATAGGGGCGTTTGCTTATTTCGTCTTTTTTAGTCTCGCTATCCTGGCGGCCTTTGGTTACGGGTTTGTGCGCCCACTACTTCTCATCCTTGTTAGTTTCATGTTTCTGGCGACGCTTTGGCTGTTGTACCTGCAAGCGTTCGTGATTCGACACTTCTGTCAGTATTGCCTGCTTTCCGCAGCCGTAACAACCATTTTGACAGTGTCTCGTGATAATGGCTTCGCGGTTGAATCCTCGGAACGAATGTCTAAGCCAAATCGACAGGCATTTACTACGCCGGGTCGAGCACATCGCCGCGCCGAGGCTGCGCGCCCGAGAGCCTCAACGCTGGCTACGCTCCGCACCAGTCGGTGTCGAAGGTCCGGCCACTGGCGCGTCTGTGGACTTAGGGCCTCGCACAGATCCCACGGCCTCAGTCGCGCGGTAAGATCGCCACCCTCGAATTTGCTAAGAACCTCCACATCCGCTTCGCCACGTCTAACTTTAGGCTGATAAAGTTGGCAATCACGCACCAATTCTGAAAGGGAGTTACCGAAGAATGAAGAAGCATTTTGCGCTACCGTTGTTCCTGGCTGCGATTCTGGTCGTGGCTTTGGCGGCGATCGCCGGCAGTGGCCGAACCACAGTCGATTTGCCGGCACCTCCGTCAATCGGCACCGTGATCGATGATTTCAAACTGCCCGACGCCGACGGCGCTGAGCATTCACTGAAATCGTTGGTGGGCAAGAAGGGCACAGTTGTGATTTACATCGCGACCAAGTGCCCGGTCTCGAACGCCTACAATGATCGCATGGAAAAGCTGGCCCAGGATTACAAAGCCAAAGGCATCAACGTAATCGGGATCAACTCAAACTATACTGAGCCGAGCGCCGAAGTTAAGTCGCACGCCGCGGAAAAACACCTGACCTTCGCAATCCTGAAGGATGAAGGAAACAAGATTGCGGATCGATGGGGCGCGACCCGAACTCCTGAAGTCTATGTGCTGGATGCGAGCATGAAGCTCGTCTATCACGGCCGCATCGACAATTCGCAGAAGGTCGAAGGAATTACCTCCAACGATGCTGCGCGATGCGCTGGATGAAATGCTGGCCGGCAAGCCGGTTACCAAGACCGGCGGGGCCGCGTTCGGTTGCACGATCAAGCGACGACTTAGAGTTAGTCAAATGACAGATGTTCGAAGCCAGCAGCGTTTGCCGGCTTCCGCTACAGCGTCTATTGAGTTTCGCAGCGGCCTGCTCAGACGCGCCTGGGATCGAAGCTGTGAAGATTTACGGCAAGGCGCGCCATTCTACATGGATCCCTCGGCCCCGCCCTCGCCTTACGGGCCCAGACCGCGCCATGTCTTGCAACGAGGATTGTTTCGCTGCTTTGATAGACAGATAAAGAATGACAGAGCACTGTCACCGCAGAGATCGAGAAGTTCACTTTTCACCTGGGTCCATACGCGAAAATCGGGTCATCGAATCGAGGGCCAAAGATTCCTGGCAAATAAAGCGGGAGCAGAAGGAACGTGCACCGTTCCTGCGACCCGACCGAGGTTCACTTCCCCTGCACTTGCACGGCGGCGATATTCGTGTAGTCGATCTCGGTAATGACGGCGATATTCGTGTAGTCAATCTCGACGGTCTGAAGAAAATCATCTGCAGCGCGATCCGAAGGACGACGCGTCCGCTCTTGATTAATTTCTGGGCCACCTGGTGCGATCCCTGCCGCGAAGAGTTTCCGGATCTGGTCAAGGTCGATGCTGACTATCGCTCGAAGGGTCTGAACTTTGTGGCTGTCAGTCTGGACGACATCTCCGACATCAAGACAGTCGTGCCTAAGTTTCTGAACGAGATGAAGGCCGAGCATGCCGGTCGTCCTGCTGAACGTAAACGATCCCGAACCGGCCATTAAGGCGGTCGATCGCAACCTGGGATGGCCAGTTGCCGGCGACATTTTTGTACGACAAGCGAAGGCAAAGTCGTCTTCAAACATTTCGGCAGTATAGACGCCGCCGAACTTGCGCGCCGCAATCGATAAAGCAGTGGGCGGTAAGCAGTAGCGCAGCGTCGATTCTGCCTTCTGCTTGTTCTGCCTTCTGGTTTATGGAATCAATCACCCCTGAAGTAATCGCCACACACAATCTCACTCCCGAAGAATTTAACCGCATCAAGGAATTGCTCGGCCGCGAACCAAACCTGGTCGAGCTCGGGCGTCTTCTCAGTGATGTGGTCTGAGCATTGTTCGTACAAGTCATCCCGCATCCATCTCAAACGTCTGCCCACTTCCGGCGAACGCGTGATTGTGCCGCCCGGCGAGAATGCCGGCGTCGTTGACGTGGGCGACGGCTGGTGCGCCGCGTTTCAAAATCGAGTCGCACAACCACCCTTCCTTTATCGAACCGTTCCAGGGCAGCGGCGACTGGCGTCGGCGGCATTCTCCGCGACATCTTTACCGATGGGCGCGCGCCCGATTGCGGCGCTGAACAGCCTGCGATTTGGATCGCTCGATAACGCGGAGAACGGAAGACGAAATCGATCGCTTGCTGGCCGGCGTCGTCGCGGGCATCGCGCATTACGGGAATGCGTTTGGCGTGCCGACCATCGGCGGCGAAGTTTCATTCGACGACGCCTATGCGCTGAATCCCCTGGTGAACGCGTTCGCGCTGGGGCTGGTCCGCCGTGACCAAATCTTTTTCGGGAAAGCCACCGGCGTGGGCAATCCGGTTTTATATGTGGGAGCAAAGACCGGGCGCGATGGCATTCATGGCGCGACCATGGCATCAGCAGAATTCGACGAAGCGGCCCTCGAAAAGCGGCCGACCGTGCAGGTCGGCGACCCGTTTCTGGAGAAGCTTCTTTTGGAAGCGTGCCTTGAAGCCATGCGCAGCGGCGCCGTGGCCGGCATTCAGGACATGGGCGCCGCCGGTCTGACTTGTTCGACCTGCGAAATGGCTTTCCGCGGAGAATCCGGAATCGAGATCGATCTTTCATTGGTGCCGCAGCGAGAAACCGGGATGAGCGCGTACGAGATGCTGCTCTCGGAATCGCAGGAGCGAATGCTGCATCGTGGCGCACAAAGGACGCGAGCGCGAGGCGGCTGACATCTTTCGCAAATGGGACCTCGACGCAGTCGTGATTGGCCAGGTGCGAGACGACAACCGCATGCGCGTAAGGCACAACGGCGAAGTCGTTTGCGACGTGCCGGTAAAAGCTCTGACCGACGAAGCGCCGGTTTACCAGAGACCGATGACGGCGATGAAGGCAGTTTCGAGTTTCGAGTTTCTAGTTTCGAGTTCGTCGGGCGAAACAAGCCCCACGGCAACAGACAGATCAGTCAACCGCAAATCCGCGGCCGAACAAACTCGAAACTCGAAACTCGAAACTCGAACTAAACAGCTCTCTTAAACTTCTCGTTTCGCCAAACCTTGCGTCGAAAGAATGGGTCTATCGCCAATACGATCACATGGTGCGCACCAACACGGCGGTCCTGCCGGGCGCGGACGCCGCGGTGGTGCGGATCAAAGAAACGCGTCGAGCGCCTGGCAATTTCACTGGATGGCAATGGCCGGTACTGCGCGGCGAATCCCCGTGAAGGTGCGAAATTGATGGTTGCCGAGGCCGCGCGCAACGTCGTCTGCGTCGGGCGCGCAACCGATCGCAATTACCAATTGCCTGAACTTTGCTTCGCCGGAACGGCCGGAGGTGATGTGGGCGTTTTCAGAAGTCATCGACGGAATGGCCGAAGCCTGCAAGGCATTCGACACGCCGGTCATTTCCGGCAACGTCTCGTTCTATAACGAAACGGAAGGCCGCGGCATTCTGCCAACGCCAGTCATCGGCATGGTCGGCTTGATCGATGACGTGCGCAAAGTGATCCAACCGGGTTTCAAGAACACCGGCGATTGTATTGCTCTGCTGGGCGCGACGCGCGACGATCTCTCGATTAGTGAATATGCGAAGTTCGAGAGGCGGAAACCTGACCGTGAGGGAGGGTGCAGAAGAATCTGCGCAAGTGCCGCGACTAAATCTCGATGCCGAGCTGGCAGTGCAGACTGCTTGCCTGCGCGCCGCCGCAGCGGGGCTGTTGCGTTCGGCTCATGATTGTTCTGACGGAGGATTGGCCGTAGCTCTGGCGGAATGCTGCTTCTCGTCTCTCAATCGGCCGGCGGTGGGCGCTGAAATCGATGTCACCGGCGAGTTCGACATCGTCACGCGCCTGTTCAGCGAAACGCCTTCACGCATCATTATCAGTTTCGAACAGTCGGCGCTGGGCAATATTGAAGAAATCAGTTGCAGCGGCTGGTTGCCCGATGACCGTGCTCGGGAATGTGGGCTCAGATCGTTTTGCGGATTGAAAGCGATGGCGAAACAGTCATGGAACTGAAAGTAGCGGAAATGGAAACCGCCTGGCGGTCGTCGCTGAAGGACAAACTTCAGGCCGAAGCAATGGCCGCAGGCGCTGAGTGAGAGCGGGATAAGTCTTCGCCCGCAGGCCCTTGTCTGCCTCGCTGTGTTATATAATCCAACCTCGCTTTCAATTAACTTTTACTTATGAATTCTACGCGTCAAGATGCCCCGACGCGGCCATCATTTGGAGGAAAATCATGGCGACTGAGATGAAGCGCTCTGCTGGCGCTGCGGATCGAATTGAAGAATTGTTAGGCGACGAGGCCCGCGACCCTTCTGGATCACAAAGCGACGACCATTCCCAAAGAGCAGATTTATTTACCCGGACCTGATTACATCGATCGAGTCAGTGGCGCAGTCTGATCGTTCGCCGTCAGTGCTTCGCTCATTGCAGGCCTTGCTCAATAACGGACGGCTGGCGGTACCGGCTATGTTTCGATTCTGCCGGTCGATCAGGGCATCGAGCATTCAGGCTGGAGCTTCGTTCGCTCCAAATCCGCAATACTTCGATCCGGAGAACATCGTTAAGCTGGCGATTGAAGGCGGATGTAACGGCGTCGCCTCGACGTTCGGCGTGCTCGGGAGTGTCGCCCGAAAGTACGCGCACAAGATCCCCTTCATCGTCAAAATCAATCACAACGAATTGCTGACCCTGCCGAATAAGTTCGATCAGGTGATGTTCGGCACGGTGAAGGAAGCACACAGCATGGGCGCGATCGCAGTCGGCGCGACCATCTATTTTGGCTCTGACGAATCAACCCGGCAGATTACTGAGATCGCCGAAGCCTTTGCGCAGGCGCATGAACTCGGCATGGCCTGCATTCTCTGGTGCTATCTCCGCAATTCGAAATTCAAGACCGCTGACGGCGACATGCACGCCGCGGCTGATCTACACCGGTCAGGCCAATCACCTGGGCGTCACGCATTCAGGCGGATATCGTCAAACAGAAATTGCCGGAGCGAAACGGCGGCTATATCGTCTGTCGAGAAAGAGCTCGGCAAGTCTTACGGCAAGACCAGCAAGCTGGTTTACGAGAAACTTACTACCGATAATCCAATCGACCTCGTCCGCTATCAGGTGGCCAATGGTTACATGGGACGCATCGGCTTGATCAATTCCGGTGGCGAGTCGAAGGCGCCGGCGATTTGGCCGCAGCTGTCCGTACCGCGGTAATCAACAAACGCGGCGGCGGTATGGGTTTGATTTCCGGGCGCAAAGCTTTTCAGCGGCCCATGAACGAGGGCGTGGAACTGCTCAACGCGATTCAGGACGTATATCTGTCGAAAGGAAATCACGGTAGCTTAGTTCAGCGCTCTAAAAAAGAAAACACGCGCGCATTTGCACGGTCTCACCCGCCTCACTATAATGCGCGCGACTTAATCCCTCCATGCTAAATATGCCGGTAAGACTTCGAAACAAGACGCAACCGGCCGCAAGGGCGTTCGCAGTCGCCGCGGCCTCTGGGCGTCATCAGGACCGTGCTTAGGCGAAATGGCGCGGGTGGCTCTGACAGAGCCCTTCATGACCACCATCGAGCGCCAGGCAATCTACCTGCGACGATTGCCAAAGTCGCTCAACGGACTGCGCGTTGTTCATCTGTCCGGACCTACATTATGGTCCACTCGTGGATCCCGAGACATTTAGAGCGAGCCGTCGAACATCGCCAACGATCTCAACCCGGATTTGATCGCGCTGACTGGGTGACTATATTTCCCAGGAACGCAGCTTTGCCGCGCCCTGCGCGGCGCTGGTGGGACAGTTGCGCGCGCCTCACGGCGTGTTCGCCGGTGATGGGAAAACCACGATCATTGGACCGATGCCGAAGCTGATCACCGACCTGTTTCGCGCCGAAGGCATCCGAGTCTTACTAAACGAGGGATTGCGCCTCGATATTGGCGGAGAGGCATTCTGGCTGGCCGGAGTCGATGACACCATGGTTGGCTTGGAAGATCTGTCGCTGGCCCTCGCCGGTTCACGCGACGGTGAATTGAAACTGCTCTTGGCGCACAACCCGGTTATCCTGCGCCGTGCCGGGCGCGGCCGACGTGGACCTGGTACTGAGCGGTCATACTCATGGTGGCCAGGTAACCTTGCGGCCTGAGAAAATCGTTCCGGCCGTCCGCGGCGAAGGTCTGCTCCGCGGTCTGGGCCGTCGCGGCAACACCCAGATTTACGTTACCCGCGGGCTCGGGACCAGTCGTGCTGCCAATACGCTACGGATGCCCGCCGGAAGTCTCGCTGCTCGAATTCAGATCGACACCCTAGATCGCAGATTTTCGAATCGCCCGCTGCGCAAACGACAGTCCGGAACCGTGAAATCCACATAATGTCCTCGCGGATCATTACCCTGCCAAATGTGCTAACCGTCTTCCGGATGGCCCTGATCCCCGTTTTCGTTTCACTGCTGTTCTACCAAAAGTTTCTGCTCGCCCTGGGTGTTTTTGTCATCGCCGGAATCACGGATGGTCTGGATGGCGTGTCTGGCCCGCCGCTTTCATCAACAATCGCCGCTTGGGCGCCATTCTGGATCCAATTGCCGACAAGTTGATGCTGGTTACCTCTTTCGTCGTCCTGTCGATGCGCGGGGTCTATCCGGTTCCCGATCCCGAGCCATCTGCCGATTCCTTTCTGGGTGACGATCACTGTGATTAGCCGCGATGTTTTCATCCTGGTCGGCGCGGCGGCAATCAACATGGTCACAGGCTTTCGCGCTTTCCAGCCATCCCTGCCGGGAAAGATCAGCACCGTCGGTTCAAATCGTGGCGGTGGCCGTGGTCATGATGGCGGCCCAGACTCCGAGTCAGGTACCGGCTACTACCTGCCCGACCGTTTATGCTTCTGTCTTCTCCCTCACGCTGTTTTCGGGCATCCACTACATCTTCTTCGTCTCTCGGCTGCTGAACGAAGAGCCGCCGCTGAATTCACCTCGCCGTAGCCGCGCCATTCAAACACGTCGATCCGGTTGACAACAACACACTCAGATATTATTCTAAGGCCACAATCAACCACAGAATGTCGGGTTGAAGTAAATAAAACACAGCGGAGTATTTGGAAAATGAGCAAAATTATCGGTATTGACTCTGGGAACGACCAACTCAGTCGTGGCGGTGATGGAAGGCGGCGAGCCGGTCGTGATCACGAATTCGGAAGGTGGACGCACCACCCCTTCGGTGGTGGCTTTTGCAAAGGACGGCAATCGCCTGGTTGGCCAGGTTGCCAAGCGACAGGCCGTCACCAACCCTGAAAACACGATTTATTCCATCAAGCGATTCATGGGACGCCGCGTTCAACGAAGTGAGCGAAGAAATCAAACAGGTTCCCTACAAGGTGCAGGGTTCCGGAAGCCGGTGGCGACGTGCGCATCGGCGCGGGTGGCAAAGAGTGGAGCCCGCCGGAGATCTCCGCGATGATCCTGCAGAAAATGAAGCAGTCCGCCGAAGATTATCTCGGCCAGAAGGTCGAAAAGGCGGTCATCACCGTTCCGGCTTACTTCAACGACTCGCAGCGCCAGGCCACCAAGGACGCCGGCAAGATAGCCGGATTGAAGTCATGCGCATCGTCAACGAGCCGACCGCGCCGCGCTTGGCCTATGGTCTCGACAAGAAGAAGGACGAAACGATTGCGGTGTTCGACTTTGGCGGCGGCACCTACGACATCTCGATTCTCGAGGTCGGCGAAGGCGTGGTCGAAGTGAAGTCGACGAACGGCGACACCCACCTGGGCGGCGACGACATCGACGAGCGCCTGATCGAATGGATCATCGAAGAGTTCAAGAAGGATCAGGGCATCGATCTTTCGAACGACAAGATGGCTTTGCAACGTCTGGAAGGAAGCAGGCGAAAAGGCCAAAATTGAATTATCGTCCACCATGGAAACGGAGATTAATCTGCCGTTCATCACTGCGGACGCGGTCCGGCCCCAAGCATCTCGTGATGAAGCTGACGCGTGCGCGCTTCGAACAACTGGTGGATCCAATCTTAAAGCGGCTCGACGCCGCCGTCTGCAGCAGGCGCTCAAGGACGCGGCCATCGACGCCAGCAAGATCGACGAAGTGGTGCTGGTGGGCGGCTCGACGCGCATCCCGAAGGTTCAGGAAATAGTTAAGGACTTCTTCGGCAAAGAACCGAACAAGAGCGTCAATCCTGATGAAGTGGTAGCCATCGGCGCGGCGGTTCAGGCCGGCGTGCTGTCAGGAGAAAAGACCGACATCCTGTTGCTCGACGTCACGCCTCTGAGTCTCGGCATCGAGACGCTCGGCGGCGTGTCGACCAAGCTGATCGAGCGCAACACGACGATTCCGACGCGCAAGTCCGAAATCTTTTCGACCGCGTCGGACAATCAAACGTCGGTTGAGGTTCATGTGTTGCAGGGCGAGCGGCCGATGGCTACCGATAATCGCACGCTCGGCAAGTTTCATCTGGTCGGTATTCCGCCCGCGCCGCGTGGCATGCCGCAAGTCGAAGTTACGTTTGATATCGACGCTAATGGCATCGTGAACGTGTCGGCCAAGGACATGGGCACCGGCCGCGAGCAGAAGATCACGATTACTTCGTCTTCCGGTCTCAGCAAGGAAGAGATCGACAAGATGATGCGCGATGCTGAATCGCACTCGGCTGACGACGCCAGCAGGCGTGACGAGATCGAAGCGCGCAACAAACTCGACGGTCTGATCTATCAGATGGAAAAGACCCTGAGCGAAAACCGTGAAAAGGTCAGCGCGGTAGCGGGCGAGGTCGAGACGTCAATCGCCGATGCCAAGAAGGCGGTCGAAGAAGGCGGCGTCGAACGAATGAACAATGCCTTCAATGCAGCTGCAAACGGTTTCGCACAAGATGGCGGAAGCTCTCTATCAGCAGACATCCTCGGAATCCGGTGGCGAGCCCACGGCTGATCAGTCGTCAGCCGCGGGTGCGTCAGTCCGGTCAGGCGGCGGCGATGATAACGTCATCGACGCCGAGTATGTCGATGTCGACGAAGAGAAGAAGTAAGGAGCATTGCCGATTGCCGATTTTTGATTGCCGGTTGGTCGCTAGCCAGACTCGCCGTTGTTGAACCGGAGGCATTCGGGTCAGGGATCAATCGGCATTTGGCAATTGGCAATCAGAAATGTAATTAATGGCGAAGGAAGACTTCTACAAAATTCTCGGCGTCAAGCGCGATGCCAAGCCGGAAGAGATCAAGAAAGCTTACCGGCGGCTCGCGCGTAAGTATCACCCTGACGTAAATCCGGGTGACAAGTCGGCCGAGGAACGCTTCAAGCAGATGAGCGAAGCGTTCGATGTGCTTTCTGATCCCAAGAAGCGCAAAGTCTACGATCGCTTTGGCCAGTATTCCGAAAACCTCGCCAATGCCGCCGCAGATGCCGGCACGGGTTCACCCTACACGCGGGGTGCGCCCTTCGATTTCTCAGGGTTCGATTGGGGCTCGACCACGACCTCAGGCGGCGCGGCGGGCAGCGGCAGTTTTCGCGACATCTTTGCCGACCTGTTTAGCGGCGGCAAAGGCTGAGCGCGAACCGCCGCGGCCGCAGCCGCAGCGCGGCGCCGATATCGAGATGCCGCTCTCGCTGAGTTTCGAAGAAGCGATCAACGGTCTCACCACCAGCATCACCGTCAATCGATCTGAACAATGTTCGCGTTGTCATGGGGCGAGGCGACACGGGCGGTTCGGTCGTGACTTGCTCGACCTGCAAAGGCACGGGCCAGGTGCAACGGACGGGCGGCCGTTTGCGCTTCAGTCAGGAGTGTCCCGACTGCGGCGGCAGCGGCAAACGTCGTCCGCCGTGCTCGCTGTGCAAAGGCAAAGGCACGTCTGTCGAAGTCCGAAAACGTGAAGGTGCGAATTCCCGCCGGGGTCGATACCGGCTCGCGCGTGCGCATTCCCGCCAAGGGCGAAGGTGGACGTTTAGGCGCGCCGCCAGGCGATCTCTACATCATCACGAACGTCGGCCGGCATCAATACTTCACCCGCAAGGGCGACAACATTTACGTCACGGTTCCGCTTACGGTGCCGGAAGCAGCGCTCGGCGCGAAGATTGAAGTGCCGACGGTCGCGGGCAAAGCGCAGTTGCGGATCGCGCCGGGAACGCAGTCGGGACAGAAGTTTCGTTTGCGTGGCCGCGGTGCTCCTTCACTGCGCGATGCTACTGCGCACGGCGATCAATTCGTCGAGGTGCAGGTTGTCCTGCCGAAAGTCATTTCGGAAGAGACGAAGGACCTGTTGCGCAAGTACGCGCAGATGAATACTGAAAACCCCAGGGTGGTGATGGGACTTGAGTAAGGCGGGCTTTGGTCTTTGTTCTTTGTTCTTTGACGTTAAGCTAAGTTATTTCGTAACAATAAGAACCTCTTGACGGCGACGGACAATGCACAAAGATCAGAATACTAAGCACGACTTGGTTTTATGAAAAGGCGAGCCAAGACATTCACTATCAGCGCCGTCGCGGAAGAGTTTGAAGTTCATCCGCAGACGCTGCGTCTGTACGAACGCGAAGGGCTGCTGAAGCCTTCGCGCTCAGAAGGCAACACGCGTCTTTATACCGACGCGGATCTCGAACGGCTCGAGCTGATTCTTTCTCTGACCCGCGACCTCGGCGTAAACCTCGCCGGCGTCGAAATCATTCTCAACATGCGCGAGAAGATGGACGCGATGCAGCGCGAATTCGAACGCTTCTTCGACTACCTGCAAACTCATGCTCAGGAAATTTCGCACTTCACCGAAGCACCACCACCCGAAGCCGGCGCGCTCGTTGCCGGTCAGCCGCATCAATCGATCAGTTCCGGCAAGACGCGCGCGCCGCCACGAAATCTCGCCGACACCTGACGGTTGAAGCGCTCGAATTTAGCTGAACGCGTTCTTATCAGGAAGCTCTTTCGCCTTCTTAACGCGAACCCATTTGCATCGAGCCGATCCCAGGCCAGTAAAAAACTTTTACTTGATGCGACGCATTACGATGTTAGGTGTGTGGCGCTCGAAGAACAACCTTCCAACGATTCAGTGTAAAGAGTCCTGCTACGGCCGAAAGGTCATTACGCCGCGACGCTGAATCTTCTCTTTGTCCTGCTGGCGCTATCGTCTGCTGTTCCATCCAGGCGCAGCTAAGTGCTCAGGATCTCGACAACGTAACGATCAGCGGCAAGGTTACGGATCAAAATGGCGCGGTAATTCCCGGCGCGACGATCACTGCCACGCTGGTGGCCACCAAGGCTGAACGCACAGTCGTTGCGGACGCTGATGGAAACTACAAGTTGATTCAGCTTCCGCCCGGCGTTTACAACGTCAAGGCGTCATTCACGAACTTTGCGGCCGAAGAGAAGACGAACCTCGCCGACCATCGCGGCACAGAACGTGCAAATCAATTTCATGCTGAAGCCTGGCTGGAGTCAACGCTGAGGCTGTGGTCGTCAGCGCTGCCGACACCGCTCAGGTCGATACCACGCGCACGATCGTCGGCGGCACAGTTACCACGCGTGAAGTTGACTCGTTGCCCAACAATTCGCGTTCGCCTATGGAATCTGATTTTCACGCTCGGCGGCGTCAGCGAAGAAGCGCTTTCAACTCGCGATCTGGCGAATGACCGCGCCGAGTTCGCGCACGACGCCAGAGGAAGCCGGCACGTTTTCAATTTCCGGCGCGCCGGCGTATTCCAACAACATCACGATCGACGGCCTGGATAACAACGATGACCGGGCCGCGCGCGAACGGTTCACGCCCTCTTTGGAAGCAGTCGGGAAGTTCAACTGATCCGCAATCAGTTTGCGGCCGAGTACGGTCGGGCGTCAGGCGGACGCCTCAACCTGACGGACCCGCAGCGGCGCGAGCAAATTCCACGGTCGGGCTTTCGACTTCTTTCGTGATGAATCGCTGGATGCGAATACCTGGAAGAACAATTCGCTGGGTCTGAAGCGTTTGCCGTTGCAGGAGCATGATCCGGGTTTCACCCTCAGCGGTCCAGTCGTCATCCCGAAGACTTTACAATGGGCAGGGACGGACATTTTCTTCACACGCTTACGAGTACGACACGTTGCTCGATTCGACAGCTGGTCAATACTCTGCTTGCCGGTGCAACAGAATCCGTTGTTCGCGTTGCCGGCGCCGACCGACTTGACCAATCAACGAATCGAAAACGCTTCGGCCCCGGCGCTGAGCGCGGCCATCGCACCGTTCATCAGGTTCACTAAGTACGCCTTCGCGCAATCACATCTTCACGACCCGCGTCGATCACAAGTTTACGAACATGCACAACGGCCAGGTTCTCTATCAGCTGGCCGGTTTACGAATCTGCGTCAGTTCGGTGGCGGCAATCGCCTGGCCGAAGCCCTGGTCGGGAAAACGCGCAACTCGGACGCGATCGCCTATCTGGACAACTATGTCATTTCGGCGAAAGCGGTCGCGGAAACGCGTTTTCAGTTTTCACGTCTGTCGCCGGCAGTCGTTAGCCACCGGCGGCGAACATCCACCCGTCGTCCTGATCGGAATTAACGATCCGTTGAAGCTCGTCACGGGAACGCTGGTAGCCGGCACTTCAACCAGCGGCGCGAGCTGATCGCCGCGAGGACCGCTTTCAATTTCAGGAAGTGTTCAGCTACGTCAGCGGCAATCATTCGCTCAAGTTCGGCGGCGACATCCAGCGAATCAAATCAACCTTTATCGATCTCGAGGACGCGTCGGGCACCTGGGACTTTGACAGCGCCGGAGACTTTCTCGCCAACTCGCCCGAGCCGTTTCCGACAGAACTTTCTCACGACTTCGACACAGCGGAATACTTACTTCGGAGTTTTCGCGCAGGACGAGTGGCGGATCAAACCGAATTTCACAATCAGCTATGGCCTGCGCTACGAAAACGAAAGCATCGTTCATGACGTAAATAATTTTGGGCCGCGCGCCGCCATTGCCTACGATCCCTTCAAGACCGGCAAGACCGTGATTCGCGCGGGAGCGGGAATCTTTTACAACCGCGCGTTACTGCGGACGATTGACGATTTTACGCTCGGCGCGCAGCAACGGTTCTTTGATACGGACGCGCTGGTTGATCCCGCCACGGCCCGGCTGATGACGGCCACTCAAAGACGGGCTTTCATCGCCGCGAATCTTCGTTTCCCGCAAACGCTGTCCGCCGATTCCGCGCTGGTCAGACAATTTGGAGTGTTGAATTCCGGATTCTCACGCCGCCTGGATCCGAGTTTGAATATTCCGGAAAGCTATCAAACCAATGTCGGCGTGGAACGTCAGATTGGCAAGCGGCTGGTCTTTGAAGCGAACTACACATGGAATCGCGGCTTGCATCTTTGGCGCGAATTCAACGTGAACGCGCCCGCGTCCTGCCGAAGGGCTTTGACAATTTCACGGACTACCTCGCTTCGCGGGACTTCACCAATTTTCTGAGCGGACCCGGTGGTGTTCGACCATTGCTGAATACGTCGACGGCCGGCGACCTGGTCCGATTTGTCCTCGCGCCTCCTGATCCGGCCAACCCAAATTCAGTCATTCGCGTGATTGAATTCGGCGTGCCCGTTTCGCTGATAAACCTGAATGCGTTTACCTCCACGACTTCGGTGGATGCGGCGCTGGCGGCGTTGAATTCGCTCCGGCCCGATCCTTCGCAGGGTGAAATCGAGCAACTGATCCCGGTTGGCAACAGTCAGTATCACGGAGTAACGCTCGAGCTGAGACACGGGCATGTATCCGCAAAGAACGGCGCCGGTTTTTCATTCCGAGCGGTCTACACACTTTCTTTTTTGAAAGATGACGGCATCGTGAATACGTCCGACGCTTTGGTGGCCGCTGATTTTCGGAGAGAGTTCACACGCAGTCTGCTGGATCGCCGCCACCGGTTTGCCTTCTCGGGAACCTTTGACCTGCCGAAAGTGTTGGGCCAGCTACGTCTGTCGACAGTTCTGCGCCTGGCCTCGGGCGCGCCATTCAATCTCGGGCTGGGCGGAGCGGATCGCAATCTCGACGATGTTGGGAACGATCGTCCAATCTTCAACGGCGATCTCAGTTTGCTCAAATGGCGAGAACCCGGCGAACCTTTTGACGCAAGTATCCTGAATCAATTCGCGTTGCCAACCATTGGACAGACGGGAAACCTTCCGCGCAACGCCGGTCTCGGTCCCGGTCAGTTCATTTTTGATTTGAATATCGCGCGTGAATTCAAAATCAATGAGCGTGTCCGGCTGCGTCCAACAGTCGAGATTGATAACGTGCTGAACGCGACGGTGTTCAGCTTTGGGAGCGAATTCATCGACTTTCAGTGCTTTCGGACCGACCTCAACTCCGGACGCTCGTCAGGCCTTCATCGATTCATTTCTGGTTCCCACGCGCACGATGCGCCCGCGCCAAATTCCGGCTCGGCCTGCGTTTGGATTTCTGAACAGCCGAGGTCAGTACCACCTGCGTCAGCAGGTGGGATCAGGAAGCCCCAGCGTCAATCCGAGTTGCGTGCCTGACCCATCCGCTCACGCGGATGGTACTGACTCCGGTCGCCTCTCCAAGCGTGAAGGTACTGCCGCACCCAAACAAAAAGCCTCTGCCGATTAGGCAGAGGCCTTTGTCTGAGACCGAAAGATACTAAAACGACTAGTTAAACTCCAGCACTAATCCTTTTTCGCAGAAGTCGAACTTCACTGCATCCGACCATTCGCCATCGGCAAACTGAACTTTGAAGTACTGCTCGCAGGGTTCGTTGTCGGTTGACTTGGCCCAAACCATCGTTTCGGTGGCGCCGGCCTTGATACCGGTGCCGATATCAAATTCGCCCCACTTCTTGCCATCTACGGACACGAGCATCTTCTTGATCGCCGATTTGGTGTTGTTGTGGACCTTGAATTCGTAATCGTTCGACTTCGCAAAGCTAAGCGTGGCGCTCATCAAAACGAGTGCGAGGGTGAGCATCAAACCTTTTCCAAAATTACTGTGCACTTTCATTGATTTCTCCAAATAAATTGATTTTCCCGGAACTACGTTGGGGAGCGCCAGGCCGTCGAGATAGAGCGTTCGACCTGACAGATAATAGGGGCTACCTGAGATTTTGGCAACGGCGAGACCAGGGCCCGGCTGGAAATCACGCTTTCCTCACGTCATTACACGATTTATCCGACCCGGCGCTCTACGGTTTGAAGTTCGCCCGTTGCGGTTTACGATTCAGGCAAAGGAGCAAAACATGAAATACAGACTTTTGGGGCCAACCGGGGTGAAGGTGTCCGCGCTATGCCTCGGCACCATGACGTTCGGTGAGAAATTCTTCAACATCGCCGAGGTGGATCAGACGGGCGCCGATGCGATGGTAGGGCGCGTGCTCGACGCCGGCGTCAATTTTTCGATACCGCCGATGTTTATTCATACGGAGAAGCAGAAACAATTCTGGGCCAGGCATTGAAGAACAGCGGCGTCGCGCGCGACAAAGTGATCGTCGCGACTAAGGTCCGTGGCGCTATGACCGAGGGAGCGACCAACGGCACCGGCGACGTAAACAATGTCGGGCTTTCGCGCCAGCATATCTTTGCGTCGATTGATCAAAGCCTGCGCCGGCTGGACATGGACTACGTCGATCTCTACCAGGTGCACGGTTGGGATCTATTAACCCCGATTGAGGAGACGATGCGCGCGCTCGACGATCTGGTTCGTCAGGGAAAAGTTCGCTACATCGGCTGCTCGAACTGGGCGGCGCGGCAGTTGATGAAATCGCTCATGCTGTCAGAGGCGAACGGTTGGGCGCAATTTGTTTCTTTGCAAGCCTACTATTCGCTGGTTGGCCGTGACCTGGAACATGAATTACTGCCGCTGTGTCGAGAGGAGAACCTCGCGGTGCTGCCATGGTCTCCGCTATCAGGCGGGTTCCTGACCGGAAAATATCGACGTGACAATCCAAATCCCGAAGGCGCGCGTCGCAGTGGCTTTCAATTTCCGCCCATCGACGAGGCGCGCGGGTTTGACGCAGTGGACGCGCTCCAGCGCGATCGCGAAAAAGAAGAATGCTTCGATCGCTCAAGTCGCTTTAGCCTGGTTACTGACGCAAGCGGGCGTGACTTCGATCATCATCGGCGCAAACAAGATGTCGCAACTGGAAGACAATCTGAAGGCGGCAGATCTGGAACTATCTCCGGAAGAGATTGAAGAACTCTCCCGCACAACCGCACCTGCGGCTCTGTATCCGCAGTGGATGATCGAGCGAATGAACGCCGGCAGAGTGACGCCGGTGCCAACTGCCGGAACAATCAGCTGCGGCGAAGAGCTAATCGTGTTTAGAGTTCCGCCTTCAGGCGGCATTCCGGTATCAGCCTGTCAGACGCGCGGTACTCCGAATAGAAAACCGTGAATCGTAATTCAGTCCTGATCCTCGGCGCCGGTGCAGCCGGTTTAGCCGCGGCGCGCGATCTCAGCCGCGCCGGCTGGTCAGTGACCGTGCTGGAAGCGCGAGATCGGATCGGCGGACGCATTTTCACCCTCTCCGAAACTGACAGTCCTGCGCCTATCGGAACTCGGTGCTGAATTTATTCACGGCAGATCGCCCGCGCTTTGGGAAATAGCCAAAGCTGCGCACCTGAAAATCCACGAAGTCAGCGAGCATCACTGGTATCTTCGATAATGGAAAACTCAGCAGGTCGCGCGACTTCTGGCGAAACGTGCAAGGCTTGATGAACAAGATGAAGTCGAGGCGAATGCGGATCAATCGTTTCGACAGTTTCTCGACTCTGTGCCGGATAGCGCGGACTCACGGCGCGCCAAAGACATGGCCACGCGACATGTCGAAGGTTTCCACGCAGCGAGCATCGACCGTGTCGGAATTCGTGGCCTGGTAAAGGCGAACGAGGCTGCCGAATCGATTGAGGGCAATAAGATCGTTTCGTTTTCAAAACGGATACGATTCCCTGGTCCAGGCCTTACGTGCAGAAGCTGAAAGTTATGGTGCGACCTTTCATCTGAACACAACCGTCACGGCCATTCACTGGCAGGGGATGCAGGTTGAAGTGGGCAACGTCGGGAGCAGGCGTCTATGAAGCGTCCGCTGCCCTAATCACTTTGCCACTCGGCATTCTTCAAGCCAGGCAAGCACGATGGCGGAATTCAGTTCGTCCCCGAACTCCCGGCAGCAAAACAGTCGGCAATTGAACCAGTTGGCGGTCGGAAATGTGATCCGGATCAATCCTGATGTTTCGAGACGGTTCTGGGAGGATGCGAAGGTTTGGGACGAACACGGCGCAGCAGTCCAGTTTCAGAAACGCTTCGGCTTCTTTCATTGTCCCGAAGCAGCGATTCCCACCTGGTGGACTCAATTGCCTGTTGCGCGTCGCCGCTGCTGGTGGGTTGGGCCGGAGGACCAGCCGCCGATCGTCTCAGAAGCGAAGGCGCCCTCGTTGATCAGGCAATCACTTCGTTATCGCTCATCCTTAATACTTCGAGTGCCGAAATTCAGCGGCAACTTGAAGCTTCGTACGTTCATGATTGGCACGATGATCCCTTCAGCCGCGGCGCCTACAGCTATGTCTCCGGTAGATGGCCTCGAGGCGCAGCAGGTACTTTCCAACCACTCGACAACAAATTATTTTTGCGGGCGAAGCTACCTGCACCGGCCACGTCGGCACGGTTCATGGAGCAATTCAGAGTGGCCAACGTGCAGCGCGGGAAGTGCTGAACACCGAATCACGCTAGTTGCTTTTGCCAGACAATCGAATAACGCCAAAGCAGATGCTGTCGGATTTGTGCGCCGGGCAGTGTCGCTGCGCAGAGGGCCGCACTTCCTGCATCGTAGGATACGAATCGGTTTTGCCGTGAGCCTCCCAGGCTGCGCGCACTTCCTTTGGCGGTTTTAGTCTTTTGTTGTGAACCAGCCGCAAGCTGCCGCTGACTCCCATCGCGACGACGATTAAGCAACTCCGTCCCGCAATCCGGCAGGTTTAAGAAGATTCCGTTCAGGTTCGAACAGATCGAGGACCAGTAGCACGCCGCCCGGCTTAACGCTGTCTTTGAGTTTGCAGAGCACTTCTCTCAAAGGCAGGTGATGTAACGTTGCTATGGTCGCGACGCAATCAAAGCTTTCGCGTGGAAGATCGGCGGCCATCACATCGAGCGCAACGATACTCGAGGTTTTTGAACTGCTCAGATCTCGCGCGCGCGACGCGGATCATCTCGGCAGAGATCGAGCGCGACCACATGCTGCGCACGCTCGGCCAACCGCCGGGAAAAAGCTCCCGTGCCGCAACCAACCTCCAGCGCACTCGAGCAATTCGCCGGCACGTGTCGCAGAGAAACCCATGGTAATGATTGTTCTGCGTCCAGCCGTTGTCGTCCAGCAACGCCAGCCGGTCGAAGTCTTTTTCAATCGCGGACATTTGGAGACATTACATCAGGCGCAGCTGGTCTCGCCGGCAGACCCGACGGCTATGTTCCAATCAGGCTGACAGTATACGCGACCGGTTCCATCCGAACGAAAACCATTCGAGCCCCGGTCGTCATCTGGAAACTGACAGTGAGGGCGATAGCAAGAAATAATTTCATCGGCGCGGGATCGTAAACCGTGTCTGGTGCGTGAATCAAAGTCGCTGATTTTCGGTAAATCAGCTGTGGTACACTCTGGCGATTCTTGATTACCGTTGATGACTCGACACGCAGACAAAGAACCAGTTGGCGAAGTTGAAACTGCTTTGCTCGACGCTGAGTTATTTATCAAGTACGGTTCGCCGGATCGGGCGAATGAAGCGACTGAAGACCGCGCTGGAACGCAGCCCGCGATCGATCGCGCTGCGAGAACGGATGCGTGAAATCGCTGCGTCGCATAAGCATCCGGAAGAGGCCGCCCGTCATTGCCTGGCGCTGGCCAGCTTGTATATCGAACGCGATGACTTTGATGCGGCGCATGACCGTCTGCTCGAAGCCAAGCAACTCGATAATCGCATTTCGATTGCGACTGGCCTCGAAGCCATCCGACGCGCGCGTCATCCTGAATTGGCAGAACGCCAAACGCGCAAAAGCTCAGACAACTGCCGACCACCCGGCCCACGGTAACTTTCGCCGGCGACCTGATGACACATCGGTATCTTTGACGCGATTCAGGCAATCGAGAATTCGCGGCTCACGGGGATTCTGACGCTCGGCGAACGACGCGCAGTCCGGACGGGTGTTCTTTAACGACGGGCAAATCGTCGCCGCCGAAAGCGGGAAGCAAATCGCTCACGAAGCCTTTCGCCAGATTGTTGAGATCACTCGCCGGCACATTTGATTTTCAAAGGTCAGCCGAGACTTTTCCCGTGACCATCGAAGCGGCCAGCAACACGAATTTGATTTTGGATAGTTTGAGGCAGGTAGATGAGCAGAACGCTTGAGGCCGAACTTGAGTCCGCCTCAGTCCCACCAGCACGCGCGTTTCTAACGCTTCCGCACATTCCAAAGCGGCCAGCAGCCTCATGAACTGAAGGTAACTGTGACTGCGAGAGTTCAGCCGCTCACGTTCCAACTCGCTCAGATCATTCCTGTAATACCAGGTCGAGGAAGTCGTAGTAATCGGCCATCGCGGCGAGCGGAAATTCTCGAGTGTATCCCGTACGCTCAGCGTCTTCTGATCGAAATCCGGCCAGCAGATCGAAAACATTGTCGGTCGTCAGATGCCCACCCGCCTCGCGACAAACGAATCGGCAAACGCAACTCAAAGAAGCGCAAACCGTCGGCGGTCGTCACCCGACGGAGTTCTTTGGTGGCTTCGCCGTCAAAAGGCGATTCAGGATCGGTCAGAATGTGAAAGAGGCGCGGCCGATCTTCCAGCTCAGTTGTATCGAGAAAGAGTTGCACCCGGTCAGCGATGAATTTTTCGAAGTGCCCATCGATTGGGTAATTGACGCGACCGAGACAGCCCGACGGCCTCGCCTTCTCCCGCAATCCCGAGCGGCAGGCAGGCGGGACAGTTCAGAGCAAATTGAGGTTTCAGTCTGTAACCGGTCGATCTCAGCCGCGGCCTGCTCAATCCATTCCAGTTTGTCAGGACCCGGGGCGTGCTGATCACCGGTGGTGACGATCGAATGAAGCTTGCCCAGGCGGCCCCACTCGCGCAGATGCTTTTCGTCGTATCGAGCGCGAAGACTAGCTAGGGATACTCAACGGCGAATTCCAGTGACATCGTAGTTCAGTGAACAGGCAGTGCGGAAGAACGAACAATCGAGGATCCTGACAGGACTAGGCCGCTCGATTGTGATTAATTATTTCCACGATGGCCGTAAAAGGAATCTTGATGACCTCGCCGTCCGCCCGTTCAACTTTGAGTGTCGGCGTCGAGAGGGCTTGAGTTGTCTTCATGCTCCTCACAATGCCCCGCACGCGATGACCGTTGTTGGTGACGATTTCGATATTCCCTGGCCGTACAATGGCTGGAGCGCTGACAGAGCTTTAGTGATTTCCATACCGCCCTCAATCTTTACCGGGATTTTGCATGACTATACTTGGTTGGGCTTGCATTCGTAAACCGGACCGGCGTCAGACGCCCGGCCGTGGGAGAGGGCGCAAGGGCTTGATACAATGCCCCAAAGCGCAAAAAACCCGCAACCAACGGGCTCATTTGCGCGTATAATTTTTGCCAGTTCATTCCAACGGTATTTCAGCACCGGCGGTTTTCGATATGCAGCCTCAGCAAAATCTCAACGCAAACAGCGCGGGCGACCAATTTTGCGCACAATGCGGGTCGCCGATGCCGAAAGAGATGCGGTTCTGCCGATCCTGTGGCAATCGCCTGGGTGAAGGGCCCGCGGAATACACGCCGACCGTTCGATTGCCGCATGCAACGGGCGCCAGCCGGCTGCCGGGACTACGCCTTTCTATCCCGGCGTCAACGCGCCATTAGTTCAGCAACCGGGCAATTTTCGTAAAAAACGTCGCCTGGGATTTACCGGCATGACCTGGTTGTGGATTGTACTCGGGCTGTTTTCCTCTCGGGCGGTGTGCTGAGTGCTCTGCGAAAGAACATCCGGGCAGGCCGGGAATCACGATCAATGCGCCCCGATCGTATTTTGGCGTCAATAAGTTCTGATGCCGCTGACCAGGGGTGACCTTCAACGTGGTTGAGCCGCCAGACGGTCCGGCCGATAAAGCCGGACTTGTCGGCGGCGACATCATTACGAGCTTTGACGGGCAGACGGCGAAGAACAACAGCGAGATGATGGACCTGCTGCGCAGGACTCCGATCGGCAAAGAAGTGGAAGTGATTTATCTGCGGGATGGCATCTCTCACACAACCAAGCTTAAAACGATTTCCGAGGACGATTTCGATCGACTACGCGACATCGACCGACCTGCAGGAATGTTTGGCTTTGAGAGCAACCGAACCGAACGCGTCAATGATCCCGCGACCAAAACCTACGGAGTCAGATTAAACTGGGTAACGGCAAAATGGGCCGGCCGACCTGTTTGGGATCAAGGAAGGCGATATCATTACCGAATTTGATAAAGTGCCGATTCGCACACCCGAGGAACTCGTCTCGCGCGTTCATCGCGCCGCCCCAAACAAGTCGTTGAAGTCGTAGTTGTCGCGCAATGGCCAAATCATCAAGATTCCCGTAACCATGGGCGCCTCGCTAAGTTCAGTTGCCGACGGTATGCTCGCGCATGCGGTTCTCCATTTCACGACGAACATCTTCCCGCTCTTCATCGCTTTCGTCCGCTTCGAATGCTTCAAATAGCGCGTAAGCGGTTTCAGAAATCAGACGTAATTCCCAGGCCTCGCGCTGATCGTGCGACGGGCGCGCGAACCACAAAGCATCAATCTCCGCATCAATCAAGGCTGCCTCAGGGAAAGCATCCGCACTGGATTTGAACTCTTCGCGTGACGACGGACGCAACAAGATCCGTCGCAGCTTCCATCCGTGACGCTCATAGGCAGCGATAATCTGTTGGGCAGTCTCAATCCGGCTCATGGCTGGTCACAGAGTATAGCGAAGTTCGCAAAGTGATTTCGCGCTTTGATCGTGAACTGGCCGCCGATTATCATTCGTAGCACATGCCCAAGGCTAATCCGTCTTCCCCTTTCTATCGATCTTTAGACCGCGCGCTGATGCTACGCGGCGCGGACCTTTCGGCTCTCTGTCCGCCCGATGACGACGTGGCGTGCCGCGTTCTGCATGATTACGGCGCGATGTTTCTCGGCGCCAAAAACATTCTGCCACCGCCGCTTTGTGTATTCACCAGCGAAGACGAAGTTTCGCAATTTCAAAATGCTGCGGGTTGGACGTTCAGCAAAGTTTGGCGACGCGGTGATCGAATTGCAGCCGGCGGCGATGTCGGCGCTTTTGAGAGCTCGCGATGTTGCCCGGGACCGAAGGACTGGACATCACTCCGCGCGATGGAGCCGAAGCCGCGCGGCGCAGTTACGCCGACACAGTCCGTCTATGGAATTCACGATTCTTGCCCGCACTCGTTCACTGGACCGGGCTGGGTCGATTGAGTGAAGAGACGGCCGACCGCCTGCGAGCGTTGCCGGTCAGCCAACAGGTTTCGGAAGTTCTTGAGCTCGAAAGAGACAGGATCTTCTTCAGCAAGGACCTGTCCAAGTCGGTGCTTTATTCAATTGCTGCGCCCGGAACTTCTCAGCACATAGCCATGCTGGCGTTCGACGCAAACGAGTTTCTCGATGCGCGAGTGCGCACAAATTCTGGCCGAAAATGGCTGGTTTCAGACGGTTTTGAGCGATCTGCCGCACTTTACCTATCTCGGTTTAGCCGAGCAGGAATTGCCCGACCACGGACTAAAATCGGTCGAAGTGAACGATCAAAGGTTCTGGATTCCGGATGTCGAGTGAAATGCACTGGCATCCGGTCGCCGACCGGTCAACATCTCGAGCACTTAGTGCGTTTTGCTGGTCGCTACCGCTTCAGTTAACATAGCGTTTAGAATCTCCTCGGCGAATTTCTTCGATCAACACATCATGATTTTGAAGCTGTTCTTACTGATAATTGTTGTGGTTTCTGCGGGCACCGCTTATGCCCAGACGCCGGCTGCATCACCGACTCCGCCCCGGTAATACCTCGCGCGACAGGCACTTTTGATCTAAGGGAATATGGCGTTTCTCTTCAGCCTGATGCGCGTCTGATCATCATGATGGCGGCCCTCGACGCTGCGGGTTTTGATCCTACTCCGGCCGGGAAAGAGCCCTCGGCGTTTCGGCAACTGCTGCGAAAAGATCAATTAGGATTGGATTCAGATCTGCGCACGCGCCTGAGTGCCTTCTATCAACGAAACAAGTTACCGGCGCCGGCGACCACCGCCGATCAGGCAGCGCGATATGTTTCCCTGGCTTATGCGATGGGCGAACCACCTTTGCTCGACGCGCCCGACCGTTCGGACGATTTGCCGGGCGGCGTGCTTGAAGTTCTCGACTTCGCGCCGTTGATGCGGAGTTCTATCGCAAGTCAGGAATCACCGAGCGCCTGGTGTCATACATGCGCGCTTACCAGTCCGAAAGGCGATCGGCTCAAACAGCCCGCCGGAGAAATGGTGCGGGCTGTGCTGTCGTACCTGCACACGCGCCCGATTCTGGTCAGCACCGAACGTGTCCGCGTCAAGAGTCCCGACAAAAAACACAGTTCCGCCATTGTTTATTCGACGCGCGAGCACGAACGACGCTTTTACATCGTTCCTGATTTGATGGCTGCTCCCGGCACGATCAATTTCCGGGTAATCACGGACGACTACTACGCAATTGTGCCCGAGACGACCGATCTGACTTCGTCGGAAATGCGGCGGGGATACATGCAGTTTGTCATTGATCCGCTCGTCTTAAAATTCAACAAAGAGATTGCCGCGCAGCGCGGGCAGATAAAGCAACTCATCGATTCCAGAACTGCTGAGGGTGCGACCGTGTCACCTGACGTTTTTGTAGTGGTGGGTCGCTCGTTGGTGGCGGCCACTGATGCTCGATTTGAAGAAGCCACGCGCCTGGCCGCAGTTACGACGCTTCAGCGTCGCCGGCTCGAACCAAGCCAAAGATGATGCCGCTCGCGTGGCGATCGGCAAGGAATCTGAAGCTGCCCGCGCGGCGATTGCGGACGAAACAATTGCCAGGTTGGCCGAAGAATACGGAAAGAGGCGCAGTACTGGATTTCTTTTCGCCGATCAATTGCGTGATTTTCAAAGCTCCGGCTTTGATATCGCGAACTTCTTCGTTGAGATGATTTCGGGTTTCGAAGTCGCAAAGGAAAGTAAACGGCTGGCCACGGTCAGCACCGCACGGGAAGGGCTTTGGCCGCGCGCAAGGCGCATCCGCGTTACTCCGCCTGGCTAATCGATCCGAACGCTGAAGTCCGCGAGACAATAGACGTTGGGCGAAACTCAGCGCTGGTTAAGAGTCTCTCGGAGGTTGAAAAGCTTTTGCAGACGCGAAATTACGAACAAGCTGAAACCCAGCTTAAGGCTCTCTTGCTGGAATACCCCGGTGACCCGCGTCTATTGTTTACGCTGGGCCAGACGGCGGGACTGTGGGCCCGCGACACGACCGATGACGATTTGCAAACGCAACGTTTGAATCGCGCCTCTGGCCAGCTATCGTTTGGCAGTGGCTGCCGCCAACCCGGAATCCGAGAAGGTGCTGCTGTCGCGCGCTCACGAGACAATGGGCCGCATTCTCGCTTATCTCGATAAGAAGGATGAGGCGCTTAAAGAATTCGACGAAGCCATCAAGATTGGACCAATCACCGGCGGCGCTTACGACGATGCGATTGCCGGCAAGAAGAAACTGAGCCAGCCTTTAGAGCCAGACATTGACTGGAGCGCAACCGTCTCGGTTGCCATCTGCAGCAAGCGGGACGCTTGCGCTCCAGTCATCTTTAGAGAGTCTTCACCGCAGCGGATTTGTCCCGATCAAGTTTCCTCGGGCTTTGATCATCTGTCCGGGCTTAACTTGTCAATCTCTTTATCAATCATCGGAAACAGCCGCTGTCGAAGCTTCGACACCAACTGATCCGCCTGCCGTCACGTCCTCTTCCAGGCGAAGACGGCTTTGACTGGTGATCTGTAGCAAACTCTCGACCCCGCGCTTCTCATTCTCGAGAACTCGCCGGCGGGTTTCGCGAATCTCGACAGTGCGCGTCGTGCCGTAAGTGCTCAGCGTCCGTTCGATGTTCTCAGGTCGCATCTCTTCCTCGAGCTGGGCCAAACGCATCTTGAACTGGCGTCTCTTTTTCGATCAGTTCAATCAACTGCTTTCGCAGGATCTCAGCGCGTTCTTCGGCGCGCGTCAAGAGATCGAAATTCGTCGAGATGCGCTTCAGGCGCTCTTTGGATTCGGCTTCGCTCTTTGTGTCAGGCGCCAGCAGTCCGTCGCTAATTACCTGCAACCGGCTGTTCAAAGTTTGCAGCGACTTGCGCAAGAGGCCAAGTTCATTGGCAATGGGATCAGCCGAGGCTGGTGATTGCTCCTGAGACGCCGCCCGCTGCGGGCCTTCGAGGTAACACTGAAAAAGCACACCAGACAAATCAGCAGCACAAACCTTGCAGAGATCTTCATGTGGGACTCCTTTGGTTGGCAACAGGGTGACGCTCGATATTCACGCATCACGGTGACGGAAGTTTCGTTTTGTTTATCTGAGTTCTCTAAAGCTTTAACTGCTGGGCGCACTGGAAGAAATCCTTCCAGGTATTGCCGCTCTTCTTAATCAGCGCCGGAACGTTTTCGATCGTGAAATCCGAAATCTTCACGCCTTTCTTAATCTGTTTCCAGGTCAGCGGCATGGAAACGGTCGCTCCCGGCCTGGCGCGAGCACTGAGCAGCGCGGCGATCGTCTTGCCGCGGGCGTTCTGCATCGCATCGACATAGACCTGTTGCTTCTCGCGTTTGGCCAGAGACCTCTGGACGGTGGCGATTTTGGGCGCCCGCCGGGCGACTTCTGCGGCCAGGGCTTCGGCGATCGCGGCAACTTTGCCGAAGGTATGTTTCGGCTTTAACGGCACGTAGATGTGAATGCCTGAAGAGCCCGAAGTTTTGGGAAACGCTTTCAATCCAACCTCGTCGAAGATTTCCTGGCAGACCAAGGCCACGTCGAGAACATTCTTCCAGGGCGCCTGTTTTGGATCGAGATCAAGCATTACGTAATCCGGCTGGTCCAGATGCTTCAACGTCGAATGCCATGGATGCTGTTCGATTGTACCCAGATTGACAAAGTGCAGGAGCGATCCGACCGTCGTATACACCGAATAATTCACCTCGCGGCCTTCCTGATTTACCAACGTCACGGTTTTGATGAAAGCAGGCGCGCTTTCCGTGTCCTGTTGAAAGAACATCGGCGCTTTGATGCCACGCGGATAGCGCTGAAGAATTGCCGGCCGGTCTTTCAGAAAGGGCATAGAGGTGAGAACTGACCTTCAGATAGTAGGTAAGTAGATCGAATTTGGTCAGCTTTTCGTCAGGCCAATAGACGCCGATCGAGACTCGTCACCGAAACGCGCTCGCCGGCAATCTCGACGATCAGATCGCCCCTTTGGCTTCTTCAAGGCCAGAAACTCTTCGACCGAAATCGCCGGCCCCTCTTTCGCTCGCGTGACTTTCATCCTCGCCATCGATTCTACGCCGCCCCTGTTTTTAGGGCAGATTCTAACATCTCGAAGCAATCGAGGCTCTGTCTGATTTCCCAACAACCCGGCGGCGGCAAATTCGCGTGATTTAAATCACACCGACCTGAACAAAAGGCTTGACGCCGATCGTCGGTCGCATGCTAGAATCCTCTCATTATGAAAATGATTGTCAAAATCACAACCAGCTTAATCGTCAGAGCATTGGGCCCTTTGCTGGGAGTTTGTCTCTTACTTGCCTCGGCCTCTTTGCTGGTTCAGGGAGAGACTCCCTCTGGTTTGACGGAAGTTCGGGGACGGTTGTGGACCCGAACCACGCGGCAATCGCGGGTGCCAGCATCAAAATTGTCTCGGCAACGAGCGTCAGTTCCCTGGTCACCAACGGCAGCGGACAATTTTCGGTCAACCTGAAGCCCGGCGACTACACGCTGGAGCTCGCCGCTGAAGGTTTCGCCGGCGCGTCGCAAAGAATCTCGATCAGTGCCGGAAAATCGGAGTCGTTGGAAATAGTTCTGCACCCGCAGATCTCGACCGCCACGGTCACGGTAGTCGCGACCGACGCTTTCGGTTATCGCTCAGACGGCGTTAGCAGTGCGACCAAAACATTCACCAGACTTCGCGACGTGCCCCAATCAATCACGGTGGTCAGCCGCGAACAAATCAGAGATCAGTCGATGGCCAGCATCGCGGACGTCGTCAACTACGTCCCCGGCATCACTTCACACCAGGGAGAGAACAATCGCGATCAATTGGTCATTCGCGGCAACAGTAGCAGCGCCGATTTTTTGTTAACGGCATTCGCGACGATGTGCAGTACTATCGCGACCTTTACAATGTCGAGCAGGTCGAAGCTCTGAAAGGGCCGAACGCCCTGACCTTTGGTCGCGGCGGCGGCGGCGGCGTAATCAATCGAGTAACCAAACAGGCTGGTTTTACGAACCTGCGCGATTTCAGTTTTCAGGAGGTTCATTCCAAAACAAGCGGTTCACCGCCGATGTCGACCAAACCTTAAGTCAGAAACTCGCTTTCCGTCTCAACGGACTCTACGAGAATTCCGGAAGCTTTCGCCACGGTGTCGACCTGGAAAGATACGGCATCAATCCGACCTTAACTTTCACGCCGGATCCACAGACCCAGGTCGCCATCAGCTTCGAACACTTTCACGACGGAAGGGTGGCGGATCGCGGGATCCCGTCCTACGCAGGTCTTCCGGCCGACGTCCCGATCTCAACTTTTTATGGCGATCCGAATCAAAGCGATGTTCGGGCGAGGGTCGATCTGGCCTCGGGATTATTTGAAAAACAAATCGGCAAGCTCAACATTCGCAATCGCACTCAATTCGGAGATTATGATCGCTTCTATCAAAACTTTGTCCCGGGCGCGGTAATGCGACCAGGACTCTGGTGGCTCTCTCTGCCTATAACAACGCCACCAAACGTCACAATTTATTCAACCAGACGGATCTGACCTACACGTTGTCGACCGGTAAGATCAGGCACACACTGCTTGGCGGGATGGAGTTGGGTCGCCAATCGACCGATAATTTCCGCAACACCGGCTTTTTCAATAACACGGCGACATCGATTCAGGTGCCGTATAGCAATCCGACCATCAGCACTCCCGTGACTTTTCCGTCAAAGCGCGACCGACGCCAACAATCACCTGCTGACAAATGTTGCAGCCACCTATGTCCAGGATCAAGTGGCAGTTTCGCGTTATGTGGAGTTACTCGGGGGCGTTCGCTTCGACTACTTTGATCTTCGATATCAAAATAATCGAAACGGAGACAATCTCAGACGGATCGATCGTCTGGTCTCGCCGCGGGCCGGCATTGTCATCAAGCCGTTGACGCCGCTGTCGGTCTATGCCAGTTATGGCGTTTCCTATTTGCCGAGCTCCGGCGATCAGTTTTCTTCTCTGACCAACATCACGCAGCAGGTCAAACCTGAAAAGTTCACCAACTACGAAGTTGGCGCGAAATGGGACATTCGCCGAAACCTGACTTTGACCGGCGCGCTCTATCGACAGAATCGTACCAACACGCGCGCTACTGATCCGACCGATCCGACCCGGCATTGTGCAAACCGGCAGTCAACGCACGAACGGGATTGAGTTGGGACGTGAACGGCAACTTCACTCGCAAGTGGCAGGTCGGTCGGTGGCTATGCCTACCAGAACGCGTTCATCACCAGCGCTACGACTGCGGCTCCAAAGGGCGCGCGCGTAGCTATGGTCCCGCGGCACACATTTTCGCTTTGGAACAACTATCAGGTCATCAGCCGGCTCGGGTTTGGGTTGGGCCTGGTAAACCGCGATGACATGTTCGCAGCGATCGATAACACGGTCGTTCTCCCTGGTTACATTCGCGCAGACGCCGCGGTCTATTTCAAATTCAACGAGAAGTTTAGACTGCAATCCAACCTGACAAACCTGTTCAATAGAAAGTACTACGTCAACGCGGATGGCAACAACAATATCTCGCCCGGAGCGCCCGCGCGGAGTGCGAGTCAGTTTGTTGGCCAGCTTCTGATTTTCAACTTAGGGTCGTTAGAGTCGGGCGGGATTAAACAATCAGTCGGCCAGAATGACCGCTTTCTCGATGCTATCGCCGGTTATTTCCTGATAGCAGGATTTGAGTAGTTCCTTTCGCCTCTCGTCGGACGCGGCAGAATAGGCATTAACGATTTGATCCAACTCCGAGCCGGCAAAGAATCTCAAAGGGGCCAGGCGGTGAGCTGCGAAGGTCGCATGTTGCGAATCTCCTTCCAATATCTCCAGAGACTCCGCGATTTACCGATCAGATGAATTTGTATACTCAAAAGCAAAGGCAGCCCGGCAACCAGGAGCATCCCTGACACCGGGATAAGCGCGCCCACAAAACCTGCGGCGCCAACCTTTTCGGCTCGCAACGCGCGACGACTATTTCGCAGATAGACAATCGCAGTCAGAAACGGCGTGAACCCAAAGATCCCAATCCCATAGAGCATCAGGCCAAACAAAACTAAAGGGTGCAAGCCCGAGGCCGACTGCCACACAAAAATGCCGCCGCAAAGCAGCACTCCGCCAATCAGTTTGTTCCAAACCTGCCAACCCGGACCAGTCAAAAGCCAAAAACATAACGAGGCGATTTGCAGTCCGCTGAACAAATAAACGAAGTTCCGATAATCAGACAGCAAAGGCGCACCACCCATCCCACCGCGAAATACTAGCGGGTCGAAAACAAAGCACAGAATCGGTCCGATTACGCCGAAGGTGATGTCGAAAATGACCTGAGGCCGCGTAACACTCGGAGCGAACTGTCTTCGCCAAAAGCCAGTCCGCGCGCGAGTCGGTTCTGCCATCAAGTGCTGCGTCAGTTATGTGCTGGACTTCCACCCTTCACTCCTCACGATGCTGCATCACTCAGGCGCGTCACCAAACCTCGCTAAACCGCAGTCGCCGAAGGAGCGGGAGTCGGAGGAGCAAATTCTTTCGGCGGCGTGTGGGGTGAGAATTTTTCTTTCCAGCGAATCTTGCCGGTTGCCTGCATGACCACAAACAGCGTCGTGATCGACCCGATAGTGATCGCAAGTCCGGTAAAGCCTTTGAGGAAAAAGGCGTACGAGAAGGCGACCAGATAAATGAACTGCGCCAGCGCCGCTTCGCGCATGGCGAAACGCGTCCCGACCACCAGCCGCAGATACGAAATGACCAGAAAGATCGAGACGGCCGAGCAAATCGCAAATGCCATATGAATGGAAACGTGATCGACCAGATAGGCCAGCAACAAGTGAAACGAAAAGAATGCTGCGGCCAGGAAGAAGTAGTTCATCGGATGCAATTCGATTCCGCGCAGCGTCGTGATGATCAGCATTAAGAAGAAAAAGAAGAAGAGGGACACCGGCGCGAAGAAACTGATGCGTCCGGCCAGAGGTCCGGGCTGCAACTTCTCTGGCATGGTCATCGCGATTTGATAACCCGAGACTAAATTCCTGTAGTTCCAATCGAGCGTCCAGCCGTTGGCAGTTGGTCAGATTTCTGTGTCGGCGACAGGCGTGTTATCGGGAAAATCGATGTCTTTGAAATTCGTGGTCATCTTCAGGGAAAAGTCACGCACCTGCGCCACGTCTGAACCCGGACTCGAGTATTCGCGTGAGGCGGTCTGATCGACAACATCATCGCCAAAACTATACTTCCAATCGTTCAACCCTTGTGATTTGTAGCCTACTTTCAGGTAAACCGTTTTCCCGGCCGCAACCTTCGCGATTCCGCTGGCCGCGTTCTTTTCATTCTTCGAGCGCTACGGGCACTCCATCGACGGTAAACACGAGGTCGTCGTAGATAGCCTGCGACGTCGGAAAACCAGAGTGAAAGTTAGCATCTCGATCCTTGTCGGTCGGGTTTCGAAACGCGTAGGCGCCGTCAAAACCAACCTTGTAAGTGTTGTACCAGAGCAGGCCCTTCTGCCGATGCTCGAGATTCAAATCGACATTCAGATGACTGCTTTCGAGCGGTAGTCGCGTAGAGAGTTTTTCCTGCGTCACAGTCTCGACCTTGGCGCCATTCTGGGTCGTTACTTCTTTCTTTGCTACGGTTTCTTCAAACGACGCGCTGGGCGGCGATTGCTTCTGCGGCGCGCCCCACGTCGACGCGACGCTGCCGACTGAGGCGTTACCCGAATCGTAAGTGCGTTGAAAGATGGTCGTCCCCAGGATCGCCCAGGCGACTGCCGTGCAAAGAAAATGAAAATAATTGCGGCAGATGCGTTTGATCATCGGATGTACTCCTCGGTGCGGGTTCCTTACTGGACAAGAATGTGTTTGGCCTCGAACATTTGGTTGTGCTTAAGTCTGGCGATTGTCGGATCAGTGCGAGCTTTCGACTATGTGGATTGCCACAGTTTGAGAGTGTGATCGGAACAGGTGTCTCTCCTGGTCTGCTTGATTTGCGCGCCGCCTCAGCCACGGGCGCGAGTACCGCCTCAAGCATTGGCCGCATCTGGAGACAACTGTCTGATCCTGATCACCAGATCCCACGCGGGTTCGAATTTCTTCCAGCCGGCGCTGTAGAAGAAATGTTTGAGCTGATGCTTTAGCTGATTCGTGTGCTCTCGACGCCTCAAAGATTGAGCGCCAGCTGTAAAATGATTCATACGCCCAGTCGTAACCCTGCTCAATTCTTCTGCCGACAGACCTGACGGACGATAGACAACGTGACGCTGTCGTAGCGGTCCCAATTGCGTGTTTCGATCCGGTTTTGTCTAACCATTGTCCGTGAAGAGGGCCGTGCCGGGGTAAGGCGTCAGGATGTGAAAGTGGCGGTGGTAATTCCGGCCTGGATGGCCCAATCCACGGTGCGAGCAAAAACATTCCGGTCATCGCCGTCGAGACCAAAGACGAAGCTGCCATTGATCATGATCCCGAGACCGTCCAGCCGCCGCGTCACCTCCACGATAGTCGCGCCCCAGGTTCTGACGCTTGCCGGCGCCGGCGAGGCTGTTGCTGGAGAGGGTTTCGAAGCCGACGAACAGGCTGCGCAGACCCGCGGCCGCAGCATCCTCGATAAGATCGTCGCGCAGGATCGAATCGACCGTGGCGGCACCCTGAAAGACACGGCCCATCCCCTTCATTCCGCGAAAGAGCTCAGCGCGCAAAGCGCGGATTTCCAAAAGGTGATCGTCGAGAAAATAAAGATGCCGACCCGGCAGACGAGCAATCTCGGCCAGCGCGTCATCCACCAGCTGAGTGTAAAATCCCCGCCCGCCGGCGAAAACGCGTCCTTATAACAGAATGTGCAATGATGCGGACAACCGCGTGAAACCAACGATTGAGTTTGGCACCAGATACCGGTGACGCTTGATCAAATCGCGCCGTACTGGCGGCAATCCTTCCAAAGTTCGCAACGGAGATTCATAGCGGCGTTGTGGCGTTCCTGAGGCCGTCTCGCAGGAAGGCCGGGAACGTGTGTTCGCCCGGTCCAAGAAAAATCGTGTCCGCATGGGGCGCAGCTTCATCCGGAAGTGAAGTGACGTGCAGGCCGCCGAGCACGACATATGCTCCACGCGCACGATAGTGGTCGGCGATCCGATACGCGCGATACGCGTTGGTGATGTAAACCTGAATTACCACCAGGTCCGGTTCATCATCGAGATCGAGCTTGCTCGACGTGTTCGTCCTGCAAAGAGATTTCGAGATCAGGATCGAGGTAGGCAGCCAGCGTTGCCAGGCCCAGCGGAGGAAACAGCGAGTACTTGATCGGACGCCAGAAGGGACTCGTCGCTTCCGTCAAAGCCGGAAGAATAAGTTTGATGCGCTTGATTGATCGTCTCATTTTTTAGCGTGGCGGAGCTTGTTCCGGTCAGGTGAAGCCCAGTGGTTCGGGAGCAGGCGAAGACTGCAAATCCGGAAAGATCCGCGGCCGAAGAAAACGTGCCGGGCAAATGAATCAAGCAACGGCAGGCGCATTAGACCACAACCCATTTCCAGAAGCAGTGGCGAACTAACGGCCGCAATTAGCCGCCGCATCCATAGACGCGAAACAAAACGAGATCGAAACAGTTGCCCGGAATAAGCGGCAAGGGCTTGCGGGTTGCCGCTTTCAAGATATTCACCGATAACCGTGGCAGCGAAAACCGATAGCCGGAGACAGGGATCCAACCCTCCCGCCGTCGAGCGGAGAAAACCGCGCCGGCAGCGTCGCCCACCAGAAGCCCATCAGCGTTGGCAATTCGTCGCAAGACGCCGCCCACGGAATGCGGCCCCCGCGTCGCTCAACGAAGCGGGCATTCTCAAATCAAGGATGTCAGTCAGACTCGCGCTGAAACTGCTTGAGCGCTTTCACCGGATCGAAACGCGCAGCGATAACCGCCCAACCCTGATGTGAACCTGTTCGCCGTCGTGAACGGCCCAGGCGAGGTAACCGGGCGCGATTCCAGGATCGAGAAAACAATGAAAGATCGGCGGGCCTTCAAGAGGAACATTTTCAAACACCTCTTCAACGCCGACAATCCATTCACGATTTCTATCAAGATCGAGCGCCTCTGCGACTCGCGAGCTGGCCCCGTCCGCTCCCACCAAATAACGAGTTCGGATCACCCGCGCGCCAGTGCGATCTTCAAGTCGAATGGCCATGCCGATCTGTAGTTTCGTGCAATCAATGAACTTGCTTGACGGCCTCCATTCCACGCCGGCACAGATGGCCCCGGTTCAAGTATCTTTGATACAGAAGACACCCATCCGTCCAACTCGAAACTCGTCGTGCGGACTGGCAAGATCCATCCGGCGCCGGGCCGGCGAATACAACCTGACGTGACGCACGGCAGGCCCAAGACAGTCTTCCGGCAGCGAAAATCTTCCAGGGTGCGCCGCACAAAATTCGGCGGTGGTGTGAATCGAACGATCCAGAGAGGCTTTGCGGATCGACCAGCAACACTCTGAAACTGCGTTCCGCTAACAGCCACGCACACTGCAAACCGCCAGGCCGGCGCCGATGACTACGACGTCATAGCTTTCCATTTCTCAGACTTGAAACCTCGTTTCCTCATGAAGCAGCATTTGATAGTGACGCGCTTTACTCTATAAAGCGCCTGGGCAAAATTTTTGATTAGGTCTTACGCATACGTCCGATCAAAGCTTCCATGTGATCGAGATAACGTTCCAGAGCGCGACGCCCGGCGGTCGTCAGGCTGTACTCGGTCTTCGGCGTGCGGCCTCTCGAATGATTTCGAGCAACTGATGTAACCTGCGTCTTCCAATTTCCGCGCATGGACACTCAGATTTCCATCGGTTGTTTTGACGGTATGCTTCAGCTCATTGGAGGTGAGAGATTCGTTTGCCGCCAGGGCGCTGATTATGCCCAAACGCAGACGCTCGTGAATCATCCGATCGATCTCGTGCGCGCTGTGAGGGCGCGCCGCCATGTACGCCTTGCAACTTTTGCTTCTCACTTTGATCTTTAGATATTTCACGCCGCAGCGCTGCTTGTTTAGCCACCGTACTTCCTCGCGATAATCAAACCAAAAATTATGTGTAGGCCGCCAAAGCCGGCGGCCATCAGCCAGTTCTGCATTGGCGCCGGCACGGAACAGGCCGACCGCCCCCAGCAACATAAAGACACAGGCCCACAACCGGCACCACGCCCACAGAGAACATGCCTCCGGTCACGACGCCCGTCCCATAGAGCAACAGCCACATGGCCGGAATCACGCTGCAGCAATCCGGCGCGAAACAACGCGACCAGTTAGCAAAGCGCCGACCAACATTGGCGGTGAAAGACTGAAAGCCACCTTGCGACCGGGTCCGGAAAACAGGGGCACACCCAGCCTTCGCGCCTTCGATCCATCAGCCAGCCGGCAATCAACAAAGATATGATTGCTTCGGCGACCCAAACTCCCAACCACGCGCGCGGTGTCGCTTGCCGCGCAGCCACCACGGTAGCGGCAATGGCAGTCGCACCCAATCGCCACCTGTCCCCAACCGGGCACGGCGGTAAAAGCCGAGGCCCTTTCCATTGTTTCCCGCGGATATAGCGCAGGTTGTCGATTGCGCGGTCGTGCAGGGCAGGCGGTTCGGCCTTTTGGGAAAGCGGTGTCATGCTTTGATAAACTACTCCCGCCATTCTGTTCTGTCAAGTACTTTGCAGCACAAAGACAAAGAGAATTTTAGAGTGGAACTGCGACGGCGTGTAAGGGTTTCGCGCTCGAGCGTTAGACTTCGATTTCGATACTGCCGTCCGCAATCCGCAGATTGTAGTGGTTGACGGCTTCCATAGCCGGTGGTCCCAGCACGCGCCCGGTCGTAACATCAAAGGTGGCGCCGTGCCAGGGGCAGGTTACTTCAGAGCCGCTAATCTCGCCTTCGCATAAGGGGCCGCCGACATGCGTGCAGTTGTTGTCGATCGCGTGAAACTGGCCGCCAACATTGAAGAGCGCGATCTCGTTTCCATTCACCTCGACCAATTTAGCCTGGCCGGGGGCAATCTCATCGACAGTTGCGATTTTGATAAAGTCAGACATGATCCATCTCGCTGCGCTAAGGAACTAGAACTATCTTACCAATATTCTTTCGCGCTTCTATGTAACGATGGGCGTCGGCGATTTCGATCGAAAGAAAAGGTGCGATCGACATGGGGCCGGATCCAGCCCTGTTGCACGCCGCGCATGATTTCTCGCGTCCAGCTCGCGACCTTCTCTCCTTCGCCCCACATATGACCCAGGTTAAGGCCAAAGATACCCTTGTTGCGGTTCATCAATCCCAACGGGTTATATCTGGGCATTGCTACGACCGCTTTCAGGGCTTTGAGTTTTCCTTTGATGCCTGATGCCGAAGCCACCGACATCCCAAACACTCCCATGCGACCGGTGCGGCGCAAAGCGCGATAGCTTTGCTTCCAGCTGTTTCCCCGAGCGGATCGATTATCAGCTCGACCCCGCGACCTTCTGTGAGATCCATCAAAACCGGCAGCCAGTCCTGATCCCGGTAATCGATCGGATGATCCAGTCCACGCTCTCTGGAGGAATTCGTGCTTTCCGGCGCTGGCTGTGCCAAAGTCTTCGCGCCGATGTGCCTGGCAATCTCCAGGGCTGCCAGACCAACCCCACCGCCGGCGTTGTGAATCAGAATCGACTCGTCCGCCCTGAGGCCGCCCATGGTTACAATCAAGGCCCAGGCGGTCAGGTAATTCACCGGTAAGGCAGCGCCTTGTTCAAAGCTCAGTTCCGCGGGCTTCTCAAAAACCTGCGCGTCGGGAACGCACACCAGTTCGGCCTGGCCGCCAAATCGCGTCATTGCGATTACGGGCTCGCCCACAATGCCTGGATCTACGCCTTCACCGACGGCTTCAATAACGCCCGACACTTCATAGCCCATGACACAAGGCTTAGGCGGCCCATCGGGATACAAACCCTGGCGCGCCAGTATGTCTGCGAAATTCAGACCGGCCGCCTTTTACGCGGATGAGCACTTCGCCCGGCGCCGGTACCGGATCGGGACGCGTTTCCACCTTCATCACTCGAACATCGCCATTGCGGGTAGTTACGATTGCGCGCATAGGAATCTCAATCGGGCCGTTTGTTGATTCAGTAACCTTTTCGCTTTCGGCTCGCAGGTGGTGGGCTAAGGCTCAAGGGCAGCGAAGGTCGCTACCCTTGAGTGCGCGGAAACGAGCATGTTCCAGGGGGCAATAGTTCAAAAACAATCAGCCGTCAGCAGCCTTTGTTTGCGGCTTGTTCGGCTGCGGCACAACGCGAAGGTAAGGCTTCAACGTCTTCCAACCGCCGGGAAATTTTTCTTTGGCTGCCTCGTCGTTAAGCGATGGCACAATGATCACGTCATCGCCATCTTTCCAATTAACCGGCGTGGCCACACTGTAGTTCGCGGTCAATTGCAGTGAATCGATCACGCGCAGGATTTCGTCGAAATTCCGACCCGTGCTGGCGGGATAGGTAATCATCAATTTCACTTTTTGTCCGGCCCGATGATGAAGACCGAGCGGACGGTGAACACGTCGCTGATTTCCGGATGGATCATGTCGTAAAGTTCGGCGACCTTGTGATCCGGATCGGCAATGACCGGAAAGTTAAGAGCCGAGCCCTGCGTCTCTTCGATGTCCGCGGCCCAGCGCTTATGCGAGTCGGCCGGATCGACGCTCAGGCCGATCACTTTGACGTTGCGGCGATCGAATTCCGGCTTCAGTCGCGCGCACTCGCCCAGCTCAGTGGTGCACACAGGGGTGAAATCCTTGGGATGCGAGAACAAGACCCCCAACTGTTTCCCAGCCACTCGTGGAAATCAATCGGGCCCCTCGGTCGTTTCGGCCGTAAAGTTCGGTGCGATATCTCCTAAACGTAATGCCATGATGGAAAACTCCTTTGCTAGAGAAAAGTTCTGCGATCATCGCTCGGCGCGATGCTCACTCAAACGGTTTCTGTTTGGTTCTTAGTGTTGGGGATTCTCAGCCTAAACGGTGGCCAAGTCAAGGAACGGTCAGTGCGAGCGAGTCATCGAATACACGCCGTGCAGGAAGCAAGCCTCGGTACACTTTGGATCAACGCCACCGAGTTCCACCCGTTGCGGTGACGCCCTGGCAATCCTTCCCTCTAAATCTACCTCGATCGCTGAAGTACCCTGACCAAACGTGATCTTTCCTTTATCGACGGTCCAGTTGTAGGAAATTTCAAACTTCGGCTTTCCTCCCACAACGTTGGCCTTAAACTTGAGGGGCTTTCCGGGCTCAGGCTCCTCCGGACAGAGTAACGGTAAGCGTCGGACAGTCCGGGTCCTTGGGGGTTTGCAGCTCGATTCGATCACCGAAGAATTAGCGAGAAGCAGTATTGTCGAGAACGAGAATTCGACTCATGGCCTGGAATACGGCAAACGTCAGTGAGCCACAATAGCTATTTTGTGCTTGTTCGCCAAAGCTATCATCATCGCTCGCGGTCGAACATCAGAGTCTTTCCGGCAGTTGACGCAAATGGCAGGTTGCTCCCGCTGCCTTCATCGATTCGATCGTCGGCACGCCAACCACCGGCACATCGAAACGCATATCCTGATCGGGTTTGGCGATCTTTGACCACCGTCAGTCGATCCGCGCACCAACTCTCCGGCGCGACGAATGACCGCGTCGGTTCCTCTCATCGCTTCAATCGCCACGCAGGCGCGATCGCGAACGACTATCGTTTGGCCCAGGTCCATGCCGGCAATGCCACGGGCGATCTCCAGGCCGTACTCGACATCGCTCCGTTCGCGCTTCATCGGGCGCGCGCTTGGTTAGAGTTCCAGGTTGCGGAAGCTGCGATCCCTTCAGGAAAAACGTCGAGTCGATCAATTCAATGCCTTCGCTGGCTAGTTCGTTAGCCACGGCGCCAATCAAGGCATCTGTGTTCCGGCGCGGCAGGCGCAGCAGCATTTTCAGCATGCGGACATCGGGAATCGCCCGGCTGAAAATCTGCACGTGCTAACCTGTCCCGCCATGATCGCTCTTATCGACGCCCTCGTCTTTAAAGAAGCGGAGCATCTTGCCCAGCTGGCCGATGCCAACCCAGGTCAGTCGATCGGCGAGGCTTTCGATCGCCGGATCGGTCTCTTCGCGAATGGCGGCCACGGCGACGGATGTGCCCGCGCGCTTGCGCTCTTCAAAACAAGAAACGGAAATTTTCCGTTTCCCGCAATCAGACCGAGTTTCATAGGGTTACTTTACGACGCCGCGTTGGGATGTCTCAACGAACTGAAGCAGCTCGTCAACCTCAGGAACGTTGGTGATTTCCGCGCGAATCCGTTCAATCGCCTGACTCGTGTTCAGCTTTGCGGAGAGCAATAGGTGAAAAGGCGTGATGGAGCGCGTCGAGGGTCTCGCGTGAATAGCCGCGCCGGCGCATGCCGACTTTATTCAGACCGTAACACTTTGCGTGATTGCCGACCAGTCAGCGCGAAGGGCAAGGCATCCTTGACGACCACCGAGTACCCGCCGATGGTAGGCCTCGCGGCCGACACGACAGAACTGATGTACGCCGGAATAGGCGCCGATGTTGGCGCCGTCTGCGACGAGCACGTGGCCGGCCAGGGTGGCGGCGTTGGCCATGATTACGTTGTTGCCAATCAGACAGTCATGCGCCACATGCGCCTGGGCCATGAGGAAACAATCGTCGCCGATTCGGGTAATCCCACCGCCGCCGGCAGTTCCCGGTGAACCGTGACAAATTCGCGAATGCGCGTTCGCCGCCCGATTTCTGTTTCAGTTTGTTCGCCCGCGAACTTCAGGTCCTGCGGCGGCAGCCCGATCGAAACAAACGGGAAGAGATGCGATTCGTCGCCGATGCGCGTACGTCCGTCGATAACGCAGTGACCATCGATTCGTACTCGGTTTCCGAGAACCACCTCTTCGCCGATTATGGCGTACGGTCCGATGGCACAATCAACGCCAATCTGGGCACCTGAGCTGATGACGGCGGTGGGATGAATCCGAGTGGATGTATTTTGGATCGACGGAGCACTCATTTTTACGACTTTGGCCGGTCGGCAATGACACTCGTAAGTTCTGCGTCGGCACAAAGCTGCCCGTCGACTTTGGCTTCCCCGCGCATACGCTGAATACGCGGGCCAAATCGTAGAGCGGTAACTTCCAGAGTCAGGGTGTCGCCGGAACGACGGGCCTGCGGAACCTCGCTTCCCTGATGCCGGTAAAGAGAACCAACTTGATCGCGATCCTCAATTTCCCGGAGAGCCAGGATGGCCCCGCATTGGGCCAGGGCTTCAATCACCAGCACTCCGGCATGACGGGCGCACCGGGAAAGTGCCCCTCAAAAATGCTCGTTAGCGCTAACCTGCTTGATGCCAACGATGCGCTCGGAGCGGCTTTAATTCAATAATGCGATCAACCAGGAGAAAAGGATAACGATGCGGCAGTAATCTCTCTGATGCCTTCTGAGTCGAGAACCGTTTCCATAGTTTGCTCAGAAACAATAAGCGCGTTCAGAGTTCAAGGCGCAGGTGGCCTCTGCTCCATCGCCGGAAGACTGAGTTCAGACCATTACCTGGGCGTTGTTGCTGACGCGGTGGTCGCCGGATTCTTGGAATTGTATTCGGCGATGAATGCTCGCGTAATGTCGATCGTCTCGGCAGCGAAAAGAATTCCTTCCAGCTGACTGGCGTCCAGGATCAGGGTAATCCCACGCGCTTTGGCATAGACGTCCAAAGCCTTACCAACATCCTCTTGCAACGGCGTAAAGATCTCCTGGCGCCGGCGTTGATAGGCAGCCTGGCCGTCTTCACCGCGTCGCTGGTAATCCTTTTTCATCTGATCCAGTTGTTGGACTTTCGTCTGGACGATCTTTGGATCGCTGCCCGCCGTTTCCTGCAGCTTTTTGATTTCATCCTGAAGCGCCTGGATAGTCTTAGCCGTTTGGGTCAGATCGTCCTGAGTTTTTTGAAACTCACCATTTAGTTTGCGTTACCAGCACACCGAACTTGGCGATACCCTGCTTTTGGTCCTGAAAAGCAGCCGAAAAATTACGCCACCTTTCCGTTGGGTATATTCACCGGCCCGGTTGATGTTGCGGGGTCTGTGGCTTGGTCTGGGTCCCCGGAGTTTGCGCGAAAGTAATACCGGCGGCGGTAAACAAGATCCGCGGCAATCGCCGTTACGAAATAAAATCTACTCTTCATTTCCTTGCTCCATCAGCCATTAAGTCGAAGATGCGGGGGCGCCGCAAAGTCTGCTGCACCCCCGCACCATCCGAGGCTGGAAAAATCCTGTCCTTACGGATTCAGCGAGGCCGTTGCCGGATTCTTGCTGTTGAATTCACTGATAAACGGCTTCGTAATGTCCAGCTGTTCCGAAGCGCTGACGATGCCCTGAATTTTGGTCACGTCGAGAATTAGCGTGATGCCACGAGCTTTGGCGAGACATCCAGAGCTTTGCCGATTTCGTCGTAGACCGGTCCCAGCATTTCCTGCAAACGCTTCTGGTAAGCCGCTTGCGCGTCCTCGCCTTTTCGCTGAAGCTCTTTCTTCTTCTGATCAATAGCATCCTGCTGCTGGGCCGACACTTTCGGATCCTGGACCGGCGCAGCTTTCTGCAAGTCAGCCGTCATCTTGTCGATCTGCTGCCTGTATGGTCTGCAGCTCCGTTCGTCGAGGTTGAAATTCCGCCTTCGACCTTTTTGGCAGCCGCGACGAGACGTACGATGCCGTTCTTTTCATTCAGGAACTCGTCGGTATCAACCAGCGCAATTTTGGCTTCCGGCAGATTTGCAGATTGCGTCGGCGCAGTCAGTAGCGGGGTACCGGCCGGCTTTGGCTGCGCAAAAACTGAAGAAGCGCTGACTGCCGCGAAGAAAACGATTGCGGCCATCGCACGAGATATTTTCATAAGCGTGTTTGTAATACTCCTTAAAATTCTTTTGGACGGCGATGCGATGCAACTGGTTAGTTGTTCATGCCGCCGGTTTGGTTTGCCTGGATGGGCCGGCCATGAATCAGGCGCGGCTTCCGTTGTAACTCCTAAAAAGTGCGCCCTACGCTACAAGCGGAAGACCGTCTTTTCTCGTCAAAGAAGAAAGGAAATCCGTCGATCACCTGATCTTGGCGAGCGTTGGGATTATAAGCATAAATCAGGCGAAAAGGCACGTTGAGAATCGGCACCTGAACGCGGATTTCAGCCCAATGCTGCTGCGCAGATCCGTGAATTTATCAAAGAGGCTTTGATCCAGCCTGGACGACCGTATTTCGTTGCACGTCACCACGCAAAAAGACCTGCTGCAATCCGACAGGAAGCAGGGTGAGCGGGTCGACCGGACCGATTCGTTGAGCTTGCTCGAATTCAGCTCTGGTAATCAGACGGTTGTCGCGGGCGATCAGACCCAAACCCGGCGACAATGCAAGGTTGGTGAAGTTTTGACAAGCTGCCATTGTGGTCAGGCTGATCGGCGCAAATTGCTGGGGCAAACGCGGGCAAGGGATGAATCCGAAGGTCTGAATAAACGGATCGTCCGCGATAGAATTCCGTGGAATAGACCTGCGGAGTTTTGAACGGAGATTGAAGGATGAACCAACGTCGACAAAGAGCGCAGCCTGGACTGTGTGTCCCACAATCGGAATCCGATATTCAAAATTGCCCAGCACCTGCGGTGTCGCCGCCGGTTGCGGTGTAAACCCTCTGCAAATTGACAGAGTTCGCTCCCGTAGCGCCGGTGAACGTACCGATAGCCGTCAGCGCGGCCGGCAACGGCAACCACATTCGCTGTTCCTGCCGAATTCGTGGCAAACACGACATTGCGCGAGCGTAACGAAATTATCCAGCGGCGTAACCGGACTGATTGAACGCACGTTATAACCGCGAATCGTAAACTCATCACCCAGGAAGTACCGTTCGTAAATCGGCACGCCCTTCGACAAACGCCAGCGAGTTGGCGTTCTTTACCTTTTCAGTGGTAGCGAAACTACCGACGGTTCCGGCAATTATGCGGAAGCCGAATACATGAGGATTCTCTGATCGTTTGTTGCGAACCGGGTAGAACTGCAAATTCCAGCGAAGGCTGATAAGTGCGCACGTCACCGCCCAGGCCGGCGAGTCCGACGGACACCGACAATGACCGGCCTTTGGTCGGATCGATGCTCCCGTTGCGCGTGTCATAGACAAACGTTCCCGTCACCCGGCTGGTAATGATGTTGGGCTGGGCGTAGATCACGGGGATGAACTGAGTCGAGCCAGTACCACCCGTGTTAACCGCCGGGTCTTCGACGCTCGACTCCGACAACTGATACGAAGGCCGACGCGCGAAAACTGCGTGAAGGGACGCTTCCGATAAAACTCAGAGCAGCGGCGCGCTGGCAAACAGTGACGCGCCAAATGATTTTCGCGTAAACAGATTCTCTTCGCTGGTGTTGAAGAAATCGAAAGTATTCCCCGACGCACCCTGAATAGCGTTAGCATTCGTGGAAAGGAAAGTGCCCTCACCAAAGAATTGCTGCGAATACGCGAAGATGGTGAAGCCGGCCGTAATAGGACGGTTCCTGATGTATGGCTCAGTGAATGAGAACTGGAACGATCGCTGCCGGTTGCCGGCCGCCAGATTGACCGATAGCACCTCACCGCGCCCGAACAGGTTATTCGTCGAATATTCGAGACCGAAAGAACGATCCGCCGATACCCGACACGCCACCATTGAACGAAATCTGCTGGCGTCCCTTTTCCTGGACCTTTCACCGTCACATCGACCTGACCTTCTTCTTCGTTGGTCCGGAAGTCTGCGTCCTTATCCTTGTCGATCGGATTGAAGTAGCCAAGCTGGTTCAGGCGCGTAACCGAGAATTCAAAGTAGTTCTGATTGTAAATATCGCCTTCATTTATCAGCACTTCGCGACGGAGCACATAGTCGCGGGTAAAAGTGTTGCCCGTAAACTCGAGACGGCGGAGAGTAAACTGCTTGCCCTCATCGATGGCAATATCAAAATCCGCGATGCCTTCATTCGGATTTGTCGGACTGTCCTTAAACGTCGGCGTGACTTCCGCGGTGTATTGAATAAAACCCTGCGTGCCGTAGGCCTTCTTCAGGTTCTCGTACAATCCTTTGCTGAGTTGTTCGCCGTTAGCTACCACACCTTTCTGCAAGCCAATGAAAGCGCGAATCACCTGCTCAGAAAATATCGAATTGCCTTCAATTTTCACTTCGCCGACGCGATACAGCTTGCCGTCTATGATCGGAACAGTAATTCTCAGCGTGTCATCCACCGAAGAAATGAAAGGCAGTGGCAGGATCGGAAAACCGGTGCGTTTCTTGCCCAGGCCTTCGATACGCGGCTCGCGCGTGACGCGCCTGCAGGTAACCCTTCGACTTCATGTAGTTGTCGACGAGGTGCAGGTCGTAATCGAGCTTCTGGCGATCGAGGATGTCGAGTTCCTTAAAGCGCGAGATCAGTCCCGCCTCTTTTACATACTTCATCTGGCCACGCAGCTCGCCGCTTTTGAAAACCTTACTGCCTTCGAAGCGAATCTCGGCCACGCGCACTCGCTCGCCCTCGTTGATGACAAAATTGATCGCGCTGGAAGTTCGAGAGACTTCTTCGATACTCGGCTGTAACGACCGCAGTTTGGATGGCCTTTGGCAGCCAGTAATTCCTTCTAGAACGCGCTCTGCGTTCTTCAGTTTCACTGGATCGAGGATCGACTCTTTCGAGATGCCGACGCGCCGCTTCACGGAAGGTCTTGAGCACGTCAGACTCAGCTACGCTCTTCAATCCTTCAAACTGAATGTCGCGAATGATGGGCAGTTCGCGCACTTCAAAATGACATTCAACCCGCCGCGCGGAGCTTCTTCCGTATAGACGCGAGTTCCGACCTTGTCGAAAAAGCCGAGCGAAAGAATTGTCTCGAAGATCGCGAGCAACCTGCGCTTCGCTGTAGGTATCGCCGGCGCGCGTCTGGACGTAATAGAGGACATCGTCCTTGCGCAGACGGCGATTGCCCTGAATGTCGACGTTTTCGACTACACGTTGTTGCTGGGGTTGTTGGGCGCGCACCGTCGCCGGGAAGAAGAAAGCGGTGCCGATAATTAGACTGAATGCGGCCAGTAAGGCAACGCGATAAAAAGAGTGCATAAGTGACGGTTCCTTAGAGTTTTCTCTGGGGACCTACCTGTATTAGAAGCTCGCGATTAAGCGAGGGCGCTCGGTCCGAGCGAAACCTCAACTCGACTCTTGCGGTCGAGCCACCAGGATATGAACGATATAAACTTAATTCAGCGCTTACTATGTGTCAGAAGTCCGCGCGATAGCAAGAGCGCTGCTTTCGGCCTCGTTGCGTTCGCGCAGCCTGGGGAGCACTTTGATTCGCCGAGGGCTTCCCCGTTGCCAATTTCCGAAGTATCAAAGTGGCGCATTATAGCGGGAAAATCGAGCGAAAGTCCAAACTGCAGCAGATCTTTTAACCGGCTGATGCACAGAACAAAATAATCACAGGCCAAATTGCGCGAATCACGCGCCCTCTGAGCTATTGTTTCCGGGCGGCATTTAAGGTCGTTCTGGCATTTCTGAGCGCGCAATTCTGGATCCAATCGCGGCCTTTCTTGAGCAGTGTGAATGATTTTTCCGGCAGATCGTCCGATTAGGGAGTAACCACCAGGTCGCCGGCTTGTTCGACCCCTGCTTCGTCAATCGTGATCGAACGGAAGTTGAGAGCGGCGCCGTCCACAAACATTTCAACCAGCGAGGCATCGCCAAGCTGCCCCTGAATTAACGCTTCGGACAGCGGATCTTCGACGTATTTTTGCAGGGCACGGCGCAACGGACGAGCGCCGTAAGAGCGATCGGCGCACGTCTTATTGACGATCCAGCGCTTGGCATCATCCGCCAACCGGACGATAAAGCCATGATTGGACATGGTGCTGTTGATTTGATCAACCTGGAGTTGCAGGACGTCGAGCAATTCTTCGTCACCAAGTTCATCGAAGACAATAATCTCATCCAGACGATTGATGAATTCGGGATTAAAGCGTCTGTCGCACCGAGCTCATAACCATCTCTTCCATCTTGGTGCGCGAGACGTCACTTGAACCCTGGAAGCCCATTCGTCCCTTTCTTCTGAATGAAACGAGCGCCGATGTTCGACGTCATGATGATGATGGTGTTCTTGAAATCGATCGTATTACCCAGCGCGTCGGTTAGGATGCCGTCCTCGAAAACCTGAAGCAGAATGTTGAAAATATCCGGATGCGCCTTTTCGATTTCGTCGAACAGCAGAACTGAATAAGGCGATCGCTTTACGCGCTCAGTCAACTGGCCGCCTTCTTCATGGCCGACGTAACCCGGCGGCGAGCCGATTAGCTTCGAAACTGAATGCTTCTCCATGAACTCAGACATGTCAAAGCGAATCATGGAACGCTGGCTCCCGAACAAAAACTCCGCCAGACAGCGCGCAGACTTCGGTCTTGCCAACACCCGTGGGCCGAGAAACAGGAAAGACCCAACCGGCCGGTGCGGGTTCTTCAACCCGGCCCGCGATCGACGAATTGCTCCTGGCTAAGGCCGAGATCGCCGGGCGCTGTGAAATCACTCGCTTGTGCAATTCCAATTCAATCCGAAGCAGCTTCTTTGATTCCTCTTCTTTCAGAGAAACGATCGGAATGCCGGTCCAGCGCGCAATCACTTCCTCGATGTCGGTGCGAGTGACCTCGCCCATCACGATTTGATCTTCATCATCAACGATTGGGGCCTGCGCGCGGCCATAGGTTGCGCGCTCCCACTCGCTAAGAGAGGCCGACAACGCGTCGAGATTTCCCTGCTCTGCCCGGACGCGCAGCTTCACGCGCGCGCCGGCTTCATCGATCACGTCGATTGCTTTGTCCGGCAGGAAACGATCAGGAATGTAGCGCGACGACTGGCGCACAGCAGCTTCAAAGCGTCGTCCGTGTAACGGACCTGATGAAAACTCTCGTAACGTTCGCGGACACCTTCGAGGATTTCGACGGTCTCGTCCTCAGTTGGCGGCGGGACTTTCACTGCCTGGAAACGCCGTTCCAGCGAGCGGTCCTTTTCTATTGATTTCCGAAATTCACCGGGAGTAGTTGCGCCAACGCATTGGATTTCGCCGCGGGAAAGCGCCGGCTTCAGGATATTCGCCGCATCGAGCGACCCTTCGGCGGAACCTGCGCCAACCAACGTGTGCAATTCATCTATAAAAACAATGTACTGCGGGTTGTCGATCAGCTCACGCATGATTTGCTTCAGGCGTTCTTCGAACTGGCCGCGATACTTGGTACCGGCAACGATCAGGCTGATGTCGAGCGAAAAGAATTCTTTTGTTTTCGAGAAATGACGGAACCTCTCCAGCCACGATTCTTTGGGCCAGTCCCTCGACGATGGCAGTCTTACCCACACCTGGCTCGCCAATCAGCACGGGATTGTTCTTGGTGCGCCGGCAGAGGATTTGAATCAGGCGCTCGATCTCGCCGTCCCGGCCAATCAGCGGATCAAGTCGATCGTTGGAGGCATCTTCAGTCAGATCGCGCGAGAATTCGAGCAAGTGCGGAATGTCTTTGCGATGACGCGCATCAACCCCGCTCTGGCGCGCGATTTCGTCACGCACTGCTGCCAGACGCAGTCCGCGCTCGAAAAGGATTTGCGCCGCCATCGAGCGCTCTTCGCGCAGAAGCCCGAGCAACAAGTGCTCGGTGCCGATGTGACGATGCTGCAAACGATCAGATTCTTCGTGCGAGAAATGAAGCACGCGCTTTGTTTCCGGCGCGAGTGGCAATTCAACTGAAGTCGGAATTCGCTCGCGCAACAGCGTGCGGCCTTCTATCTCTCGCCGAATCGACTCGATAGTAATTTGGGCACGCGGGAAAAACCGGCCGGTAAGGGTCTTATCTTCTCGCATCAAGCCGAGCAGTAAATGCTCAGGCTCAATTGCCGGGGCACCGAACTGCGATGCTTCGTACCGGGCAAAGAAAATTACACGTCGCGCTTTTTCCGTATAGCGTTCGAACATAAGTGACTCTGATTCTTATGATGGCCGCACTAGAAAGATCCGGCGCCGCAATTTTCGACGCCGCTGGCATTATAGCGTAACGCGCAAGAGGCAAGAAGCTTAAGCTCGGCAATTGTTAACCTCGGCGTAAAGAATTCTGCCGGCTGCACGCGCCGATTCGAACCGTTGAGCTGGCTGATCGCTTCTGCGAGTTCGGGGCGTTGGAGGAGCTGGGTTCAACTTTCTGGGCTCTTCGCGGTGTCTACTCGGGAGCCATTCGACTGTAAGCAACTTTCCAGTGTGGCTAGAGCGCGACGATGGAGTAGTCCATTTGTTTTGTTTATCCCGGATCGAGGCATCTAGATGTCGCAGCTTAACCGAGCTGCTGATGGACAGGTCACAACGATGGCGCAGCTGTTTTACTCTGACTGACATTCTGTCAGCTTGAATCAAACCGCACCTCGGCAGATTAATCCACTCTATCCTCATTAACCACCTGTCTGTTTCTGCTATTTACGCCTGCGAAAGCAGCGTTGGCACACGCTTCGCTTTAGTGGTCACCGCCCGCGGACCATTCTGCTGGCTGATCTTTCAGATGACGTCGCAAGTTTGAAGCGATTGGAACTTGAACATTGACTCGCAGAGTTCCCCGACAGAGCGCTCGAGTGCTGGTTGTTCAAAAACTCGGGCCCGGTTACAAGCCGGCGCCACGAGGACGAAGAAAATGACAAGACGATACGCCCCGCAACTACCTGGATAATCATTCTGTCACTCTTGATTTCGCTCAGCGCGAGCTTGAGTTTTAGCCGCCGCGTCGCAGCCCAATCAAAACCCAGACTCCGAAGCCGGTCAGACCGCGGTTACTTACCCCCAGCTGTCAAGATTCGCAACCGACCTGACATTACGAGCGCTTGAAGGCAAGTTGGAAACAATCCGCAATCGTGATGCCGAAGTGGCGCGCGTGATTGCCAGCTTGTCGGCCTCAACCAAAACACCGGTTGTGATTAGCGAGTCTGATCTTGATCGAGAGGCGATTGCCAGTGCCGTCGCGATGAAGGTCGCTTTCGGCAATGTTCCTGGAGTTTGCAGAACAAGCGCGTGTTTCGTTTGAGCCTGGATCAGCTGGCCAGCGGCGCCAAAACCAGCGAAGAATTTGTCACTCGCTTGCAGTCGGTCCTTGGCGAAGCTGCTCAGGCGCAGGGTCGAGATAATTCTGTTTGTCGATCAACTTCAGGAATATGCCGGCGCCCGCGCCGCCACGACGACGACAGCGTCGCGTAAAGGAAGCCATCGAGGCAAATCATTTTGCAGATCATTGGCGGCGCGTCGCCCGAGGCCTATGCCTCTTACATCGCGCCGGACAAAAGCGTGGCGAGGCTTTTTCGATTCAATCTCAATCGACAACACTTGGCGACAGTGCTTCTGCGACGACTGACTGAGTTCCGATAAACGACGCAGCCCCATTGACGAAGAGTTCGTTGGCGACACCATTTCATCCGACATGCGCGAGTTGATGAAGAGTGCAGGACCGAACGGACGCGTCACCGCGATTCTTCAGGTAAATGATGTTAACAGCTCGCAGCTTCGCTCGTTGCTGGCGCGTCATGGAGTTCTGGTGGGCGACAGCATGGCCAAGCTGGGAGCGATGAAAGTTGAGCTTCCGATCAAGGCCGTCGAAGCGCTGGCGAAGAGTGACGCGATGAATTACATCTCGCCAGATCGACAGATGGAATCGTTCGGACATGTCACCTCGACCACTGGCGCAGATCAAGTGCGAAACGCTCCCGGGTTGATTTCCAGCTTGCTCGGTAGCACCGGGATCGATGGATCGGGAGTCGGCATCGCCGTTTCTCGATTCCGGAGTTGACAGCGGCCACATGGCTTTTTTCAACACTTCTCTGCTTCCCAGCAGCAGAATCAAATTCAGCAAAGATTTCACCAACGAAAACAACCCTTCCAATGACCCTATGGTCATGGCAGCCACGTAGCCGGAGCCGCTGCCGGTCTCAGCACTTCCACCGGAGATTCGTATCAGGGGATCGCCCCGAACGCGAACATCATCAGTCTGCGGGTGCTTGATAAGAATGGGGTAGGTTCAGTTTCAGCACTTGCTGAACGCGCTCAACTGGATTTTGGCTCCGGCCGATCCAACGAAGCCGGTCAGCTCTACCAACCCGCTAAACAAGGACAAATACAACATCCGTGTCGTCAACATGAGTTTGGGTGCGCCGGCAATCGACTCGTACAAGAACGACCCGGTTTGTCGCGCATCGCGCGCATTGAGTGGACGCCGGTATCGTGGTAGTCGCCGCCGCCGGGAATAACGGCAAAGACGCTAACGGCAGGAAAATTTACGGTCAAATCCACTCGCCCGGCAACGAGCCTTCTGCTGATCACAGTGGGCGCCGCAAATACTCTGGGCACGGACTCGCACGCGGACGATACCGTGGCCACTTACAGCTCACGCGGACCGACGCGAAGTTCTTACCGCGATGCCAATGGGGTCAAACATTACGACAATCTGATTAAGCCCGATCTGGTTGCTCCCGGCAACAAACTCATCTTTGCTGAATCCGATCTTGGTAGCAGCGGTGGCGGCGGCGGGACACCAAATCTCCTGGTTCAGCAGAATCCTCAGCTCGATTCCGGACTTGTCGACCGAAATAATAAGCGCCTCATGTACCTGAGCGGTACTTCAATGGCAACTCCCGTTGTTTCGGGCGCAGTAGCGCTAATGCTTGCAGGTCAATCCGAAGCTGACGCCGAACATGGTCAAGATGGCCCTGATGTACACGGCCGATCCGCTTCCGGGATTCAACATGCTCGAACAAGGCTCGGGCGAGACTGAACATCGAAGGGGCAGCGCGTTTGGCCAAATCAATCCGCACTGACCTCGACTTCAAATACGGCCGTGGGCAGTCCGATGCTTACTGGCCCGGCTCCTAATCCGCAAACAACAATCGGCGGCAACACGTTTACCTGGTCGCAGGGCGTCATCTTAAAGCATTGGTATGCGACCGGAACCGCACTCGATTACGAACTATCAAACCTATTATGCGATGGGAGTCGTGTTGGGTGATGGGATCATCCTCAGCGATGGGGTCGTGTTGGGCGACGGCGTGGTCCTGGGCGACGGCGTAGTTCTGGGCGATGGCGTGGTCCTGGGCGACAGCATCTTTACCAGCGCCGGCGTGGTCCTGGGCGATGGCTCGATCTTTTGTAGCGGTGTGGTGCTGGGTGACGGTGTCGTGCTTGGAGACGGCGTGGTCCTGGGAGACGGCGTAGTCCTGGGTGATGGCGTAGTACTCGGCGATGGCGTTGTGTTAGGGGATGCAACTGTCCAGGCATGCGCTGCACGCGCCATGATAAACGGCGACCCGGGCCCGTAGCATGGGTCACAAGTAGATCTGATGTGCGCCGGCTTACCCGCCGGCGCATTCTTTCCTTAGAGTCTTTCGGAATCTCAACAAAGAGGTGCGCACAATGGCCGTCACAATGATGAGCCAGGATTTAGAAGCTGGTTTTAGCTTCGCACGACCCAGGAGGCCTGTGCGATCAGTGAGCTCTGCCGAGCGGACGAACCCGAAGTGATGGAGTTCCTTTCGGCGCGTCCTCTGCACACCGTTTTCATGACGGGATTAATTCGTGACAACGGCATGCTCAGTCCCCAAAATCGCGGCTCGTTTTATGGTTCGCGCAATCGATTGGGCCAACTCGAGGGAATTGCCTTGATAGGCCATGCGACGATGGTGGAAGCGCATACCGAGAATTCACTTGTCAGCCTGGCCCGGGTTGCCCGTAATTGTCAGAATGCTCATTTAATCCGCGGCGAAGAACAATCCGTAAACACATTTTGGAAGTATTACGCCGACGCTGGGCGTGAACCTCGCCAGATTTGCAAAGAGCTCCTCTTCGAACTTACGGATGCTCCAGGTTCGGTCGAAGACGTTCCAGACCTGCGGCCCGCGACAGCGAGACGATTTGGAAAAAGTGCTTGCCGTAAACTCCTCCATGGCTTTTGAGGAGGGTGGCACGAGCCCGCTCAACGCGATCCGAGCGGTTTCCGCAATCGCACCGCGCGGCGTATTGAAAAACAGCGTGTCTGGGTTTGGATCAAGGACAACCGCCTGATCTTCAAGGCCGACGTCGTCAGCGAGACTCCTCAAGTGACTTATCTCGAAGGCATCTATGTGCATCGCGAAGAGCGAGGAAAAGGATATGGCTCTCGCTGCCTGAGAAAGCTTTGCGAGCACTTGCTAACGAGTAGCCAATCGCTTTGCCTCGCCGTTAATCACCAAAACAAACGCGCCGTCGATTTCTACTCGAAAGCTGGTTTTGAGTTCAAAAGCGACTACGAAACGATCTATCTACGTTAGAAACAGGCAGGTTCCCCCGTGGAAGCGACAGTTAAACTTAACAACCGTTCTCGACCCCTCGATGCCTATCGATGGATGATTGTCGCTGCCGGATCAGCCGCTCTGGTCTGGTCATCAGTTTCATTGCCCGCCCCGAAATTCGATTGGCGGTTTCTGATTCTGGCAGCGGTGATGATGGTTATCAGTTCCCGCTTTGCCGTGCAGATTCCACACGTCAACACCAACGTTACCATTTCTGATGCCTTCATTTTCTGGTGATCCTGCTTTATGGCGGTCTGGCCGGAATGTTGTTAGCGGCGGTGGAAGGCTTGTTCTCAGGTTTGCGTATCAGCAAACGACCGCTGGTCGTGGCTTTCAACTCAGCCATGATGCTGTTCTCTACGTCGCTTGACGGTGCTGGTACTGCAATTGACGTTTGGGCCGGTTGGCCAACTACGATTTCTGGACCGCTCCCATTTTATCGCCGCCGTCGGCGCGATGGCCCTGGCCCAGTACTTCTTAAACAGCGGCATTTGTGCCGTTGGATTGGCAATCAAAGAAGCCAAGTCCGTCTGGCGCACCTGGCAGACTCATTATCTCTGGACCTCGATCACGTACTTGTCGGGCGCGGCGCTCGCCGCAATCGCCTCGAACTCGATTGATAGGATTGGCACTTTCAATCGTTTTCGTCGGAGCGCCTATCATCGTGATCGTCTATTTCACCTATCACAAATATTTGAACGAGATTAAGGCCACCTCAGCCCTGGCGGAACAGGCCGAGCGCGAACGCGCCGAAGCTGAACGGGCCCGCGCCGAAGCTGAGCGCGCCCGTGCTGAGCAGGCTGAGCGTCACGTCGAAGAGTTAAACCGGCATATCGCCGAGCAGGAGCGCATCAGCACCCAGTTGCAGGAGAGCAAGGATCACTTTCGTCATGCCGCATTTCACGACACGTTGACGAATCTGCCGAACCGCGCGCTCTTGGCTGAGAACCTGAAGTTCGTGATCGAGCGCGCCAAGAATCACGAGGATTATCAGTTCGCCGTGCTCTTCCTCGACCTGGATCGTTTTAAGAATGTGAACGACAGTTTAGGTCATTCGATTGGTGATCAGTTATTGATCGCGATGGCCCGGCGGCTGGAAAGCTGTATTCGCGAAGCCGACATGGTGGCGCGTTTGGGCGGTGACGAATTCGCGGTACTGCTTGACGGCATTCCGAATGCGACTGAAGCGACGAACATGGCCCGGCGGATTCAGGAGAAGTTGTCTTCTCCCTTCAACCTGAGCGGCCACGAAGTTTTTACTTCGACCAGCATCGGTATCGCGCTCAGCTCAACCGGCTACGATCATCCCGAAAACATGCTGCGCGACGCCGACACGGCAATGTATCGCGCCAAAGCGCAGGGCAAAGCATGCTACGAAGTTTTCGACAAAGGAATGCACACGCACGCTGTGTACCTGCTGAAGATGGAGAACGACCTGCGCCGGGCGCTCGATCGCGAAGAGTTTCGTGTTTACTATCAGCCGATCGTTTCGCTTGATAACGGCCAGTTGTCCGGCTTTGAAGCGCTGATTCGCTGGCAGCATCCGGAACGCGGCTTCGTGAATCCCTCCGATTTCATTCCGCTCGCCGAAGAGACCGGCCTGATCGTGCCGATCGGTTTGTGGATCCTGAAGAAGGCGTGCCAGCAACTCTGTCAATGGCAGTGGCAATCTGCAGCCAATCGCAATCTGTTCATGAGCGTGAACCTTTCGAGTAAGCAAGTCGCCCAACCGGATCTGGTGGATCAGATTCGCGATATCCTGGATGAAACCAATGTTGAAGCGAAATATCTGAAACTCGAGATTACTGAGAGCGCGGTGATGGATAATGCCGAGATGGCCGCGCGGCTGTTGAAGCGGCTGAAAGCTCTGGGCGTGCAACTGAGTATCGATGATTTTGGCACCGGCTACTCTTCGCTCGGCTATCTGCATCGCTTCCCGGTGAACACCTTGAAAATTGATCAATCGTTCGTCGGACGCATCGGCGAAGCGGCAGAGAAACATCGAGATTGTGCGCGCCATCGTCTCACTGGCCGAGAACATGGGCATGGACGTCGTCGCCGAAGGCGTCGAGACGCTGAGCCAACTAACCCAACTTCGCAAGTTGAATTGCCAGTACGGGCAGGGCTACCTGTTCTCGCGCCCGGTCGATGCGGAAGCAGTCGCGCCTTTGCTCTCAAAGAAACCGCATTGGCAGGCCGACTTGTTCCCAGCCTTGATGAATGAGCATTACGTGCCGGCGAAACCAGTGACTGTGCCGGTCATGCAGCTGGTTGGAGCGTCAGCCTAAGTCAGACTCAGAGCTTTGGGTTTCCGCAGTGGAGCTCGTCTGCAAACACAACAACACCCGAGCTTGCTTTCGAGCCTGCGGGTTTGTTATCCGTTGTACTGCGATGACTTTATTGGAAGCTCACCCGGAATCAAAACATCTCTTCACTTCTTCCGGCCGTTTTTCCGGCAACAGATTTTCCAGATGAGGTTGATCTTTCGCGGATTGATCTTCTAAAGGCCGGATCTCATAAATCCTCGGCGCAACTTCCTTGAAATGAAAATGCGGTTCGATCTTCGCGAGTTCCTCGATCTCGCTAACGTGCCACGAACATGGCAGCCACCAACGCGGATCAGTGTCGAGAAAAACTCGGCGGCCAGACTTCAGGTGTTCATCTATCTTTGATTCGAGTTGTCCCTGCGGGCCAGCCGGCGCCGACGCCAATCCAATCCCACTCTCCCGAGGCCAATGCCGCGCCAGTACTGCACGGCCACGGTTTGCGCGCCGGCAATCGACGACAGCGTCACGCGGCATCAGTCGGAGTTGCGCGTCATAGGTTTTCGCCTGGGCCAGACGATTGAAGTACTCGTTGCTCTTTGGCTGAATCAGCACACCCATGAAAAAGGCGACCAGCGCGATGCCGATGATCGCGCTCACAAATCCCCGCTGCTCTGTTCCGAACCTCTTTGTTTGTATCCGCAGAAAGTAATCGCCCGCGAGCGGCGCCAGCCCAGGTAAGCCCGTCAAAAGTATCTCCAGTTGATCGTCGTGCTGTAATTCAGGAAAAGCATTGCGGTCGCAAACAATCCAACCACCGCGGCAGTGAACACGAGCGTGAAGCCCCGCGCGCGCCACTCTTTCCACAAGGCGAAAGGAAGCGAAATGAGAATCAGCGGCGACGCCAGAAAAAGTAAATCAGGAAAGGTCGCAGATTGGCGAAGGCAATCGGATGTCGCTCGGCTTCGCGTTGCGTCGAGTAGAGCCAGACATACCAGTCGGCGCGATAACTCGGTGATGGCGCCGAACCAAACTGCAAACGGACCGATCGCGAATACGAAGAAGACCGCCAGCGAACAGGCCAAAATTCCAATTGTCCGCCGATTGAAACCAAAGCCGGCAACGAATGGCGCAACGATCAGCCACGGAAGATAGAGCCCAACCGTCTCTCTCAGATTCACTCCAATTCCGAGCACGGCCGCACCTGCCAGGATCAGCCAGACGCGCTGTTGCTTCAGCCCACGAAGATGGATCGCGAGCGCCGTCGCGCTAAACAAAACTGACGGCACGTCGGTCATTACCTGTCCACCATAGATCACGAGAATCGGTGAGCAGGCGACCAGCAAAGCAGCTATCGTCGCCGCCCGCATCGAACCCGAGAGGTCGCGCGCCAAAATCCAACACGCGGTAACCGCCAACGGCGTCGTGGCCACCACTACAAATTTAAAAAGCAGGTATGCCTGTTCCGGCCGGAGACCAAAAACTGCGTGCGCCGTCTGGTAAAGCAGAAAATTAAAGAGCGTGAAAGCCGATCGACCCAGGGCCATTGAAGACGGCCGCCCATGCAGCGAAAAGATCGTGTAGTCGAGTCCGTCCCAATCACCAATGAATGGGTTTAGATAAACGAGCGCGAGGACCAGGGCCAGTAACGCCGGGGCAAGCCAGTACACGTACGATCGGAAAAACTCTCGCGACGATAGGTGTCGGGCATCAGCAGGGAAAGACATTGAAGATTGAAAATTACAAACTCAGCCGGAAAGCGATTTGCAATTCTCAGTTTTCAATTCTCATTTTGCAATTCTTGATCTGAGGTTCCCGGATGCAGGTCAGCTTAACTCTGTGGGCCGCTTCACCATCCTTAGTTTCGCGCCAGCCGCGACTGTACTCGACCTCATCCATGATGTTGTAAATAAGCAGGACTCCGCGGCCTGAGGATTTGAAGAGATTGGCAGGGTCGGTAGGATCGGGAATTTCGTGCACGTCAAAGCCTTCGCCTTCGTCCTCAACCGTGAAAATCGCTTCGCGAGCGGATAACTCAGCCGTCACCCGCAGGAGCTTGCCGGGATCGTTGCGATTACCGTGCTTGACGGCGTTCACGAATGCTTCATCCAGGGCCACGAACAGATTCGACTGCTCGACTTTCACCAGGCCCAACTTATCCACTCGATCCAGCTAAGTACTCCAGAACCGAGTTCATCAGCGTCAGGTCGCTGGGCAATTCCAGATCAATTTTTTCACGTACGGCGGTCGGAGGCGAAGTTGTCTACACGCTGGAGCTTGAACGCCAGTGTCTTTTCAATGATCTCGTGCAACTCAGTAACGCGCGCGTCGCGGCTGCGAACTCGTAACGCTCATCTTGAAAGATCTGACCGCCTCGCATCCGGCCGCAGGTTCACTATCCACGAGATCGCTAACCAGCAGATCGAACTCGGTTTGATCCCCAATGGCCAGCGCTTCGACTGCGTTCGCCGGCCACCGTTACTGAATGGCCGAGTGCGTTAAGCTCCTTCGCCAGACCTGCACGAAGGTCGTCGATGTTTTCGACGATCAGGATGCTGCACGTTTCTCGATCCGCTCGGATCATCTTTTCGAAATTCGGCGGCGGAGAGATTAAGCCGAAGGGCCTTCCTGCCTACCTAATACGATCCTCAATCAAAATGCGTTCGGAATATATCACCGAGAGGTTTGGTTGGACAGGGTTGAGCCAGAGCAGTTAGCCCGTACGGGTGGGAGGATTTGGTTGGCCCTCGTCCGCGCATATCGAGCGGATCGGTCATGGCTGGAGGGCGGTCGCCAAACCCGTGGCGAAACAGGTTCACTTGTTCGCGCGAGTTTAATCGATACGTTACACTACGCCTTCTTCGCGTAACCACGGTGGCCACAAAGGGAAATCTTCAAATCCAGGTAGAATACTGGCTGGCGCGCGGGCTCCTGGCTTTTTCGCCGCTTTGCCGCTTTCGAGCCGCCATCCGCCTGGGGATGGCGTTGGCGCGTTTCGGTCGCCTGTTTCCGAAGCTTCGCCAGACCGCCGAGCGCAATTTGCAGCTGGCCTTTCCCGAGATCTCAGAAACCGAACGTCGAAGATTGCTGCTTGGTTGTTTTGAGAATTTGGGCCGTTTGCTGGCGGTCTTTAGTCACTTCACCAGATCAAATGACGCGCAAGCTCGCGAAGTTTGATCGAGCCTGTCGGGCTCGATCATCTGGTTGCGGCGAAGGAACATGGCCGTGGCGTCATTCTGTTCACCGGCCACGTCGGAGCCTGGGAACTAACGCCAGTTTTGGCCTTTCAATGTTGGGCCATCCTTTGAGCTTTCTGGTTCGCCGGATCGATAATCCGAAAATCGAAGAGCTGATAGATCGCGCGCGCGCGCACCGGGGCAATCGTTCTATCGATAAGCGTTTTGCCGCGCGTGAGATGCTCAAGATTCTGCAAACTGGCGGCACCACTCGGGAATCCTGGTCGATCTCAACACTCTGGACCGCGAAGCGATCTTTCGTTGATTTCTTTGGCATCCCGGCCGCGACGACGTTCATGGTGGCAAAGCTGGCGCTGCGTACTGGCGCCGAGGTTCTGCCGGTGTTCGCTCCGTGGGATAAGTCGAAGCAAAAGTTCCTTTTGAAAGTCGGTCCAGCGCTGTCGTTTGAAGGCACCGGCGAAGAGCAGGAAGATGTAAGACGATTCGACCAGGCTTTCACTACAGTGGTGGAAGACTATGTGCGGCGCTATCCTGATCAATGGCTTTGGATTCATCGACGTTGGAAAACGCGAGCCTCCAGGCGATCCAGAGATCTATTAGACTGTGGGAATCGAGGTCAGTACCATCCGCCTCAGCGCGGTGGTTCAAAGAAACAATGCGGGATGCAAATCAGAACTATTAACCCATCTGCTCACGCGGATGGTCCTGACCTCATGACGACGCAAAACCCGAAGCCGATCTTCGTCCAACATTGAGCGCGCTTACACGTTCGCCAGTCTGGCCTCGTATTCCTTCAAAGATCGTCTGCTGATTCGCGCGGCCGATCTCGTTTTCTTTCTCCTGCTCAAACTCATTGGCCGCACGGTGAAGTTCGAGATTGAAGGCTGGGAAAACTGGGAAGCCGCCGCGCGCCGAGGATCGCATTCCCATTTACACCTGCTGGCACAACCGGGTGTTTCTCTCAACCTACTTCTGGCAGCGACGGGCCATCGTCGTAATGACTCTCACGTAGCTTCGATGGCGAATACATTGCGAGGGTTCATTCAGCGATTCGGATATGGCGCGGCGCGCGGATCGTCAACGCGGGGCGCGACCGGGGCGGTCGTTGAGATGGTTCGGCTAATGCGCGCGGGCTGTCCCGCAGGCTTCACCATCGACGGGCCCAAAGGCCCACGCTACGTGGCCAAAATGGGCGCGGTGTTATTGGCTAAGAAGACCGGAAATCCGGTTCTGCCTTTCACCACTGCCGCTGAACGATTTTGGGAAGCCCGTAAAAGCTGGGACCACTTCCAGATACCAAAACCATTCACCCGCGCCCGCGTCATCATCGCTCCTCCCATCTGATGTTCCAGCGGATGCGGATGAAGCCACTGCTCAATGCCAAACGTGACGAACTGCAGGCTGTGCTTGACGGGCTTGATCGACGGGGACGCGAAGAAGATGCGAGGTGAATCAGTGGTCAAAGACATTCAATTAGAAACCGAGCGACTCCTCCTGCGGAATGATTCGTCTGGAAGATTTTGAGGCTTACGCCGCGCTGGGCGCGGATCCGGAAGTGATGCGCTACCTGGGCGGCAAAACCTGGGATCGCCCGGAGTCCTGGCGGCAGTATGTGCGCGATGGTCGGGCACTGGCACTTCCGCGGTTACGGAATTTGGGCCGTGGAGGAAAAAGCGACCGGTCAGTTCATCGGCCGCATCGGGCTTCACTATCCGGAAACATGGCCGGGATTCGAACTTGGCTGGACGCTCGCTCGGGCGGCCCAGGGCAAGGGATACGCGACGGAAGCTGCGCGTCGGGCGCTCGAATATGCGTTTGTTGATCTTAATCGCGATCACGTAATCAGTTTGATCAATCCGGAAAACCAGGCCTCAATTCGCGTTGCCGAACGAATCGGCGAAAAAGGTCGAAGGCCGAACCCAATTGTTGGGAACGGAAGTTCTGGTTTACGGAATCGATCGCGACACGTGGCGCGCGCAACAGGGTAAGGTTTGAATCATGGTCGAGCGGCGATTGAATAGGGCTCGCGCATCCTGGCGTGATTCACGGGCGGGACGCCCGTGCCACTTCAAACTCAATCTGCGCGGGCCGAGCGGCGATTTACGTTTGGGCCGATTACGATCTACTATCTCGCTTTCAACTCAAGTTATCACGTTTACTGTTCGCGATTTAGTAATCACGATTTACGTGGAGAGTCTAATGATCAACCAGGAACGCATTAAGAATCTGCTTTGGAACTTGTGCAAATTGACAGCCACTCGCGCAAAGAACGCGAGGTTGCTCAATGCATTAAAAGTATTGCGAGGAAATGGGCGCGACGGTCGAGATTGATAATGCCGGCGAAGCAGTCGGCGGAAACACGGGTAACGTCATCGCGCGATTCGCGGGCACGATTCCAGATGCCCCTTCGATCATGATGAGTGCGCACATGGACACAGTCGTTCCGGGCGAAGGCGTGAAGCCAGTCGTCGAAGGCGACATCATTCGCACTGACGGCACCACTGTTTTGGGCGGCGACGATAAGTCGGGCTGCGCCGTAATCATCGAAGTAATTCGTTGCCTGCAAGAGCAGAACATTCCGCACGCGCCGATCGAAGCGATTTTTTCGATCTGCGAAGAAGTTGGATTGCTCGGCGCAAAGAACGTCGACGTGACGAAAATAAAAGCAAAGTACGGAATCGTTTTCGACTCAGATGATCCGGGCTTTCTCTTTACCAAAGGCCTTCGTCCAATCACATGGAGTTCAGAATTCATGGCCTGGAGTCTCACGCCGGCGTAGCGCCTGAAGAGGGCATCTCGGCAATCAAGATTGCCGCAGAAGGTCTGGCGGCGATGAAGCTCGGCCGCATCGATCAGGAGACAACCGCGAACATCGGCCAGATTGAAGGCGGCATGGCGACGAACATCATTCCGAACCTGGTCGTCCTCAAAGGCGAAGCTCGCTCGCACAGCGAAGAGAAACTGGAAGCGCAAACTGCGCACATGCAAAAGTGTCTGGAAGATGCGGCCGCCAAATATGAAGTGACAGTTGCGGGCAAAACGACGAAGGCTTCGGTCGAATCTCATGTCGAGCGCGATTACTCATCGATGGACGTGCCGGACAGCTCTCACGTGGTTCAGCTGGTCCTCCAGGCAGCGAAGCGCATGGGACTGGATGTGAAGACCATGGCCTCAGGCGGCGGCTGTGACGCGAACGTCTTCAATCGCAAAGGAATCGAGTGCGCCAATCTCGGCACCGGCATGCGGGCCATTCACACGGTCAAGGAATGGCTCGACGTCAAAGACATGTACGCCGCCGCCGAAATGACTCTGGAAATCATGAAGCTGAACGGCGAGCTGGCGACGAAGTAAGGAGGCCTGGCATCCGCGTCCGCGATTCGGCGACAGGCTGCCCAACTTTCTTACGGAGCCGCGCTCATCGCTCCGAAACCGGTAGCGCGCCTTTTGTTTTGAGCCAAATTCCCGCAAAAAGGTCTCTTGACGCACCTTTCTCGCGGCCTCCATAATCGAATCAGTGGCACAGACTTCAGTCTGTGGAATTCCTGCCTCCCTAATCCCGAGACTAAAGTCCGTGCCACATTCTGATCGGAGGACGGTACCGAGTGAGCGAAGAACTGGAAAACAGCTTGCAGCAAGCGATCGAAACTTATCTTAACGATCGGCTACGATCTATTGACGAACAGGTTTCACGTTTGCAGACTGAGGTGAACGAAGCTTTGGCGCAGCTGCGCGAAAGTTCGAATGCCCAAAGCCTGGATGGGACGACCCTGTCGGCCGCAATCTTCGCGCATTTGCAAACTGCGCGCGGACAAAATTGACAGGGGCAGATGTTCCGGGCTCCAGCCCCTCGGGACGCTGCCACGATTAAGCGGGCCGTTTCTGATATCGAAGCCCAGCAAACCCAGACAGAAATCCTCAAATCACTGCTGAAAGGCGCAGTTCATTTTCTCGGAGCGCGTCGCGTTGTTTGTGATTAAGAACGATCAGGCGATTGGCTGGCGCGTTTGCGAAGCCACTGAGCCGACAAATCTCGAACTGATCGGCGGAGTGTCGATTCCACTAAGTGCGGAAACGATTCTCACTCGCGCAGTCCGAGCACTGGAACACCTGGTCTGGCGATCCGCGTGCGAGTTCCGAAGATCAAATGCTGATCGACCAGCTTGGCGGTTCGCCGCAAATGGTCTTCTCAATTCCCTTGACGGTTCGCGGCAAAGTCGTGGCCGTGCTCTATGCCGACTCGACATCGTCTGATTCCCAGGCAATTAATTTGGACGCCCTCGAGATTCTGGTGCGGGTTGCCGCGATGGCTGTAAATCTGGTTTCGGTTCATCGGGCCGCACCCGAACCGCGGCCGGAAACCACGGCGGTAAGAACCGAGCCGGCGACCGAGCGCGCGGCCGAGGTCGAATCGACTTACGCGCCTCAGGTCGAAGCACAAGTTGCTGAGCCTGAATCGCAACCGGCGCCAGTCGAGACGGCAGAGGTTTCGGCCCCGGTCGAAGTCACGCCGGAAGAAATTCCAGCAACTGAAGCCATTGCCGAAGAACCACCCGAACAGTTGGCAGCTGAACCTGCTGCCGCGGTCGAGCCGAGCGCACCCCAGGCGCCGCCAGAACCCGAAACTATTCGAAAACCGGCCGACAGTGTTTGGTCTGAATCGGTACTGCAATCCAGCACCCCGCCGCCGGCATTTGTCTCGGAGTATGCGACACCTCTGGGAAGCGCGCGCCGGTTTGGTGTGAGCGAGCCGGATTTGCCAATCGAAGTCAGCGAAGAAGAGCGCCGCTTGCATAACGATGCGCGTCGCTTTGCTCGTCTGCTCGTTTCAGAAATCAAGCTTTATAACGAACCGAAGGTTAAAGAGGGCCGCAGCCACAGCGACCTCTACGATCGTTTGCGTGAAGACATCGACCGGTCACGCCAGATGTACGACAAACGTGTGGCGCCTCCGGTAGCCGCGCGGCATGATTACTTTCATCAGGAACTGGTAAACATGCTGGCTGAAGGCGATCCGGCAAAACTCATGGCGGCAGTTATCCGGGAGCCGTCAGCGCTAATTAACAGGAATCTAAATGAAATGAAAACGGCCACCCTTGCGGTGGCCGTTTTCGCTTGGGCAAAGATCCGAATCAAAAACGCAGCTTCAGGAATTGCTCCGACTAAGAACGTGACAAGGCGTTTATGGCGCTCCGAACCGCTTTCGATATTCGGTCGATGTCAGGAAGGCCTTAACCATCTCCGCGCTAATGTAATCGCCGTTAAATTGATTGAGCTTGATCAACCAGAAATCGTAACCCGTGTAATCTGAATCAGGCGTGTCGTTCGGATTGCGCCGCAAATAACCGAAATACTGCATCAGCACAAAGGCGCGATTGATTTCAGCGTTGGCCAGATTCTGGTGTTCCGCAATCTGCCTCAGGACCTGTGCACGCGACTTGGCCCCGGTTGAATGCTCGAGAGTTAGTTGGGTTTCCTCCGCCGGCGGTAGCGGACTACCAGCATCCACGTTCAGGGAATGAACGAAGGTTGCCGGTACCATGGTTGAAGGATACTTGCCGGGTGAACCGCGCAGCCTGAACAAAGCGATCAAAGTAAGTCACCTTGTTGTTTTCCAGCGCTTGCGGCCAGCCGGCTGCCCGACGATTACTCCGTTGCCAATCTGGCCAGTGTCAGCAGAGAAACTCGTTGAAGCGAACGATCGGCACGCTGATCGTGTGCGGTTCCTGGAACGTTGATGTTCCGGTGGTATCGCCATAAGCAGTCTTGTAAGCGCGCTCTGACCAAATAGCCGGTCTCCTTAAATTCAATCGACAAGAAGAACGAGCGCCGACACGTTAACGCGCTGTGCCTCGATACAGCTGGCGTTATTGCCGCAATTCGTAATTTGGCGACTCAAAAATCCAGGCCCTGCTGGTCCGCAGGCCGTCCCAGAAAATCGTGTAGTGTTGCCGCACGAAAAAGTCGGTCTTGTCTATTGGGTTGACCGCGGCGCCGTGCCCAAGCAGCCGGAGTTATTGGTGACGTAGGTCGTGATTTCGTTAAGTGAAAATGGGCAAAACGTAAGACCGTTGTTTTGATCCTGATCGAAACCATGATCGTAGCTAGCACTCAGCCTGGTCCGAATGGCTGGCGCTGAAGTTGTGCCCAATTTCGTGCGCCGGGATACCCACTCGAAAGCCCAATGGTTTCCGATCGGAAATGCCATACGAGTTAGTCGGGCTGCGGCAAACAACGCCGGGTCCATGCCACTCCGGCCGAGCCGCCCAAATCTCGGCCCGTCCACATATGCGCTACGTCTCCACGCGAGCCGGCAAAGTTTGCATTCCAATAACTCGTAAATTCTTTCAATACGGCCGCCGCGTCACCGCTCGCGTTGTAGGATCGTTCGCCGTGTCCCGGTATGTTGGAAGCCGATAGTGAACGGGAGGCCTATATCGCGTTCAAAGATAGCCCCGGACCTGATTCATGGTACTCAGGATGTCGCTATTCGCCGCCGCTGAACCTCTAGTGGCGTCGTGATTCAAAGTCGGCTTCGAGTGGCCAATTCGGCAAGCTTAAAGGCGAGAAGGCCGCCGGCTGCAAGATCGCTGGCGGTGCTGGACATCAGTTCCTGGGCGTTCGCGTCACCTTTCGTTAAGCGTTCTGCGCAACTGCGAGTGATTTCCGGACGAACGTCCGATGCCTTGTAGACCAGATAGTCCGTTGCCTGTGCAGTCGCGGAATATTTTTGCGCCGACTCAAGGTAGATACGAATTCAGTCGGGGTCACGATCAATCCTTCTATCTGATCGTCTTTGACTGTGAAGCGAGCGTCGCTGGCCCAAACACCTTCGACGCTACCCTTGTAAGTCGGCAACTGCCGGCATTTCGAACCGGACGCGAAACTCCATCGGCGCCCACTTCTTCGGCGCGGTAGTTTGGCGAGCGCAAATCATTTGGTCTTAGTTGGAGTCCGAAATCATGCGAACGCGTCTTCACGGACAACCGGCCGCTTTCTCTGACGCGAGCAGCGAGGGCGCGGGTATCGAGTGTGACATCTTCATGATCCGCGAAAACCTGTTCCAGATCCTGCTGTAAACGCGCGCCGACATTCTGTGCACTTGCGCGTCGCGAGTAATACGCCTGGACCGCAAATAGCCGCCACCGTCGCCAGGGCCACCAACAACAATACACAGATTCGAAGGTGCGAGTGCTGAGAAGAAATTCGCTGCGCGACGCTCATGACCGTATCTCATAAGATACAGCCGCCACCCCGCGAACTGCCGTGACACCTTGTCCTTTTTCAGCAATCATTCATCTTTCAGTCGGGATCTGAGCTCTGACCAAGGAGTTTGACCGGCTGCCAGGGAGGGGTGGCAAGACTGGGCAATTTCGATATTAACGAGTCGGATTAGCTGCGTCACAGGCGTTCTAAGGCCCTGATTTCTTGTGATGTTGCGAGTATTGCGATTTGGTACACATAGTCCGCGACGATCTGATATTCGAGTTCCTCCAGGACGTATCTTGATGAAACATTATCTTGTCTGACTTCGATCGCATCAGTGAACGACTCGGTTCCTCTAATAAACATTCGCAGCGCAGTATCCTGGTGAACGGTCGACGGCAGCCTGTTCATACCGTTTGACGGATGGCGCTTAGTCTTTTCGCGCCGACTCTGCGCAAGCCAGATCTGGGCCAGGTCGCAACGGCTTCTGCGGAAAACGCATCTGACTTTGTCGTCTTCGCCCGTGCGATCGGTTGCCACTGGCTCAACCTGCCTGACGCTTTGGATTACGCGACTGGATTGCGCCTGCGGCTGGAGAATGATCCCGAAGCGGTGCGCACTGAAAACAAGCTGGCCTCGGCTAGCGCACACCATTTACACTCGCGTGCAGGAGAAGTTAAGTCGCGAACCGGTAGAAGACTTTCGCATTGGCTTTTTGAGGATGGATATGGGAACAGACCTGATGCCGAAGAGGATGGTCACGCAGAGTCGGCCGCGATCGAAGTGGCGAAAGCAATGGGGGCCGGGACGCGTGCCGCCATTCATCGGCATTCGCATCAAGCCTTTACCGAAGAGAGTTAAGGGCGCGCAGCGTGCGGACGCTCGACATTTTTGTTTCGACCGTGCTGGATAAGACCGAGCGGCAAACTGCCGGACAATTTCGTCGTCACCCTGCCGAAGATCACGATCGCCGGAACAGGTGAGCGTCGCTCGCCGACATTTTCGAGTTGCTCGGAGAAGCAGACACGGCTTGGCTGCCGGCTCGCTGAAGATGGAGATGATGATCGAAACTGACGCAGTCGATCATCAATCGCGACGGGCGAGATCAATCTGCCTTGCTGCTCGCTGCAGCGGCGCGCGGCCGGTGTACGGCGGCGCACTTCGGCACGTACGACTACACCGCGAGTTGCAGCATCACCGCCGCGCACCAACACATGATGCATCCGCCTGCGACTTCGCCAAGCACATGATGCAGGTTTCGTTTGCGGGCACCGGCATCTGGCTGTCGGATGGTGCGACGAACATCATGCCGGTCGCGCCGCATCGCGCCGCCGAAGGCGGTCCGCCGCTCACCGCAGGATCAAATCGACGAGAACCGCGCGGTCGTTCATCGCGCCTGGAAGCTGCACTACGATCACATTCAGCACTCGCTCGTGGGCGGTTTCTATCAGGGCTGGGATCTGCATCCGGCGCAGTTGCCCCACACGCTATGCTGCCGTGTACGCGTTCTTTCTGGAGAGTCTCGATGCGGCGTCAGAGCGTCTGCGTAACTTTGTTGAGAAGGCGGCGAAAGCCACGCTCGTCGGCGACGTCTTCGACGATCGCCGCAACCGGGCCAGGGTCTGCTCAACTATTTTCTGCGCGCTGCTGAATTGCGGAGCGCTGACGTGAAGAAGAGGGCTTACGTTTGTCGGGCGTTAACACGTGGACGAGTTGCGATTCCGGCTCGTTCGTGAAAATATTGAAAGCGCGCCAGAACCTCTAAGACCGATAGATTCCGTCCAGGTTGAACGGTAGCGCGACCAATAGCGCTGCGTGTCGCCGTACCGTCATGTTCTCAATCGCGCTTCTGGTCTTGCTCTTAGCCGCGCGCTTGCGCGCTGCGGTTTTCTTCGTAGCTTTCGCGCTACCGCTTTCCTGGTCGGCTTTCGGTGCTACCGTCTTCGTGGCACGCTGACTTGTTATCTGCCGCGGCCTTGGGAAGGCGTTCATGGATAACTTTGTGCGTGTCCTTGATCAGCCTCTGCGCATCGACGCGTGAGTGCCCTGGCGGCGCCACCAGAAGATCGGTTTCGATAGAGCGGCCCAAAGCTTCGCATCCTGGAACGCGATCGTTCCCCGCCGCGTTTCTCCTGAGAGACCATGCGGTTGATATCGCCGACACAAACCCAGTCGGAGTCGACAGTGATCCCCCACTTGGCATGGTCGTGGGTCTCGGGCCAGGTCCATGGCACGCCCAACGGACTCAAGTCGATATATTTAACATCGTAAGTTTTGTGAATGCCGTCGCTATCCAGCACCGGCGGGATTTTGCCTCGAATCCAGGTTTCGACGTTCATGTCAGCTTTGAGCGTCGGGCCCACTCAGGTCGTTCCAAAATCCTTGTTCCACTTGCGATTCTTGGCGATCACCTGGAACGCCAGTCCCCGCGTGACTTGCACTGGATGACATTCGCATCGGCGGCGGCATTCGGACTCAGCGGTCTGCGTGAGCAGATAGAGCGGATCTTTCTTGTCGAGCGACGCGGAATGCGCGGAACGTAAACCTGTGGTTCCTGATGATTGCCATCTGGTTCTGCGATGCTGCTCGCGGTGGCCAGGTCAGATTGAGATGCACAGGTAAGTTTGTCCGTAGATCGGTGTGGGCATGTCTGAGGAGTGCGGGATCCGCGTACTTGGGCCATGAGTGTAACAACCATAACGCGGTCTTCGACGCCGTGTCGAAGGCGATCACGCCTTTGGTGTGACCAGCTGCTGCTGTCCAGGCGCTTTGCATCTGAGGGCATCTCATCGTTGTAGAGAATCCACCCGGTGGTGGCGTCAGGCTTTTCGAATACGGACTTTACCGTCAGATCCAACGCGCCCTTGCCGTCGGTCAGCAAGTTAGGAGATCTGACGACCTTGCCGACGTTCGTGTCGTAATAAACGTACTCGTATCCGGTGGCGGTTGGGCTACCCGCTACGTTGTCGAGTCTCGGAACCTTGTACGCGAACCACCAGTCCACCGGCTTACCGGCTTCATCCAGCGCAGTTATGTTCATTGTTTTCTCCTTATGCGGCTTTGAGAACAACCCGTTCTCATCCGGTTCTGTAAGCGTTGTCGTCATCGAACGAAATGTAGGATAGTCAAATCGCGCCGCACTATACCTGATTGCAAAAATCCAGCAATCAGCAGAAAAACAGCACACAACTGAGTCGTGTAAGGTTCATATGTAAGGTCCGTTTGCACGTTTGCTGTTCGAAGCACAGTCCTTTATTGACTCTGAACATCGCACTAGTTGTAAGGCTCGAAACAGGTTACTTAGCTTGTGGTCTTAACTCTTTGCCTGAGAAGAGTAGCGAAGAGGCTCTAATCTGACGAGGATCACGACAGCTTGATTTTGATATAGTATCCAGGACACTTGGAGTCTCTATGGTCGCCAAAATCGAACCATTAATGACCGATCGATGATCTCGACGCGATGCCCGAGGACGGCAATCGCTACGAGGTCATAGAAGGAGAACTTTTGTGTCCTGCGCGCCCGGCCTTCCGCACCAACTTGTGACAGCGAATATCATCGGATGTTTTTGAAGTATCTCGAGGGAAACCCAATCGGCAGGAATTGTGCCAACCCCGGTTTGATCTTGAGCAAATACAGCGGCGTGATTCCCGATCTGGTTTTCTACAGCCATGCTCGCGGCAAAGAAATCATCGCGAACGATCGCTTTGAACGCGGCTCCGGAAATCGTGATCGAGATTCTTTCGCCCGGCCGCGAGAACATTTCGCGCGATCGAGTTGCCAAGCGACAGCTCTACGCCAAGCATTCCGTCAGCGAATACTGGATCGTCGATTCTGAAAATCGATGCAGTTGAAGTCTATCGCCTGACAAATCAGAGTTTGGAATTGGTGGCCGTGCTGAGAGACAACGACGAACTCACTTCCCCTTCACTCCCCGGTTTTGCTTGTCCGTTATCAAAGATATTCGAAGCCTGATTCGTGACCGAACTAATCCAACAGCTCAGAGAAAAGATTATGAGATTTGGTAAGAAGATTCTGTGCATCGGCGTGATGCTAAACATGATGGTGTTCGCTTACAGCCAAAAAACAACCGGGCCAGACCGACGATTCGTTGGGCGCAAAGATCCGTCGCTTCGCGCCCACAGTTTTGACGGCCAACACTGCGCGGCCTTTCGCCGAACGATCGCAAGGCGCTGCAAAAGATTATCGCGGCGGCCAAACTCTATGACACGCTTTATCTCGCGTCAGATTTGGAGCGGCAACGAAGCGCTTTTGGCAAAGTTGCAGGCTGACAAAAGTGTTTTGGGCCAGCAGCGGCTCCACTATTTCATGATCAATAAGGGACCGTGGTCGCAGCTTGATGACCATGAGAGATTTATCGAAGGCGTTCCGCCACGTCCGCCGGTGGCAAACTTTTATCCGGAAGACATGACCAAGGATGAATTCAATACCTGGTTGAATTCGCTGTCAGCGGACGAGAAAGAAAAGGCGACCGGTTACTTCTATACAATTCGTCGCGACCCGAATGGGAAGCTCAAGACCGTGCCGTACAGCGAAGAGTATCGAGAATTTCTCGAGCCCGCCGCCAAACTTCTGCGCGAAGCTGCCGCGCTGACGACGAACGCGACGCTGAAGAATTTTCTCAACAAGCGCGCGGCGGCGTTTCTCTCAAACGACTATTACGACAGTGACGTAGCCTGGATGGACCTCGATTCACCCATCGATCTCACGATCGAGCATACGTAACTGAACGAAGTACAAT
>ERZ1370068.2090-contig-1252_pt1 | contig 76054 bp, 108 predicted proteins | sample MGYA00561227_ERZ1370068 | MGnify/ENA primary metagenome ERZ1370068 (study PRJEB38410, sample SAMEA6850437) | metagenome | study: Metagenomic assessment of the ecological functions of the soil: analysis of the soil microbiota associated with the... | reverse complement strand
TACGTTGTGCTTCGTTCAGTTACGTATTGCTCTATCAGGCCCGGTTATGCCGAGGCAGTTCAATCTGACGATCGAAGGCGCGAATTGCCTGGGTCCTTGTTACTCAAAGCTTCGTATGTCGGCAAGCCACCGGGCCCGGCACCTCGACACCAGCTACAACCTCAATCAAGCAGTGCCGGGTTCAGGAAGCGAGTCGGCAATCGCGAGGCCCGTTTTCACGCGGTCCGTCCCGGGCAGACCACGATGTGAGCATGGGCCGTGATCCGACGGCATGGCCGCCGTGGCACGCGTTTCAATTCGGCGCTCAACAACGGTTGGCCGCACGGGTTGAAGCAGCCTGCTCACTCGTATAGCATGCCGGGCCACTCAATTGGCCACGGTGGGCCAAAGCTTCGGCGAGTGGCGCGGACAGGCGGCCGTTGCCGCGGGACCCCGCAATCGCCGCCGATCGCGGCGGGAATTCGCCGTTCGACATCCGCCATCGGCTGACCATCGCGTGGAACTACGCGCTGCCTCTTCGGCAAGGAGCAAAGATGGCTGAACGGCGGCAGTCCGGCTGAACACGTTCTGGGTGGCTGGCAGGTCAACGGCATCAATACGTTTCCAGACCGGATTGCACGTCCACCTGCTCAATGCGGCGACGGTCAACACTGGCACGGGCAGCCGGCCCGACCGCGCAATCGGCGGCGGCGCGCTGTCGGATCCGACGGGCAGGCTCGACTGGTTCGACATCGCACCAGCCGTTCGCCACGCCGGCGAGGGCTTCACCTATGGCAATGCGGGCCCGGAATATCCTGTACGGGCCGGGCCGCGTAAATTTCCGCCGACTTCTCGCTTTTCAGGGAGTTCCGCATCACGCAAGGCCTGCAAGCTGCAATTCCGGACCCGGGTTCTTCCAATTTTCTTCGGCACCCTCAGTTCGGAATCTGCCGAACGCAGCCATCGGCGCGGGCAATGCCCGGAACGATCGCCAGCATTGTCGGCACGCCGCGCCAGATTCAGTTTGGTGTGAAGGCCCTGTTCTGATCGGCAGGCCCTGGAGTCACGCCGACTCCCCGGTTGGATGGATCGGTAGATTTGCCGGCCTGCGCACAGCGCGTCGCCGCCGCTGCGGTGTTCGGGCCTGTGGCATTCGCGGCATGGTTGCTCGGGCGAGTTCAAGTCAGGAGCAAGGCACTGTTGTCGGATAGATCCTGCTCTAGGGTTGTCTGCCCGGAACGGCCTCCGAGGTCGTTCCAAAGGCACTGCGGCAGCCGGCATAAGGTCGAGGTTTAGCGAAGTTCGCGTTCAGCCGCCCTGAGTGTTCTTCGCGCGATTGCCCGCTCGCATCGACCCTACCCTTGACGACCGCGCCCTCGACCATCACCAGTCGAGGTGAGCTGATATCGCCATCTACCGGACCCCGTCGCCTGCAAGTCGAGCCTGTCCGTAGCGGTGACGTTCCCGATCACTGTTCCGCTGATCAAGATCGATCTGGCGACCAGATTCGCTTTGACTGCAGCGCGTTGCACCAACTATCAACCCGTGGTCGCCGACCTCGATTGTGCCTTCGACCCTCCCGTCGATCCTGAGATCCTGGGAGCTGATGATTCGGCCCTCTGGATGACAACGCCTTGTCCGATCCAGGCTGTGGCCCGCCGTTCATCGACCTCGGGATCGAGGCGCCGGTGAGGAATTGGTCTGACTTCGCTCGCGCAAAGGTGTCTGCAGACGCCATTCATCGCTCCATGCCAACGGTGTCGGAGGCAATGCACGTGGTTCCCGGGTGATCATTCGATCCCAGTGGACCGCCCATCGGCTGACGATCAGTAGTAGTGACTAACGTCGTTCGGGCCAGGATTCCGCAGCCGTGACAACGGAACGGCTGCTGCCGGTTCAGGCGTTACATCCTGCTGAATTCCTCTCAGCGCAGAGCCGCCAAGCAGCGTATCACACCAGCAAACGCCTGTGCAACTGGCGTGTCTCGAAGAAGAGGGGAAGGAGGTTTACCGCGAGGGCGCTTCACTCGTTCGGGAATGATTCCCATTCGAAGTGATGGACGATCCGGAACACTGTTGATCGTTGGGGCCGGTTTCTGGATGCACCAGAGATACGCGCAGTGGGCGCAGTGGTAGTACCTGGCGGCATCGGTGCGGAACAGCGCGGGCGTTGCCAGCGCGAGACACTCGGGACGGGTGGACGGATCAACGGCCGGGAGGGCGAACGCCGGTCAGGTTTCGGCACTGGGTGCATGAATACCTCGCAGGGGGCGCGGAGCCCGCATTCATGCAATCGGCCAACTACCGCCAGGACCTTGAGACGCGGGGGTTCTGCGCGGGGCCTTCAGGAAGAGCCATGCGCGAGTCGACCAAGGCGCCGAAGGTCGCGCAGAACGCGTTCTCAGGCGGGCCCGCCGCCGTTTTCATTCGCCAGCCAGGGGCTGACGTTCCACCGGTTACTGTTTGTCCAATACGATAACGTTCTTGACGCTTTGGCCCTGGGCGTTCGTGCCAGTTTACCGTGGCGGTCATCGTCTTGCCATCGGCCGAAACCGCAACTCTGGTGGTGGCCGTCGGCTTTGCCATCTACCTTGCGCCGTGACCTCGAACGTTCGATCGTCAATACGCTTGGAGGGCGTGTTGTCGTATTCGGTGCCTGAGCGCCTTTCACCGGATTGTCCTTGCCGTCAAAGCCTCCGACGGTCTCCGTGTGGGTTGGCTGGCCTTCTGGATTCGTTCCGTCAGTCGTGGTCTTGATGCCGCCCCCTGCGGACGGCTTCGATTTTAGCAGTGCCGTCGCCACAGTTGGCTTCGGGCCGGGGCTGTAGGTCGATTTTTCCAGATTGGCTTTCCACGTTCCAATCCAGGGGTCGCTCGATTGGGTTCGGGCGATTGAGCCGACGACCAAAACGCGCCAATGTCACGACGACGACTGCAATTCGTTTCTGCACGGTACTCACCTGTGACCATCAGGCCTTCGGCGCGATGGCGAGGTATCATGTCCGCCCTTTCTCAATCATCGCGGTGCGCCTTGTTTTACGCGTGTGTTGGGCTCCAAAGGCTGCGCGTCCCCCGGCGAGTCTCAAGTTCTGCGCGCCTCACGCGGCAACGACTCAAGTTCCTGCAGACCATCCCGGGTCCCCAGCCCCCGGTTCACGGCCCAACACTCCACACCTGGCATTGAGCGTGTGATCGCCTTTCTGCTTGGTCATGCAGAACGCATCGGGCAGGTGTTCGGGCTTGGCGTTGTTCAGGGAACTCGGATCGGGGCGTGAGAGCCATTACCGCAGCCTCGGCCGTCAGACGTGCGTGGGAGGGTGCGTGCATTAAACGGCAACTGGCGGATCGTGCGCCTTCTCCTCGCGCTGATGAGATGGGGATTCTGTACGCAGTTGCGCTGCACGGTCCCGCGCGGGAGAAGGCGTACGTCCGGCGTCGGTCCCGGCGCGGCATCGAAGGCATCGATGACCCGCACACCGGGCAATGCGGCCAGTTCCTCCTCCCCATGGAATCCCCGGCCCGGGATTGTCGGCGGCATTTGTCCCGGCGGTAACGGAGGACGACGTAGAGTTCGCCCGGCGACCCGCGATGCCGTTGAACCACTCGGCACTGAGATGAACGGCAGCCTGCCATCGGGCGACCAGGCCAGATGAAGTACGTTGCCGCCGTGGAGATGATCGAAACGGGCCTTCCTCCTCGAACCGGCGAAGCCATGATCTCCGGACGGGCGACCGCCCCAGCAGGTCTCCGCGTTGACTACCAACCACTGGCCGTGCTTGCGGCACGCCCAGGGGCAACGCGAAATCGATTGCTCGCTCGGCCTCCGCAGCCCCGGTGCCGTTGTCGAGAACCGCGCGTAAGGGTAGGCGGAAGCCCCTTACTATCGTGCGGAAGAAGATTTCACGCATCTTTCCCGAACAGAGCCGCGTCGCCTTCCACGTTGGGGATCTGTCGAGCGGGCGATTGCCGATCGAGTGCTGCCAGCCAGAGCCGCCGCTTGCCGTCGCGATCTGTTGACCGCGGCGACCACCTGCCGTCCGTCTGGGGAAATCTCGTAGGCCCGTCCAGGTGGTCCCGAGATGGCCAAGCCAGGTAGCAGGGTTCGTTGGTGTCCCGTATCGAGGTTCTACGAGCGGCGCAGTTCGCCTGAGTCATACGTCGTAAGAGAGCACCCTTCAGGATCCGGTAGCACAACTTGCTTTCCATCGGGAGTGAGTTTTGGGTCGTAGCTGTAGCCCTCCAGCGAAATCTGCCGTTCGCCGCTTGCATCGTGCACCCAGATCACGCTTTGCCTCAGTGCCACGGAGGTGATGAAGGAACGGCCATCTGGAAACATGGCGCGAAGCCTTCTTCCTCAGTCGGCCCGGACATTGATCTGTTCGGGCTGCCCATCCGGATAGCGCTGCCGCCATGCGTGAAAAGGCCCACTCCGAGCTTGATGAACTGAAGTACATCCATTTCCCATCGGGCGACCATCCCGCGAAGGTGCATCTACCGCCCGCGTGGGCCCACCTGGATGGCCGGGAGAAGCTGGATTGAGGGGACACCAGGCGGCACGGCAGTCAGGCTCCCCGGTCCATTTCCACGACGAAGCGATGATTTGCCGTCGGGCGAAGGGTAGGACCGGTGCGCCATGCCTCGTTCACTCGCTGGGAAGTAAACGTCGCGCGCTCCCGCACGGGTGTCCTCAGAGGTCACGATCCCCATGTGGATCACTTCTCTTGACCTCGGAGAACAGCAGCCGCTGTTTGTCGAGCCATACGAAACCCGAGGCGTTCGTCAGCCAGGCGCGCGGCTGTCCGCTCACCACGGGTACGACCCACGTGTCTATGCCCTCCCGCGGTAGTAGGCGATGCGCGAACCGTCGGGTGAGAACACCGGACTCATCTTGTTCGAGTTGTCGCGCGTGAGCTGCACCGGGTTCGCCGTCGGGAAGGCATCTTGATATAGATTTGACCGGAGGCCAGACCTGTCTCGGGCCCGCGAACGAATGTGAGCATTCGTCCCATCCAGAGACAGCGCCGGTTGGCTCACCGGAGATCCGGAAAGTTGGTCAACTGCATCCACTGGTCGCGCCCGCCGGACTGATTAGGCCGTAGGTAGAGGACCGCCGCCGTCGCGAGCCCGGCCACCGCCGGTGCGGCTGCCGCCATCCACCAGCGTCGCGAGCTCGGCTTGCTTTCTGCGTGAGCGCTGGAACGCGATTTCAGATCTACGGCGGCCAGCATCCGCCGCCGTCTGGTAGCGCAGGTTCCGGTCGACTTCCGGAGCTTCAGCACGATGCGCCTCAGCTCCGCCGGCATACGAATTGGTTGGCGGCAGCCGCCCAGTCCAGCGGCCTCAAGAACGCCCGCCGGCCCGTCGCCATTTTCGTAGAGCACGGCTCAAAGCGAGAACAGATCGGTGCGGGCATCGACCTCCTCAGCCCGAGCCTGCTCCGGCGACATGTGGGCCACCGATGCCCATCACCATGCCCGCCTCGGTCAGCGCGGGCGCCACGGTCCGCGTGTCGGCCTCCGCGCCAACGGCGAGCGTTCGCTCCAGCTTCGCCAGGCCGAAGTCGAGTACCTTCACCTGTCCTTCCGCGGTCACGATGATATTGGCCGGCGATGTCGCGATGCACGATACCAGCCGCGTGCGCCGCCGCGCCAGCGCGGCGGCGATTTGCGCGGCGTCAAGCCGAGGACCTCAGCCAGCGGCGGCCCCTTGGGCGGTAATGAGCTCGATCGAGCGAAGGTTGCCTGCGACGCACTCCATCACCAGGTAGTCGATGCCGTTGTCGCGCGCGATGTCGTGCAGCGTGACGATATTCCGGATGATTCAGCGCCGACGCCGCGCGCGCGCCTCCTGGATGAACCGACGCCTTCGCGCCGGGATCCGCGACCTTGTCGCGTGGAAGGATCACTGACCGCCACCGTGCCAGGTCTGCAGGCGCATGTCCGTGGCGCGGGGAAGACCTCGCCCATGCCGCCGGCTCCGATGAGCGCGTCGATTCCTGCCAGGACCGAGGCTGAAAGGCACCCGCTTCGAGGTCGGACGATCGACTCCGGCAGGGGATCGCCCGCGCGCCGACCTCCATCACCGAGGCTTTCTCTAGAAACGTCGCCGCCTGCTGGTGCGATGCCAGCAACGATCTGACTTCGCGTTCGAGTGCCTCGTCGCCCGCGCGTCGAGTCTCGCAGAGGAAATGCGTCGCGCTGCTCGGGCGGGCGCCCGGCGCCAACTGCAGCGGGCTATCGACTCGTTTCCACTGCTCCGGGATCCATCGTCTGAACTGACAGTCTATTCGCAACCGCCACGCCGTGGCATCCAGTGCACGACCACGCCTACGCGGACCAGGTTGAGGCGTCTGCTCCGTGTCCGACTGGCCCCTGAACCGGTTCGCCCCTCATCCCGTATCGCGCTCGGGACTGGATTCACGATGACGAGGGCAGAAAAGCTGCCGCCGAACTCACCTGCCCAATCTGCGGGCTGGAGATTCGCCACTTGCTCCCTCAGCGCCGTGAGCGGCTCGGTTCGGAGGGCTCCAGCGAGGCCGCTGGGAGGAAGAGGCGTCGAGCACACCCTGGGCATCGCATCGCCCTCATGATTTGCAGCGAGCGTTCGTGCTCCACCGCTTGGTGTCAATCAGTCGGAATGCGCATGCGGCGCAACAGCGCCTGCAAATCGCTCGTCGGACGGATGGGATTCCACAGCGGCTGGTCGCTTTGTAAGAAAGATCGTCATCGCGTTGGCATCGATGACGGCGCTCGGGAGAGCAGGCCCGCGATCGTAGTCGCCCAGTGCGATTCTGATGCGCGCCGCGAAATTCCCCAGCGCCGGATTCGACGCCATGCCCCTGCTCGAACTCGGCAACCAGTTGCTGCGCTCGACGCGCGATCGCCTTTCGCCGCCAGCAGGACCGCCTTGTTGACCAGCAGTGTGCCGGTTCCGCTTCGCGGTCTGGCTGGCGCGCTCGAGTTCGGCCACCCTTCATCGACAGCTGCCGCTCGCCTGGTACGCTCGGCATCCCAATTCGTCGCGAACGCCGGGCCGAGTGGCGCGGCACTGCGATAGAGCGTCATGGCGCGTGTGGCGTCGCCTCTGGAGGAGGTGCGCGAGGCGAGGAAACGCGTGATGAATCGGACAACGGATCAGCTCGCGCGCGCGCCTCGAGCACCGCGACGCGCCTTCGTCGAGCCGGCCTTGCTCGATGAGCGAGGACTGCCAGGAACTGATGGGTGATCGCCGAGGCCCGGATTGAGCTCGATCGCGCGGCGCAGCTTGCGATCGGCTGCCTCGAAGTCGAACGGCGCGGATACGCATCGATCTGCCCGCTGGCCGCGTTGGCTTCCGCCAGTTCGGGATCGATCGCATAGGCGCGCGACGCGAAGCTTCGCTGGCCAACGTGCGGCTCTCCGCCGCGGGCAGCGCACCGCGGGCACCGAGCAGGACGTATGTGTCGGTGAGGCCGGCCCACGCCAGTGCATAACGTTGATCGCGCGCAATCGCCTGCCGATAAAGACCGGAGGCGGCCCGCAGGTCGACGACCGTCCGCCGCTGCGCCCGCTCCCGTCCGACGACATACAGGCGATAGGCCTCGACATCCTCCGTGTAGCGCTTCGAGAAGCCCGCCTCGCGGCCGGCCAGTCCCAGCTTGAGCCCACCGGCGATCTCGCGCGCGATCGCTTCCTGCACCGCGAACACGTCGGCGAGGCGGCGGTTGATACCAGCGCTGCCCCCACATCTGGGACCCGTCGGCAGCGTTGGTCAGTCGGCGGAGACCACGAGCGACTCGCCCTGCTGCACGACTCGCCCGGTGACGACGGCATCAACGCCCAGCTCCTTTCGAAGCGCGGAGAGGTCCACATTCCCACCCCGATAACGGAACGTGGGTCGTCCTCGCGAGGACCTTCAGCTGCGGGAGCTGCGACAGACTATTGATTACGCTTTCAGAAATACCGTCGCCCAGGTAATCCGAGGAGGTGGCATCGGTGACAAACGGAAGGATCGCCAGAACCCGAACGCACCGCTCCTACCGACGCCGCGGGCGGGCGGAAGATGGTCCATGCGCGTGCCCGCCAGGAGCGCGAGGGCGCCGCCGATAGACGCTATGTAGAGGGCGCGCCGCAGGCTTCGGCGGCGCGCGGCGTCTCGCGGAGTTGGTGCCCCCGGTATCGCGAATCAACGTGCGCAGGATCGATCAGCAGGTCGCCACCAGCGGAGTAGCGGCGCGCCGAATCTTTTTTCGAGACACTTCCTGACGATGCGCTGCAGGTTCCTCCGGGACGGATGGAGCAAGGGGTCGCGGCTGTTCGCCGAGCACGGCGGCAATCGTCGCCGCGCTGCTGTCGCGCGAGAACGGACCGCCGCGGCTGATCATCGTAGATCACGCATCCAAAGCTGAAGATGTCCGTGCGGGTGCCGAGCGGTTCCGCGCGGAGCTGCTCGGGCGACATGTGCGCTGGCGTTCCCGAGAACGACGCCGGCGCCGGTAAGCCCCTGCTTGGTGGGCGCCTCCGCGTCGGCACGGTCGGTCAGTTTAGCCAAGCCGAAGTCGAGGACCTTGGCCTCCCCGCGAGGGGTCAGCATGATGTTGCCGGGCTTGATGTCGCGGTGAATGACGCCCTCTGCATGCGCGGCGGCGAAGCGCATCGGCCGCCTGCTCTGCGATGCGAACTGCTTCGGTGCCCGAAAGGGGGCCGCGTGCCAGCCGTTGCGCCAGCGTCTCGCCCTCGACGTGCCGCATGGCAATGAACGGCGCCCTGTGGTGCTCACCGACTTCGTAGACGGCGCAGACGTGCGGGTGATCGAGGGTGGCCGCCGCTTGCGCCTCGCGCAACAGTCTGGCGTTCGCCGCAGCGTCGAAGTCGGACGCGGCCGGCACGCATCTTGATGGCGACCCGGCGATTAAGGGCGGGATCCTCGCCGAGAGTGTACCTCGCCCATGCCGCCAGCACCCAGCGGTCGAAGGATACGGTATCGTCCAACTCCATTCGGGAGTCATCGATGCGCGCCTTGCCGGTCCGTATCATCGCATCGATCCTGTTTCTGCGTTGGCGCCGATCCGGCTGCGGCAACGACGCGGGGCCGAACGGATCATGCTCGCGGAGAACGAGGAGCGGATAGTCGATGTGCGGATCACGGAAACCGGGGCAGGCAAGTCTTCCAGGAGCCCGCAGCCCGAACCATCTCGACAGTCCCGGAGCGGATGGCTCTGAATGGAATCAGCGGAAGCCTGGTGCGCGACGGCGACGGAGGGAGGGCCGACCCGCGGTGACGTGCCGCGCGGATCGTGCCATTCCGGCTACTGTACACTTCTGCTTCTTAGCCACCGTCGTGACGGCGGGAGCCGCCGGCGGCGCCCGTGCGCTGGTCTGTCGTCCGCCCACTCCGTTCGAAAGCGTGCTCATTCCGGGCCGAAGCCGAAAGTGCATCGTCTGCGTCAGTTCGACGCCGTTCTGGTTCACGTCGGTCATCTGCCTTCGCCCGCTGTCGCCGACTGCGTCGCGGTAGCCGGCGGCGGTAGTGCATTGGCCCCGAGGCATCGATCTCCGCCAAGGACTTGCGCATACAGGAAGAGGAAGGTCGTATCCGGCATGCCGCTCTCGACCTGATACTGGCCCAGTGTTCATCCATGCTCGCCTTCTTGTGGCCTTCGACAATCATCCGCCACGCGTCGGTGAACTCCGGCACATGCCCGGCTTTGACGCGCATGAGGTTCACGGTCATGTAGCGCATGTTGGGGAGTTTGACGCTTCGGCTGGTAGCTGAGGGCTGGACGATAACTGGCGATAATGGTCGATGTGCGTGTCACCAATTCGCCATCGGCGGCAGCAAGCTTGTCGCGTTCCGCTGTTAATGCGGGGTTCAGTTCGGTGCTCGCATCGTTCTTTTCGAGTGCGGCATGTGAGGTCAGAGGCCGGGTTAGAAACCAGGCTTCGCTCGGTCAGTCACGGAGGTCATCCCCGAGCCAATGGACCGGGGACTGGGCTTTGGCGTATGCCGCCGCCCACGCCGCCTCGTTGACGGCGTGCGGCGCGCCCTTACCGGGTCGAAGTTCCTCTCGCTCGATTTGCAGGAGCGCCGGGGGTGCACGCCTTCCGCGGTGGGCGACGGGGTCTGAGCGCCTGCGGGAATCACAAGCGCAGCCGAACAAGCTAGCAACACAAATAGCCGGATCAGAAGTTTTCAACATCATCCCTGACATTTCTTGGCCGTCCCACCGAAGGCAAAGCGGACTACGAATTCCAGCAGCCATGCTCGGGCAGCAAGCCCCGCCAATATGATTGGAAACGCTACAGACTATCACATTGACTTGCGAGCCACTGGGCACGAAGCCTCGTGCTGGTGGCCGTGAGCGGGACGCAACGCATCTTGCGTACGCGAGTCCGCTAGCGGACGACGTCGCGCGACGGGTTAGAAGGCCGGGAGGATGCCGACGCTGACTGGCGTCCTCCGATACCATGGTCGAAGCCGGAGGACCCCTCATGCGCGTTCCGATCTGGGCGGCCGTATTCGCGTTCCTGCTGTGCGTCGCGCCAGTCGCGGAGGGGCAGACGGTCGACCACATGTGTGAGGTCGACGGCCTTCGGCGGTTACCGCTTCGGCGGTTGCTGCGGCGACCTCCGAGATCGCCTCAGGACGGCCCGTCGGCGCTGACGGCGCTCCCTCCTTTGGCGTCGTCCTGAATATCCCCTTCACGCGCGAGACGCAGATCGAGGCGCTGGTCACGCACCAGCAGGCGAGGTTTCACCGTGCCTGCCGCGGAGGGCGGGCAGGAAGCGCGGTTCCGCGTGACCGTCGATCACTACCAGGTGGGCGGCCTTACCGCAGTTGGCCACCGGCCGCGCGCGTCCGTTCCTCACTGGATTGCTGGGACTCACGCGCTATGAAGCGTCGGGTGATCACGAACTGCGTTTCTCGGCCTCAGCGGGCGGAGGGTGAAACTGTTCCCGACCCCGCGCCTCGGCGTGCGGCTGGACGGCCGCGTGTTCGCCACGCTGGTAGACGCCGATGCGGATGTGCTAGTGTGCGCCCCGGGCATCTGCGTCGGCTCCATCAACGCCTGGCTCGTCTGGCAGGCGGAGTTAACGACGGGCGTCGTGGTCAGTTCTGACGCATCAGCAGTCTGTCCGGCGCGCTTCCGGACGTGCAGAGATCGTCCACGGAGTTATGATGCGAGGGTAGCTTCTCGGAGACCTGTTTTGCCTGAAATTTCAGCCGTCCTGATCTTCTCCTTCTCGCATTGGGCGGTGCGGCGCCGACGCAGGCGCCGAACTCCGTCACCCGTGAAACGACGACGATCGCCACGGTCGATCGCATCGAGCGAGTCCAGCCGCGTCCTGACCGCGCACAGCGAAGGCAACGTCGTGCACACCCTCTACGTCGACCCGTCGGTCAAGGCCTTCGACGATCTCAAGGTGGGCGATGTCGTAACGGTCCGCTACACCGAATCAGTGGTCGTGCAGGTCCGGCCGAATGCGAAGCTGACCGAGGCTTCAGGATACAGCCGCGGCGGCGCACAAGGGCCGGTGACACAAGCGTCGTGCAGCAGCAGAAGCGGATCGTCACCATCGAAGACATCGATTCACAAGGTTTGTTCGTGACCTACCGCACCCACGACAACCAGCGCGGGGTTCATCCGGTGCAGAACAGGCGCTCCTCAAGGGCCTCCATCGCGGCGATCGGATCGAGATCACCCTGACCCAGGCTCGCGCCGTGAGCATCGAACGCAAGCGCTGAGCCTCGCCAGACTGTCTGACGCTCAGCGGACGGCGTCGGCATCCCTGACCCCCAGTCTCGAGTTTTCACCGCACCTGACGTTTCTTTGGGAGTTTCCGTGTCCTGTCCCAGGTCACAGCCGTTCGTGCCCCGTTATTGCCGCCTGTTTCGGGAAGCCGTGCCAAGATTGTGCCAAGCGATAGTTCCTTCTGGAACTTCTGGACGCTCTCGTTCGCGATCATCCCAAGCGTGATGACATGGGTGCCGGGGCCGTCTAGCGAACGACGACGGTGCCGTGCAGCATGTTCATCCCGCAGGCGAAAGCGATGTCTCCCGACTTGGCCGGCGTGAACTCGATCACTACGGGCTCATTCAGCGGGAGCGCTCGTTTGATGTTCAACGACGGAAACACCACTTCGGTGCCGCACGTCTTGTCGGTTGTGCGCACGGAACGTGATGCGCGCCGGTGTGCCGGCGCGTAACGTCACTGTCGCGGGCTCGTAGCCCTGCTCGCTCACGACCACCTTCGCAGTCTCGAGCGGCCTCGGCTGCTGCGTCCGTCGCTCGATGATGCTGGCGTTGCGCTCGCATTCGCTGTACTAGCCGCCGGCCTGAGACCAAGACGCTCACGCTCGGCCCTGACGAAGAAGCTGCCCTCAGTCACGACGACGTCGCCTGGCTGAACGCCTGACACGACTTCGACCTGTTCTCCCGAGGTCTGACCGAGGCGGACCTCTCGTTCAACAAACTTCCCGGGCTCCTTCGGATTCGCCAGATAGACGACCGTGCGGTCACCAACGTTCTGCACGGCGTTGCGTGGGACTCTGGGAGCCGACGTGCCGGACGCTCCGGCCACCACGACATCCGCGTACATCCCGAGCCGCAGCTCGCCGCCGGTGTTTGGCACCTCGATCCGCACCTTCGCGGTTCGTGTGTCGGCGCTGACCTGCGGATCGATGTAGCTGACGCGGCCGCGCAGCGTCAGGTCTGGACGGGCTGACGTTGTGATCGCGGCTTCACTGCCAACGCGCACTCGGGAGAAATCCTTTTCATGCAGATCCGCCACGACCCAGACCGTTGAGAGATCGACCACGGTGAACAGCTTCGTGGCGGTGTCCACGTTGAGCCCAACATTCGCTCCGCGCTCCGTCACGACGCCGTCAATCGGCGCAGGGACGTTGGTGGTGGCGCTCACATTGTGGCCAGGAGCCATCTTCTCGAGTGCCGACGCCGAGACGCCGAGCAACTCGAGCTGCGAGCGCGCACTCTGGACAGCCGCTGTCTGCGCCGCGTGCTCGGCGTGAATCTTCTCCAGCTCCTGGCGGCTCGCGGCCCCGATCTCGACGAGCTTCTGGGTCCGCTGCAACTCGCGGTCATGCGCGTCGAGCATCGCCTGTGCCGAAACGTAGCGAGTCTGTGCTTCGGCGAGCGCCGGGCTGTAGATCTCGGCCAGGGTTTGGCCCCGACGAACGCGGTCGCCGAGCGCCGGCCCGACCTTCGTCACGCGCCCGGCGACGAGCGGCGTTACCACGACCTGGCGATAGGCATTCGGCTCGACGACTCCGGGCAGACGAAGCTCCGTCGCTGACGTTCCACTCGTGACCGGCGCCACGACGATCCCCGCGCGTTCCACGGCATCCTGACTGAGTGGAACGATCACGTCAGGTAGCGGCGCGTTGCTCGCGGCCAGCGGCCGCAGCGGGAGACGGCTGCGCGCCCGCGGGAGGCGGCATGTCTGCAACGTGTCCGCCGGCCCCGGCATCGCTTCGCATCAACAGGTACGTGGCTCCGGCTCCGGCTGCCAGCAGAGCGATGGCGACCAGCGCCGCGGCGCCCTTGTGCATCGTCACGCGTGTGTCGCTCGTCATCGTCCCTCTCCAAGCGCCCGGTTGAGCGCTGTTCGTGCCTCATACGCCGCACGCAAGGCCTCGGTATAGGCGCGTTCCACATCCAGGTATCGCCGCCGTTCGGCCAGGACCTCGAAGACGGTCACCCGCCCGAGCTCGTAACTCTGACCGACCACGGTCAGGTTCTGGCGCGCCAGCGCCTGCGCGCCGGCGCCATAGATCTTCACGGCCTCTCTCGCACGCTCGTCCCGTGCGCGAGCGGACGCGACTTCGGCCTCCGCGGCGAGCCGCGCGGCATCGTAGGCGGCGGCCGCGCCCGTCTGCTCTGCGCGCGCCACGGCCACGTCTCCCTGATTCCGGTTCAGGATGGGAATCGTGACCATCGCGCCGGCCGACCAGTAGTTGAACTGCCCCCGCACGCGCTCGAGGCTACCGTCCGGCGCGAACCCACGCTGCGGGAACCCGGCGAATCCATGCGCATGTAGTTTCCGAAGAGGCTGACGTCGACGTGGCCTTCTGACTCGGCGCGGTCGATCTTCGCCACGGCCGTTTCGATGCGGGCCGCCGCTTCTCGCACGTCAGCCCGCTGTTCGACGGCCGTCGATGCGTTCGCGGACCTGCTGGCGCCACGGCCGACTCGCGTTGGACGAGCGCTTCGAACGTGTCACGCACGGTGAGCGTGGCATCCGCCTTCATGCCGAGCACGCGTTTCAACTCGAACACGGCGGTCTCGGTCCGGCCCGCCTGGAGCAAGCGGTCGGCCTGCACCCGCCGGAGCTCGACATCCAACAGGTCGCGCTCGAGCGGTGGTGAGGCTCCCTGTTCGACGCGAGACCGAAGCAGGTCGAACTGGTTCTGTGTCGCGGCCACGATTTCGTCGAAGAGCGCGAGATCTCGAATCGTCGCCAGGACGTCGCCGTATCGCGCGCGGACCTCGGCTGCCAGCAGCCGTTCGCGATCCGACGCGGACAGCTGCGCCACCGTGACTTCGCGGTCCGCGACGGCGATGACGCTCGCTCCTCCGGAAGAGATCGAGCGGCCATTCGACCCCGACCGTCGTCAGGTGGTCCGTGCCGCCGGGTTCCTCACGCCGCTCGAACGAGACGGACGGATTTGGCCTGAGCGACGCTTGGATCTTCGTGCCTTGCGCCACCTCCACCTGACTGCGCGCCGCCCGGAGTGAGGGCTCCTGCTCGATGGCACGCGCAATGGCCTGTTCAAGCGACAGCCCGTTCGCAGGATCCACGAATCGGCCAGCAAGCGGCGCCTGGCCGCCGGGTGATTGAGCCGAGGTGGACACACCGGTCAGCAGCGTCGCAATGAGGACGCTCAACGCGATTCGCGTGGTCATTGCACGCCTCCCTGGAAATTCACCGACCCTTGGCCCGCCGGCCCGTTCCACTCGATCGCCATCTGCCAGGCGCCGGCCATGCCGAACTCCGCGGTCGCGGCGTACCGGCCGGGCACCCCGGTCGGCGTCACCTGGAGACCACCAGACATGACCATGCCGGGCATCGGCATGTTGGCGCTCGCGCGCACGCTGCCGACGTCGACCAACGTGGTTGTGCCCGTGCGCCTGAACTCGAACGTGAAGCTATTGCGTCCTTGCCGCAGGGTGCCGGTCGGCGACAGCAGCGCGATATCGAGGTCGCCTGCGCGGATCGTTTGCACGATCGTCCCGGCGCTCTGAGCCGTGGGCTCGCTGCCGCCTGGTCGACTCCGCCACACCACGAACGAGATCACCGCAACGAGGGCAACGACTCCTGCAGCCATCGCCAGCCGCCGGGGACTGCCGCGCACGTGCTCGTCTCGCGGCAGTGCGCTCGCGCTGCAGCCCCAGGCGCCGCTCACGAATCCAGAAGAAGATCACCGGCGTGACGATCAGCACATGGAGCAGCGACGACACCATGCCGCCGAGCACCGGCGTCGCGAGCGGCTTCATCACCTCGGCGCCGGCGCGCGTGCTCCACATGATCGGGAGCAGTCCGGCGATGACGGTGGAGACCGTCATCACCTTCGGCCGTAAGACGAAGCAATGCGCCCTCCATCACGGCATCCCTGAGTCCCGCCCGCGTCAGCGTTCCGCCGAGCTCGTGTCGCTTCCGCTCGACCGCTTCCTCGAGATAGATCACCATGACGACACCGGTCTGCACGGCGGTGCCGAACAGCGCGATGAAGCCGACCCACACCGCGACGGAGAAGTTGTAGCCAAGCAGCCACAGGAGATAGACACCGCCCGTCAGAGCGAAGGGCACGGCCAGGAGCACGTGAGCGGCCTCGACCGCCGAGTGATACGTGAAGTACAGGAGCACGAAGATCACGAGCAATACGATCGGCAGGACGAGCTGCAGCCTGGCTCGTGCGCGTTCCTGGTTCTCCCACCGACCGCTCCAGCCGACGTAGTACCCCGCTGGCAACGCGACGTCCCGTGCGACGGTCGCGCGGGCTTCCTCCACGAAGCCCCCGACGTCGCGGCCCTGCACGTTCAGGAGCACCGTCGCGAGCAGCAGGCCGTTCTCCGAGGAAATCATCGCGGGACCACGGGCGTGCTCGATCCGAGCGACCTGGCTGAGCGGGATCTGTGCACCGTTGGACGTGGCCACGAGGATTTGACCGAGCGCCTGAGGATCCGCGCGGTAGCTCGGGCGCATACCGAACCCGGACGGGAAACCGCTTACGGCCCTCGATGGTCGTCGTCAGGGTGGTTTCCCCAATGGCGGTCTCGATCACCTGCTGGATGTCGCCGACGCCGATGCCGTAGCGCGCGGCGGCGCCGCGGTCGACCTCGATGTTGAGGTACTGACCACTGGTGACCTGTTCGGGGTAGACGTTGCTCGCGCCCGGAACCCGTCGGACGGTATCAGCGACCTTCCGCGCCAATCCCTCGAGCTCGGTCAGGTCGGTGCCGAAGATCTTCACGCCCACTTCCGAGCGGATGCCTGTCGTCAACATGTCGATGCGGTTGATGATGGGCATCGTCCAGATGTTGGAGACGCCTGGAAGCTGCACCGCTCGCCCCATCTCGGCACGCAGCCCATCGAGCGTCATTCCCGACCGCCACTCTGCCTTCGGCTTCGAGGTGGACGATGGTCTCGGTCATGTTGAGCGGTGCCGGATCGGTTGACGTGTCGGCCCGCGCGACCTTGGCCACGACGTAGGCGACTTCCGGAAACTTCATCAAGCGCGGCGTTCTGGCGGGCCGCGATCTTGGTGTTCTCCTCGAGCGAAATGCTCGGATCGGCGATGGGCATGAACATCAGGTCGCCCTCGTTGAGCGGCGGCATGAACTCGCTCCCGATCCCACGCGCCAGCACCAGCGCTCCGACGAAGAGGACCGCGGCGGCCGTGATCGTGAGTGCCCGATGCGCGAGCGCGCTCTGCAGCACCGGCCGGTAGACTGCGCGAAGCACACGCATGACGGGGTTGGCCTCTTCGGGATGGAACTTCCCCCGAGCAGCAACGTGCAGAGCACCGGGACGAGCGTGACGGCGATGACCGTCGCCGCGAGCACCGCAAACGTCTTGGTGAAGGCCAGCGGGTGGAACAGCTTGCCTTCCTGACCGGTCAGCGCGAACACCGGAATGAAGGCGAGCAGGATGATCGCCATCGAAAAGAACACGGGCCGCCCGACCAATCGCGTGGAGTCCCGAACGGTCTCCCAGATTCGGCGGCGATCGGTTGGGTCGACACCGCGCTGCTCGACGAATCGGAACGCGTTCTCCGTCACGACGATGCCCGCATCCACGAGCACGCCAATCGCGATGGCGATGCCGGCGAGGCTCATGATGTTGGAGGAGATCCCGGCGTAGTACATGCCCAGGAACGACATCAGGACGGCGAGCGGCAACGGAAGCGTGACGATCAGGATCGATCGGAAGTGCATCAGGAAGATGACGTGCGCCAGCGTGACGAGCGCGATCTCCTCGATCAGCGCCGTCCGCAACGTGCCGACCGCCTGCTCGATCAAGTCCGAGCGGTCGTAGAACGGCACGATCGTGACGCCCTGGCGGCAGGCCCGGCGCAATCTGCGCGATGCGCGCTTTGACGGCATCGATGACAAGCTTCGTGTTGACGCCGGTCCGCGCGACGACGACGCCGCCGACGGCTTCCTGCGTCCCCTTCACGAGCGAGGCGACGCGGAAGGCGTTGCCGATCTGGACGTTCGCCACCTGCTCGACGTAAATCGGCACGCCGTTCGAGCCGCCGACGACGATCCGCTTGATGTCGTCGACGGACGCGATCAAGCCGACGCCGCGCACGATCAGCCAGGCGCCGTTCGACTCGAGCACGTTGCCGCCAACATTCAGATTGCTGGCGCGGACGGCCGACACCACCGCGCTCGAGCGGCAGGTTGTAGGTCCTGAGGCGGTTCGGATCGACGTCCACCTGGGTACTGCTGGACATGGCCACCGACGGAGGCCACCTCCGCGACGCCCGGCACGGCATTGAGCTGATAGCGGATGAACCAGTCCTGCAGCGTGCGGAGCTCACGGAGTGAATGCGTCGGGCTCTCGACCGTGTACCAGAACACGTGGCCGACACCGGTCGCGTCGGGTCCGAGCGTCGGCGTGACGCCCGTGGGCAGCGCTCTTCGTGACGAGGCTCATGCGTTCGAGGACGCGAGTCCGCGCGAAGTGACAGCTCCACGTTGTCCTCGAAGACGACGTAAATCATCGAGAAGCCGAACGCGGATTGCGACCGGACCACCCGTACACCGGCGAGCCCTTGGAGGTTCGTGGTGAGCGGGTACGTCACCTGGTCCTCGACCTCCTGCGGGCTATGCCCGGGCCAGTCCGTGAAGACGATGACCTGGTTGTCGGACAGATCGGGAATCGCGTCGATCGGCGTGGACGTCAGCGCCCACCATCCCCAGCCTGCGAGGCCGAGGTACACGACGACGACGATGAACCGGTTCTTTAGTGCAACGTCAATGAGTCGATTGATCATGCTAGCCCGCCGAAGCTCGCGACGCTCAGTGAGCGAAGGCGGAGCCGCGACACTCGTAGCCGCGCTACGCGCGAAACCTACGCGCCCGGACGCGGAGTCCGAGCAGACACACGACGACTGCGAATGGCTAAACGAGGAAGACCGAGAGGAGGACGTGCTTGGGCACTGGCGCGATGGGTATCGGCGCCGACGTACGCCACGCGTCACTCAGAACGAGAGCAGGGACGTTGGCGGGCAGGACAACCCCGACGCCGAGCACCGCCGCAGTGATGGCGGTCACAAACGAGGGGTTGGACTGGTTGGAATTCTGGCCCTCTGCTGACGCGCAGCAGCTGTCGGCCTGTGCCTGCGTGAGAACGCGCCCTGACCCGGAGCGGTGCGAATCGCCCTTGTGCATGGGGCATTCGACGCCGTCAGCGCAGCACGCCATGCGCGCTTCAGGGGTTGGCATCCACCCGGCGCAGATCGCGGCGTTCCCGGCCATCAGGCCGAACGTGAGCGCGAGAGCCGCGAGACGCTGGACGAGCCTCACCACCTGTCTAGGATGCTCGACCAGCGGGGTGGTGTCAAACGAAACCGGTCGAATCGTCGGCCCATTCCGAACCCCCGCCCTTAGCCTTCGCCACGGGCCGTTACGCCGCGGAAAGGCGCGACAGCCCCGAAAGCCGCGCGCAAGCCCTGCTGCCCAAGAACCAGCTCATAAGCGCATAATCAGTGCGTGCGAAGGCTCTAGCCGCCGCGATGCTGAGTCTTGTTCGCGTCCCTGAACGCGATCGATGGCATCTGCTGCCCTGACGGCTGCACCCACGAGCAATCCTCAACCTCGCAACGCGATGACGTCAGTCGTCCGACGGCGCGCTGCGTCCTGTGCCTCGGCGGTCGATGATCATCCATCATGCTGCACAATGCCGTCAGCGTCAGTCACCGTGACGAATCGCATCGCACTGCTCCTGCTCTACCCATCACCTCGACGCGCCGACCGACCCACCCCGACCATCACCTCCGCGCTCTTAACGGTTCTCGACTGATCCAGCGGTTCGAGAGACGACGGATGGACTGGTGCGTGACGGACGCACGGTCGGAGATCGTGCATGCGCCGCTTGTTTGTGCTGGTGATGCGTCGTTCTCGTCTGCTGTCCGGCCTGCGACCGATCGGCAGCTCAGAATCAGACGGCCACGGTTCGTGTTCAGGTCCGTGCCGCGCGACAAAGCCTCATCGAAGGCGCAGAAGTCGTCGTGGCCGGCACAACCACACCGGACGGATTCGGCCGGAACGACGACCATCGTCACGGTCCCCGGTTCGGTCGACATCACCGTGCTGAAACCGGGCTTCGCCAGCGACGGCATCGGTGCAGGTGGCGGCGGAGCAACACAAGACGTCGTCGGTGGATCTGCAGCCACAACCATCCCTCGAAGAGACGGTCACCGTCGTGGCGTCGACGCGCACCGACAAGCGACTCGAGGATCAGCCCATGCGCGTCGAGGTTCTCGCGCGCGAAGAGATCGAAGAGAAGATGCTCATGACGCCAGGCGACATCGTCATGATGCTGAACGAAATGGGCGGCATGCGGGTGCAGACGACGTCGCCGTCGCTTGGGGCCGCCAGCGTGCGCATTCAGGGCATGCGAGGCCGGTATACGCGCGTGCTCTCGGACGGGTTGCCGCTGTTTGGCGAAGTCGGCGGCCTCGGGCTGCTGCAGATCCCGCCGATGGATCTCGGGCAGGTCGAGGTCATCAAAGGTGTGGCCTCGGCGTTATATGGCGCCGGCGCGATGGGTGGCGTCATCAACCTGCTGTCGCGGCGTCCCGGTGCGCGAGCCCGAGGAGGAGTTCCTGCTGAACCGGTCCACACGCGGTGCGACGGATGCGGTCACGTTTCTCTCCGCGTTCCTTCACGCGCGGTTGGAGTGGCTCGTTGCTCGGCGGCGGCCACTGGCAGGAGACCAACGACGTCAACGACGATGCGTGGGCCGATCTCCCAGGGTATGCGCGAGGCGTCGTGCGTCCTCGCGTGTTCTGGGATGGCGGCGGCGGCCGAACCTTCTTCGCAACGACCGGCTTTACCTACGAGGATCGCCACGGCGGCACGCCGGATGGCGAGGTGCTCGCGGCCACTGGCCAGCCCTATGTCGAAGCCCTCGAGACGCGACGCTACGACGCCGGCGCGGTCGGGACAGTTCCTGATCAAGGACCGATACGTCGTGACCGCGCGCGCGGCGATTGCGCGACAGAGCCACGATCATCAGTTCGGCGAGGTCCTCGAGCGAGATCGGCACGACACGGCGTTTGGCGAAGCGGCCATCCGTGGCACCGCAGGTCGCCAGACGTGGGTCGCTGGGCTCGCCATCGAGCGCGACGCCTATACGGCGCGCGATGTGCCGCGATTCGACTACGACTTCATCGTGCCAGGCGCATTCGCGCAATACGACGTCACCGTGTCACCGAACGCTCTCGCTGTCTGGAAGCGCCCGGCTTGATCATCACAGCGAGTATGGCACGTTCTTCAGTCCACGCGTGTCGGCACTGGCGCGTGCGGGACATTGGACGAGCAGGCTTTCGGTGGGGACCGGTTTCTTCGGGCCGACGCCGATCACGGAGGAAACCGAAGCCGCGGGTCTGACACGTCTCGAGATTCGACGGCCGCTCGAAGCTGAACGTGGACTGAGCGCGTCCTTCGACGTCTCTCGCACGGATGGGCCCCTGTCATACACGGCCACGCTGTTCGCGTCTCGAATCAGTGACCCACTCCACGTCGAACGCTCGCCGTCGTACGTGCTCAGCACCCTGCCGGACCCGACGACGAACGTCGGCCTCGAGCTCCTGGGCACGTGGCGGCGGGCGCCATTCTCGGTCACCGCCAGCTACACCTACGTGCGAGCGCGCGAGACCGTCAACGCCGTTCAACAGGATGTGCCTCTGACACCGCGGCACAGCGCCGGCCTCGTCGGGATGTGGGAAGCGGAGGACGTGGGTCGGGTCGGAATCGAGTGGTACTACACCGGCACACAGAGCCTTGAAGAGAATCCGTATCGCGTGACGAGCGAGCCGTACATGATTCTCGGACTCCTGGCCGGAAAAACAGTTCGGGCGCATTCGGCTCTTCGTGAACGGCGAGAACCTCACGGGTGTCAGGCAGACGCGATGGGATCCGCTGCTTCTCCCGACGCGGGCTGTCGACGGCCGCTGGACGGTCGACGCGTGGGCACCGCTCGAAGGCCGGAACATCAACGGCGGCCTGCGAGATCCGTTTCTAGACGCTGAATTCACTCGACACCACGCGCGCGAGCTTCCAGCGACAGGTGAAATTGGGCTTCCCCGGCCAACAGTTATCGAACGACGTTGGCAGGCTTCGTTGGCGAGACAGAGAGGCGCGACAGCGTGAATCGTCGTGCCGCGCCCCGCTCCGAGTGGATGGAGAGCTGCCCGCCCAGGACCTTCAACCGCTCCTTCATGCTGGTCAAGCCGAGCCCGGACCCTCGCATCGCCTCGTGAGGGTCAAAGCCGGCGCCCGAGTCCTTGACGGTCAGGGTGATGGTGTTGACTTGACCGTTCAGGGAGACGTGGGCGTGTCGCGACACGCTATGTTTGACGACATTCTGCAGGGCTTCTTGCAGGACGCGGTAGAGGCACAGAGAGATTTCCGGGGGCAGCGCTGTCGGGATGTTCTCGCAATGAACGTCAATCGTCACACCATGCCGATTGGACAACTCTTCGCAGAACCCAACCACCGCACCTTCGAGCCCCATGAGTTCCAGCTTCGGGGGTGAAGATCGTGCGACAGCGCCTGAATGTCGGACGCAAGATTCCCAATCTGTTGGTAGACGTCCCCGATCTCCTGATTGAGATCGGCCGCTGAAGCCGGAGGGCGTTGCCTCAGGTAATCGAGACGCACGCTCACCAACGCCAGCTGCTGACTGATGTCATCGTGAAGCTCGCGGGCGATTCGGGCCCTTTCTTCCTCATGCGCCTCGATCAACTTCTGACTCACTGTGGAAAGAGCCTCTTCAGCCAGCTTCCGCTCGGTGATGTCGACGGCCGTGCCAATGTAACCAGCAAACGACCCGTCCACGTCGTATCGCGGCACACCCGCTGTCAGCACCCAGCGATATTCGCCGTCGTGGCGGCGGAGCCGATGCTCCATCTGAAAAGGCTCACGCTGCTCGAAGGCCTTCTCGTAGATCTCGCGGCATCGCTCCGCTTCGTCTGGGTGGAGGACCTCTGCCTGTCGCTGTCCCAACACCGCATCCGACTGGCCAGTCCGGTGTAATCGAGCCAGGTCTGATTGAGATACGTGATCTGTTTCTCTGCGCCCGACATCCAGATCATGACCGGAGCGGAATTCGCGATAAGGCGGAAGCGTTCGTCGCTTTCGCGCAAGGCCTCTTCGGCGAGGCTGCGCTCGATCAGATCCGCGGCCTGGCGGGCGAGCACGTCGAAGAATCTGAAGTCCTCTTCGGTCGGGCGATGCGGCGTCCGCCAGTGCGTCGAGACATGCCGAGAGGCCGGCCCGATCGCGATCGCAGCGGCGTCGATTGCACGGCGCGGATTCCTGAGCGACGATATTCCTGTTGATCCGCGGTGCCGGCCATGAATTCGCACGCCTCGATATCGGCCACCACAACGCGTTCGTTGTCCCTGAGCGCTTTGCTGCACGTGCTCCCCGCTCCAACCTCGACCCATTCCCAGAATGCCGCAGAGTCGGGGTGGAAATTCCTCCACGCGAGGAGTCTCAGTGACGCGTGGTCTGCTGCGAGCATCTGGACGCTGGCGCAATCGGACGCCATCAGTTCCATCGCCGCGCCGAGAATCTGCGCATACAAAGACTCTGGCGTCGACTCTGAGATCAGGCGCGTGCTGATCGACTGGAGCGTTTTGGCGCCCGCCACTTCGCGTGCCAGCCGTTGCTCGCTGTGCCGCAGCGCGGCCTCAGCCTGCTTGGCCTTCGTGATGTCGCGGGCAATCTTGGAGCATCCGATAATCCTGCCCGCGGGGTCTCGCAACGGCGAGATCGTCAGTGAGACATCGATGCGCTCGCCTGCTTTGGTGACGCGGACAGTTTCATAATGGTCGACTCGCTCACCGGCTCGAAGGCGCCTCAGAATGTCGTGCTCCTCGTCGTGCAAGTCCGGAGGGATGATCAACGTGATCGGCTGTCCGATGGCCTCGTGCTCCGTATACCCGAACATCCGCTCGGCAGCGGCGTTCCACGCTGAAATCACACCGTCGAGATTCTTGGCGATGATCGCGTCATGTGAGGACTCCACGATCGCCGCATACCGCAATCGGATCTCCTCCGCTCGCGTGAGATCGGTTGTGTTCGTGGCCACGGAGAGCACCCATGGTTCATCCTCTGTCACACGCACCTCACGTTGCAGCGGCTAGCAGGCAGAAACAGCGGTGTGCTCCGCGCAGATGCGCGTGAGCGCCTGATCGTCGTTCATGTACGGCACCGGATACGCGCACAGAATGTCGACGTCATGCGCGAGTTCGCTGCAGAGTTGTTCGAGCTGAACCGCCTCCGCCGTTCTGCCGGCGGCCCACAAGCGTCCCGCACGTTCCCCGCAAAACGCGACGCGGGGATGTGCTTTCCCGGCTTTCGCGGCGGCCTCACGCACACCGTTGATCGCCTCGAGAAATCGGACGGGGTCAGGTGCGACGTCAGCGTCAAATGAAAGGCAGGTGCCGCGCTCGATGGCGCCGTCAATGTCCACACCCTGCGTGCGCAGCTCCTGCAGGAGACGTGTTCGGTGAGACTCCGTCACCAAGGCGATCGCTGCATCGGCGGCGTGCAGGGCGGCAGCAATAAAGCGAGTAAAGCCATCGATAATCGCCGCGTCATCCGAACAGAACAGAATCTCGTGACGACGCGGCGCGGGAGCATCGGCAGGTTCGGTAAACGCGAGACTGCGACTCACGAATCGTTGGCCCGCGAGTACGGCGTCGATCCCGGGCAGCAGGTCAGTTGCGGCAGATATCTTCTGAATATAGCCATGGGCGCCCAAACTGAGTGCCTTTCGCACGATGTCCGGCGAGGACTCCTGGCTCATGAAGAGAAGTCGTGCGTGGGGGCGAGCCTGCGGATCTGTTCAGCAACCTCGAATCCATGCATCTTCGGCAAGTTGAGATCGAGCAGAATCAAATCCGGCTGTAGCTTTTCGGCCATCTGAACGGCCTCCAACCCATCCGCCGCCTCGATGGTCTGGAACTCCGCCCGTCGTTGAAGCGCCGCGCAAATGAGATGGCGGAACGGCGCATGGTCCTCGACGACGAGAATCGTCAGCGCCATTCAGGCGTCACAGTCGCGCCGCCGGCGAAGAAGCGCCCGCAGCGGGGATACGGATGAAGAAGATCTTGTGGCAGCCGGGCCGTGATCGTAGTGACGGCGGCGCCCGAATCTTGACCGGTTTCGGAACGACCGCACTAGGGGACAAGGTGGATAGGGCCGTGCTGGCGTGGTGTCTCGTAGGAAAGCTCTCAGCTTGGAAGCGCTAGGCTAGGCTAGCACATCTTGACGGAATGAATTCATAAGTGCGCTGGCTCCTTGGTGGCGCCGCCTCGAAGACTGAGTCCGTATTATTCAGCCGGTCGACAACACGTAAAGCTCGGCGCCGCCTGTATTGCAACGACACGACTTACCGGTCTTCCTTTCGAGTCGCTGCCCATCTTTGGCGACGGTCGAGCGATGCCCACGACCACGTGATACACAGCGTCCAGCGGTGATGCGCGTGACGTCGTCCCGGCGGGCGGCAATCCGGCAGTGGACCCACAGTCGCTTCCCTTTGCGGGTCTCGACCGACCCCGCCAACTCTCCTCAAATACGCCAGATGCCGAGACATCGAGCGGTTGCGGCAGCCGCAGAAGCTGTCGTGAATGTGGCACGCGCAAATCTCTCCCGCTGAGAGCAGGCCGAGAATGCGAACTCGGGTGGGATCGGACGATGCGCCTTGAAAGACCTTGATCGACGGCCAGTAGGTTGTCCTTCTCCATATCCGGCGTGCTGACAAATATACTCCGTCTCACGATAAGGCGTGTCCACATTCTGATAGGCACATGTAGTGAGGGACAGCATGAAAGACACCATCCGAGGTGAAATAGGACAGGCGCTGGCGGCACGCACAGGGCGCATCGTGCTGGTGGAACGGCGTGCTGCGGCGACCCGATCGCATCGAACCTCCACAGCGACGCCGAAACCGCAACGCTGCCCACCGAAGCCCTCGAATGCGTCTCGCTCGGCTGCGGTAACCCGACCGCGCTGATCGATCTGAAGCCGCGGCGAGACCGTGCTGGATCTCCGGTCCGGCGGCGGGATCGACGTGCTGCTCTCGGCGAAGCGCGTCGGACCGACGGGCAAGGTCTACGGCACTCGACATGACCGACGGAAATGCTGTCACTCGCTCGCGAGAACCAAGCGCAAGGCCGGCGCCACGAACGTCGAGTTCCTCAAAGGCGGTAGATCGAAGACGTTCCGCTCCCACGACGCAGTCGGTGGACGTCATCATTTCCAACTGCGTGATCAACCTGTCGGCCGACAAGGACCGGGTGTTACGGTGAGGCGTTCCGCGTGTTGAGACCCGGCGGCCGCGTTCGCGGTCTCGGATGTCGTCGTGGCGTGGCGGTGCCCAGATGCGATTCGTCGCAATGTTGAACTGTGGATTGGGCTGCGTCAGCCGGCGCCCTTCAGGACTCGGAGTATCGCGCACAATGCTTCAGTCGCGCCGGCTTCGACGCCGTCGAGATCGATCCCGTGGCGCGTCTACGACGTCGGCGACATCGGGATCGCACGGCCCGACGCGCTGCCGGCGGATGCGTTTGTGAGCGCGTTCATTCGGCGCTGACGAAGCCAGTTCCGAAGTCCTGCTGCGGGCCGGAGTGCTGTGCGTCGTAACCACGACCGCGCGCGGGCGTTGGTCGCAGAATTCACGGGCACGGCGCTTGCTCGCTCGCGGCTGTTGTCGGCTCAGGCATCATGGGCGATCGACTCGTCGGGCGGCAATGTCGCCGTCGCATCGCTTGGCGAATTCTGCCGGCCACGGGCGCGGCGCTCGTCGTGTCACATGATCCTGACCTTCGGCCAGTGTCGGGCGCACTTCAACCGGCGGTTGTGCTCGTGGTGCGACGCGTCACCAAGGTCGGCTCTCGTGGGTCGTCGCCGTGTCCGACACCGTCGCCCAGATCACGAGGCGCGCGCCAGTCATTGGCGTCGTCGCTGGCCCATGTGATGTCTCGCGGAGCCCGTCATTGCCCTTCTCGAGCGCATGTTCGGGCGGATGGGCGCAGGGGGCATCAGCGAAGCGCGTCGCAACTTTCGGGGCTGATCGCCGTCATCTGGAGCGGTGCTCGCACGCGACCGGCGCACCGTCCCGTTTGCCGGTGGTGCCTATATCACGGTCGGCATGTTGGTTCACCCTGCGTCAACCTCGCTTGCGCGAATCCGGCGCGTCACGCTGGCTCGAACGTTGACGGATACCTTCACCGGGATTCGAGCCACAAGACGCGCCCGCGTTCATCGTCTGCGCAAGTCGCGCAGGAGCGGTTCCGGCAGCAGCAGTGCTGTTTCGATGGTTGATTCCGGCGACGAGAGGAGCAGTGCAGGCGCATGACCGAACCACGTCCAAGAGTGCTGATCCTGTGTAACACGCGCAACTCGGCGCTCCCAAATGGCCGAAGCGATCCTGCGGCACCTGTCGAAGAATCGCGTCGAGGTTGAGAGCGCGGGGAACGTTCCTCAATCTGAGATCCATCCAATGGCGCAGGAACGCGGTTCAGCGTTCTCTCAACCTCGATATGGCCAGGCCAGTTCCCGAAGCCGCTCGATCGGTTTCCTCGGACACACCTTCGACTACGTGCATCACCGTCTGCGATCGAGCCGCGCGAGAGTTGCCCGGTGTTCCCCGGTGGCCCCGAACGGATTCATTGGAGCTACTGAAGATCCGGCGGCGGTGGCGGGCACGGACGCCGACAAGCAGCGCGCCTTCGATGCGACGCGCGCAACAGCTCGTGTCACGCTTCCGCTTGTGTTGTGTTGCCGCAGATCCGAAAGCACTTCGAAAGCCAGCGGCAAAGTCGTTAGCGAGGTCGAGACCTCTACGTCGGGATCAGGCGACGCCAGCCGGGGCATGCGCGCTTTGCGTTTGAGAGTCCCGGTCCGCGCTCGAACCTGATGATTTCCCTGACTTACTCGGGATTGTGATGGCTTTGCGGCCCTAGGGGTCACAACATGCCGTGGCGATGCCGTTCTGGCTGACAACTGGCGCGCGGCGCGTCATCGACTGCGAGCAGCGCCTCCCTGAAGGTGACGACGCTCTACGACAGAGGCACACCGCCGGACATGTGTCGCTCTCGACCAGGGCGCCTTCGCGCTTCTACCGCCTGCCGAGCCTCGCTCCGGCCGCTGACGTGGACATTCGGCCTCGCGGGTGAACACGCTCGGATTCGGATTCAGGTTTTGGGGATGGGAACACAGAGGGACAGGTGCCATGCCCATGAGGCAACTCATCGTGATTGGGACAGTGTTGCTCGCCGCCGGCTGCGGAGGGCCGCAGTCCCCCCGGGCACGCCTGCCGCGGAATCGTCGCAGGCCGTGCAACTTGGCGGTCCGCCGTCCGGCGCCGGCACGCTGAACGCCGACGGCGGCGAGATCCAGCCGGCCGACCCGAGCAAATTTTACAAGGAGCCTGGCTACTCGCCGTACGCAGGCCGGCGCTATCCCGAGCGCCCGTATTTCGGCGACGAGCACGTCCACACCGCGTGGTCGGTTGATGCCGGCGGCAGCGGCGCGACGCTCGGTCCCGAGGAGGCCACGCGGTTTGCGCGGGGCGAGGAAGTCACCTCGACCAGCGGCCAGCCGGTGAAGCTCGGACAGCCGCTCGACTGGGTCGCCATCACGGATCACCCGACATGATGGGCACGATCACCGAGATCAAGGGCGGCAATCCCGAGATGATGGCCGACCCGACGCTCAAACGGTGGCGCGACATGTTCAACGGCGGTCCAGTGGAGGCGAAGAAGGCCGTGATGGAACTGGTCGCCGCGCAGGCGAACAAGAAGCTGCCGCCGGCCGCGACGGATCCGAGGTTTGCCAAGAGCGTCTGGGCCAAGACCACCACGATCGCGGAGAAGCTACAACGAGCCGGGGCGCTTCACCGCGTTCATCGCGCTACGAGTGGACGTCGAACGCCGGCGGCGGCGACAACCTGCACCGGAACATCATCTACCGCGACAACAAGGACAAGGCCGACCAGGTGCTGCCCTACACCACGTTCCAGAGCGAGAACCCCGAGGACCTCTGGAAGTGGATGACCGAATGGGAGAAGACCACCGGCGGCAAGATCCTCGCGATCCCGCACAACGGCAATCTCTCGAACGGCCGGATGTTCGCGCTGACGACCTTCAGCGGCGACCCGCTCACGAAGGCCTGGGCCGACGCGCGGCAGCGGTGGGAGCCGCTGTTCGAAGCGATTCAGATGAAGGGGCAGAGCGAGTCGCATCCGTCGCTGTCGCCGACCGACGACTTCGCCGCGCTACGAGCTGTGGGACCGCGGCAACCTGACCCAGACGCCGAAGAAGCCCGGCATGATCGCGGGCGAATACGCGCGCGAAGCGCTCAAGAACGGCCTGAAGGTGGAACAGGATCTGGGCACCAACCCGTTCAAGTTCGGGATGGCGGGCGGAACCGACACCCACAACGGCCTCGTGGCGGCCGAAGAGGACAACTTCTTCGCCAAATTCCCGAGTGCCGAGCCCCGGCCGGATCGGTGGGACGAGGACGCGATGAACTTCGGCCCCAACCGCATCGTGAAAGGCTGGGAGATGACGGCGGCCGGCTACACCGCCGTGTGGGCGACCGGCAACACGCGTGCGGAGCTGTGGGACGCGATGATGCGCCGCGAGACCTACGCGACGAGCGGTCCCCGCATGATCGTCCGGTTCTTCGGCGGCTACGACTTCACGCCAGGCCGACGCCACGCGCACGCCGGCGGTGGCCGGCTACGCGAAGGGTGTGCCGATGGGCGGCGATCTCGCCGCGGCGCCGTCCGGCAAGGCGCCGACGTTCCTCGTCGCCGCGCTCAAGGACCGGTTCAGCGGCAACCTCGATCGCATCCAGATCATCAAGGGATACCTGGATAAGGACGGCAAGCCGCAGGAGAAGATCTACGACGTGGTGTGGGGCGACAAGGATCGGCGCAAGATCGTGAACGGCAAGCTGACCCCGGTCGGGAATACCGTGGACGTCGCCACCGCAACGTGGACCAACACCATCGGCGATCCGGAACTCGTCGCCGTGTGGAAGGACCCGGACTTCGATCCGTCGGTCCGCGCGGTCTACTACGCGCGCATCCTCGAGATCCCGACGCCGCGCTGGACCGCGTACGACGCGGCGTACTTCAAGATCAAGATCACCGACCCGAAAGTGCCGATGACGACGCAGGAGCGGGCGTTCACGTCGCCAATCTGGTATTCGCCGAAGTAAGGGGTGCGTATGCGCATGCGAACGCTTCTCGGCGAGCCGATGCTGCACTTCCTGCTGATCGGCATCGCGCTCTTCGCCGCCTATCAATGGATGGCGCCCGTCGATTCCGACGGGCGCCGCATCGTCATCACCCAGGGAGTGGTGGACGACCTCGTCACCCAGCACGTGGCGGCGAAGGGCCGCGAACCCTCCTCCACCGAGCTGAACCACTTGATCGAGTCGTACGTCCGCGATGAGATCCTGCACCGGGAAGGTGTGAAGCTCGGGCTCGAGCGCGACGACATCGTCGTGAAGCGTCGAGTCCGCCAGAAGATCGAGCTGATCGAGGAGGAAGACGCCTCGACACGGACACCGACCGACGCGGATCTGTCCGCGTACCTGGCGGCGAACCCGGCGCGCTTCGTGCAGCCGGCCATCCTCACGTTCGAGCAGGTGTTTCTCGGACAATCTACCGCGGGCCCGGGAGTGGTGCATGCAGTGGCGGTCACCCATCAGGCCCTGCGGAACGGTGCCGATCCCGCGGAACTTGGGAAGCCGACGCTGCTGCCGCATCGGATGACGCGGACCCCTGCCGATCTGGTCGCGCGCGATTTCGGCGCCTTCCTTTGCCGCGGCCTCGAGAAGGTGCCGGTCGGCGAGTGGGTGGGGCCGATCGACTCGAGCTTCGGGCGCACTACGTGCGCGTCTCGGATCGCACGCCGGCCGTGGCGCCGCAGCTCGCCGCCGTGCGCGACCATGTCGTGCGCGAATGGGAGAACGAGCGCCGCCAGCGCGCGCGCAACGACGCATACGCGAAGATGCGCGGCGGATATGAGGTCAGCATCGAGGCGAAACCGTCGACGGAACGCCGATGAGAACAGCCTCTCTCCTGCTGGTGGCCGTGGCGCTGCTGCTCTACGGCAGTGGTTCCAACTCGCGCGGACGAGTTCAAGCCGGCCTACCTGCAGCTCACGCAGCTGGACCAGGAGACCTACGACGTCCTCTGGAAGATCCCCGCGATCGACGAAGCCACCACGCTGAAGGTGAAGCCGCAGTTCCCCGACGGAACCGAGGCGCTGACGCGAGGTGCGCAGCACGTTCTCGCGAGGCATCACGGTGCAGCGCTGGCGCATCCGTGTGCCGGAAGGGCTCGACGGGAAGGCCATCTTCTTCTCGCAGCTCTCGGAAACCCGGATCGACGTGCTCGCGCGGCTCGTGCGCCTGGACGGCAGCGTGCAGCTCGAACGCATCCTGCCCGTGAGCCCGCGGCTTCGTCGTGCAAGCCAAGCCCTGGCCCGACTGGAAGTGGTCAGGACGCTACACGTTCTCGGCATCGAGCACATCCTGACCGGGTTCGATCACCTGCTGTACGTCCTCGGGATGCTGATCCTCGTCGGTGGCTGGCGCCGAATCGTCGCAACGATGTCGGCGTTTACCGCGACGCACAGTCTCGACGCTGACGGCGGCAGCCCTCGGCTGGGTCCACGTCCCGCAGCCACCGGTCGAGGCGTGCATCGCGCTGAGCATTCTCTTTGTCGCGCGCGAGATCGTCCAGGTCCACCGTGGCCGGCCCGGGATCACCGCACGCTGGCCGTGGGTCGTGTCGTTCACGTTCGGGCTGATGCACGGATTTGGTTTCGCCGGTGCGCTCGCGGAGGTCGGCTTGCCGCAGTCGTCGATCCCGGTTGCGTTGCTGTTCTTCAATGTCGGCGTCGAGATTGGCCAGTTGATGTTCGTCGGGGCCGTGCTGACAGTCATCGCAGTTGGCTGGCGCGCGGCGCAACGGCTTCGATTGTCGCAAGCCGCCTGGCTCTGGCGCATCGCGCCGTATGCCATTGGCGCCCTCGCGAGTTTCTGGCTGGTGGAACGAGTCGCCGCGTTCTAACCCTCGGTGACGGCAGCGAGCAGTTCTGGTACGACGTGTTGACACAGGGATCCGTGGTCGGGTCCGGGTTCAGGTTTTGAGGGCCGCATGATTCGCCACTTGATCGCGCTTGGGTTGTTCTCGATCACCGCTTCGGGTTGTCGCGGGAGCGCACCGGAAGCCGCGGCGCTCGAGCCGCCCGCTCCGCTCATCGAGCCGGAACTCGCGCCCGGGTCGCGCCTCGTCGATCCCCGGGCAGACGAGCTCGATGCGGCAGATGAGCGAGCGGCTTGCCCGCGTGGCCGCGTTTGCCCTCGAGGCCGAGGAGGTGTACGACGAAGTGCCGGAACAGAGTCCCAGGCGGCAGCTCACGAACCTGCGCCGCGTCGCGATGCGGCGGCCCGACCGCCTGGTCGGCGATGCCGCGGGCGATGCGCTGAACCGATCGTTCTGGTACGACGGGAAGGTGTTCTGCAGCCGTCGACCACGAGCAGAACGTGTGGACGAGCGGCGCCGTACCGCCGACGGTCGACCAGGCCCTGGACTGGGTCTTCGAGCAGACCGGCACGGTCATCCCGCTCGCGGATTTCCTCTACGCCGACAGCTACGCGCGACTGATGGAGGACGTGCAGCGTGGTGTCTACCTCGGCATCCACGAGGCGGCAGGTGTGCCGTGCCACCACCTGTCGTTCGAGCAGGCGACCGTCGACTGGCAGATCTGGATCGATGCCGGAAAGGAGCCGCTGCCCCGGAAGCTGGTGATCACCTACAAGACCGGAAGACGAGGTCCCGCAGTACGCGGTGACCATCCGCAAGTGGAACCTGCAGGCGAAGCTGCCGGACGCGCTCTTCGCGTTCACGCCGCCGGAGGGAGCCACGCGGGTCGAGGTCGTCGGCGTTTGGCGGGCCGCTGAGCGCCCGCGGGAGAACGGCGATGACACGACAGCTGACCGCGATCATCACGGCCATCGGCGTTGATGGCGGCCTCGACCGACGGGCTGTTTGCCCAGCGCCGCACGGCCTCGCCGCGGGATCCGTCTCCGCCGCCTCCAGCAGCAGCCGCACCACGACCACCAGGGAGGGCAACACCACCACGACGCAGGGACAGCGGGCCAGCGGATCGCGCACGGTGACGCAGACGGGCGACGGCTACAACGTCAACCAGCAGGTGCCAGACCCAGAGCGGCGCCTCGAAGACGCGTCAGCAAGGAAGTCGACGTCGAGAATCGCGAGATCGACAAGACGCTCGACCACCACGAACCAGTGGGGCCAATCCGCGACGCGTGAGCGCGAGGTCGAAGGGCAGGGCGGCTACGCGACCGTCGAGGGCAGCACCAAGACCAGCTCCGGGCGCGAAGCCTCGAGCTGATCTCGTGGCCGGCCGCAACCGATATGGCCAGCCCGCCGTCGCCGGGAGCGTCAACACGAAGTTACAACGGCAACTACAACGTCGCCGCCGCGCCGCAACGCCGGCGGATGGAACACTGCCGTCGCCGGACCGCATGGCGGCCAGCGTGACGACGACGTCTGCCGTCGGGGTACCGCACCAGCACCTACTACGGCCGGCCGTACTACACGTACGGTGGCGCTTACTACCGGCCCGTACATGCACCGCGGTGTGCCCTACTACTACCCCGTGCCCGTGCCGCTACTACGCCTACTACTCCAGCCCGCCGGTGGGCGCGATCGTGGTGGTGGTGGTGGGCGCGACGCTACCTGATGTCGAAGGACGGCAGCTACAGCAAGAAGACCACGAGCAGCGACGGCAAAGAGGTCTACCAGTCCGTGCCCCCGCCGCAGGGCGCGTCCATCAAGACGCTCCCGGCGGCGCGTGTCCTCGTGACCGTCTCCGGCACCACGTACTACTTCTGAACGCCAACGCGTTCTATCGCCGCGTCGATGAACGGCGCGCAGGAGACCTTCGTGGCCGTGACGCCGCCCGCCGGCGTCGTGTTCGTCCAGGCGCTGCCCGCCGACTTCGAGGTCGTCCAGCTCAACACGATGTACTTCTCCGCCAAGGGCAGCACTACGTGCCCTATCTATCCGCCGACGGCAAGGAGCTGTACGTGATGGTGGACCGCCCGCCGACTCCACCGCCTGCCGGCGACACGACGGCGGCCGCGGCGCCTACCCGCCGCTCCAGCGCCGAAGGCCGGTGCGGCACCGACTGCTGCACCTGCCGCACCTGTTCAGGCTGTTGCCGAGCGCTTCGTCGTCCCCGAGGGAACACTCGTCGTGGTGCGACTTGCCGCGGACGTGAGCTCGGCGACGGCCCACGTCGGCGATCGCGTCCAGGGCTTCCTCGACCAGGATCTCGCGGCCGACGGGCGACTGGTCGCGCCGCGCGGCGCGAAAGTCTACGGCATCGTGAGCGCGGTGGATAACGGCAGCAAGATGAAAGGCCAGGCCACCATCAGCGTGACGCTCACCGACATGCAGGTCGGCGACAAGGTGCTGTCGATCAAGACCAAGGCGGTGAGCGCGGCCGGCGGCAAGGGGACGGGACGAAGAAGGTGGTCGGTGGCGCCGCGATCGGCGCTGCAATCGGCGCCATCGCCGGTGGTGGCGAAGGCGCGGCGATCGGTGCCGCAGTGGGAGCGGGTGCGGGTGGCGTCGCCACCGCGGCGAGCTCGGTCACGCCGGCGGTCATCGCCGCGCAGTCGCCGCAGGCATTCACGCTGGCAGTGCCGCTGACGGTCGAGATCATGACGAACGTGGCTGTTAGTTAACGAAAGGCTGATTATGAAGAACATCGTGATTGGAATCGCACTTGTCGCCCTCGCCGCGGGATCGCTCGATCAAGGCGCAGGACCTGCAGCAGAAGCTCGCGGCTGCCAAACAGGCGGCCGCGCTGAACCAGAAGGCGCTCCGCTCGTACTCCTGGCTCGAGAAGACCGAATTGCGCTTGAAAGGCGAGCTCAAGAACACGAAGGTCGACATGTGCAGCATGCGGACCGGACGGCAATGTGCAGAAGACCCCGGTCGTGGAGCCGGCGCCTGCGGAGAAGAAGCGCGGGCTCAAGGGCAAGATTGTCGCGAAGAAGACCGGCGAGATGAAAGACGAGCTCGAGGCTGCCGTCGCGCTCGTTCAGCGCTACGTGCCGCCGTCGCCCGACAAGATGCAGGTGGTGATGAACGCCGGCACGGCATCCATCAGCACAGGCCGGCCCGGGCCGCGTTGACCGATCGCCTTCCCTGGCTACGCAGAAGGCGAACGACGCGCTGAAGATCACCTTTGACTCGGCGATCACGAGCGCTCCGTCAGCTCGACGTGATCACGTGGCTCGAGAAGCCGGAGAACGCGGTGACGCTGCAGGTGAAAATGCAGTCGCTGCCGGACGGATTGCAGCTATCCGGGCAGCATCACGCTGAGTATCCCGTCGAGCGACAGCTCGAGGTCCGGATCACGAAGTCGAACTACCAGAAGATCGCGCAGTAGCGCGAAGCCCCGTGGAGAGAACGCTGCTGATTGTCGACGGCGATAGCCGAGACCGGGGTCGGCTTGACCTTGCTGTTGTCACCGCCGCTTGTCGCCGGGTTACTGCTCGGGGTATCGCTCGATGCGCCGGCCGCATTGGTAGTGGGCCGTATCGCCGGCGCTGCGCTGCTCTCGTTGGGCGGCGCCTGCTGGCTGGCGCGCGATGATGGACCGAGCCGCGCCCGGCGCGGGTTGGTCGCGGCGATGCTGCTGTATAACTGCGCTGCTGTCGCGGTGCTCGCAACCGCTGGCGCAGGCGTGAGACTCGTCGGCGTTCTGATGTGGCCGGCGGTTGCTCTCCACGCAGGACTCGCCGTCTGGTGCATCGCGAGTGTGCGGAGAACAATCAGCAGCTCGTCGCGATGACGGCCCCAACTTCGCACCAGACACCTGATCGCAGCCGGATGTCGAGAAGCAAGCATTTGAAACAGGCATGGCGCCGGTTCGGCGTGGGCCGCGGTCTTGATTGTGTCGTCCGGACTCCCTGCACTTGCGCAGACCACCCCGGTGTGGCCTGAGATCGACACCTACATCAAGCTGGATGACAAGATTCGCCTCTATTTTCTCGCCACGACCGTGCAAGAGAACCGCGAGTCCACGGAAGGTGAATTCGGCGTGAATGTCGATGTCCAGCTCAAGCCGCTGAGGCGGAGGACACCGCTGCTCGAGTTTCGGCTGGATGAATCGAAGAACCGTCTTCTGATGACGAGAATTGGCTACCGGTACTCTCCTCTCGCACGGGCGGCTCCGCTGAGCAGCGCGGCGTGCTGGAGGGCACGCCCGGGTTCCGCTGATTGGTTTCCTCGGTGACGTGCTGCTCTCGGATCGGAGACCGCGTCGATTTGCGTTTCATCGATGGAGAATTCTCCTGGCGTTACCGGAACAGGCTGTCCGCCGAAAGGGAATTCTCGATTGGCCGCGTGCGGCTGAACCCGTATGCCCGGTTCGAGGTCTACTACGACAGCCGATACAGCAAATGGAGCCGGACGGAGCTCCAGGCTAGGGTCGTCCTTTCCAGTCACCCGCCGTTGGGAGTTGGAAAGCTACTTTGACTACATCAACGACAGCAGCGGGAGTCCCACCCGGCAAACGAAAGCCCTGGGAATCGTGACCACTGTACTTCTGACCTTGGAGCGAAACACCGCACTGAGCAGCTCCTCGACGCGCTGCGACCAGCCGCCTGACGGTTGCGAGGACCGATCGCATCAGCCTTGGGCGCCCCGGTTATTCATGCTGATTCTTCTTCTCGACCCGGCTCGCGAGCACACTACCGTTTGGTCTGTCTCGTCCCTTTCACTTCAACGGTGTCGCCCCGCTTCAGCGCGCTGCAGGACGCTGTCATCGAACCTCGTGCTCGAGTTCGTATTGACACTCGTCGACCCAATGCTGAAGGCGATCGATGGGCAGGTCCCAGTGATGGCTGAGTGAGATCGCGCCCTTCACCTCGGCCTCGTTCTTGTCCTCGTTCTCGTTATCGTTCTCATTCTCGATCTTGGTGGCGAGCACACTGCCATCGGTCCTGCCGGGCGCCCTTGACCTCAACCCACGCTCCATTGCACCAGGCCCGCGCACGTCGTGTCGTCGAAGACCGTGGCGCTGTTCGTCGTCACCTTCGTCGATGACACCGTGAACGTCAGCGCAGGGCGGGTGCCGGTGAGCAGCGAGATCGTGCCCTGCAGCTCGACCGGGTTCACGGCCGGCGGCGGTCAGGGCTCGGTCCTGGATTGTCTTCGAAGCTCGATCTCGCTCGCCGTCACGCTCGAGGCCGTTCTTCGTGCCTTTGACGTGGACCCGCACACCGGCGAGGAGCTGCGAACAGGCGACCGCTGTGCCGCCATGGCGAATCGGCGTGCCGGCCGGGATGAGCACGATGATCTGGGACGTCTGACCGACGACGAGCGTCGCCGGGTTCGCCGCGCAATTGACGGAAACGATCCGGCCTTCGACCTGCGCCCGGTTATCCGGCGTATCGCGCTCGTTGTCGTCGACGCTGGCGCTGCCGCCGTTCACGTTGATCGTGATGCGAATCTGTTCGCGATCGGCGACGCCGGCGATCATGATCGCCGCGTTGACGCCGCTGCCGGTGAATTGCAGCGTCAGATCGCCCGCCGGCACGTTCTGGAGCGTGAAGCGGCCCGACGAGCCGACCGTCGCGCCCATGGACGTTCCGACGAGTCGTGACCACCAGCCCGCTGCCCATCGGCTGGACCGAGGCTCCGCTCGCGCCGCCCACAATCGTGCCCGCAATGGAGGCGCTGCCGCTGCCGCCGCCAGAGGGTGCGACGGACGTGGGGGTCGATGGTGAGACAGGCGACTTCGAGTCGGCCTTGCTGCACCCTGTCGCTGAGACCGCCAGCACGATCGCGATCAATGCGAAAAACTTACGCATGCTGATCCTCCACCATGGCGAGTTCACGCGGACGCGTCGCGATCGGACGACGCAGTCCGGCCTCATTTGACGTGGTGTCGGAGTGGTCGCAAATGCGAGTGCCACGAGCGATACAATTTTGGAGATCGACGAACATGTATCTGTCGTCCGCATCGGCGCTTTTGAGCCCGAAATCTTCTCCGCCAAGATGCTGGATTCCCGGCACGATCGATTCGTCGCCATGGATGACTGCCTTTCCGCTGTGCTGATTGAAGCTGGTGAGCCGGGTGGGAATCGTGCCCGAAAGGCGAGGTCGAAGACCGAAGCCTGAGCGCCTGAGGACCACGCGGATCAACAACCTCGAACGCGATGAGACTGGTGAGCCGGGTGGGAATCGAACCCACAACCCGCAGATTAAGAGTCTGCTGCTCTGCCAATTGAGCTACCGGCCCGAAGGGAGATGTGGCAGTAGATCGGCGCGGAAGACCGCGCCGAGGCAAACACCGGATTCTAGCATAGCGATCGGCTGGCTCGCCCGTCCGCGCGCGGTCGACACCGCGTGCGGGAACACGTGAGCGCGATAGAATGTCGCCGACTTCAGCGCGCCCGTAGCTCAGCTGGATAGAGCGGCAGGCTTCGAACCTGTAGGCCGGGGGTTCGAGCTCCTCCGGGCGCACCATCATCATTGCGGATCTCGGATTGCGGATTGCGGATTGCGGATTGCGATGGTCGAGCGAGGAGTCCGCGGCTGCCCGCGGACGGCACCGTCGATTTCGTGATAATCTTCAGGACAACGCGCCCCGGCGAAAGCGCGTTGGATTAGAGCACGACAGCCTCCGAAGCTGTAGGCCACGGGCCCGAGGCCCCGTCGAGGGCGCACCAATTCAGTCAGTCATCAGTCATCAGTTCCCCAGTCATCAGTCCCGTCGATTCGGCGCGCCTCGGTCCCCAAGCCCAGTCCCTGCTCATCACGTGCTGGTCCCCGATTTATAGCAAAACGGATGGTCACCAGTGAAGACGGCGCGGTGACGAGTGTCGACGCACTACGACCTGTCTTGCCCGCGCGTCGCTTGCCGCTGCGCTCGCGTAGCGCGTCACGCGCGCCAAATCCACGCCCTTTCGCCTTCCGCAACGCCGCCCACAGGTCCCCGACCTTGGCGAAGCGCCCCGGCGCGGTGGCGATCGTGAACGCCCGGCGATCGAACCCGTCGTCGATCTCCTGCCACGTCACCGGCGTGGACACGCCGGCAGTATTCGCTCGCGCGCGCGCTGTAGGCGGTCGCGAGCGTCTTGCCGAGGATGTTCTGCAGGCAGTCGATGTAGACGCGCTTGCCGCGCGCCGCGACCATCCGTTCCGTGGTCGCCACCGCCGGGTGCTTCTGCGCGACGACGGCGGCGACAATCTGGCAGTAGAGCATGCCCGCGTCGTACGGCGTCCCCGGCGGGAGCGGCACGTAGATATGAAGGCCGTCCGATCCGGACGTCTTCGCCACGCCGACGGCGCCCAGCGTGTCGAGCTCGTCCCGGATCCACCGCGCCACGTCGAGCACCTTCTCGAACGGCACGCCCTCCGACGGGTCGAGGTCGAAGGCGCTGTAGTCGGCGAACTCGACGTGCTGCACGCGCGAAAACCACGGGTCCTGCGAGATCGGCCGCCAGCTGCGTCATGTAGAGCAGCGTGAGCAGGCTGCCGCCGATGATCTGCGGCCGCTTCTCGACGACGCTGACGACGGCGCTGCGGACGCCGGCAGGCACCTCCGGCGCGCGATGCTGGTAGAACGGGGCCGCGGCGATGCCGTTCGGAAACCGTTTCATGACCAGCGGGCGGTCCGCCACCGCCGGGAGGACGAAGTTCGCGACGCGCGCGTAGTAGCGAAACAGATCGCCCTTGGTCAGCTTCAGCTTCGGCCAGAACACCTTGTGCAGGTTGGTGACCTTCAGATGTTCGCCGTCGGGGAGATCGAGGACGCCGTCCCGCCTCGCCTTTTCGAGCGCATCGAGCTGGTCGACGACGGCGGCGGTATCCAGTGCCTTCGTCGTTCGGCCTGCGGCGTTCGGGGCCGGTCGTGCATCGTCGGTCGCGCGACTCCTGGTCTTCGCGGTTCGCGGCGCGGCGCGCTTCGTGTCGGGCATACCCGCCTTCGCTCCCGGTTCCACCACGGCGTGAGCCGCCGAGGCCGAATGCCGCGCCAGCTTCTTCTCGCGGCGAACGTCGCCGGGCTTCTTGTCGTCGCGCAGCCCGAGGTAGACAGGGTGGCGCAGCTTGGCGTCGGCGGTCCACTCGGTGAACTTGATCTGGGCGACGAGCTCCGGCCGGACCCAGTGCGGGTGTTCGTTCGTCTTCGGGGTGGTCTTGAACGGGCTGGCCTTCGTCTCGAGCGGCCCGAGCAGCTTCATCACGCGCCCCAGCTCGCGCTCGTTGAACCCGGTGCCGGTGTGGCCGGCGTAGACGAGGTCCTGGCCGCTCGTAGACGCCGAGGAGCAGCGCGCCGAAGTAGGTGCGGCTCTGCCGCGGCTCGGTCCAGCCGCCGATCACGAACTCCTGCTCGTTGACGATCTTGATCTTGTGCCAGTCGGGCGTGCGCTTGCCGGACTTGTAGAGCGAGTCCGCGCGCTTGGCGATGAGCCCTTCCCAGCCGCGGGCGAGCGCCTGCTTATGCAGAGCGCCGGCCGTCGCCGCGGACCTGGTCGCTGATGCGCAGCGCCGGCGATCCGGTGCGGCCGAACACCTGTTCGAGCGCCGCGCGCCGCTCGCGGAGCGGCCGATCGCGGAAGTCGGTCGTGCCGTCGCGCAGGATGTCGAAGACGATGAAGGCGACGCGGCTCGCGGGGGTGGGGCTGGACGGACGGGACGAGCGGGATCGCCGGGCCGGGCCTGACGCGTCCGCCAGGTGGATACGGCCCTGCAGCTGCTGGAAGCCGGTCGGCTCGCCGTTGGCGTCGAGCGCGACGATCTCCCCGTCGAGCACCACCGGCTGCTTGCGCGCCTTCGCCCAGTCGCCGAGCGCCGCGGCGATTTCCGGGAACTGGTTGGTCTTCTCGTTGCCGAGCCGCGACCAGAGCCGGACCGTCCCGCGCGGGGCGATCTCGGCAATCGCGCGGATGCCGTCGTATTTCGGTTCGTAGACGAGCGCCGGATCGGCGAGCGGGGCGTCGACAAGCGACGCGAGCATCGGCTGAAGTTCAGGGTCCAAACGGCAACTCTCAACTGTCAACTCTCAACTGTCAACTCTCAGCAGTGTCAACTCTCCGCTGTCAACGTGAGAGTTGAGCCTTGAAAGTTGAGCCTTGAGAATTGAGCGTTGCTATGCGGCGGTCTTCGAGCGCTTCTTGTCGGGCGTTTCGCGGTGCTGGCGCGTGTCTTCGCCGGCGCGCGATTTGCCGCCGCCCTGTTCGAGGCTCCGGCGCAGCCGCTCCATCAGGTCGACGACCTCCGCCTGGCGCGGCTCGCTCGCGGGCTCGAGGTCGACCTTCTTGCCTTTCACCTTGCCCTTGATGATGCGCAGCAGGTTTTCGCGTACTGGTCGGTGTACTTGGCCGGGTCCCATTCCGCCGCGAGGCTGTTGACCAGCGCCTTCGCCATGTCGAGCTCCGGCTTGCGGATGCCGCTGTCGGACGGGAGGTCGAACTGCCCGACGTCGACGAGCTCGTCGGCGAAGCGCATCACCGACAGCACGATCGCGTCCTTGATCACCTCGACCGCCGCCAGGTGCTGGGCGTCGCGCAGGATGAACTTCGCGATGCCGATGCGGCCCGACTCGCGGATCGCCCCGCGCAGCAGCGCGTAGGCGCGCTCGCCGCCCTTGGCCGGCACCAGGTAGTACGGCGTCTCGAAGAAGCGATCGTCGATCTCCTCGGCCTTCACGAAGTCGATGATGTCGACGGTCCGCGTCTTCTCGACCGCCGCCGCCTGGAAATCCTCCTTCGTGAGGACGACGAAGTGGCCCTTGGCGTATTCGTAGCCCTTGACGAGATCTTCCCACGCGACCGTGTGGCCGTCGCGGATGCACACCCGCTCGAACTTCACCGGCGACTTGTCCTTCGCATGGAGCATGCGGAACTTCGGCCGGTGATTGCGCACGGCGGTGTGCAGTTCGATCGGGATGTTGACGAGGCCGAACGAGATCGACCCTTTCCAGAGCGCGCGGGCCATAGGCTCCCAGCTCCGCGCCGGCCTGCGACGACCGCGCGGCTTCACTTCAGACTGCAGACTTCAGACTTCAGACTTCAGACTTCAGACTTCAGACTTTCGAGCCCGAAGCTCGCGCTCCGCGGCCAGCCAGTCCTCGAAGTCCGTGCCGTGGTGCCCGCCGCGCTCGAGATAGCGCTGGTAGGCGCGCGCGCGGATGTCGGCTTCGCTCGGACCGGTGGCGTTCGACGCCGACACCGGCGACGGGCCGGCCACGGCGCGGGCGATCGACGCCGTCGTCTTCCGAGCGTTCGATGCCGGGAAACGCGGCGATGGTGTCTTCGGGGCGGCGGCCACCGCGCGTGAGCGGCGGGGCTTGGCCGGGGCTGGTGCGGTGGCGCTGTCGTTGGCGTGCGATCGTGGTGTGCGTTTTGCCATGTCTCGTTTAATTACTCCCTGGTCGTAACAATTCAACGACGATGTCTTGAAACCATTCGAAAATACCGCCGTTCGCTATTTTATTTCCAGCTGTGCAAAGGCTCAACCAGAGCTGGTTATTCACCGATGAGCTTGCGGATCCCAATCAGCGGAATCCGCGCCCACTCCGGCCGATTGGTCAGCTCGTCACATCAATTCGTGGAATGCCTTGTCGAGCACGAACGCCGAGAGCAACGCGTGCCAGGCGCCATCGTCGCCCGGCAGGAGTGGCGCGTGTGCGACCGCACGGTATCCCTTGAGGAACGCGTCGGACGCCCAGTGCTGCCACGTGTCGGCCCAGGGCTCGAGCAGCGGGTAGTCGTTCGGCGCGTGCACGGTGAACGCGAACAGCGCCGCGTACGCCGCATAGCTGCATGAGCGGAGCATCCCGGCGACGTCCGCGATCGCCGACTGCTTGGCGCGCCGCTCGGCGATCGACCGCGCCGGCTCTCCCTCGAAGTCCAGGATGACGAAGTCCTCCTCGGTGCGGAGCACCTGACCCAGGTGGTAGTCGCCGTGAATCCGCATCCGCACGCCGGCGTCGTCCACTGAACGGACCTCGTCGAATCGCCACAGCAGCGCCTTGCGGCGCGACAGCACCACTTCCGCAAGCGCCCGCGACGCCTCGGTCAAGGTGTCGAGCCGCCGGGCGAGCAGGTCCAGCGACTCGTCGGCGTGCGCGCGCATGCCCTCGCCGAGCAGGCCGAGGGCGGCGCGGTCCAGGGGCTCCGGAGCGAACGCGGGTTCGGTGCCGGATGCGAGCGCGCGATGCAGCTCCGCGGTCCGCCGTCCGAGCGTCGTCGCGCCCGCGAGATACCAGTGTTCCAGCGTCTCGAAGAACGGCGGCGGTGCCTGCCGGGTGGAGAGGCGGCGAAGGCCGGGCCCTCCGAGCCGGTGACGCGGGGGCAATCCGCTCGTAGTGCTGGCGCAGCTCGCCCATCGAGATACTCCCACCCGGATCCCTGATGCTTCACGAGCCCCTGGACCACCGCCAATGTGCCGGGCTCGAGACCGGGCCGCAGGTGCTGGAGCGCGCCGGTCAGCGCCGGCGTCCGCGTGCCGCCCCGCTCGGTGAGGAACCGTCAATCTCGAATTCCGGGTTCGGCGTCGGCTCGATGCGGCGGAAGACCTTCAGCACCTGCCGGTCCTCCACGAAGGCGACGCTGTTGGCCCGGTCAGCGGTTTCGCGCACCCAGCGGCGCGGCGCCGGCATGTCGGGCGGCAGCGCTCTTGACCGGGCCTCTGGAACACCGCCAATCCCGCCAACGATCCCGTGCGCGGTCGGGATCTCCGCCGGGCGCTCGACCAGCGCCAGCAGCCGTTCACACGTGTCGTCGTCGAGAAATCCGTCGACGATGACGCCCTTTCGCGCGCCGGTGACGCGCGCGAGCACGCTGGCCGGCGCCGTCCTCAGGATCGCGTCCGCCGATTCGCCGTCGAGGAGCGCGAGCGGCGCGAAGTAGCTTTCAGTCCGCCGGTCGCTGTACTCGACCGAGGCGATGGCCAGAAACGACGGCGTCGCGCCGTGCCGGAGCCTGGCCCAGTCGGTGAAGCGGGCCTGCCGGATCCCGCGCGACTTCCCCGCGAACCACCGCTGCCGCTCGAGGAAGGGACCAAGCGCCTGGCGCTCGAGGACCGTCCGCGTGCCGCCGTCGAGCAGGTTCTGCCAGTCGGCGCCGACGAGCAGCGCCGGCATCGACTCGAGGATGGCCGCGTTCGGATCGGGGGCGGCCGCCGCCGCCCGCGCCGTGACCTGCATGGAGTCGCGCTGCAGCGTGAACCAGTACGACGCATGCGGCCCCAGCGTCAGGAAATACGGCGCCTCGCCGATCCGCGGGAACTCGGTGAGCCCGTTCATCTCGGTCGGGATCAGGCCGGCGAGCGCCTTCAGGTCGAGCGGCGCGGGCTGGACGGTGCGCGACAGGTTGACGACGATCAGGATCGTTTCGCGGTCGTCGCGGCGCACGTAGGCGAGCACCTTGCGGTTCGGGCAGCCGACGAACTCGAGCGAGCCGCGGCCGAAGACGCGGTGCTGCTTGCGCATCGCGACGAGCCGCTTCATCCAGTTGAGCGGCGAGAACGGGGAGCGCTCCTGGGCTTCGACGTTGATCGCCTGATAGCCGTAGACCGGATCCTGAATCGTCGGCGCGTAGAGCCGCGCCGGGTCGGCGCGCGAGAAGCCGCCGTTGCGATCGCTGCTCCACTGCATCGGCGTGCGCACGCCGTTGCGGTCGCCGAGGTAGATGTTGTCGCCCATCCCGATCTCGTCGCCGTAGTAGATGATCGGCGTCCCCGGGAAGGAGAAGAGCATCGCGTTCAGGAGCTCGATGCGGCGCCGGCTGTTCTCGACGAGCGGCGCCAGGCGCCGGCGGATGCCGACATTGACGCGCATCTGCGGATCGGCGGCATAGACCGAGTACATGTAGTCGCGCTCCTCGTCGGTGACCATCTCGAGGTCAGCTCGTCGTGGTTGCGCAGGAAGAGCGCCCATTGGCAGGAGTCGGGGATGTCGGGGGTCTGGTTGATGATCTCGGTGATCGCGTGCCGGTCCTCCTGCCGCAGCGCCAGGAACATGCGCGGCATCAGCGGGAAGTGAAACGCCATGTGGCACTCGTCGCCGTCGCCGAAATACGGGCGGACGTCGGACGGCCACTGGTTCGCTTCGGCGAGCAGCATCCGGTTCTGGTAGGCGGCGTCCATCTCCCGGCGCATCCGCTTCAGCACGGCATGCGTCTCCGGCAGGTTCTCGTTGTTGGTGCCCTCGCGGACGCACAGAAACGGCACCGCGTCGAGGCGCAGCGCGTCGACGCCCATGTCGAGCCAGAACTTCATCACGTCGATCACCGCGTCGACGACGGCCGGGTTGTTGTGGTTCAGGTCCGGCTGATGCGAGAAGAAGCGGTGCCAGAAGTACTGGCCGGCCACCGGATCGAAGGTCCAGTTCGACTTTTCGGTGTCGGTGAAGATGATCCCCGACTCGGGAAACTTCTTGTCGGTGTCGCTCCAGACGTAGAACTCCCGCTCGGGCGTTCCCGGCGGCGCGTGCCGGGCGCGCTGGAACCACGGGTGCTGGTCCGACGTGTGGTTGACCACCAGCTCGATCAGCACCTTGATGTGCCGGGCGTGGGCGGCCGCCGACGAACGCCTTGAAGTCCTCGAGCGTGCCGTAGCCGGGGTGCACGCTCCGGTAGTCGGCGATGTCGTAGCCGTCGTCTTTGAGCGGCGACGGGAAGAACGGCAGGATCCACAGGCAGGTGATGCCGAGCCCCTGCAGGTAATCGAGCTTCTGGGTGATCCCCGGGAAGTCGCCGATGCCGTCGTTGTTGCTGTCGAAGAACGACCTGACGTGCGCGTGGTAGATGACCGCGTCCTTGTACCAGAGCGGATCGGTCGTCAGAGGCTGGCGACGGCGTCTCGGCGACGGCCGGAAGGGTCAGGTTCGGAGTGTCGGTAGCCACAAGCTGTGTCCTTGACGGATGTCCGGATCGACGCGCGCGACGTCAGGCCTCGACCGTCGCCGGTTCCGTCGCGACGGTCGCCTCCATGTCCGACCGGCGGCGCCGCTCGTGCCGGGGATTCAGGATCTTGAAGACGGCCACGGACCGTCCCTGCAGGGGATAGCCGACGCCGGCCTTGTAGCGAGCGTTCCACGCTCAGCGGCTCGAACGTATCGACGACGCGGCGCCACGGCTGGCTGTCCTCGACCGGCGGCAGCGTGAAGCGTCACCGTGTCGGTGTGGCCGTTCAGCAGCACGAGCACCGTATCGCCGGTAATCTGTTCGCCGCGCTCGTCGACTTCCTGGATCGCGGTGCCCGAGAGCAGCATGCCGAGCGTGCGCACGAACCCGGCCTGCCACGCCGCGTCGTCCATCTCGCGGCCGTCGGGCGACAGCCAGGCGACGTCCTGCCCGCCGCGAATGTCGCGGCCCTGGAAGCTACTTCCGCCGGCGCAGCGTCGGCTGCGCGCGCCGGAAGTGCACCAGCTTGCTCGCGAACTCGAGCAGCGTCTGCTTGTCGGCGTCGAGGTCCCAGTCGATCCAGGTGAGCTCGTTGTCCTGGCAGTAGGCGTTGTTGTTCCCGAGCTGGGTCCGCCCGACTTCGTCGCCGTGGCTGATCATCGGTACGCCTTGCGAGAGCAGCAGGGTCGCCAGGAAGTTGCGCTTCTGGCGTTCGCGCAGCTCGATGACCTGGCCGTCGCCGGTCGGCCCCTCGGCGCCGCAGTTCCAGCTGATGTTGTTGTTCTCGCCGTCGCGGTTCTCTTCGCCGTTCTTGTCGTTGTGCTTCTCGTTGTAGCTGACCAGATCGTTCAGGGTGAAGCCGTCGTGCGCGGTGATGAAGTTGATGCTCGCGTACGGCTGGCGCCCGCTGTGGGCGTAGAGATCGTTGCTGCCGGAGAGGCGCGTCGCGACCTCGGCGACGCTGGCGCCCTGGCCGTTCCAGAACTGCCGCACCGAATCGCGGTACTTGCCGTTCCACTCGCGTCCAGAGCACGGGAAAGTTGCCGACCTGGTAGCCGCCCTGCCCGAGGTCCCACGGTTCGGCGATGAGCTTCACCTGCGAGAGCACCGGATCCTGGTGGATGATGTCGAAGAACGCGCCGAGCCGATCGACCTCGAACAGCTCGCGCGCCAGCGCGCTCGCCAGGTCGAAGCGGAAGCCGTCGACGTGCATCTCCGAGGACCCAGTAGCGCAGGCTGTCCATGATCGAGCTGCAGCACCTGCGGGCTCTGCATGTTCAGCGTGTTCCCGCAGCCGGTGAAGTCCATGTAGTAGCGGGGGTTGTCGGCGACGAGGCGGTAGTACGAAACGTTGTCGATGCCTTTGAGCGACAGCGTCGGCCCCAGCTGATTCCCTTCGGCGGTGTGGTTGTAGACCACATCGAGGATCACTTCGAGCCCGGCGTCGTGCAGCGTGCGCACCATGCGCTTGAATTCGCGCACCGCGCCGGCCGGTGATCGCGACGCGGCCAGCCGCCGCTCCGGGGCGAAATAGCCGTAGCTGTTGTAGCCCCAGTAGTTGGTCAGGCCCTTTTCCTCGAGATGACGGTCGCGCGAGTGGTGGTGCACCGGCATCAGCTCGACGGCGGTCACGCCGAGCTTCTTCAGGTGATTGATCGCCGGCTCCGTGGTCAGCGCCTCGTAGGTCCCGCGCTGCTGCCGCGGGATCGACGGATGGCGCATCGAGAAGCCGCGGACGTGCAGCTCGTAGATGACGGTGTTGTGCCAGGGCGTCCGCGGCGGCCGATCGGTGCCCCAGGTGAACGCCGGATCGACGACGGCGGCGAGCGGCGCGAACGCCGCGTTGTCGCGCCCGTCGAACGACAGGTCGGCGTCGGCATGGCCGACCTCGTAGCCGAACATCTCGTCGCCCCAGCGAATCGTACGCGCCACCGACTTCGCGTATGGATCCATGACAATCTTGCGGGGGTTGAAGCGATGGCCGGCCGCAGGATCGTACGGACCGTGGCACGCGATAGCCGTAGAGCTGGTTCGGCCGTGCGTCCGGCAGGAAGCCGTGCCAGACCATGTCCGTGTGTTCGGGGAGAGCGACGCAGGCGCGTTCGGCGGTCGCGTCAGGGCTGTCGAAGAGGCAAAAGCTCGACCTTGGTCGCGTGCGCGGAAAACAGCGCGAAGTTGACACCTACGCCAGTCCAGGTAGCTCCCAGGGGATAGGGGTCGCCGGGCCACACGCGCATGATGGCCGAGGCTTCACGTTTTGTGCCACTATTCGCGCCATGATCACCCTACTTGCCTTCGCCCTGGGCGCCGCGCTGGCAGAGCCGCAGGCGCCGGCAGCCGCCGGCACCTACATCAGCGCCGACGAAATCGCCGCCACCTTGAAGCAGTCGATCGCCAACAACGTCGTCGACCAGCCGATCAAGGCGGCGGAGGTGCCCGGCGGACACAAGGCGTCGCTCGCGATGCTGCGACGGACCAAGGCCGAGACGACCGCGCTCATCCACGATCACGTGACGGAGATCTATCAGATCATGGAAGGGTCGGGGACGCTCGTCACCGGCGGCTCGCTCGAGTCGCCGACCCAGACCGATCTCACGCGCCTGAACGCCGGCATGAGCCAGACCGGCGTGCACCGCGGCGGCGAGAGCCGGCGCGTCAAAGCCGCAAGACGTGATCATCGTCCCGGCCGGGACGGCGCACCGCTTCAGCGAGCTCGACGGACCGATCACGTACCTCGTCTATCGGTTCGAGCCCAAGAGATAGGGATCAGGGATCTAGGGACTAGGGCGACGTGGCGACCCTTCAGGGCCGCTTATTCAGTCGCGTAGCGATCGTTGAACCACGGCTCGGCGGAGTTCGAGTAGCCGCGCACTTCCCAGAACCCCTTGCTGGTCCTCGGCGAGGAACTCGATCTTGCGGATCCACTTCGCGCCCTTCCAGGCATAGAGCTTCGGCGTGATCATCCGGCACGGGCCGCCGTGCTCGCGCGGCAGCGGCTGGCCCTCCCACGTGTGCACCAGCAGCACGTCCGCGCTCCGACGGCGCGCGCCAGCGGCACGTTGACGGTGTAGGGGATGTAGCTGCCCGGCATGAAGTCGTAGCCGGTGCACAGCACGAACCTCGCCTCGTCTTTCGGCACCGCGAGCTCGGCGATCGTCCTGAACCGCACGCCGCCCCAGTGGTTGTCGTAGCGGCTCCAGGTCGTCACGCAATGAAAATCGCTGACGTCCTCGGCCTGCGGCAGCGCGAGGAACTGCGCCCACGTCAGCGTGAACGGGTGCTCGACGAGGCCGCCGACTTCGAGCTTCCAGCGCCTCGACGGCGACTGTCCGGCTGCTCGCCGAGATCGAGCACCGGCCAGTTCCTCACTTCGTGCTGTCCGACCGGGAGCCGGGGCATGCCGTGGCGGTTCGGCGGACCGGTGCCTTGCCGGGCTGCCGGCCGGCGAACTCGCACGTCGACCGCGCGCTTGTCGAGCTCGATCTGCCGCTGGATGTATTTCAGCCGGCGCTCTACCAGGTCATCTTGAGGCACCGGGCGATTTTACGCCACGCAGCCGCAGGCACCGCTGAAGCGGTGCCCTACGATCGAAATCGCGAATGCTGTAGGTCGCCGCTCAAGCGTGCCGCGCATGATTGAAATCGCGATGCGTGCATGGCGCCGCTTTAGCGGTGCAGCGTCTGCGGCACGCGGGAGGGTCGCGCCTCGCCGACAGCGGGCCGTCGAACAGGTCGGGGCCGATGAAGTCGGCCGCCGGACTCGTTCTCGACGCCGGCGGCAGCTGGCCGCGGCGCGCCGTCTTGTCGCGATACATGCAGGTGATCGGCGTCGGCGAGCAGCGCTTCGTAGAGTCGCGCCGTCGTGCGGGAAGCACCGCGGCGCCGGCGCTGCGCGCCGAGCCGCAGCCGCTTGCCGGCGCGCACCTCGAGCCTGGATTCTCGGCGATCTTGGCCTGCAGCTCGCGCCGCTTGGCATCGGCCGCCTCGCGCGAGCAATCCGCCAGCACCACGATGAACTCGTCGCCGGCATAGCGCACGCACAGAGTCGTACGGGCGCAGCGCGCCCTGCAGCGCCGTCGCCACCTCGCGCAGCGCGTGGTCGCCGACGTTGTGGCCGTAGGTGTCGTTGATCGGCCTTGAAGCCGTCGATGTCCATCACGATGATGCGCGACTTCGCTCTTCAGGCGCTCGGCGCGCGACAGCTCGCGGGACAGGTGCACGAACATCGACCGCCGGTTCGGCAGCCCGGTCAGCGGATCGGTCAGCGAGTCTTCCTGGGTCTGCTCGAACACGATCGAGTTGTGGATGACGGCGCCGGCCTGCTCCGCCGATCCGCTCGAGCAGCCGGCGGTGATCCTCGGTGTAGTGGTTCGGCTCGACGTGGTAGAGCGCCAGGCAGCCGATGAACGTGTCGTTGAACTGCAGCGGGCAGACGATCGCCGAGCTGATCGAGATCGTCCGGGCTGCAGGCCGGCGGCTTCGAAGCTGACGCGCGGGTCGCGCGTTGATGAGTCGTGCGGCGGTTGCGCGCCACCCAGCCCGACAAGCCGTGCCCGGACTGCAGCGTCGCGTTCAGCAGCTTCGGCGCGTCGACGCCGGCCGCGAAACGGCACTTGAGCGAGTCGCTCTCGGGCTGGTGCAGGAAGAGCGCGCACGCCGGACCACGACACGATCTTCGACAGCTTCGACGAGATCAGCGCCATCGTGTCGGACGACGCCGAGGCTGGTGCCCATCGACTGCGCGATCTCGTAGAGCGCGTAGATCTCGCGGTGCGCCAGCGCGATGTTCTCGAACGCGTTGGGCGCCGCCGCCGGCACCAGGCCCGACCGCCGTCGATGCCGGGCAGCGTCGGCACCGGTTCGGCCGTCTCGACCGCTCTGCTCGCTCGAGGCCGAGCTCGGCGATCGAGCGCCGGCAGCATCTCGATGAACAGCGGCACCAGCTTCGGATCGAGCGCGCGCCCCGACTCGTGCCTGCAGCAGCCCGATGCGCGCTGTCGCATGCTGAGCGCCTTGTGAGTACGGGCGCTCGGTCGTCACCGCGTCGTAGTAGTCGACGATCGTCAGGATGCGCGCGCCGATCGGGATCGTCCTCGCCGGCGAGCCCCTGCGGATAGCCCTTGCCGTCCCACCGCTCGTGGTGGCTCAGGATCAGCGGCGCCACCGGATACGGGAACGGCACGGCGGCGATGATCTCGCGCGCCGACCTGCGGGTGAATGCGGATCTTCTGGAACTCTTCCTGGGTGAGCGGACCGGGCTTCGACAGGATGTGCTCGGGCACCGCGAGCTTGCCGATGTCGTGCAGCAGCGCGCGCGGTCTTGACGCCCTGGATCTCGGCTTCCGACAGCCCGCAGCGCCTTCGCGAGCCCGGCGGCGTAGACCTGCACGCGGCGGATGTGCATCTGCGTCGTCTGATCCTTCGCGTCGATCGCGCGCGCGAGCGCTTCGATCGTCGCCAGGTGCAGGTCCGAGGTCTGCTGCACGTGCCGCTGCTCGTCCTCGATGCGGCCCATGTAGACCTTGTAGGTGCGGTAGGTCGAGATAGAGCGGCGCGAAGGTGAGCGGCGCCACCCAGTAGCCGGCGTGGCTCGACGAACCACGCCGCGAGCGCCGCGGAGCCGGCGCCGACGAAGTAGCTGGGCGCGCTCCACAGGAAGTTGTTGTGCCAGGTCGCTGAGGATCGGCGTGCGCGTCGACAGCGCGATCGCCGTCGCGACGAGCCCGGTGTTCAGCAGGAAGTAGACCGTCGCGGCCGCCGACCAGCGGACGCGCCAGCGCCGTCAGCGACATCGCGCGCGCGCGTCGCCGCCGAGCAGGTGAAACGCCAGGCCGGCGGCCTGCACCGTGATGACCAGCGACGCGACGCTGAACAGCGTGCGATAGCAGCGGGTTGCGTTCCTTGCTGTTCAGGTGGCACTGGCTGAACGCGCTGCCGGCGGCGACGAGCATCGTGTCGTGCGGACCGAGCAGCAGCAGCGACGCGAAATCGACCGCGTACGACACCGACATCGTCGAGCCGCTGGTCGTCAGCGGCAGGTGAGACCTTGAGCGCCGCCGACATCGACGACAGCACGCAGCAGCGCCGAGGAAGAGCACCGGCTGATCGAACTGTCGCCTGCGGGCAGGCAGACGCGCAGAACAGCGTCAGGCCGATCGCGATGACCCGGCGGCGACGTAGCAGCGGGCAGCGCTCGGCAGCTGAGTTCATCAGTGGACGCGCGGAGCGGTCGAGACCCAGTGGTCGCCCCAGTCCTCTTTGAGCATCGACCAGAGCACCTGGTCGAAGATATTCGCCGGCGCTGTCGGATCGAGCGGCGCAGCACGCCTTCCTGCACGCGCCCAGCTTGCGCAAGCGCGCCGTTGGCGCGGCCGTTCTGCAGCAGCACGCGCGCTTCGAGCCGGTGCGTGCCGAGCGTGCCGAACGCGAACGATCCGACCAGCCGCGCCGCTTCGATGAAGATGCCGCTGCCGCGCGACGACGGGCGCGATCGGCGCATTCCCACTCGGCGGCTTCAAACACCGGATCGAGCTGACGCACCTGCACGAGGCCGACGATGGTGCGGGTGCCCGACAGCGCGATGACGTAGGTGACCGAGCGTGCCTGCTGCGCGCTCGCGCGCGCTGCGCTCGATCAGCTCCTGGACGCCTGATCTCGCTGACCGGCTCTGTCCGACGCCGAACCGCGTCGCATCGCCGAGCGACAGCAGGTCGACGAGCGCGCCCAGATCCTGCGGCCCCGGCTCCGCAGCGTGGTGATCGTCGACCGGTCAGGCGTCGGCGGTTCGGTGCGCCAGGCCGGCGACGAGGAGCGCCGAGGGATCGGACATTTTCCGGTGAACGGGAGCAACGCCGACACGTCGCCCCGCGATGCGACTTACAGCAACTCAGGAGCCAATGGTTGAGATCCGTACAAAGCCTCATCGGTTCAGTGACTTAGATAGTAACCAGCTAAACGCCTTAATGGCAATACTTGTTCGTTCATACGACAATAGAGTCGATTGGTAAGGGCATGATTAGTGGGCGCGTTACGTCTTGATCCAGAAGGACTTGCCGCTGCGCGTGCGCCGTTCTGAAACAGGAACGTCCCATTACCGAACAGTCTCGCTGACAGAATTTCGGATCGCGCGGCAATTGACCGATCGCGCACTGCCGTCCTGGACGGAGTGAAGATGCGGCTGGACCTGTCGCGGCCGGGCCCATCGCCGGCGCGGCGTGCCATCGCCCTGAGCCCGGATCGCGTACCCGGATGAATGCCGGAGGGATTCTTATCGGCTGGCGCGCGGATCTGCATGGATCCGCCTGTGCCTCGGGATGTCCAGGCGCCGGGTTGCCTCGGCGGCCAGGATGCGGTTCGCTTGCTCCGTCCGGGAAGCGAGGGCCCAGCGAAACCTTGCCCTTGCGGATTTCCTTCAACAGGAACGGGACGAGCAGCGCGCACAGCGAGGGCTGCCGCGATGATGATGCCGAGCGACATAGTCTGACCTCCATCGAGGATCAGAGACGCAACGCGCGTGCCTTTGTCCACGGGCAGCAGAGCTGGCCTGATGGCAGCGCCCTTGTAGGACAATGCCGTGGAGAGGTTTCGATGAAGACGCTGTTGATGCTCGTCCTGGTCGCCATCGTTGCAGTCGCCGCGATCAATTACTGGAACGGCAATCCGCTGCTGAGCGATCCCCACGCACCGGCCGGCCGGCGGTGGCCGGCACCACGGGCACGGTCGACGTGAACGCGGCGCGCGAACGCGGCGCCGAGATCGGAGAGAAGGTCGCGGTCGCCGCCGCGAAGATGCGCGACAGCGCGCAGGAAGCGGCGCTGACCTCGAAGATCAAGGCCAAGATGGTGCTCGACGACACCATCAAGGCGCGCTCGATCGACGTGACGACGACCGGCACGACGGTGACGGTGAGCGGAGTCGTCCGATCGGTGAACGAGCACGACTGCGCGCTGAGCCTCGCGCGAGACCGCGGGCGTCACTCAGGTGGTCGATCGGATGAAGGTGGAAAGCCGCTGAGAGTGGGTGGATGACGGGACTCGAACCCGCAGCCTCCGGTGCCACAGACCGGCGCTCTAACCATTGAGCTACACCCACCATACGCCTTGCTCGCACCGCACATTGGTAAATTGGTGACTTGGTGAATTGGTAACTGGTATTCATCAACTTACCAAGTTGCCAACTTACCAACTAACCGTGTGGCACCTAAGCTTCGGGTTCTTCCAGCGTGGCGGGGTCGGTGTCGGCAGCGTCGACGACGCGCGCCGTTTTCGATGCGGGCGCGCACCAGGTAGATGTGGTTCGCGCGCTCGCCCTTCGCTCCGTACATCAGCTTGTCGGCGCGCTGAATGAGGATCGGCCGCCAGGCGCCGCGCGATGAAGCGGCGCTCGGCCACGCGTCCGAGCCACAGGCAGACGACGCCGACGTCGACGCGCACCGGCTGCGCCGCGAGGCGGCGATCCTCGAGCGTCCAGTCGTAGCGCTTCGACCGCTTCGCGAAAGCGCTCGCCGACCGCGTAGCGCCTGGTGATACTCGGCGAGGTCGGGAATCAGGAAAGCAGAACTCGTCGCCGCCGAGGCGCGCGTGGAGATCCTTGCGTGCGCGGCCCGAGCGCGCTCCTGGGCGATGCAGATCGTCGGAGCGCACCTGCTCGCGCAGCAGCTGCGCGACGCGCTCGATGATCCGATCGCCGACCGCGTGGCCGAGCGCGTCGTTGTACCACTTGAAGCCGGTGATGTCGACGAGGCCGACCGCGCACCAGCGGCCGCGCTGCTCGAGCGCGAGAAACGACTCGAGCTGCTCGGTGAAGCGGCCGAAGTTCATCAGCTTCGTCTTCGGATCGCGGTGCGACTTGTCGGTGAGGTCGGCGACGAGCGCCTCGAAGTAGCGCGAGATGCTGCTGACGGTGGCGTCCTTGGCCAGCAGCTCGGTCTGGACGCGCGCCATCTTGTCGGCGAAACCCGGCCGACAGCGCCTGAATGGCTTCGTGCTTCGATTCCTGCCAGAGCCGCTCGTGGCGTGAGAACACCGCGTCGATCGCCGCGAGGAGCGACGCCTTCGAGCGGAGGCGCCAGCCGGAGGTGTTCACGCACCCACGCCTGCAGCTCGTTGCGCGTCTGGGGCTGTGGTTCGGGCACCGTCACTTGTTCAGAACGCATCAGGTTACTCTGGGACACCCGCTCAGCCATATCGTTTGCATCCCACCCTACAAAGGCACGCACTGCGCGCCGTGGCCGGAGGCGAGGAGCCTCTGAACGGCCCGCTGATTTTCCACTTATGAGTCGGAGCGGGTGCCTGAAGAGATAGCCGGAGAGGAGTGATGGGGTGACCGGGTCACCCCATCTGTTGGATTTACGAACAGCTCGGGCAATCATCTTCACGGACTGAACGTCCAGCCGCGGCTGGTTGGCGTTCGTGTCCTTGCGCATCTCTTCAGCGGCTGCCGTCGTCGTGGTCGCCTGACGTGCCGGTGGCGCCGGCAGTGGCTCCGGCCGTCGTCGTCCCTGCCGTCGTGCCTGCCGCAGCGGCGGCGTCCGGCATCCGGCTGTGATCCATCGCGCTGTCCCAGCTCGAACGGCCGGTGACCTGGATCTTGTGTCCGACGTGCTTGTCGAGGTCGGTGCCGCCGTCAGGGCCCACGACATCGCCGCAGCGTTCGCGGCCGTCGTGCCCGTCGCGGTGGTCGTTCCGCGGTTGTCGTCGGTGTGCCGGTGGTCGCCGAGTCGTCGAGGATGCGCCCGGTCATCGGACTGTCGACGCTTGGCATTGGTGAGCGTGAACTTGCCATCAGCGGCCTTGGCTGAGACATCCGGTGACGCTGACGTCACTGCGCCTTGTCGGTCATCGGCGCGCCGCTCCGTCGTCGTCGGGGTGGTCGAGGTCTGAGCGCCGAGCGTTGCGATACATCCGAGCGTTGCCGCGACACAGAAGCCTGTGGTTACTCGTTTCATGTCGGAACCTCCACTGTAAAACATTCACGCGGTCTGCAGGATTTCGCGCGCAGTCCGAGAAACTCATCGACCGATTTTGTTGCCGAGGTCCTTCACGGCTTCGCCGACTTTGCGCCGGCCCTTGCCGAACGCTTCCTCGACGTTGCCCGCCGCCTGGTCGTCGATGCCCTCGTTGCGGAGTTGCTCGTCGTCGTTCAGCTCGCCGACCGATTCCTTGATCTTGCCCTTCGCCTTGATCGACTTTCCCGCGAACTTCATCCTTGTTCCACATGAGCTCCCTTCCTTTTTGCGTTGGTGGCGAACGCAGTTGGTTGTGCAGAAGTCAGTGCCTCGCCGCGGCGGGAAACAGTTCTGCTGGGGATCAGGTGCGACTGAGCGGGTGGAGCTCGACAGACTGGCTATGTGGTCAATGTCTTGAGGAGAGCTGATCAAGCGCTCGGTCTCGTCGGCCAGCGACTGCCACGCCGCCTCCGAGAGGTGATCGGCGTCGAACGGCTGTGTTCGACCGATCTCCTCGAGCGTCCGTGAGGCAGCCACCACGGCGTCGGCGTCGAAGTTGGCGGCCGCGCCCTTGAGCCCGTGGGCGGCGCGGCGCAGCGCGCTCGCCGTCGCGCGCGTCGAGCGCCTGCGCGGATCCGCGTCGAGATGCCGCGGCGCATCGTCGACGAACAGCCGGCTGATTTCCGCGAGGAGCTCGCGGTCGCCGCCGACCCGCGCGAGCACCTGAGCGAGACGCCGTGATCGGCGCGTCGTCCAGCGGCGCCGCGCATCGCCGCCGCCGGCGACGTGCTCGACGAGTGACGCACAGCTGCCGCGGATCGAGCGGCTTGGTCAGGTATTCGTCCATGCCGGCGGCGAGGCAGCGCTCGCGGTCGCCCTTCATGGCGTGCGCGGTCATCGCGATGATCGGCACGCGCGCCGCCGCCGTCGCGCTCGCGCGCGCGAATCGCGCGCGGTCGCCTCGAGCCCGCCCATCTCCGGCATCTGCACGTCCATCAGGACGACGTCGAACGGCTGCCGCCGGATCGCGTCGACGGCCTCGCGCGCCGTTGGCGGCGATGACGACCTTGTGCCCGCGCCGTTCGAGCAGGCTCGCCGCGAGCCGCTGGTTGACGACGTTGTCCTCGGCGAGCAGCACCTGGAGCCGGCGCTCCGGCAGCTCGGTCGGCAGCATCGACGCCGGCAGCGGCGTCGCGCTGGCCGGGCTCGTGCGCGAGGACGCGCGCGATGGCGCGCGAGCAGCTCGCGCTGATCGACCGGCTTGGTCAGGTGCGTGGCGATGCCGACGTCGCGGCACTTCTTCGATCTCGTCATACTGTCCCGACGAGCTGAGCATCATGATCGTCGCGCCGCAGCTTGGCTTCGTCGCGGATCCGCCGGGCCACTTCGAAGCCGTCCATCTCCGGCATGTTCGCGTCGAGCAGCACCAGCGCGAACGGGCGGCCCTGCTCGCTCGCCTCGACCAGCGCGCGCATCGCCGCGGCGCCGCTCTCGACGGCGGTCGGCCGCATCTTCCAGCGGACGAAGCAGATCGTGAAGCACGCGCCGGTTCACCGCGGTTGTCGTCGACGATCAGCACCGGCAGATCGGTCAGGTTGACGGCGGGCGGCTCCGGGCGCGCGTCGGTCGAGGCCGAGCCGGACGGTGAAATGGAAGGTGCTGCCTTCGTGCGGCGCGCTCTCGAGCCACAGGCGTCCGCCCATCAAGCTCGACGAGCGTCGACGAGATGGTCAGGCCGAGCCCGGTCCCGCCGAAGCGGCGCGTCGTCGATCCGTCGGCCTGCCTGAACGGCTCGAAGATCGCGCGCTGTTTCTCGTCGGGGATGCCCATGCCGCTGTCGCTGACGAAGTAGTGCAGCACGGCGCGTCGTCGCCGGACCGCGATTCGACCTCGACCTGCACCAGGATCTGCCCGCGCTCGGTGAACTTGATCGCGTTGCCGACGAGGTTGACGAGCACCTGCCGCAGCCGCCCGGGATCGCCGACGGCGACGCTCGGCACGTCGGGCAGCACGTGGCAGACCAGCTCGAGATCCTTCTGTTCGGCGCGGAGCGCCAGCGGCTTCAACAGGTCGGCGAGAGTGATCGCGCACCGAGAACGGAATCGCTCGAGCTCGAGCTTGCGCATCTCGATCTTCGAGAAGTCGAGGATGTCGTTGAGGATGCCGAGCAGCGCGTCGGCCGAGCTCTTCACCATCGTGAGGTACTCGCGCTGTTCCGGCGACAGCGGCGTGTCGAGCGCGAGCTCCGTCATCCCGATGACGCCGTTCAGCGGCGTGCGGATCTCGTGGCTCATGTTGGCGAGGAACTCGCTCTTGGCCCGGTTCGCTTCCTCGGCGACGCGCGTCGCGGCGGCGAGCTCCGCGGTGCGCTCGCGCACCTTGCGGTCGAGATCCTCGGTGAGCGCGCGCAGCTCCAGGTTGAGGCGCTCGCGCTGGATCAGCGCCTGCTCGAGCTGCTGATACGAATCGGCGAGCCGCGTCTGCATGCCGTTGACGTCCTCGAGCAGGTCGGCGATTTCCGCCGGCGGATTCGAGCGTCAGCTGCGCTTCGCGCCTAGCCCGCCGTGCGCCGAGATGTTGCGGACGACGGTGACGACGTCCTCGAGCGGCCGCGTCACGGCGCCGGCGAAGGCGCGCGCGCCGAGGATCGCGGCGCCGAGCGCCAGCAGCATCAGCGCGAAGGTCAGGGCGTAGTAGCCGGTCGACTGCAGGCGGAGCGTCAGCAGCGGCTGCTCGATGAACACCTTCCAGCCGAGCGAGGCCATCGGCGCCGTCGCGACGATGCCGCGTCGACGCCGTTGGCGTCGGCGTCCGGCCGCTCGTAGCGGACACGCCGTCTGCACCGCCTGCCGCTCGTTCCGGACGAGATCGTCCTGCGCGAGACTCTGCAGCGCCGGCGCCGGTGGCGCCGCTCCTGTAGATCAGGCGATTGTCGTGATCGAGGACCGTGATCTGCGCGTCGGCGAGGGTCCGGAAGTCGTCGGCGAAGCGATCGAACTTGGACAGGTCGAGCGACCCGCCTGCCACGCCGGCGACGTCGCCGCCGGCGACGACGATCGGCACGGCGATGGTGACGATCGGGACGTGCGAGAGCCGCCCGAGGATCACTTCCGGACACCGCGGCGCGGCGGTTCCGCACGGCGTCGATGAGAATACTCGCGATCGGCTGATCGCGGGCGTCTCGGATTCTCGTCGCCGGAAAGATCTCCTGCACGACGCCGGCGCGGTTGGCCTCGAAGAGCGTGATGAAGCCCGGGTAGATCGTCCGGATAGCGCGTCGAGGAGCCGCTGCCGGTCGGCGCCGTTCGCGTCGGATCGCGCCAGCGCGCGCGGCCGAGCGACTGGACCGCGTGCTGGTGCATCGCGACGTATTCGCTCGATGTGCTGGGTCAGCGCGGTGACCGCCTCGCGCAGCCGGGCGGCCGCTGTCCGCCTCAGCGCCTGGCGGCGCTCAGCTGGTTGTCCACGGCCGCGAGCAGCAGGATCGGCAGCGTCGGCGGCGAGGACGAAGGCGTGAAAGGCGTGCGTGCTCAGGCGCCGGCGTTCGGCGCGGCCGCCTGCCGGCTCAGCCAGCTGCGCAGCGGCGCGCGCTGGCGAGGAGATCGGCGATGACCACCGCGACCAGGCCGCTCAGCATCGGTCTGCATGCGCGATCGGCCAGGATCGTCTGCGCGCAGGTAGCCGACGCCGTAGATCGACGGCGCGGCGACGAGCGAGAGGGCGCGCCGCGCCCCAGACGAGCCCGCCGGGCGACGAGCGGCGATTTGCCGCGGCGCGTGAAGGCGCCGACAATCAGCGCCTCGATCGGGAGGATGCCGCAGGAAGACGGTGAGTGTTGCCGCCGGCGAGCGGGAGCGCGCCGATGGCGCGCCGCCACGCGCGCTCAGCCACGGCCCGAAGAGCATCGCGACTCGGCAGCGTGAGGATCCGGCCGGGCACCAGCGGCGCGACCGCGCCGAGCGGCAGCGCCGTTGACGGCACAAGCCGGCGGCGCCGGACAGAAGCGCGAGGCCGAGGCGCTGAACGGAGGCTCGATGCATGCGATCGCGCGGCCGTGCTCGGCCCGGCGGGCTCATTGTATACTCGCGCGGCTATGCAGGTGCTCATCGCCGAAGACGATCGCGTGACCGGCGAGATCCTCGCGCGCACGCTGCAGCGCTGGCACTACAGCACGACGCTCGTCGGCGACGGCGCTGCAGGCGTGGGAGCGCCTGCGCGTCGCCACCGAGCCGACGCTCGCGATCCTCGACTGGATGATGCCGGAGATGGACGGCCCCGACGTCTGCCGCCGCGTCCGCGCGGAGCTGCCGCTCGCGAACATGTACCTGCTGCTGGTCACCGCGCGCGAAGCCGCGGCGACGTCGTCGCCGGCCTCGACGCCGGCGCCGACGACTACATCATCAAGCCGTTCGATCCCGAAGAGCTGCGCGCCCGCGTCGCGGTCGGCGTCCGCGTGCTCGGCCTGCAGCAGAAGCTCGCCGAGCGCGTCGCCGAGCTGCAGGCCGCGCTGTCGAACGTCAAGCAGCTGCACGGGCTGCTGCCGATCTGCAGCTACTGCAAGCGCATCCGCGGCGACGATCAGTACTGGCAGCAGGTCGAGGGCTACATCGCCGAGCATTCCGACGCGCAGTTCAGCCACGGCATCTGTCCGGCGTGCTACGCGACCATGTCGGCGCGAGCTCGACGAAGTGAGCGCAGCGCGGCGTCAGATCCGACAAGAATCGAGCGTAGGCGTTATCGGCGGCTCGGCGGCGATCTGCTTGACGATCTCGCTGGGCGAGCGGCAGGCTGACGCCGCAGGTGCGGATCGTCGACGCGGCATCGCGCGACGGTCAGATCGCAGCCGCAGGTGCACGGCTGGCGCGTTCAGCTTCTGCAGCGCCTCGGTCGCGCTTGGCCGCCGGCAGCGTCGGCGAGATCGATGCCGGGGATCGTCATCGCCTGCGCGCCGTTGTCGAGCTTCAGGCCCTGCGTCTGATCGACTTCCTCGATCGACGCGTTGACCGGCAGGCCGGCCAGCGCGCGCGCTTCGGCTTCGGTCGTCCGCGCCGTCAGCATGCCGACGTGCTTCTGCACGATGCGCGACTCGCGATCGAGGATGAACGAGGTCGGCAGCGCGCTGATGCCCGGGAACATCTTCTCGAGCTCCGGCGGTCATCATCACGATCGGGATAGTTGATCTTGTGCTCGCGCGCGAAGCTGCCGGACGACCTCCGGCGCCGCCTCGTCCTCGGAGATGCCGATGACCTGCAGCGTGGTCGCTGATACTTCTCCTGCAGGGCGACCAGGTCCGGAATTTCGGCGCGGCACGGCGGGCACCACGTCGCCCAGAAGTTGACGATGACGACCTTGCCGCGCAGCGAGGCCGCTGACAGCTCGCGGCCGTCGAGGTCCCTGACCGTGAACGCCGGCGCCGTGGCCGGGTTGCGGAAGAAACGCAGCGCCACGCGTTCGCCGCCGGTCGGCCGCGGTCGCGTCCGCGCTCGGCGGCGGCGGCCGCGTCGAGCCGGTCGTCGAACTGCCGCGCGTAGCGCGCCGCGGCCCACGTCAGCAGGACGCGCGCCGATGACGGCGACGAGGAGGAGCGCGCGTCGTGGGTTCATGCCCTGACAAGTGTAAGCTGAAGCCGTGCCGATTCAAACCGTGTTCCTCGATGCGGGCGGCGTGCTCGTCAACCCCAACTGGTCGCGGGTCAGCGAGACGCTCGGCGCGCCACGGCGTCGACGGTCGCGGCCGCGGCGCTCGGCCGCCGCCGAGCCGCACGCCAAGCGGCGGATCGACACCGGCGACACGATCAAGGCGACCAACGACCAGCAGCGCGGCTGGACCTACTTCAACCTCGTGCTCGACCGAGGCGGGCGTCGCGCTGTCGGACGCCACCGCGGCGGCGCTCGCGGAGCTGCACGTCTATCATCAGACAGTTCAACCTGTGGGAGTCGGTCCCGGACGAGGTGCGGCCGTCGCTCGCGGCGCTCCGCGCGCTCGGGCTGCGGCTGGTGGTCGTGTCGAACGCCAACGGCGCGCTGCATCGCGCCTTCGATCGCCTCGGGCTGACCGGCGACGTTCGACGTCATCTTCGACTCGCACGTCGAAGGCGTCGAAAAGCCCGATCCGCGCTTCTTTCAGATCGCGCTCGACCGCTCCGGCGCGCGACGCCGAGACGACGATGCACGTCGGCGATCTCTATCACGTCGACGTCGCCGGCGCGCGGGCCGCCGGGATCACGCCGGCGCTGCTCGACGTCGGCGAACCTGTATCCCGAGTGCGACTGCCTGCGCGTGCGGTCGCTGACCGCGCTCGTCGCAGCGCTCGGAGTGCGAACGCCTGATCGAGCCAATGACACGACTAACCTCAGACACCACGATCCGAGATCGATGCGATTCTCTGCCGCGATCTCGGCATTCGTGGTTCGTGGTGTTCGTTTCAGCGCCGAGCGTGACGTCACGCGAGCAGCTCGCCGCGCAGCACCGTCACCGCCTGGCCGCCGAGGCGCACGCGGTCGCCGTCGAGCGTGACCTTCAGCGTCCCGCCGCGCTTCGGAGACCTGGCGCGCGACGAAGGCGTGCTTGTGCAGCCGCCGGCTCCAGAACGGCCCCAGGCAGCAGTGCGTCGATCCGGTCGCCGGGTCTTCGTCGATGCCGAACGCCGGCGCGAAGTAGCGCGAGACGAAATCGACGCCGGGATCGTCCGCACGGCTCGTGATCATCACACCCCGCGCGGCGAACGCGCGAAGGCGGGTGAAGTCGGGCGCGCGCCGCGGACCGCGCGCCTCGTCGGCGAGCTCGACGAGGTAGTCGAAGCGGCTCTGGCCGACATAGAGCGGCTGGACCCCGAGCGCGTCGGCCGAGGCCCGGCGGCGCGCTCGACGGCGGCATCCGGCGTCGCCGGAAAATCGAGCTCGATCCAGGCGCCGCCGCGCGTCGCGGTCAGGAGCCCGCTGCGCGTGTGGAACCGCGCGACCGCGCCGGCCGCGAGCCCGCCGCTTTCCCACAACACGCGCGCTGGCCAGCGTGGCATGGCCGCACAAATCGACTTCGTGCGTCGGCGTGAACCAGCGCAGATCGAATCCCTCGTCGCGCACCGGGCGGGGCACCAGGAAGGCCGTCTCCGACAGGTTCATCTCGCGCGCGACGTGCTGCATCCATTGCTCATCGCGCACCGAGGTCTGCACGCACACGGCGGCAGGGTTGCCGCCAAACGGCGCGTCGGTGAAGGCATCGACGTAAACGATCGGTTGCGTCATCCCGCGATGATGTCCGGCCGGCCGCAGGTGCAACCGCTCCAATCGCCCGTTGGACCGGCCGACCACGGTGCGACTCGCATCGGGGTGTTCGGAATCGCACAGTCGATTCCCGGAACCGGCGCGGCGACGCGGCAGGGCGGCTGCAACCCGCTGGGGAATGGCCGCTTCGCGCGGTATGGGGCTTGCTCCTGTCGAGTCGCGACATCAAGGGGTATTCATTCCATGATCGACGAGTTTCTCAATGACCTGCGCTTCGGCATCCGCACCCTGCTCAAGAACCGCGGCTTCGCGTTGCTCGCGATCCTGACCCTCGGCCTCGGGATCGGCGCCAACACCGCGATCTTCAGCGTCATCTACGGCGTGCTCCTGAAGCCGCTGCCGTACACCGACAGCGACCGGCTGGTGCTGATCCGCCAGTCCGCGCCGCTCGTCGGCCGCGCCGACGCCGGCGTGTCGATCGAGGAATACTTCACCTACCGCGACCAGGCGTCCGCGTTCGAGCGCGCTCGTCGAATTCCACCAGATGAACTTCGACCTGCTGAAGCGCGGCGAGCCCGATCGCGTCAACACCGGCGTGGTCTCGCACCAATTTCTTCGACCGTCCTCGGCATCCAGCCGGTGCTCGGCCGCTCGTTCCGGCCCGAGGACGACACGCCGGGCGCGCCGGCGGTGCTGATCATCAGCCACTCGCTACTGGCAGCGGAAGTTCGGCGGCGACCGCAACATCGTCGGCCAGGTGTTCGAGATGAACGATCGGCCGCACACCGTGGTCGGCGTGCTGCCCAACGTGCCGCACTATCCGCAGGAGAACGACGTCTACATGCCGACCTCGGCGTGCCCGTTCCGCGCCGCGGCGGAGCGGCGCATCGGCCAGAACGCCCGCGTGTTCTCGATCCTCAACGTCTTCGGCAAGCTCGAAGCCGGGCGTGTCCCGCGAGCGCGCCGCCGCCGACGTCGACGTGATCTGCCGGCGCTTCACCGCGGACGACAAGACCGCGTATCGCCCCGGCTCGGGCTTCACCGCGACGGCTGCCGGGGTCCGCGAGGAGATGACGCGGAACGCGCGGCCGATGCTGCTGATCCTGCTCGGCACGACCGGCCTGGTGCTGCTGATCGCGTGCGCGAACGTGGCCAACCTCACGCTCGCGCGCCTGCTGCGCCGCGACCGCGAGCTCGCCGTCCGCGCGGCGCTCGGCGCCGGACGCGCGCGCCTCGTCCGGCAACTGCTCACCGAAAGCACCCTGCTCGCCTTCGCCGGCGGCCTCTTCGGGCTGCTGTTCGCGGCCTGGACGGTCGGCCTGCTCACGACGTTCGTGGCGCGCTTCACGCCGCGCACCGGCGAGGTCGGCCTCGATTCCGCGAGTGCTCCTGTTCACGGTGGGCGTCTCGATGGTCACCGGCCTGCTGTTCGGCACGCTGCCGGCGATGGCCTCGCGCGTCGATCTGGCGGGCGCGATGAAGCAGGGAGCAAGGGCGCCGGCGGCGAAAGCGGCGGCCGCCAGCGGCTGCAGAGCGCGCTCATCGTCGCGCAGGTCGGCGTCTCGGTGGTCCTGCTCATCGGCGCGGGGCTGCTGCTCGCCAGCTTCTACCGGCTGCAGAGCGTCGATCCCGGCTACCAGGCCGATCGCGTGATGTCGGCGGAGCTCTTCACGAACTTCTCGAAGTATCCCAACGCCGACACGCAGCTGCGGTTCTACCTGCCGCTCGTCGAACGGCTCGAGTCGCAGCCCGGCGTCGTCTCGGTCGCGGTGACCAACGCCGTGCCGCTGCGCGCCTCGCAGCCGGGCGCGGCGGCCGTTCCAGATCGAGGGCCGGGCCACCGACGATCAAAACAGCCGGCCGACTGCCGACACCCGGATCGTCAGCGCGAGCTTCTTCAAGACGCTCGGCGTCCCGCTGGTGCGCGGCCGGGCGTTCACCGAAGCGCGACGGGCCGGAATCGCAGAAAGTCGTCGTGATCAACAAAGCGATGATGCGGTACTGGGACACGTCCGATCCGATCGGCTCGCGGATCTCGCTCGACGGCGGGCGAGACGTGGACGACCATTGTCGGCATCGTCGGGGACGTGAAGCAGTTCGGGCTCGACCAGCCGGCGGTCGCCCAGGTCTACACGCCGCTGCGGCAGACGACGCAGCCGCTCGGCGGGCTCGTGCTGGTCCGCACCACCGGCCAGCCGGCGTCGGCCGCGGCGTTGATTCGCGAGGCGGCGTGGGCGATCGATCCCAACATGCCGGTCCAGAATGTCCGGACGCTGGACGACATCCGCTCGAGCTATCTGGCGACGCCGAAGCTGACGGCCGTCCTGTTGACCGTCTTCGCGGCGCTCGCGCTGCTGGTGACGATGGCCGGGATCACCGGCGTGATTGCGACCTCGGTGTCGCAGCGGACGCAGGAGTTCGGCCTCCGGATGGCGCTCGGCGCCAGCCGTCCGGCGGTGCTGCGGATGGTCGTCGGGCAGGGTGTGCTGCTGGTCGCGGCGGGGCTCGCCATCGGCATCGTCGCGTCGCTGGCGGCGACGCGCGTGTTGTCGACGTATCTCTTCGACACGACGGCGACCGATCCCGTCACCTTCATCGTGGTGGCGGCGGCGTTCCTGGTCGCGGGGGCAATTGCGTGCCTCGGCCCGGCCTGGCGTGCCACCACCGTCGATCCGATGCTCGCCTTGCGTGCCGAGTGAAATTTCGTACGTAGTGTCCGGCTTTAGCCGGATCGTCGACCTGGTCCGCCTGAAGGCGGACACTAACGTGCGCGTGACGAACGAGGTCTGATCGTTTAGTTGATCGCGAAGCAGTAGAACAGGCCCGCGCCGCCGGTGGAGACCAGGTTCTCCTGGCTGCACCCGCGGCTCGGGTGCGTCGAGTTCCACGACGTGTTCCCGCCGCCGGTCCGGTCGTGATGACCGAGCTGCACCGTGCCCGCCCCGCCGTTGGTGTAGTTGCCGCAGGTGTGATCGGCGCTGTCGGTGAACGCCGTCCCGTCGAGCTGCGAGCCGGTGATCATGTCGTGCCGGTTCGGCGTGTCGCCGACGCCGTTGATCGGGTCGCCCTTCTCGGTCAGCGCCGTCGCCTTCGAGATGTTGTTGCCGCGGCGGGCTTGTTCGAGCGTGTCGCCGTGCAGGTCGGCGACGTTCTGCGCGATGCGCGCGCCCTTCGGCGTTGTACCACGGGCCGGCGCCGATCCGGTCGCGGGCGTTGACGGCAGGTTGGCCATTCGCGGCCGCGGCACTCAGGTACGCGTGCCACGTCTTGCCGCCGCCGCCGGCGGCTGAGGCCAGCGTCTGACAGATACGATCGGCCCCGGCCAGCCCGCCGAGGTTGGCGCCGTTCGCCGACCCGGCGCTGGCGATGAAGAACGACATCGGCGGCGGTGGCGGCTGCGGCGGCGCCGGCTGCCCGGCCGGCGGCTGCTGTGCGACGACGAGGATCGAGCTGCCGACGAGCGCGACGGCGAACGAAGAGAGGATGGAACGCATGATGACCTCCCTGTGTGCCGCACATATTACACTTACCGCCATGCTGATGAGGGCACGACTCTGCGGGTCACACTGGGTCCCGGTGCTGTGCACGCTCGCCGTCGTGCCGGCCATCGTCCTGGCCCAGCGGCGCGGCGAGCCCAACCCGTTTCCCGGCGGCGCGAACCCGGACGGGTCGCTCCGGCCGACGCCCCGGTCGCGCGGCTGTTCACGCAGGACGCCTACACCGAGTACGCGATCCTCGCCCCGGGCAGCGAGGCGTTCCGCATCAGGTTCCTGCCGGAGGAACCGCAGGCCGGCGCGACCGAGCTGGTCAACGCCACCCGCGGCGGCAGCGAGGGGTCCGGCATCGAGGTCTACGATCCGCGCACCGGCAAGCCGTTGAAGTTCACCTACAGCAGACGAGGGCGGCGACACGCACGCGATTCACGCGGCGCTGCCGATCCCGGTGCCGCAGGGCGGCGTCGGCCGCGTGCTGATCTACAAGACCTACAAGGATCCGCGCACCTACACGATGCACGGCGACGACATCGTCTGGGTGCGCAGCCTGAGCGGCTACCGCCTCGGCGTGCTGCTGCCCAAAGGGCTTTGCGTTCCTCTCGTCGAACGTCGCGGCGCAGGTCACGACGACCGCGGACGGCCTTCTGAAGCTGGCGTTCGCGAACCCGAGCGGGCAGAGCAATCCGGTGACGATCCACGCGCGCAAGTCGTCCGCGACGTTCCCGCCGCGTCGCGATCCGGACATGTTCTTCGACGACATCAAGACGCTCTACGACCTCGGCGCGCCGGAGACGCGGACGCATCAGGGTCGAGCAGACCTACAGCGACTACCGCAAGGGCGACAAGGCGCAGCTGGAGCTCGCTGGCCTATCTCGCGCTGCAGGATCTGAAGGTCGTCGACCTCGGACACCGCGAAGGCGTTCGCGCCCGCGAAGGACGGCGCCGCGACGGTCGTCAAGCTGGACGTGCCCATCGTCGACGACAAGCAGAGCGCGCACCTCCAGGATCACCGGCACGCTGAAGGACCCGTCGCTACAAGGTGGTGAACGGCGACCTGGTCTTCGAGCGCACGCTGCACGGCCTGCGCAACACGGTGCTGCTGCCCGCGGGCTGGGACGTGACCGCGCTGTCTCGCAGTCGGGGACGATCGGCACCTACGAGGGCGCGCGTTCGTCGCGCTGATCAACCTCAACGCCGAGAACAACTACAAGGTGGCGATTCGAGCGAGCGGAACGAGTCAAGCGAAGTCTGAGCCAGTGCGCGACCCGATAGAGATGGGTCATCGTGCGGATGAAGATCGACCTGCTCGGACACGGCCATCGACGCGAGGATCGCCCCGTCGAGCGTGCTCGTCCGCCAGCTTGCGAAACTCCTTGCCCGGCGCGATGACCGTGCGACGTCCCTTCCTCGCTCAGGAAATAAATCCGTCCGTCGGCGAACACCGGCGACGCGGAGAAGTCGCCGCCGAGGCGCTGCACCCAGTGCGTCGCTCCGGTCGTCGCGTCGAGGCACGACGCGATCCCGCCGTCGTTGACGACGAAGAGCTCGTCGCCGACGAGCAGCGGCGAGGGCGTCAGCGGCGCGCCGCGCTTCAGCGTCCACGCGATGTGCGTCTTGGTGACGTCGCCGGTCGCCGTCGGCGCGCACCGCGATGCAGCGACGGCTGCTGAAACCCGGTCGCGATGTAGACGAGCCCGTGGCCGAACACGGGCCGCGGCACGTTCGAGAAACCGTCCGCGTAGCTGACGCGCCAGATCTCCTTGCCGGTCTGCGGATCGTAGGCGGCCGCGCGGTAGGCGCCGACGCTGACCAGCTGGTCGCGGTCGCCGACGCGGATCACGCAGCGGCGTCGAGTACGCCTGATCCGCACGGCTGCCGGCGCGACGTTTTCCAGCGCACCTTCCCGGTCCGCTTGTCGAGCGCCACGACGAACGCGTCGTCGCTGCCGTCGCAGCTGAAGATCAGCAGATCGCCGTACAGCGACCGGCGACCCGCCGTTGCCGTGCTGCGACTCGTAGGGAAAGCGCGCCTTCCAGACGATCTCCCCGGACGTCGGTCAGCGCGGCGGTGCCTTCGGCGCCGAAGTGCACGTAGACGCGGTCGCCTTCGACGATCGGCGTGGGCGACGCGTGGCTGTTCTTGGGGTTGGCGAGGTCGGCGCTGCGCAAGGTGGAAGACTTCGACGTTCACCGACTTCGCGTGCCGGCTGGCGACGTCGAAGGCGATGGCGCGCAGCGACGCGCCGTTCTCGTTGACCGACGTCGTCAGCCAGACGCGGCCGCCGGCGACCACGGGCGACGACCACCCGCGCCCGGGTACCGGCGTCTTCCACACGATGTTCCGCGATTCGCTCCACGCGAGCGGCAAGCCGGCATCGGCGGAGTGTCCCTGGCCGGACGGGCCCGCGGAACTGCGGCCAATCGTCGGCCCTGGTGACCGCGCCGGAGCCGGCGACGGCGAGCAGCAGCGACAGCGCGATGCGACCGGCGCGCACCCTGGCCTCTCGAGCGGCGAGCCGCGCTATTGCGAATGCCCACGCGCCGCGATCGGCCACACGGTCTCGACGCGATCCTTGCGCGTCCCGTAGATCTGGTCGTACTCGTTCACCGCGGGATCGCAGTGCGGCACGATCAGCTCGAGCTTGTCGCCGACCGCATAGGCCTTGCTCGAGGTCTGGAACTGGATCGAGCCGAACTCGTCCGAGCCGGCGCTGTAGGTGAACCCCTTCTCGCCGATCGACGATCGGGCCCGGCTTGTTCAGCGTGAGCGCCTTCTGCGCCGGCGTCGGTGGTGAGCCGGTTCGGGAAATAGTTGTTCAGCACGGTCGTCATCACCGTGAGCGACGGGCGTGAAATCGGTGTAGAGCTCCTCGTTGGCCTCGCCGCCGATCTCCGAGATACTGGCAGTCCATGAAGATGTAGCTGCCGACCTGCAGATCGGTGACGCCCGGGACCTTCGGTCATGATGTTGTAGGTGCCGGTGCCGCCGCCGCTGAAGATCTCGGTGTTCAGCCCGGACTGCTTCATCGCATCGAAGGTGCCGAGCGACGGCTCGAACCGCTTCGAGCGTGTCCTCGGAGCCGCTTCCTGAACCCCTTGATGTGCTGCGCGCCGCCGTCATAGCTGATCATCCCGCGCAGCTTCAGGTTCGGCAGCTTGTCGACCAGCTGGGCCAGCGCCAGCGCCCGCTCGTCTGCCGGGACGCCCGACCGCGTGCCGACCGCGACGTCGATCGACGACGTCGGCGACGACGCCGGCTTCCTTCGCGGCATCGGACAGATCCTGCGCGTTCCGCGGGTTGTCGACCGCCTGGATGAACGATCTGGTTCGCCTTGCGGATCTTCATCGCGCGGCGGATCTTGTTCGCGCGTCACGTTCGACGTGGTCATCAGGATCTTCTCGACGCCGTTGGCGTAGAGCGCCTCGGCCTCGCTGACCTTGGCGGTGCACACGCCGATCGACCCGGCGGCCAGCTGCAGCTTCGCGATCGCCGGGCACTTGTGCGTCTTGGCGTGCGGCCGGCTGGCGACGCCGCTCGCGGCCAGCTTCGTCCGCATCGTCGCCAGGTTCTGGTCCATCTTGTCGAGATCGACGCAGAGCGCGGGCGTGTCGAGCTCCCACTTCGAGACCCCGATCAGCGAGTCGGCGGCGGCCTTGGCGCGCATCTCGCCGGCGGTATAGCCGCATCGCATGGTTCGGAATCCACATGGTGATGCTGCCGGCTCCGGCGGTTTGCAGGAAACCGCGCCGCGATAGTGACAGTTTCATCGCCGCCTCCTTGGCTGGCGGTGAGTCTACTCCTCCTCGAACGCGGTGCGTGCGGATTGTCAAACGTCGTTTTCGCGGGCTCTTGAAGGCTTATACTGCGCGACTGGAGGGACGGCATGACCGACCACCGCCTGACCCGGCGTGAAACGTTTCGGGTCCTGCTCGCGGCGGCGCGTGCTCGCCGCATCCGCGCCACGGCGCGCCGCCGCGCCGCCGCCCGCCGGCAAGCCGATGCGCGGCGCCTTCATCGATCCTGACGACGCCGTTCACCGACGAGCGGCGAGGTGCGACTGGGACGACCTCGCGCGCGAGGCGCGATTCGTCGATCAGTCCGGCGCGCACGGGCATCGTCTGGCCGCAGGGATCGAGCAGCGTCGCCAACCTCACGAAAGACGAGCGGATGCGCGGCCTGGAGGTGCTGGCCAAGGCGAACCAGGGCCGCAAGACCGCGCTCGTCCTCGGCGTGCAGGGGAAGAACATCGCCGAGATGCTGGAGTACGCGCGGCGCGCCGAAGCGCTCGCGCCCGACGCGATGATCGCGATGCCGCCGAGCGACGGCGCGATCGCTCGACGACTATCGCGACTACTTTCGCGCGCTGGCCCAGGCGACCGGGCGGCCGGTGTTCGTGCAGACGAGCGGCGGCGCGAGAGAGCTGGCGCCGCCGGTCGACCTGATCGTCGAGCTCGCCCGCGAGTTTCCGCACGTGGCCTACGTCAGGGAAGAATCGGCGCCGCTCGTCGAGCGGATGAAGGCGGAGATCCGGCAGCGTCCGCTCGATCAAGGCAGTGTTCGGCGCCTCGTTCGCCGACGGCTGGCTGTACGAGATGCGCCTCGGCCTCGACGGCGTCATGACCGGCATGGCGATGTACGCCGACCTGATGGCGCGGCTGTGGGAGCTGCACGTGCGCGGCGACGCGGACGCGGTCCGCGACGCCTACAGCCGGTTCCTGCTGATGCGGAACGTCAACCAGCAGATTCCGGGCGCCGATCTCTACGTCATGCAGAAGCGCGGCGTGTTCAAGACGACGACGACGAGGACCGGCGGCGCGGCGGCCTGAAGCAAGCCGCTGTCAGCCTCGCGCCCGACGGCGATTGCGGAAATCGATATCAGTTCGCGGGGCTGCAAGCCTACTGTCAAGCGTCGGCGTCGGCTCACAGAGGGCCGGTCCCGGACCATCTCCCTGACGCGATCAGTTCCGTGTACGACCTTGCCGCGGAACAGCGTCAGCTCGCACTGAGATCCTTGAGCGTGCCGGTCGGCGACCGTGTACAGGTTGCGGTCCCAGACCGCGATGTCCGGCGTCCTTGCCGAGCCTCGATCGATCCGATCGCGATCGTCGAGGAAGATCTGGTGCGCGGCCCAGATCGTGTACGAGCGCAGCGCCGTGTCTTGATGTCGACCGACTCAGCGGTGCCGAACGGCGTGCGCGCCGTAACGTGCCGTTCAGCGTCTTGCGCGCCACCGACGCCCACAGCCCGTATCGCGCCGGGAACGGCGTCACGTCGTAATCGGATCCGCCCGCCCACCTGATGCCCTTCGTGCACGTAGGTCGCGAACGGGTTCAGGCGGCAGGCCGCGCTCGGGTCCGAGGTTGCGCGGCGTAGTTGTCGCCGATCCACCACGTGAACGGCGCCTGCGATTCCGGATAGCCGGCGTCGCATTGCGCGCTGCAGCGCGCCATCACGTCGATGGCGTGGTCGGTCGGCGTGTTGGCGTGGATGATGCCGTGGCGCAGGCCGCGCGTCGGCGTCGCGCGAGCGCCGCCGCATAGGTATCGACGACCCAGTCGATGGCGCGATCGCCGATGGCGTGCGTGCTGACGTGAACGCCGGCGTCGTGCAGCGCCGTGACGATCTGCCGGTAGACCTCGGGCGGCATCGCCGGATAGCCGGTGTTGCCGGTGTCCTTCTCGGTGGAGTTCTTGTTCCAGTCGTCGTGCATCCACGCCGTCGCGCGCCGCCGCTGCCGTCCATGAACATCTTGACGCCGCCGGACGAGCAGCACGCCGTCGCCGAGCGAGGCCGGCGGACCGGGATTCGCGTTCACCCGCGCGAGCACCTGCCGGCGTCGTCCGAGCCGCCGGCGCCCGACCACAACGCGAACAGCGCGCACGGTGAGCTTGCCTTCCTTGAGCAGCTCCTGGTAGAGCTCCCAGTTCAGCGGCGTCTGATGCCGGGATCCTTCGCGCCGGTCATCCCTTCCTTGTTGAAGTCCTCGACGATCTGGATCAGCCCCTGCGCGCTGCTGCTGCGCGGGTGAGCGGCGGACGAGTTGTGCGCGACCAGCGTCATCGCCGATTCCTTCATCACGCCGGTGACGATTGCCCTGCGCGTCGCGGTCGATGGTGCCCGCCGGCGGCGGGGTGGTCGCGTTCGTCACCTCCGGGAGCTTCAGCGCGTAGCCGTTCGCGACGCCGTAGTGGCCGGTCGTGTGCATCAGCCAGACGGGGTTGTCGGCGCGACGGTGTCGAGGTCCGGCGGCGGTGATGTAGCGCCGCTCGGCGAAGCTTGCCCTCGTCCCAGCCCGCGGCCGGTCACCCACTCGCCGCGCTTCAACGGTGGCGACGCTGACGTGCGAACCCGCGCCAGGACGTCGGCCATCGACGCGGCGTCGCTGAGGTCGACCGAGACGGGCGCGTCGGCTTCGGAAAGTGCACATGGCTGTCGATCAGGTCAGGCGGCGCTGGCCGTCCGGCCGCGCAGATCGACGACTTCGGTGGCGGGCCCGATCCGCGCCTGATCGGCCTCTGGTCGAGCCGACCGCGACGATTTTGCCGCCGGTGACGGCCACCGCCTGCGCGACGCTGTTGTTCGCGTCAACCGTCAGGATGGTGCCGTTGACGAGGACGAGGTCGGCGGCCGGCGGCGGCTGGGCATGCATCGGCGCCGATGCCACGAGCGCCACCAGAACGGTCAGCCTCGAGATGCGCACACGTTTTCCTCCGGCGGGCGATCGCGATCCGGCTCGTGCCGGTGCGGCGCGCGCGACCCGGTGCTCCTAAGGTTTCTAGCGTTCTCAGGGTTCACGCGCTCTTCTGTTCACGGCTGTGGGTCATGAACCGTGATGATCACGCTGTCGGCCTGGAGGGCCGCGACATGCGATCGCCGGTCGCTGTTTCTTGCGGTGTGTGTCAGTGTCGGACCGATCGTGCTCGCGCAGCCGCAGCACCAGACCGCGGTCATCGATCTGTGGGCGCGCGGCAAGCCCGCGTTCGGCGTCTACGCGCCGAACGAGCGTCCTGGCCCCGGGGGCGAGGGCGGCGGCGAGCGCAGCCAGGCTCCCCAGCGCGCGGTCTGCGCGGCGCGGCAGCGGCGAGCGCTCGCGCAGATGAACCCGCTCGACCTACGACTTCAGGGGTCCTGAACCTCGAGGGGAGCTACGACCCGGCGGCGGTGTGGACGGCGAGTGGCCGCCGGGCTGGCGCGGCCAGAAGGCGGTCGGGCGCAAGACGCTCCTCGTGCGCATTCCCCTGATCAGCAAGGACGGGGCGGACGCGACCGGGGCGCGCGTGCCGCGGTCGATTCTCGACGCGCCGGCGCCGTGACGGCGTCACCATCCCGCACATCCGCACCGTGGCGGAAGCGACGCTGGCGGATCAGCTTTCTTCCAGGACGCCCGGGCGAACGTCTGGTCGCCCTCGAACCCCGAAGGGCGACAAAGATCGCGATGCCACGCTCGAGGCTCTCGACGCCGTCGCCCAGGCGAAGGAGATCGCCGAGCTGGCGTGGAATGCAGCATCCTGGCGTGCGGGATCGGCAGCCTGACGCAGTGTCTCTCGGCGGCGATCGCGCCGCCGCCGAAGCCGGCACCCAGAAGGTGCTCGCCGAAGCCAAGCAAGGCGAAGCTGCCCGACATGCCGGCGGCGAAACTCTCCAGGGGTCAACAGCGGGTGAAGCGAAGGGGTTTCTCGCGCTGCTGATGCAAGAGCGCGGCCGCGGACGAACGATCACGCTGACGGCCGGCCGGCGCCAGCTAGACTCCTGTCACGCCGAAGAAACAACATCCACGACGGCTCAGAACGCAGAGCCCGCAGAGACCAGAAAGGTAGGTTGTGCCCATCTTTGAGGAGTTAGCGCTGATCATTGAACGCCGCAGCCAGCTGCACGCGTAGTAGTCCACGTTCAAGTTAGGGCGACGGCGCTGACTGTGACGACCGGTAGTCCAGGAGGCGATCGCACTCCGCAGATGAGGTCGGGCGGAGACGACGGCGGGCGTCGGCTCCTGCCCCCGGGCAGGCGCGAACGGCCGCTGGCGCGGCGCGAAGCCCAGGCACAGGCGCTGTGGCGGTGCCGAACGGCGACGACGGCCCGTCGGTCGTCTGAACGCGGCCGTGGCGCCCAGGCACTCAGCAGGCGAAGGATTCCCCGAGCAGCGCCTCTGCAGGCACGGCTTGCTCATCACGCTGTTGGCGCTTGAGGCCCGCAAACGCCTGGTGCTCCCGGGCCATCGTGTCGCTGGTGACGACGACGATCGGCGTCGTGCGTGTCGCCAGGCTCGCGGCGGAGCATGTCGCACAGCTCGCGGCCGCTGGATGCTGGGCAGATGCGGAGTCCGCGACGATGACGTCCGGCCGGCGGGTGAGCGCGATGGCCAGCGCCTGGGTCCGTCCAGGCTTCGACCACGGCCCAGAATCGCCAGCCTCGTACCGATCGGCGGATTCTCGGCTGTTACTGCCCGCGTCGCCGCATCAGCGATGAGGGGCCAGCGGGAAGCGGTTGCTGGCGAGGTAACGGAAAATCGGTGTCATGGCCACGATCAGAGCCTCGTTCAGCCTGGGCGCAGGCCGGAGACTGTCCTGACTCGATTACTGATTGTGGAAGGAAGTTCGGGTAAAAACGTACGACCCGGAAGTTCCCGATTAGACGCCACGGCGCGATCGAAAAGGCTGGTCCGACGTCGGGCTCAGCTCCGGCCGCCGCTGAAGGCGTCGAGCAGGACCGGCAGCGCAGCATGTGCATGCGACCGAGCGACGGGCGCTGCGGCGACAGGCCGGGCCTGAAGCCGCGCGCAGACGAGCCGTTCGAGGATGCGCGACCGATCCGGCATCAGCAGCCCTGCGCACGATGACGTGAACCGGCACATCCCACGGCGCGCTCTTCGCGCCTGACGGCCGCCGCCGGTTGGTGATCGCCAAGCAGGATCAGGACGCGGTCGCGATCGGCGGTGAGGCGCGCGGGTAGCCGCCGAGGTCGCGTAGGTATAGGACACACACCGCCGCTCATAGCCGGTCAGGCCGAAAATCGAGGTCCAGTCGGGCTCCTGCGCATGAGGCGTCCACTGATCGGCGCGCGGCCGCCGTAAGGGCGCCTCCGTGATGCATGCGCGCCCAGCTTCCGGTTGATAGGGCGGCGTCGGCGTGGGCGAGCGGGAAGTGCGTGCTGATGGTCGGAAGAGACGAACCGCGGCGCCCGGCGATCGGTCGCCGCGCTCGTGAAGCGCCTCGGTGCGCAGAGCGAAGCTGGTCGGGCACAGAGCGAACCAGCAAAGCGAATTCGGGGCCCCGGTAGTCGAGCCGGGCCGCCCTGTAGATGTCGTCGAAGCTGTAGAACGCGCCTTCCGGGCCATCGCTGCCGCAGCCCCGGCATCAACGCGATCGTGCGGTAGCCGTGCTGCTTGAACGTGGTCCACGATCGTCGCGCCGCTGCGCCATCAGGCTGCGCGTTGCTCGCGTCGCGGACCTCGACGCCGGACATCAGGCTCAGGTGCGCGAGCCACGACGAGCCGCCGAAGGTCGGCGACTCGACGTAGGCCGACACGACCTTCGCGCCCAGTCTCGCGGATCGCCTGGTCGAAGCGCCCTGGCGGCCGGCCTCCAGATGGGGCGCGATCGCCGGCCGCATGAAGCTGATCGCGCTGCGACTCGATGAGACGAGAAGACGTCAGGCGCGGCACAGCGCGAAGCAATACGAACTGAACAGAAGCATAC
>ERZ1370068.9992-contig-8728_pt1 | contig 76099 bp, 96 predicted proteins | sample MGYA00561227_ERZ1370068 | MGnify/ENA primary metagenome ERZ1370068 (study PRJEB38410, sample SAMEA6850437) | metagenome | study: Metagenomic assessment of the ecological functions of the soil: analysis of the soil microbiota associated with the... | reverse complement strand
CGAGCACGTACAACCTGTCGGCCGAAGAGGAAGAGGCGATCAGGCAAGCGATGACCGGATGATCACGAGGCGGCCGAGGCTCGATGATCTGGCGCCGCGAGGATGCGGAGCCCGAACACGCGGAAGCGCCGCGTGTACCGGCTCCCTGGAGCGAAAGGACAAGGACATGGCCGAGAACGGCGAGGTCACGATCGTTGGAACGGGTGCACGTCTGGAGGGCAACGTGGTGTCCGCGGGCAACCTCCGGATCGACGGCCAGGTGAAGGGGCCAGATCAACGCGGACGGCGACGTGGTGCTATCGCCGCAGTCACAGGTGGAAGCGGATATCCGCTCGCAGAACGTCAGCGTGGCCGGACGGTTCAAGGGCAACATCCTCGTCAAGGGGAAGGCGCACCTGGCGCGCGGCGGGCGGATCGACGGGAACATCACGTCGAAGACCCTCGTCGTCGAAGAGGGCGGCATCTTCCACGGGCAGAGCAACATGGACGCCGGAGCCGGGTCGGGCTCGCCGTCGACGCAGGCCGCGCAGCAGTCTTCCGGCGCGGCCGCGAAAGAGGAGAGGAGAAGAAGCCCGACCAGGTGAAGGTGTGACCGCATGCTCGACATCAAGCTGATCCGGGAAGACCCGGAGCCGTTCCGGCAGGCGCTCGCCCGCAGGGGCTGGCGGAGCGCGTCGACGAGCTCCTCGCCGCCGACGAACGCCGTCGGGAACTCACGCAGCGCGTCGAGGCGCTCCGCGCGGAACAGAACCGAGCCTCCAAGGCGATCGGCCGGGCTTCCGGCGACGAGAAGCAGGCGCTGATCGCCGAGGTCGCCAAGGTGAGCGCCGAGCTGAAAGAGCTCGAGCCGGAGCTCGCCGAAGCCGAAACGGCGCTCACCCTCCTGCTGGCGTCGACGCCGAACCTGCCGCACCCGAGCGCTCCCGACGGCTTCACCGACGAGGATGCGGTCGAGGTCCGACGCCTCGGTGATCCGCCGCGCTTCGACTTCGAGCCGAAGGATCACGCCGAGCTGGGCGCGGCGCTCGGGATGCTCGACGTGGAGCGAGGCGCGCGAACGAGCGGGTCGCGGTTCGTCTACCTGCTCGGCGACCTCGTGTTCGTCCAGTTCGCGCTGATGCGCAACGCGATGGACGTGCCTCGTCGAGCGAGGCTTCACGCCGTCGATCCCGCCGGTCCTCGTGCGCGAGGAAGCGATGTTCGCCTCGGCGTTCCTCCCGACCGATGAGGTCAACATCTACCGGACGGATGCGGACCAGCTCTACCTGGTCGGCACGTCGGAGGTCTCGCTGGCGGCCCTCCACATGGAAGAGATCCTGGACGAGGGTTCCCTTCCCGTTGCGGTACGCGGGCTACTCGACCTGCTTCCGCCGAGAGGCCGGTTCGTACGGCAAGGACCTCGGCGGCATGTTCCGCGTCCACCAGTTCGACAAGGTCGAGATGTTCTCGTTCGCGACCCCGGAGTCGAGCTGGGACGAGCATGAGTTCCTCGTTTCGATCGAGGAGGAGATCATCGGCGGTCTGGGCATCCCGTACCGCATCGTGAACATCGCGGCGGGAGATCTGGGCGGTGCTGCGGCCAAGAAGTACGACCTCGAGGCGTGGCTCCCCGGCCGGGGCGCTACCGCGAGCTCACTCGTGCTCGAACTACACCGACTACGGTGCCCGCCGGGCGCAGACGCGGGTGCGTCGTCCGGACGGATCGGTGGAGACGCTCCACACGCTCAACGGAACGGCCACGGCGATCGGCCGGACCCTCGATCGCGATCTTGGAGAACAACCAGCAAGCGGACGGCTCCGTGGTCATCCCGGAACGTCTCTGGCAGTTCCTGCCCGAACGGGCGAGGGTGCTGACGCCTCGCGCGTAGCAGGCGAGGTTCGTCTCTCAGCCCTGCCGTTCCGCCTGGTCTTCGACGGGAGCCTGTATCGGTTCTTCAGGTGCGTGGCGCGAGGTGACGTCGAACGTGACCCCGTGCCACGTGGCCGGTTCCCAGCCGGCCGGCGTGACCCGGCGACCCACGCCGTGGATCCACCGGACCGAACCGTCGCGATGGATGACGCGGTACTCGTCGTCCCACACGCCGGTTCGATCGGAGATCTGGCTCGCTCCGTTCGACGCGCTTGCGATCGTCGGGGTGGACGAGCCGGGGAAGTGGTACGGCTCCGCGATGAGCTCCTCGGACGTGTAGCCGAGCAGCTCGGAGGTCTGCGCACCCATGAAGACGTACCGGGTCCATCCGGAGTCCGTGTCGACCGTGTGGGTCCACGGGACGGCGGGCATCCCCTCGACGAGATCGCGCAGGATCGCATGCTCGGCGGCGAGCGCTTCCTCTGCCGTCCGGCGCGTCGTCACGTCCAGCAGCACGCCTTGGAACCGCACCGGCCGGCCGATCTCGTCGCGCTCGATGCAGCGACCGCGGTCGTTCAGCCAGACGATCCGGCCGTCGGCGGCGATCATCCGGTAGTCGACGTCCCACGGCTCCCCGCGCTCGGTGTTGACTCGCGTCTGCGTCACCACGTGGTCGCGGTCGTCCGGATGCATCAGCTCGAGCCACCGTGCAGGCTCGATCCAGGCCTCGCGAGGGAGCCCGAGGATCTCCGACATCAACGGTCCCATGTACCGCATCCTCGATCCGCAGCTGCTCGCCGTGGTCAACCACGAAGCTGTACGGAACCATCGGCCCGAGCTCGGCGAGCTCGCGGAACCGCTCCTCCGCCTCGGCGGCCTTTCGCTCGGCCTCCAGCCGAGCGGTCAGATCGATCAGGACGCCCTGGAACAGGAACGGGTCGCCCGCGGCGTTGCGGGCGAGCATCGTGGCGCGGTCGAGCACCTGCACGATCCTCCCGCTCTTGTCGAAGTAGCGGTACTGCATCTCGAACGGTTCGCCGGTGAAACGGCTGCGTTCCCACGCGCTCACGACCCGATCGTGGTCGTGGGGGTGGAAGTCGGCTCAGCCGGATCCTGTCGTCCTGCCATTCGGTGGCCGTGAAGCCGAGGAGCTCCTCGATCTGGGGACTCGCGTAGGAATGGTCACGGTCGTCGTCGGACGCTGCCACCTGTCGCCGGTAGACGACCGCCGGCAGGTCCTCGACGAGGTTCCGGAAGCGCTCCTCCGCGGACCGAAGCTCCCGTTCGACGCGGCGCCGCTCGCCGATCTCGAGCGTCATCAACTCGTTCGCTTCTTCCAGCTGCGCGGTCCGAGCGAGCACGCGGAACTCGAGGTCGTCGTTCGAGGTTCGCAGTCCCTCCTCCGCCTGCTTCTGCGCGGTGATGTCGACCATCACGCCTTGCCAGGTGAGCGGCCTGCCGTCCTGATCGCGCAGCAGGACCGCTTGGTCGCGGACCCAGACCACCCGTCCGTCGGCGGCGATCAACCGGTACTCCGCGACCAGGGCTCGCCGGTCGCGCTGTGGAGGTCGTGGGCGGCGAGCTCGATCTCGCGATCATCGGGGTGCAGGAGCTCGGCCCAGATGTCCTGCTGGTCGAGCCACTCCTCTCGCGTATAGCCGAACAGGGCCTCGATGTGGGGGCTCGCGTACAACGTTCGGCGCTGGTCGTCGAGGCCCATCTCGTAGACGACCGCCGGGATGCCCTCGACCAGTGCCCGGTACCGAGCCTCGCTCGTCGCCAGCTCGCGTTCGGCCTGACCCGATCCGTGATGTCGACCAGCACACCGCGCCAGTGGAGTCGGTTCCCATCGGCGTCGCGGATCAAGACGGCATGGTCGTGCACCCAGACCTCGGTCCCGTCGGGCGGACGTGCCGGAACTCTCGGTCGAAGGGGGCTCCTGAGCCACGGCGACCTTCCACGCGTCGAGCACCCCGGGCAGGTCGTCGGGATGGATCAGCTCGACCCAGGTCGGGGCCCGCCTCTTCGAAGAACGCCACCGGGTATCCGAGGATCTTCTCGACGTTCGGACTGATGTACAGGGTGTTGGGGATCGGCTCGTCGGAATCGATGTAGAGCACGGCGGGAGGTGCTCGACGATCGAGCGCATGTCCGCTTCGGGATCGGATCCGCGCGGGATCCAGGAGACGTCGCTGGTCACCCGTGCAGGTGTAGCGACTCCCCGGCGCCTTCGCTCGTCGTCGAGGCGCGCTACGACTTCGCGTACTTCTGGACGAACGCGAGCGCGATGTCGGCGACCTCTCGCCAGCCGTGGTCGATCGTGAGCGCGTGGCCGCGGCCCGGGATCTTCACGATCTCGGTCACGCCGTCGTTGCGCCTCTGGCGCTTGTACGACGCGTTCGCGATCGCCCACGGAACCACGTGGTCCTTCTCGCCGTCCAGGATCAGCAACGGGCCGCGTTTCGGGTTCTTCGTGTCGACCTTCGCCTCGGTCCAGGGGTTCAGGTTGGCGAACGCGGCCTCGAAGAGCGGCTCGCCCGACGTCGGAACCGAGTAGGTCGCGTACAGCTCCTTGGCCTCGTCCTCGCTCACGGCGTTGGCGAACGAGTAGCGGAACTGCTCGTACGTGAGCGGCACCGCACGGTGGTAGTTCGCCGGGTTCTTGAGCACCGGCGACGCGGATCGCAGCGACGAGATCGGCAACGGCAGCACGCCACGGAACGGCGCCGGATCGATCGCCACGGAGACCTTCGCCAGACCGCGGCCGGCGAGGATCTGGGCGAGCAGCCCGCCGAACGAGTGCCCGATGACGGCCGGCTTCTTCTTCAAGCCACGGATGACGTCCTCGAAGTGATCCGCAACGTCACCGACGGACTTGTTGGCGAAGACCTCGGGATGCGCCTTGGCCTGGGCGACCGTGTCGGGATCGTCGGGCCAGCCCGGCGTCAGCGCGGTGTAGCCGTTCTTCTCGAAGAGCTCGGCCCACCGATCCCAGCTGGTGGGGAGCAACCACAAGCCGTGGACGAACACGACCGGCGTGCTCCCGGCGGTGTTCGCACGATCCACCTGCTTCGTCTCGTGCTCGGCGATCGGCGCGTGCTCCTTGTCCTTCATGGTGCACCCCCGTGGTCGACGGGTCGGACCCGCCTCGAACCAGCCACCCTAGGCCGCACCGAGAGATAGGACAAATGCGGCGGTACGCTCCCGGCGGGAGGATGGCCGAGCGGACGAAGGCGACGGTCTTGAAAAACCGCTAGCGGTGGGCAACTCGCTCCAGGGGTCTCGGAATCCTGTCCCTCCCGCCCGAGGGAAGTCGAACACCGTGCGTGTCCGCGCGAAGGAGCGCCGATCTCACCGACGCATCACGCGAGCTCGTCCGTGCCCGACCGCCCGCTTCCACCGTGCGACTAGCTCGCCTACGCGACCAAGGCGACGGACGGTGCGCCGGACACCGCGATGCACAGGCTGTCGAGCGCGATGCACTCGACGCGGAGGTGGTCGAGGGAGCCGACGGCGGCACGCGTCAGCAAACGGCTCGTCGGCCGGGTCCGGAGTCGCGGACCACAGGCAACGGTCGCGCTCGTCCTCGAACAGGCTCGGCGTCCACTCGCGCCTGCAGGCGGCAACTCGCTGGAGATTGGGCAACGACATCGGTCTCTTCATGGAGCTCGTCGGCTGCCACGCGAGGACCGTGAGCTACCGTTCCGCTGGCCCGTAGCTGAACTGGGCATCGAGAGGGGCTCGCTGCCGAGGTACCTGCGAGACGCACGGAGAGCGCTGACGTCCTCGCTCGATCAGCCAGGTGGTGACGATGCTCCCAGAAGAGCGTCAGCGCTGGGCAGCCGCAGCCTCCAGAGCATCCAGTCCGAACGAACGGGCAGAGCCTCGACCCGGCAACCCTCGCCACTCCAGATCCGGAACATCTGAACCTGGGAGCGGCATCTGCCGGAACAGCCCTGGCCGCCCCACGGGCTCCCTCCCGCGAGCGGGGGTCCCCTGTCTCGCCCTGTTGAGGAGGGTCTCCGGACGGCCACCGATACGCACCTCAGGTAGCGAGAGAGGCTGGCGCGACGTGCGGTTCGACCGCGACAAGGTTCCCGACGGTGACCGGCTGCGCCGAGACGCGCGCGTGGCCGGTCTCCGCGATTTCCGCACGCCCTCGCTCGAGACGGTCGAACGTCGCCGGAGACAGCTCTGGCTCGTGACGGCGATCGTGCGATCGCATCGGTCGCGGCCGCCGTCTTGGTCGTCACCCGGCCGGCCGGCTCGTCGCCGCAGATGCTCTCCGAGCCGCTGCTCCGCTTGTCGGTGATCGCGCTCGCCGCCGCGTGCTGCGCGTACGCGATCGAGAAGGAGGTGCATCTGGGGCGCGCCACCCGGATGCTGACCTGACGAGCGCGTCCTGACGGCCGCGCTCACGAACCGGCTGCACGAGGTCTCCCTCTTGCTCGATGCGGGCGCGCGATCAACCAGCTCCTGGATCTGCCCGAGCTGTTGGAGACCGTCCTTCGCAGCGCGTGCGAGCTGCTCGATGCGAACGGCGGCTCGATGATGCTGGTGGAGGGCGACGAGCTCGTGACGCTCTGCGTCCGAGGCCGGGAGGAAGCCGTCGGCGCTCGTCTGCGACTCGGCGAGGGCATCGCCGGTCACGTCGCGCTCCGTCGCGAGCCGGTGCTGATCGAAGGCCACGTCGATCCGAAGGAGTTCCCGGGCTCGCCGACCGGGCGCCGTACGTCGAGAGCGCGATGTCAGCTGCCGCTGGTTCACCGCGACGAGGTCGTCGGCGTCCTGAACGTCAACGCCGCCGCGGACTACGCCTTCACGGAGTACGACCTGCGCGCCGTCGCCGTGTTCGCCGAGCAGGCCGCGGCCGCCATCGCCAACGCCCGCCTGTACGAGGCCGAGCGCGCCCACGTCGCCGAGCTGATCGAACTGCGCCACGAACACGTCGGAGGGGCCGGATGATGGCGCCGACGCTGAAGCCACGTGTCTTGATCGTGGAGGACGATCCGGATCTCCTCGTCGTCCTCCGCGTGAACCTGACGGCGATCGGCGTCGAGCCGATCCTCGCCGGCGACGGGCGCACCGCGATCTCGCGGATCCAGGCCGAACGTCCCGACGCGGTGGTGCTCGACGTGATGCTTCCCGGGATCGACGGGTGGTCGGTGCTGGAGGACCTGCATGCGCTGGGTGACCCGGTCCCCGTCGTGGTGTGCTCGGCGAAGAAGGACGCCGAGGACATGGAGCGCGCCGCGGCAGCTGGGGCGCTCGGGCTACGTGGTCAAGCCGTTCGACATCGACCGCCTGATCGACGCCGTGTTGGAGGCGACCGGCCGGAGCCGCAGGATGCAGACCGGGCGGGCGAGCGCACCTCGCCATCGAACGCCCCGATGCTCGCCTGAGGTACCGTCCGAAGGCTCCCCGTATCCTGGGGCGCGTGGCCCCGTCTGCCGACCGTCTGCTCTGCGCGCTCCGTCGAGAACCCGTCGACCGGACGCCCGATCTGGTTCATGCGACAGGCGGGCCGCTACCTTCCCGAATACCGCGAGCTCCGTGGCGACCGCGACATCCTCGAGACGATCCGCGATCCCGGACGAGGCGGTCGAGATCACGCTCCAGCCGCTCCGGCGGATGCCGCTCGACGCCGCGATCGTGTTCAGCGACATCGTGGTGCCGCTCGTCGCGACCGGGATCGCCTTCCGGATCGAAGCCGGTCGCGGACCGGTGTTGGACGAGCCGATCCGATCCCTGCGCGACGTCGACCGTCTCCGTCCGCTCGAGCCCGAGGTCGACGAGCCCTACACGCTCGAGGCGATCCGCGCGCTGGTCGCGCGAGCTCGAGGTGCCGCTGATCGGGTTCGCCGGGGCGCCCTTCACCCTCGCGAGCTACCTGATCGAGGGCGGTCCGAGCCGCGATCACGCCAGGACGAAGGGCTTGATGTTCGCGGATCCCGCGACGTGGGATGCCTTGATGGGCGCGCTCGTCGATGTGGTCGTGCCGCATCTGCGAGCGCAGGTGGAGGCGGGCGCGAGCGCCCTGCAGGTCTTCGACCCGTGGGTCGGGGCGCTCGCGCCCGCCGCCTACCGCGCGCAACGTCCTGCCGCACATGCGGCGGTTGTTCGATGGGATCGCCGACCTCGCCGTGCCGGCGATCCACTTCGGCGTCGGGACGTCCGAGCTGCTCGAGCTGATGCGCGAGGCCGGCGGCGACGCGATCGGCGTCGATCACCGGATCTCGCTGGACCGGGCGTGGGAGCGGTTGGGGCCCTCGACCGCGATCCAGGGCAACCTCGATCCCACGGTGCTGCTGGCGCCGTGGGACGTCGTGGAGCGCGAGGCGCTCGACGTCCTCGATCGCGCCGGCGGTCGGTCGGGTCACGTGTTCAACCTCGGACACGGCGTGCTGCCCGACACGCCGGTCGAGAACCTGCAGCGGTTGGTCGACCTGGTGCACGCGCGATCCGAGCGCGATGGCTGACGCGCCCGCTCGGGTCGCCGTCGTCGGCGCCGGCGTCACCGGTCTCACGGCTGCGCTTCCGGCTCAGGCGCGATCCGTCGATCGAGGTCGTCGTGCTGGAGGCGTCGCAGCGGTCCCGGCGGGACGCTGCGGACGGTGGAGGCGGCTGGCATCCGCTGGATGCCGGCCCCGATTCCTTCCTCGGCCGGAAGCCGTGGGCGGCGGACCTCTGCCGCGAGCTCGGGCTCGAGATGACGAGGCCGGCCGCGACCGGCACGTGGCTGTGGACCCGCGGCGGGCTCGTTCCGTATCCGGCGGGCACGGCGTTCGGCATCCCGGGAGACCTGGGCGACCTCTTCCATTGGAAGGGCTGTCGGGTCGCGGCCGGCGTCGCGCGCTCCGCGACCTCGTGATCCGCGAAGCGGCGCGACGACGGCGACGAGACGCTGGGCGGACTCCTGCGCCGGCGACTGGGGGACGAGGCCACCGATCGGGCGCTCGCGCCGCTCCTCTCGGGACTCTTCGGCGGCGATGTCGATTCCCTGTCCGCGCGACGCGACGTTCCCCGAGCTGCACCGGTGGGAGCGGACGCAAGGCTCGTTGATCCGGGGCGCAGGCCGCCCTTCGCGACGCGAAGGGCGGCTCGACCGCGGGCACCGATGTTCGTGCGGCCCCGGGACGGGGCCGCATCGACTCACCGCCGAGCTCGCCGAACGGGCCGGTGACCGCGTGCGTTTCGGCGCGCGAGCGTGAGGCGATCGCGCGCGAGGATCGACCGGTGGGGCTTCGGACCGCATCGGGTCCCGTTCACGCCGATGCGGTCGTCCTGGCCGTCGACCCCGCCACCGCGAGGCGGTTGCTCGAGCCGGTCGCCCGCGACGTGTCCGCCGATCTGGCCCAGATCCCCGCGGTCGTCCGTCGGCGTCGTGCTGCTCGTCTACCCGGAGGGCAGCGCCGAGCGGCTCCCGACGGGCGCCGGCTTCGTGGTCCCGCGCGGCGAAGCGCCGATGGTCGCGTGCGGGCTCGTCTCCGGCGGCCTGGCCGGACCCGGCGTTCGGATCGCGCGCCGTCGCTTCGATGCACGGTGGGCGGGGCCGGCCAGGAGGATCGTGCTCGACGCGGACGATCAGGACATCGTCCGCGCGTGCACGAAGCACCTGGCCGCCCTCCTCCCGCTGCCGGGGAGGCCGACGGCTTCGGCCGTGATCCGCTGGCCTCGGCGCCGTTCCTCGCTACCTGCTGGGACACCTCGAGCGGGTCGGCCGCATCCGCCAACATCTGCCGCGCGGGTATCTTCCGTGAGCGGACAGGCCTACGACGGGATCGACGTCGCCGGATGCGTCCGCGGCGCCGCCGAGGCCGCCGAGGCCGCACGGAACTTCGTCGACGCGACGCGCAGGGAGCGGACCGCATGACCGGAGACGATCTACACGCTCTATCCGGTCTTCGCCGCGACGCGGAGCTGCGGGATCGGTTCGCCGACGAGAAGGACCGGGCCCGCGCGGTGGCGCGAGATCGAGGAGCTCTTCAAGCGCTGGGGGACGACGTCCGCGTCCGCGGCACGTATTCGACCGTGGGGTTCCGCTCCGACGCCGACCTGATGCTGTGGCTCGTCGGCCGGCTCCGCCGAGGAGCTCCAGCGTGCCGTCGTCGAGTTCCGGCGCACGGAGATGGGCGACCAGCTGACGCTCGCGTGGACGTTCATGGGCGTCGTCAAGCCGGCCGAGTTCGCGCCGGATCACCAGCCGCGCGTTCGTCAAGGGCGAGCCGCCGCAGACGTACCTGTGCGTGTACCCGTTCGTGCGAACGCCGGAGTGGTACCTCGCTGCCGAAGGAGGAACGCGCCGCGCTGCTCCGGGACCACGGCGCGGCCGGCCGCGAGTTCCCGAGGTGCTCGGCAACACCACGAACGCCTTCGGGCTGGGCGACTGGGAATGGATCTTGGCCTTCGAGTCGCCGACGCTCGACTCGATCGTCGAGGTGATCCGCCGGCTGCGCGAGACCGAGGCCCGCCGCTACGTGAAGGTGGAGGTCCCGTTCGTCACCGGGATCCGCAAGAGCGTGGCGGACGTCGTCGACGACCTGGTGTGATCGCCTAGCGCAGCAGCGCCGCGGCGTGATCCGGCACGTACGTGTACAGGTCGCTCGGCGGCCGGACGTAGCCGTCGTCGCGACTGGCGGGGCGGGAGCTCGATCTTCGGCTCCGGCTTCGGCTCCCAGGGGATCCGTGAGAGCAGATGCGCGATGCAGTTGAGCCGGGCACGCTTCTTGTTGTCTGCCTCGACGACGAACCACGGCGCCTCGGGGATGTCGGTGTGGACGAACATCTCGTCCTTCGCGCGTGAGTAGTCGACCCACCGCGAGCGCGCGTAGAGGTCGGTGTCGGAGAGCTTCCATCGTCGCATCGGGTCGTCGACCCGCTCGACGGAAGCGGCGCTCCTGCTCCTCGTCGCGACCGAGAACCAGTACTTGATCAGGATGATGCCGTCCTCGACCAGGAGCCGCTCGAAGATCGGGCACTGTCGCAGGAACCGGTGGTACTCCGCGGGCGTGCAGAACCCAGGACGCGCTCGACGCCGGCGCGGTTGTACCAGGACCGGTCGAACAGGACGGTCTCGCCGCCGGTGGGGAGGTTGGCGATGTAGCGCTGGAAGTACCACTGCGCCTTGCTCGCGTTCGGTGGGCTTCGGCAAGCGCGACGTGCTTCGGTGATCCGCGGGTTCAGGTGCTCCGTGATGCGCTTGATCACGCCACCCTTGCCGGCCGCGTCCCGCCCCTCGAACACCACCGCGACCCGCGCCTTCGTGTCGAAGATCCACTCCTCCATCTTCACGAGCTCTTCCTGGAGACGCGCGAGCTCCCGCTCGTACAGCTTGTTCGGGATCTTCTCGACCATCGCGACCGAGTCTATCCGGCTGCCCCGGCGCGGTCGCCCGGCCGTAGGCTCGCGTGATGGGTGGTGGGATCACATCGCCGGGACACGAGCGACCGAAACCCCGCCTTCGTGGCCGTCTCCACGAGGTCCGCGTTCTTCGTCGTCCATCCCGGCGGGGTTCGTCGCTCGTCCTGTCGGCCTCCGGTCCAAGGCGGTGGTCGCCGCGGCGATCTACTGGCTCGCGCTCTCGATCGCAGTTCGGCGTGAGCGCCGCGTACCACCTCGGGATGTGGAGCGAGGTCGGGCGCGAGCGCATGCGCACGCTCGATCACGCGACGATCTTCGTGCCGATCGCGGGCACCTACACGCCGTTCTGTCTGCTCGTGCTCGCACGGCGCGGCCGCCATCGTCGTGCTCGCGATCGTCTGGACTGGCGCCGCGGTCGGGATCGCGACGAAGGTCTACCGGGTCGACCTGCACGTCGCTGTCCGGGTTCCTGTATCTCGGGCTGGGGTGGGTCGCCGTCATCGTGTTCCCCGCCCTCGTGCGCGAGCCTGACGACCATCGAGCTCGCGCTCATGGTCGCGGGCGGTCTCCTGTACTCCGGCGGCGCGCTCGTCCTCGCGCTCCACCGACCGAACCCGTGGCCGCGGACGTTCGGCTACCACGAGGTGTGGCATTGCCGCCACGATCGGCGCCGCGGCGTGTCTCATACGCGGCCGATCCTCCGGTGCTCCTGTCTTCGTGAGACCTTCCGGCCGCTTGACCACTTGCGTCGGTCGCTCTAGCGTCATCGCGCACATCGCGCGACGGGAGGGCACGATGCGGCGACAGGACTCTGGTGTTCCTGGTGACGGTCGGCTGGCGTCTCGGCGTGGTTGCCGTCCCGTCCGGTGTCACACGGTGCCGGCGATCGCTGCCGCTGAGCCAGCATCCGCCGGATCGCCGCCGTCGGCGACATCGCCTGCAAGAACCCGCCCGGCAACAACGTCCACCTCTGTCAGTACGACGACGTCTCGAACCTGATCGCCGGACACGGCTGACGATGCCTTCCTCGCGCTCGGCGACGAGCAGTACGAGTACGGCCGCTACCGAGGACTTCATCCAGAACTACGACGCGTTCTTCGGGCGCCTGCTGCCCATCACGCTATCCGGTGCCGGGAACCACGAGTACGGACGGCTGGCGCGGCCGGCTACTTCCGGTACTTCGGCGACGTCGCCCGGAGCGCCGACGGCGTGGTACTCCTTCGACATCGGCTCCTGGCACGCGATCGCCCTGAACAGCGCGATCTGCAGTCCGTACACCGGCGCCCCATGCGGTCCGGGCACGCCCGAGTACGCGTGGCTGAAGGCGGATCTCGCAGCACACCCGAACAGCCAGTACCCGTGCACGCTCGCGTTCTGGCATCACCCGCTGTTCGATTGGGAGAAGTATCAGAACAACGCGTGGGTCCAGTCCTTCGACTACGACCGTTCGAAACCGTTCTGGAAGCTGCTCCAACGCGCCGGCGCCGACGTGGCGCTGACCGGGACACAACCACAACTACCAGCGCTTACCTGCCGATGGATGCCGACGGAACCGTACGACCCACGCGATGGGATCGTGGAGTTCATCGTCGGGACCGGTGGGAGGAACACGAACGCGCGCTCGGGAGTCCGTCGACGAGACCGCCGACGTTCGTCACCGGACAGGCCGACGCCGATGGGGATCCTCTCGATGACGCTGGGAACCGACGGCTACTCATGGCGGTGGATCCCTGCGGCCGGTCAGCCGACCGGCTTCATCGACGCCGGCACGGCCTCCTGCCACTGACTCTCGGTCTCGTGACGTCAGCCGAGTAGCGCGCGTGAGATCCGCGATCACCCGGTGGCCGTTCGTCGATGAGGCGAAGCCTCTCGGGCGGATGCGCGTCGGGCCGGACGATCAGGCGCGTGTCATCCCCGAGCGCACGGGCACCGTCGCAGTAGTCGGCCTGGTCGTCGACGAAGATCGCGTCCGCGGCCTCGCTCCCGACCGCTTCGAGCGCGGCCCGGTAGATCGCCGGCTGCGGCTTCCGCGCGCCCACCTCGAACGACATGGATCAGCGCGTCGAACTCCCGCTCGAGGCTCGAGCCGGGCGACGACCGGTCGCGTGTTGTGCGAGCAGTTGCTGACGAGCACCGTCTTCACACCGTCCAGCTCGGAGCGCCCGCACCGTGGGGATCGAGTCCTCGAACAGGCGGATGCCGGTCGTCATGAAGTCGCGCTCGATCCGGACCAGCTCCCGAACCTGTCCCGCGTCGCGCGTGAGGCCGGCGCGCCTCCAGCACCGCTCGGGTGTCGTCCCCTCCGTCGCGAACGCGCCGACGCTCCGGTCCGGTCGCGTCTGGTCGAACGCGCGGCCGGAGCGTCGCTGCATCCATGCCGACGTGGCTGGCGAGGAGGTCACGCCACAGATGCCAATCGCTCGCGACGAGCGTGTCGTAGAGGTCGCATCAGGACGGCGCCGGGCACGCAGCAAGGATAGGGGCCGGGACGCTGACGTCCCGGCCCCGTGCGTCGCTACTCGTCTTCGGCGTCGTCGGCGAGCGCGTCCGCGACGGCGGCGTCGGTCATCGCCTCGTCGGCGAGCTCTTCCGCGACGGCTTCCTCGACGACGGCCTCGGACGCCAGCTCTGGGCTGCCTCCATCAGAACCGCAGCTTCCGTTGCCTTCTCGACCGCGTCTTCGTGCAGCGCCTCGGCGGCGACCGCCTCTTCGATCGCGTCTTCACCGGCCTGTTCGGAGGCCCCTTTCATCTCGGTCGTTCATGTCCGACTCCTCTCGTTGGGCAACGGATGGTCCGTGCAGGGCATCCTGGGGCAGTGCGTGTGAACCCGCAACCCGGGGCACGATGCGTCCGACCAGGGCGTCTCCCTAGACTCGGGCCGCATGGTCCGAGTCGTCGACCCTCACCGACGAGCAGGTGCGCCGTGCGAGGACCGCCGCGCAGCTCCTGCACCGACCGGGTCGGCGCACCGTGGTCGACCTCGTCTCCCACCTGACCGGCGTGCAGGCCCAGGTCCTCCCGGCCGCGAGCCTGGCGCTCCGGGCACGGCGTGCCGGGCTGACTCGCAGCCGCCGTCGACCGCGCTCGGACACGGATCGCTCGATCGTCCTGTGCTGGGCGATGCGCGGCACGCTCCATCTGCTCGCGGCCGAGGATCACGCCTGGCTGGTGCCGCTCGCGATCGAGCGACGGATCGCGAACGCTCACCGGCGCCTCGCGGCAAGAGGGCGTCACGGGCGATCAGCCGGCGAAGGCGGTCCGGTCGATCGAGCGGATGCTCGCGCGCGAGGGGCCACTGCTGCGGTCGGAGATCGCTGAACGACTGCAGAGCCGAGGGATCCGCACCGAGGGACAGGCGATCGCGCACCTCGTGTGGCTCTGCGGCCGCGGAGGGCACGATCTGCTACGGGCCCGATCGCGAGAGGGGAGCGCTGCTTCGTGCTCGTCCGCGATTGGCCTCGGGCGAGCCGGCGACGAAGATGAGATCCGGATGACGCGCTCAACGAGCTCGCCGTGCGCTACCTCGCGCGCACGCTCCTGCCGAGCCCGCGGACCTCGCGACCTGGTCGGGGATCGCTCCGGCCGAAGCGCGCCGCGCCTGGCGCGGCATCGACGATCGCCTGGTCGAGGTAGCGACGGATCGCGGTCCGCGGTGGACGCTGCGGCACGCGATCCCGCCACCGTCGAACGAGGTGGTCAGGCTCCTGCCCGCCTTCGACGAGTACCTCCTGGGGTGGAAGGACCGGCAGCTCGATCGCCTCCGCGTCCGCGCTGGAAGACGATCCAACGCGGCGGGGGATGGCTGCATCCGGTGGTCCTCGTCGACGGCAGAGCGATGGGGACGTGGAGCTCGGAGCGGACCACCGACGGGCTTCGTGTGGACGTGAGCCCGTTCGAACCATTGCGTCCGACGCTCCGCCGGCGCATCGACGAGGACGCGCGAGACATCGGGCGGTTCCTGAAGACCGAGGCGCGGACGGCCTACCCGAAGAGGTCGGCCAGGTAAGCGTCGACCCCGGCCGAGCCCGTGACGGGCGCGACGTCGTCGTCGCGGACGTCGACGACGGGCCCGCTCGCGTCCAGATGCGTCCGCACCTCCTCGGGATCGAGGAACCGCGACACGAGCCCGTACATGTGGACGTCGTCGTGCGGCTTCTGCCGGCGGTAGTAGCGCTGGGGATACGAGACCGTCAGCGCGTTCCGCGCGCGGGTGAGCGCGACGTAGAGCAGGCGACGCTCCTCCTCGAGCTCTTCGTCGTCACCGGTCGCCATGTCGCTCGGGATGTTCCCGTCGGACACGTGGATCACGTGGACCACGTCCCACTCGAGGCCCTTCGCGGAATGGATCGTGGACAGGATCGAGGTAGTCCTCGTCCAGCGATGGAGGACCGGCGAGGTCGGCCGTGGAAGCTGGTGGATCGAGCGTGAGCTCGGCCAGGAACCGGCCGCGCGACTCGTACCCGCGGGCGCAGGAAGCGCGAGCTGCTCGAGGTCGGCGGCTCGGGACCCGGCGCGTCGTACTTCCGGGCGATCACCGGCTCGAGGTAGGCCGGAGCCGTTCCAGCTGCGCGGCCGGGGCCATCGACGCTCTCGTCCCGGCACCCATCGAGGGCGCGAGCGGAGCCCCGGATCCCGTCGCCGCCGCCCTTCGGGACGGAGACCGGTTCTTCGAGGAAGCGTCGCAACGGCGCCGGATGGGTCGTCGGATCCGCGCCGAGACCCAGGTCGTTCATCACGCTGCGCGCCCCGTCGGGCCGATCCCTCCGGGAGCTGGAGCACGCGGAACCAGCGCGACCTCGTCCAGCGGGTTCTCGAGGATCCGGAGCAGCGCGAGCGCGTCCTTCACGTGCGCGGCTTCGAGGAACTTCAACCCGCCGTACTTCACGAACGGGATGTTGCGGCGGAGGAGCTCGATCTCCAGACGATCGGAATGATGCGCCGCGCGGAAGCAGCACGGCCTGCTCCTTCAACGGCACCCCGCGTTCGCGATGCTCGAGCACCGACCGGCAGACGGTCTCCGCCTCGTCGGCGTCGTCGACGCAGGCGCGCAGCGCGCGGCGCTCGCCGTCGGTCCGTTCGGTCCAGAGCGACTTGTCGTGGCGTTCGGGCGCGAGCGAGATCACGGCGTTCGACAAGCCGGAGGATCGGCGTGGTCGACCGATAGTTCCGTTCGAGCTTGACGACCGGTCGCGCCGGGGAACCGGTCCGGGAACTCCAGGATGTTGCGCACCGTCGCCGCGCGGAACCCGTAGATCGCCTGCGCGTCGTCGCCGACGACCGTCAGGTTGCGGTCGGTCCCGGGCGGCCGCATGCGCCGCGAGGATGTCGGCCTGCAGCGCGTTCGTGTCCTGGTACTCGTCGACCAGGACGTGGTCGAACATCGCGCGCGAGCTGCGGCCCGAGCGGCTCGGCGACGCCGAGCGCCTTCCAGAACAGCAGCAGGTCGTCGTAGTCGAGGGTCTGCTGCGCGCGCTTGCGTTCGACGTACGCCCGGAAGATCTGGCGGATCCCGTCCACGTCGTCGACGCACCACGGGTAGTGGCGCTTGGACGACGTCGTCCAGCTTGCACCCCGGCGTTGACGACGCGCGAATGGATCGAGGCGAGCGTGTCCTTCCGCGGGAAGCGCCGCGCCTCGTGCCGCGAACCCGAGCTCCTCCCGGAGGAGGTTCATCACGTCGGCCCCGTCGGCCTGGTCGAGGACGGTGAAGGCAGGGCGAGAGGCCGAGCGCCCGGCCGTGGATCCGCAGGAGGCGATTCGCGACCGCGTGGAAGCGTCCCGCTCCACACGCGCCCGGCGTCGGCGCGGCCGGTCATCCGCTGCGGCGCGGGTGAGCATCTCTTGCGCGGCGCGGCGGCTGTACGTGAGCAGCAGGACCTGTCTCCGGCGCGACCGCGCGTTCGGCGACGAGCCAGGCCACCCGCGCGGCGAGCGTCGTGGTCTTGCCCGTCCCCGCCCCCGCCACGATCAGCAGCGGCCCTCGCCGTGGGTGGCCGCCGTCCGCTGCTCGGGGTTGAGCTCGTCCGCGTCGAACATGTGTTCGAGGAGTATAGGAGCGAAGGTGTCCCGGAGGAAGGACCGCTCAGGCCGAGCGGAGGGCGCGGGCGGCCGCCGCCCGGTCGAAGCCGAGCTGTTCCGCGCGCCGGAGGTAGGCGGCGGCCGCCCGCGCCAGGGCGTCGTCGGGCGCGGCCGGGCGTTCGGGCAGCGTGTCCGTGACGAACGTCCCCGCCCGGCCGCGCCCGACGATCCAGCCGTCATCCTCGAGCGCTCGGTACGCGCGAGCGACGGTGTTCGGCGCCAGATCCAGCCGTTCCGCGAGCGAGCGGACGGTCGGGAGGCGTTCGCCGGGCAGGAGCGAACCACGCTCGATCAGCGCTCGGACCCGTTCGAGCACCTGCAGGTACGGCGGGCCAGCGCCGTCGCGGATCGTGATCGGCGGCGCGCTCATCCGCCGGTGGCCACGCCGGTGGCCGCGAGGACCTCCGCACCGCTCGGCTTCCAGGAACCGGCCGCGTGCTCAGGACTCGGGTCGCGGTCCACTCGCGGATCACGGCCGCCGCCTCCTCGGAACGCCGTCTCGGCACCGGTGTCGTCGCCCGTGGCGTACCGCGCCCTGACCGAGCGCCGCTCGGTATTGCCAGCGTGCCGTCGGGTGCCGAGCCCGTCCGCGAGCCGGACGGCGTCCTCGAGGTGCGGCGATCCTCCGGTGGCGTCGCCCGTCTTCAGAAGCGTGGTGCCGAGCGCCTCGCTCGCGGCCGCCTCGTACTTGGGACGTTGCGCGCGTTGCGCGCGCTGCAGCGCGTCGGTCGCCGCCTCCAGGGTTTCGTCAGTGCCCTCCGTCTGTCGAACGAGCTCGGTCCGGACGAACGCCAGCCGGCACCGCCCAGCCACGGCCGCCAGGTCGCGCCGTTGATCGCCTCATCCCACAGTGCGTGGCCACGTCCCGCTGGGTGCGACCGAACTCGCCCTGCATCAGATCCGCGATCATCAGGTCGATCTCGGCCTGCATCCCCGGCATCCCGTACTGGCCTTCGCGGCGAACGAGCTCGATCGCCTGTTCGTTCCGTCGCCGCGCCTCGTCCACGAGGTAGAGATCCCGGAACGCGAGGGTCGGAGTAGTTTGATCGACGGCGCGGCGAACCGGGGAGCGGCCGATCTTCTCGGCCGTCTCGATCAGCCGGTCGAACACCTCGAGGGCCTCTTCCGTTCGTCCCATCGCGGCGAGCGAGACGCCGCGCCATCCGCCGCCTCGGAGGAGCGCTTCGACGTTGTGCGTCTGGCCGCCGACCTCGGTTGCACGCCGGGCCAGCTCCTCGGAACGCTCGTGAGAGCCGGACCAGTAATAGGAGTCAGCGAGGAATTCTGTTCGCGGTCGTCGAAGTCGCTGGCTCTGGTCCCGGGAACCCATCGCCGGAGCGCTTCCTCGCCTCGAGCGTATCGACTCGTCGATCTCGCCGCGGAGCGTGTGCATGCCGGTGGAAGGTAGCCGATCGCCGGGGCGATCCGCTCGTCATCGCCCGCGGCTTCGGCCAGGTCGCGAGCCCGCATCGGCGGCCGCGAACCCCTCGTCGGCCTGTTCGAGCCAGATGCTGCGCGCGAGCCCGCGCCGAGGACGCGTCGATCGATCGGGACCGTCGAGGCCGGGAGTCAACTCGTCGAGCTCGGCCGCCCCCGCTTCGAAATCGGCCAGCTCGATCAGGCTGAGGGCGCGGTCGAGACGGAACCGTGCGCCGACGGCCGCGTCGTCCGCCAGCTCGATGGCTTCCGTCGTACAGCGCGCAGCGCTTCGTCCTTCGCGAAGGACGATCTGGCGCGCTCCGCGGCCGATGGCCAGGGTATGTGGCCGCCCGCCCAGGTTCGCCGGCCTCCCGCCATTGATGCGCGAGGAACCACGCGATGTCGCGCACGTTATCGCCGAGGGTTCGCTCGAGGTACGACGCGACGGCCGGCGTGTCGCGCCCGTCGTACGGCCCGCGGCAGCGTCCCGTACGCGACCTCACGGATCAGGACGTGCTGAAGCTGAACTCGCGGTCGCCTTCGACCCGGCTCCCGGCTCGTGCCGGATCAGGTCACGCGCCTCCAAGGCGTCGGAGTGCGTCATCGAGGGCATCGGGCTCCGCCATCGAGCTCAACACGCCCCGCCAGAAGGTCTTCCCGATCACGGAGGCATCGAGCAGGACCGCCCGCTCCGCCGCCGGCAGTGATGATCGATCCTCGACGCGATCGCTTCCGGACCGTGCTCGGCAGCGCGTCGGGATCGTGTGCGCCTTCCGCGACGGACGCGGCGAGCTCCTCGACGAAGAGTGGGTTCCCGCCCGCGACCTCGACCAGCCAGTTGGATCGTGGCCGCGCGCTCCGGCGAGGTCCCGAGCGCCGTCGCTGGCCACGGCGGCGGCGTCCGCAGCCTCGAGCGGCTCCAACGGGACGGTGGTCTGCGCGCGGAGCCCTGCCGCCCCACGTCGGCCGTGCGTCGAGCAGCTCTGGTCGCGCAGAGGGCCACGAAGGCGACGGGCACATCGCGGACGTGCGTGCTCAGGTATTCGAGCAGGTCGAGCTGGCTGGTCTCGGCCCAGTGGAGGTCCTCGAAACACCAGGACGGTGGGCCGCTGGAGCCCGAGTCCCTCGACGAACCGACGGACGGCGAAGAAGAGCGGCGTTCGGTCCTCGGACGGCTCGTCCAATCCGAGTCCCAGGAGCAGCGACAGGTACCGGCCGATCTCCGCCGCCTCGCGCTCGGTGAGGAGCTGCGACAGGAGGCTCATCAGCTTGGCCCGAGCCACCTCGGGTGGATCGGTCTCCAGGATGCCGCCGGCCCGTTTCAGCTGCTCGGCCGACGTCCGATAGCCGGTCTGCTCCTCGTACGGGAGCGATCGGCCTGCGATCGCTCGGCCGCCGTTCGTCTCGACTCGGTCGAGGAACTCCTGCAGCAGTCGCGATTTCCCGATCCCCGGCGGCCCGAGTGACCGTGACGAGTTGCGGGCGGTCGTGGCTCACGGCGCTGGCCCACACGCTCGTGGGGATGTCGAGCTCACGGTCCCTGCCGACGAACGGCCCGACGCCGCGGCGCTCCTCGCCTCCTTCGCCGACCGCGACCCACGCGGACACCGGTTCGGTCTTCCCGCGCGGGCGATCGCGTCGATCGGCGTGTAGCGGATGCTGCGCCGCGTGGCTCGGTAGGTCTCCTCGCCGACGACGCGATCGTGCCGGGCTCGGCCGCGTTCTGCAGACGCGCCGCGGTGTTCAAGACGTCGCCGGTCGCGAGCGCTTCGCCGCGTTCGTGCTCGGTCCCGAGCGACACGACCGCCTCCCGTGCAGACGGCTCCTCGGATCCGCCAAGATCGAGCCCCGGTCGCGCGTCGTCGAGCTGGCGGCGATGGCCGCCACGGTCGCCAGCCCGCACCGGACGGCTCGCTCTCGCGTCGTCGCCGTGCGCGAGCGGCGCCCCGAAGACGGCCACGCCCGCGTCGCCGATGAACTTCTCGACCGTTCCCCCGAACCGGTCGGTCTGGATGCGGAACGTGTCGTAGAAGAGATGGCCAATCGATCGCGAAACGTCCTCCGGGTCTTCCTGGTCGGCGCGCGGTCGATCCGAGCGATGTCGACGAACAGAGACCGAGATCAGCTTGCGCTCTTGTTGCGGCGCTCTGCGTGCCGAGCGGGCCCCACAGGCCATGGCAGAAGCGAGCGTCATCGTCGTTGCTCCGTTCGCATCGTCCGCACGCGAGCATGGCCGGCAGCCTAGCTCGGTCCACCGATCGTGCGGCCGACGTGGCCCGCTGTTACCGTTCGCCGGATGCGCGAACCGAGGATCACGATCGTCCGGGGCGGTCCGATGGTGGTGGACGGCCTGCCGCTCGGCCGGCTCGAACACGCCGGCGATACCTGGCGGGTCGAGCCGGTCGCGACGTCCTCGGACACGTACGCGATCTGCCGTTGCGCCTCGGTCCTCGCGGATGCCGTTGTGCGACCGAGGCGAGCCGTATGGATGCTTCGACGAGCAGCCGGCATCGGCGCCCGATCCGGCGCCCTACCGGTGGGACGTGCCGGACCCGGACGGACCTCCGGCGCTCGCGCTGAAGCCGAACGGGCCCGTCCGGGTCGCCGGCAACGCCACGCATCACGTACGGCGATCAGGGGCTACCGCCGCGCGACCGGGTCCTCGCTCGTGCCGGTGCGGCGAGTCCCGATGCCAACCCCTAGTGCGACAGCTCGCACAAGGTGGTCGGCTATCGTGGCTGACTGACCGAAGCCGAGCTCCTCGAGGAGCCCGGCGGGGAGCACGTGACAGTAGGGCTCTGTGCCCGCTCCGCTCGTAGTAGTGCTGGTGGTAGTCCTCGGCCGGGAAGAACGCGACGAAGTCGGCGATCTCGGTCGCGATCGGCCGGTCGAACCGCATCTGCGCCTCGGTCTTGGAGCGCTCCGCCGCGGCCCGCTGCTCGGGCGAGTGCGCGAGGATCACGCTGCGGTACTGGGTCCCGACGTCAGGCCCCTGTCGATCCATCTGCGTCGGGTCGTGCATCGCCCAGAACACCTCCAGGAGCTGGTCGTACGTGACCACGTCGGGGTCGAAGACGAGCTGGACCGCCTCGGCGTGGCCGGTTCTCCCGGTGCATACCTGACGGTAGGTCGGGTTCTCCACGGTGCCTCCGCTGTAGCCGGATACCACCTGGAGCACCCCGGGACACGGTTGAAGACCCACTCGACGCCCCAGAAACAGCCGGCGCCGAAGGTCGCGGTTTCGGTCGACACGGGAACCTCCATTCGATCTCTCGCTTGCGTGCCCCTACAGTGTGCCGCACTCCGCGCCGTGTTACGGCCCCGCGGGGGTCGCGTCAGACGTCGAGCGCTCGGATCATGCGGGCCACCTCGACGACGGTGGCTCCGAGCGCCTGGTCGCCCTGCTCGCAACACCACACCGCGTGATCGATCGAGGTCGCGAACGCCCACCCCCGCACCCGACCGGGGTTGCATCGCAGCTGCTCGGTCAAGACCTCGGAACCGAAGGCGCACCGCTGTCCGTCCGCCGTCGACGTCCACGATCAGCTCCTCAGGGGCATCCCGCAGGAGCGAGGCTGCGTCGAAGGCCGGTTCTCCGACGAGCGGCTGTGGGTCCAGCGCGACGCGTCGGCCGTTGGCGAGCACGAAGGAGCGGAGGTGGAGGTCCCCGTGCAGGAGCACCCGCTCTCCCTGGGTCGGTCCGAGCGTGCCGAACAGATCCACGGCGCTGCGCACGAGCTCGCGCTCGAACGGCCGCCCGACCCTGATGTGGCGCGCCTCCAAGGTGGATGCCCAGGCCCGGACCTCGGTGGCCACCGGCGTGATCCCGCCCGGATCCGGGATCCAGAGACGATCGCAGACGTCCGCCGCCTCCCGAAGGGAGACGCGCTCGTCCGGCTCCGCTCTGAGCGCGGTTCCGGGCTCGTGGCGCTCGAGGAGACGCGCACCACGCGGATCGTGTTCCAGCAGGCGCAGGGTCGCCTCGCCCTTCCACGACGCCAACGCATGGGTCGTCTCGGCCCACCAGCCGTCCGGGTAGGTCACCTCGAGGGAGGCGGGCTCGCCGGCTCGCGCCACGTCCACCCGCAAGCGGGTCCCGTCCGAGCTGGCGGGTTGCTCGGAGCCGCAGGGACCACCCATCGCGGACGTCACGCAGGAGGGCGGGAAGGGCATCGAGCCACGCGTCCGCCTCATCGGCGAAGCGAGCGCGGAGAGCCGGCGACGAACGTCGGTACGCGTCCGAGCGTTCAGAGCTCCCGTCCGGTCGGTCGTCCTGCGGGGTCGTCGGCATCGGCCCGCGAGCCTACCCCGTTCGGCCGCGCCGTCTCGGCCGGAGAACGGGCCGGAGGACCGATACGCGTAGGGCACATCGGATGCCGATGCCTCTTGGGTTCCATGGTGCGAGGAGGCCGTACGTCATGCGTCAGTGGGAGCTGTTCGGCATCACCGATCGCGATCCCAACTGGACCCCGCCGAAGGCCGACCGAGAGCCCGACACCGTCGTGACGGTGCTCGACGTCGGCAGGGACGACGAGGACCTTCTGCCGGAGCCGGCCGCGTAAGCGGCCGGCTCGGTACGACCTCGCGGCTCCTACCCTTCGAAGGACCCTGCGGCGTCGAGCACGGCCCCGACTTCGTCGGGGCCGTGCTCGGTCCCGAGGGTCCAGCTCGTAGCCCGAGGGCGGCAGCGCGATCCCCGGTCCAGCAGGTGATGGAAGAAGCGGGCGTATCGATCGTGATCCGCGGCCTTCGCGTCGTCGAAGTTCCGGACCGGACCCTCGGCGAAGAGACAGGCTGGGAGGAGCGAACCCGCGCGGCCGATGCTGATCGGGAACGGCCCGGTCGCGAACGCGGCCTCGAGCCCCGTCGCCAACGTCTCCGCCGTGCGTTCGAGCCCCGGGTACGGGTCGAAGCGACGCGCCAGGTCCAGCGTCGCGATGCCCGCGGCGACGGCGACCGGGTTCCCGCTGAGCGTCCCCGCCTGGTAGACGGGTCCCGCCGGCGCGAGCCGCTCCATCAGGTCGCGCCGGCCGCCGAACGCGCGCGCAGGGGAACCCGCCGCCCATCACCTTGCCGAGCGTCGTCAGGTCGGGCGTGACGCCGCAGCGGGTCTGCGCCCCGCCGTACGCGATCCGGAACCCGGTGATCACCTCGTCGAAGATCAGCAGCGCGCCGTGCTCGGTGCACGCGCTCGGAGCCCCTCGAGGAAGCCGTCGGCCGGGCGGGACCACGCCCATGTTCGCGGCGACCGGCTCGACGATCACGCGCGGCGATCGCGCCGCCGGCGTCGTCGAACACGCGGTCCGACCGGCGTCCAGGTCGTTGAACGGCGCACGCGATCGTGTCGCCTCGCCGAACCGTCGGTGACGCCCGGCGAGCCGCGGGATCCCGAGCGTCGCGAGGCCACTGACCGCCGCCGTCGGCCAGGAGCGCGTCGGCATGGCCGTGATAGCAGCCGTCGAACTTCACGATCCGGTCGCGGCCGGTCGCTGCGCGCGCCAGTCGCACCGCGGACATCGTGGCCTCCGTCCCGCTCGAGACGAGCCGGACGAGCTCAACCCCGGCAGCGCGTCCACGATGCGACCGGCGAGCTCGACCTCGCCCTCGGTCGGCGCGCCGAAGGTGGTGCCGCTGGCAGCCGCCGCGCACGCCGCCGCCGACGATCTCGGATGGGCGTGCCCGAACAGCAGCGCACCCCACGAACCGCACCAGGTCGACGTACCGGTTGCCGTCGACGTCGATCACGTACGCGCCCTCGCCGCGATCGAGGAACCGCGGGTGCCGCCGACCGCGCCGAACGCGCGAACGGGGGAGTTGACGCCGCCGGGGATCACCGTTCCGCGCGCGGACGAACAGTTCCTCCGACCTGGTCACGGCCCGATGCTACGGAAGCGGTGCCGTTGACGCCGGTGCGCCCGGGAAGGGACGCTGGCCGGGTGACCGAGCCGGCCGAGACCCGGAGCGTGCCGGCCAGGCCCCGCGTGGTCTCGCCCGGCCGGATCATCGCGCTGCTGATCGCCCTGATCGGTTTCTACGTCGTGTGGCCGTCGCTCGTGGGGGTCTTCGGCTCGTTCAGGAGCTGCGCCACGTGAACCCGGGTGGTTCCCGTGATGGTCGCTCTCGAGGCCGCGAGCTTCCTCTGCATCTGGGCCCTGATCGGCCTGTGCCTGCGGTCGAAGCGGTACTTCCTGATCGGGACGTCGCAGCTCGCCGGGAACTCGATCAGCCGGGTCCTCCCGGGGAACGCCGGTCGGCGCGGCGCTCCAATACCGGCTGCTGGTCGCGGGAGGCATGGACCCGACCCGCATCGCGACCGGGCTCACCGCCGTGTCGTTGATCAACGTCGCCACGGTCTTCGCGTTGCCGCTCCTCTCGGTGCCGGCGATCCTCGGCGGCGTCGCGGTGAATCGCGGGCTGGCTCGAGCAGCATGGCTCGGGGTCGGAGCCTTCATCCTGTTGGTCGCCGCCGGCGCGCGCTGCTGTTGGCGAACGGGCCGATCGTGTGGGCCGGCCGGCTCTTCCAGCGGGTGCGCAACGCCGTGCTGCGCAAGCGCCCGCCGCTCACCGGCTTCGACGAGCGGCTGACCCGCGCTCGCGACGTGGTCCGAGCGACGCTCGGCGAGCGATGGGGACAGGCGATCCTCCGCTCGGCCGGGAACGTCCTGTTCGATTACCTCGCGCTTGCTCGCCGCGTTGGTCGCCGCCGGCGCGCGTCCGAAGGCCTCGCTCGTGCTGCTCGCCGTACGTCTCGGCGGTCGTCCTCGGGTTGATCCCGATCACCCCCGGCGGTCTCGGGTTCGTCGAGGCCGGGCTCGCGGCGACGCTGGTGCTCGCCGGGGTCCCGGCGGCGCAAGCGACGCTCGCGACCCTCGCCTATCGGCTGGCGTCGTACTGGTTGCCGATCGCGATCGGCCCGATCGCGTATGCCCTCTATCGGCGACGCGCGCCGCGTTGGGTCGCGGAGGCGAACGCGGCGGGTCCCGGCTGACGGAGGTCCATCGGATGGGCGACCACGAGGGGATGCAGCTCCGTGCGCTGGCCGCTGCGGTCCGCGAGCGGCGCCTGAGCGCCCACGAGCTCGTCTCCGAGTCGCTGCGCCGGATCGAAGCACTGGACCCCGACCTGGGGGCGGTCGTTGCGCCTCCGCGCCGACGAGGCGCTCGAGGACGCGCGCGGGCTCGACGCCGCGATCGCCGGCGGCGCCGAGGGCGGTGTGCTCGCGGGGCTGCCGCTGCTGGTGAAGGACATGACCGATGTCGCCGGGATGCGGACGACGTTCGGATCGCGGGTCTTCGCGACGGCGCCGGAGGCGCGGAACGACGCGATGGTCGTCGCGCGGCTCCGCGCCGCCGGCGCGATCGTGGTCGGCAAGACCAACCTTCCGGAGTTCGCGGCGGAGGGGTACACGTCCAACCTGTTGTTCGGTCCGACGCGCAACCCGTGGAACCGGGCGCGCACGTGCGGCGGGTCCTCCGGCGGGTCGGCGGTCGCGATCGCGGCCGGGATGGCCGCGATCGCGACCGCCACCGACGGCGGGGATCCATCCGGATCCCCGCCAGCTACTGCGGGCTCTACGGGCTCAAGCCGACGAACGGCGTGATCGGCCGCGACCCGATCCCCGATTGGATCGACTACTCCACCGACGGTCCGCTCGCGATGCGGGCGGACGACCTGCGCGTGTTGCTGAACGCGCTCGCGGGCCCCACGCCGGGCGACCCGACGACCCAACCCGTCCGGCCGCGATCGGACACGCCGAGCATCGGCGCGATGTTCTCGCTCGAGCGGTGGGAGGACGTGGGGCCGCTCCGCCCGAGGCCGGTCGGCCGTTCGAGGCCGCCATCGAACGGTTCGCGGAGGTCTTCGGCGTCGTTCCGCGCCGGCTCACCCCGCGGAGATCGTCGGGGACGCGCAAGCCGGAAGAGGAATGGGTCGCGCGTCTGCGCGTCCGAGCACGCGCACCTGTTCGGACGCTCGTGGATCGATGAGCATGCCCCGGAGCTCACCCCTCCGCGCGCTCGTTCCTCGAGCTCGGCTCGCGCGTGAGCCTCGAGGTGTACCTGGCCGCCCGACGGCACCGGTTCGAGTACGTCCGCACGCTCGACGAGCTGCTCGGCGCGGACGGTGTGGTCCTCTCGCCCGTGATGGCGGCCGACGCGATCCCCGCGGAGGGCCGGCGGATGGTCGCGGCTCCGACCCCGCGCTGTACGTGACGATGATGCAGAACATCACCGGGCATCCGGCGCTCTCGCTGCCGGCCGGGCGCGTTCCCGAGCGGTGTCCGCTTCGGGTTGCAGGTGACAGCGCCTCGGTTCCGCGACGACCTGCTGCTGTGGATCGCCGACCGCTGGGAGGAGGCGCAGGGACCCGCCCCTCACCGCCCGGGTACGGACCCTTCGCCGTGTGACCAGGCCGCGGTGGCGAGCGGTCAGCGCAGCCAGTCGGCCGCGTCTTTCGGCGTGGTACGTGAGGATCATGTCGGCCCCGGCGCGACGGATCGATGTCAGCACCTCGATCACGGCGCGGCGCTCGTCGAGCCAGCCGTTCTGCGCGGCCGCCTTGAGCATCGCGTACTCGCCGCTCACGTTGTACGCGGCCACCGGCGCGGCGCCCAGCTCCTTCGCCGCGCGGACGATGTCGAGGTACGGCAGCGCCGGCTTGACCATCACGATGTCCGCGCCCTCGTCGATGTCGGCGCGGATCTCGCGGAGCGCTTCGTCCGCGTTCGCGGGGATCCTCTTGGTAGCCCGTGCGATCGCCGAAGCGCGGCGCACCCTCGGCGGCCTCGCGGAACGGCCCGTAGAACGCGGACGCGAACTTCGCGGCATAGGCGAGGATCGCGACGTCGGTATGCGCCGGCTCGGTCCAGCGCCGACCGGATCGCGCGCGACCTGACCGTCCATCATCCCGCTCGGTGCGACGAGGTGTGCCCCCGCGTCCGCCTGCGCGGTCGCGATCCGCTCGTAGCGCGCGACGGTCTGGTCGTTGTCGACCTCGCCCCGGTCGTTCAGGACCCCGCAGTGGCCGTGGTCCGTGTACTCGTCCAAGCAGAGGTCGGCGATCACGACGGCGTCGTCGCCGAGGTCCGCGCGGAGGGCGGCGACCGCCCGCTGACCGATGCCCTCGGGGTTCCACGCCTCGATCCCTCCGCATCCTTGTGCACGGGGACCCCGAACAGCACGAACGCGAGGACGCCGCGTTCGCGGATCTCGGCTGCCTCTTTGCGGAGCGATTCGATCGTGTGCTGGGCCTGTCCCGGCATCGATGAGATCGCGTGTCGGCTCCTCGAGCCCTTCCTTCACGAACAACGGCGCGATCAGGTCGGAGGGGACGGACCTCGGTCTCGCGGACCAGCTCACGGAGAGCTGCGGTCCGCCGAGGCGGCGCGCGCGATGTTCGGGGGAAGCTCATCGAGGGGCAAGCGTACCTCGGAGCGACCGATGCGGACGCGGTCGCGGCGAGTGATCGGATCACCTAGGGTTTCGGGCCCGAACGGCTCCGGCCGGTACGCGTCTGCGGCCAGGTTCGTCGCGTTGCTCGGTCTGACGACCGGCGGCGAGGAGCGAGACGCGCTCCAAAGCACCCACGAGTCCATCGGTCGTGTGCGGGTCCGGCGACGGCGTGCACCGTGAGCCCGCGGGCCTCGCCTCGGCGGCGGTCACCGGCCCGATGCACACGACCTTCGGCAGGCCGCGGACCGCTCCGAGGGCGCCGACGAATCCCCGGACGGTCGAGGCGCTCGTGAACGTGACGGCGTCCACCGCGCCCGCGCCGAAGCGCGTCCGTGGCGTCGCGCGGCAGCCTCCGCGCGAAGACCGTCCGATAGGCGTCGACGCGCTCGGCGCTCCACACCCTTCGCCCGGAGCGCTTCCTCCAAGCCGTCGGGTGCGATGTCGGCGCGCGGACACAGGACGCGGCCCTCGCCGCGCGGGAACGCGCGGGCGAGGGCCGCGACCGTGAAGGTCTGCGGGCGGAGGTCGGGGTCGCGACGTGCCCAGCGACGGAACGCCTCGGCCGTTCCGTCGCCGACGGCCGCGACCGCGGCGCGCACGTCTCGCGGACCGGCGAGCCGGTCCGCGAGCATCGCGATCGTCGCCGGCGAGGTCAGCACGAGCCAGTCGATAGCGGCCGGCGGCCAGGTCGCGCAGCGCGGCCGAAGGGCCGCGCTGCGGGCGAACGCAACGGCGATCGCCGGGGCGACGATCGCTCGCGCCCCCGTTGGTCAGGAGGTTGACCAATCGCACGCTCCGCTCGGCCGGTCTCGTGACGAGGATGGTCTTGCCCGCGAGCGGTGAGCGGGTCACGTGCCCTGCACCGATGCGAGGATCGCGTCGGCGCCCTGTTCAACGAGCGCATCCGCGACCAGCCCCGCCGCCCGTTCGGGGAGCGACGCGTCGGCGGCGGCGCGCAGGAGCTGCGATCCATCGGGCGAGGCGACGATCGCCGCCAGGCGAACCGTGTCGCCCCGCACGGCGGCGATCGCGCCCAAGGGAAGGTCGCAGTTGCCGCCGAGCCGGCGCACGAGCGCCCGCTCGGTCTCCAGGGCGACGCCGGATGCGTGGTGCTCGAGCAAGGTGCAGCGCGTGCCCGCAGCTTCCGGTTCGCCGCCCGGCACTGGACGACGAGGCACCCCTGTCCGGGTGCCGGCACCATCTCGCCGACGCCGAGGCGTCGCGCGTGCTCGCGACGGATGCCGAGGCGGTCCGAGCCCCGCGGCCGCCAGGATCACCGCATCGACGTCGCCGGCGTCGAGCTTCCGCAGCCGCGTCGGCACGTTGCCACGGAGGTGTGCGACCTCGACACCGGGATACGCCGCGAGAGCTGCGCCCGCCGGCGGACCGACGATGTTCCGACCGCATCCCGGCCGCGAGCGGACGGTCACCACGCATGACCAGGACGTCGCGTGGATCGGCGCGTTCGGGGACCGCCCCGATCACGAGGTCGTCTTCCTCCTCGGCCAGGCAGATCCTTCGCCGAATGCACCGCGAGGTCGATCGTCCCGTCGCGCAGCGCGAGGAGACGATCGTGTCGATGAACATCCCCTTGAGCCCCGCGGGGACGTCGTCACATCCGACCGGCTGGCCTTCGTCACCGGCCGTCGTCATCGGCACGAGCTGCGCGTCGATGCCCTTGGCCTGGAGCAGGAGGCGAACCTGGCCGGCCTGCGCGAGCGCCAGATCCGACCGACGGGTCCCGATCCGAAGCGCGGTCACCGCTCGTCGTCGGGATCGAGCCCGAAGAGCTCGGCGAGCAGTCTCGCGTGCCCGCGGTCGGTCCCGGGTTCGTTCCGCTCCTTCATCGCGACGATCCGGATCGTGCAGGAGCTTGGCCGCCACGCCGCGCGCGATCGCCTCGACCGCGTCGCGCTCGACCGCCGTGAGCTCGGTGAGCCGGGAAGCCCATCGATCGATCTCCGCGCGGACCACCCGGTCGCCGCGCTCGCGGAGCGCCTTGATCACCGGCGCGAGCTCGTCGCCGCGGCGACGGACGATCCATCGACGGACCTCGTCGTCGACGATCGCGCGGGCGCGCGCGACCTCCTCGGCCGTCTGCGGCGAGTCGTCACCGATCCGGTCGCGCAGGGCGAGGATGTCGATCACCCGAACCCCGTCGAGCTCCGCGGCCTCCGGCTCGACGTCGCGCGGCACGGCCAGATCCAGGATCACCAGCGGCCGACCGGCGCGGCCGGCCGTCGCCCGCCGCAGGTCGGCCCGACCGATCACGTGGCCGGCCGCGCCGGTCGCCGAGACGATCAGGTCGGCGTCCTCGAGGGCACCGGGGAGCCCATCCAGCCCGCCGTGGTCGGGATCCGTTCGTTCGGCCAGGGCGCGCGCGTGCTCCAGGGAGCGGTTGAGCACCCGGACCGGACCGACCTCGCGGCTCCGGAGGTGACGGACGGCGAGCTCGGCCATCCCGCCGGCGCCGATCACGACCGTCCTCCGCCCGGCGATCCCGCCCAGCGCTTCGTCCGCCAGATCCGTTCCGATCGCGATATACGCGTCGGGCGCGCGCCGAGTGCCGTCTCCTGGCGCACCCGGCGGCCGGCGCGCACCGCCGCATGGAACACGGTGGCGAGCGTCGGTCCCGCCGCTTCCTCCGCCTCGGCGCGGCGGAGGGCCTCACGCACCTGGCGTTGGATCTGCGTCTCGCCGAGGCACCATCGAGTCCAAACCCGCCGCGACCGAGAACAGGTGGTCGGTCGCGTCGCGCTCCCAGTGCGCGTACAGAGGGTCGGTGAGCTCCTCGTGTTCGATGCCTCGCGTCTCGACGAGCACACGCTTGAGCGCGAGGAAGCCGGAGTGGTAGCTCGGGACGTTCCCGTAGGCCTCGACGCGGTTGCAGGTCGACAGGATCACGACCTCCGTCGAGTCCGTCGAGGTCGTGCGCGTGCTGATAGGCCTTCGTCAGGTCGGCGTCATCGAAGGCCAGCCGCTCGAGCAGCTCGACGGGCGCACGGCGGAACGAGACACCGAGGCCGAGGATCCCCACGGCCGGTATGGTAGCGGGCCATGTCGAGCCCTCGTGCCCGCGACCTCGGCATCACGATCGGTCGCGGAGCGCCGGGACCGTCCAACACGATCACCGACGTCGCGGGCGTTCGCGTCGGTCACCGGACGGTGATCGAAGGGGACGACAGGGACCTTGAGGCGGTGCGCACCGGCGTGACCGCGATCATGCCGCACGAAGGCTTCCCTGGTCCGCGCCCGTGTACGCCGGCACCCACATCCTCAACGGGTACGGCGAGCTGATCGGGATCAACTCGATCCGCGAGTGGGGCATCCTCGAATCCCCGATCGTCCTCACGTCGTCGCTCTTGATCGGCAAGGCGTACGACGCGACGGTGCCGCTGGATCGCGCGTCATGACGGCGACGCCGGCGAGTCGGTGATGCCGTGCGTGACCGAGTGCGACGACTCGTGGCTCTCGAACGTCCTCGCGGATCCGATCGACGACGAGGACGTGTGGGCCGCGCTGGACGCCGTGACGTCCGATCCCGTCGAAGAAGGATGCGTCGGCTCCGGCACCGGGATGCAGTGCTTCGACTTCAAGGGAGGATCGGCTCCGCGTCGAGGATCCTCGACGGGGATCAGGGCGGCTTCACCGTCGGTGTGCTCGTGATGACGAACCACGGCGATCGCGAGGACCTGCTGATCGACGGGGTCCGGTGGGCGAACGGCTCGCCGACCTCATGCCCGACGACCATCACGAAGGTTCGTGCATCGTCGTCGTCGCGACCGACGCGCCCCCTGCTCCCGCACCAGCTCCGGCGCGTCGCCGAGCGGGCCGGCATGGGATCGCCCGCGGCGGCTCCCACGCGTCGAACACGAGCGGCGAGCAGCTGCTCGCCCTCTCGACCGCCGACCGCGTCCCGCGCGACGGCAAGCCGTTCGCGCTGTCCGCGATCGCCGACGGCCCCCGCGCGGGCACGATCCTGTCGGCGATCTTCCGGGCGACGGTGGAGGCGACCGAGGAGTGCCGTGGTGAACTCCTTGCTGGCCGCTCGCTCGATGACGGGACGCGACGGGCACACCTTGTACGCATTGCCGGTCGATCGGACGCTCGAGCTCCTGGACGGAGCCGGCCGGCTCGTTCGTTGAGCCGGCTCAGGCGAAGCGGAACGGATCGAAGGGCGACCGTCTGAACAGCGGCGGTTCGTCGAACACGACCGAAGCCACCAGCTCGGCCGTTCCCGCGCCGTTGATCACGCCCTCGCTCCCGTGGCCGGTCGCGACGACGAGGCCGTCGCGGAGCCGTCCGATCACCGGGCGCTCGTCGGGCGTCATCGGCCGCAGCCCCCACCACGACGACAGCATCAGGGCGTCGGCCAACCGAGGAACGATCCGGATCGCGCTCGTCAGGAGCCGTTGCGGGACCGACGGGTCCTCCGGCTCCGGCGTGAGCCACGCGGCCCGCGACGATCCGATCAGCGCCGTCCCGTCGTCGTGCGGGTGCACGATGGAGCCGTATCCATCGCTCGGCGGGAAGCCGCTGCGAGCGATGTCGCCCGCCCGGACCGGCGACGACCGGGTCGCTCGGCTCGGCGGTCCGTACGAGGTGGCGGACCAGCGGCTCGCCGGGATCGACCCGGCACGAGCCATCCGCGAACGCCGAGGACGGGCACCCGGATCCCGAGCGGCTCGAGCAGACGCGCCGACCACGGTCCGGCCGCGACCACGACCTCATCTGCCTCGATCTTCCCTTCGTCGGTCACGACGCCGGTCACCCGGTCGTCGTCGGTCAGCGAGCGCTCGCGCCGACAGGTGGTGCCGGATCACCGCCCCGCGGATGCAGCGAAGCAACGCCAGCGCGACCGTGAGCGCGGCCGGATCCAGCCGGTGGCCGGCGTCGATGAGCCATGCCGCCGCAAGGTCGTGCGCGAGCTCCGGCTCCGCTTCCGCGAGCGCGGCGTCGTCGAGCATCTTCAACGGCGAACCCCCGGCCGACACCGCGGCCAGCGTGTCCGTCGCCGCTCGATCGACTCCTCGTCGACGGCGACGAACACCGTGCCGATCGGGCAGCGCGTCGATCCTGATGGGAAGCGGGGCTTCGTCCGGCGATCTCGAGGTAACGAGCGAGCGATCGCGCCGCGATCTGGTGGAGCCGCCGGGTCCTCCGGCGGGACCCAGAGTCCCTGGTTCCGCCCCGACGCGCCGGCGGCGAGCTCGTCGCGCTCGACGCAGCGTGACGGACGCACCACGTCGCGTCAGCTCATCGGCGCATGCCGCGCCGATGATGCCTCCGCCGATCACCACCACGTGCGGCACGCGCGCAGCCCTAGCGAGCGAGCGCCTCGCTAGGATGGTGCGCGGAGACGTGGCTGAGTGGCCGAAAGCAGCCGCCTGCTAAGCGGTTGGAGGGTGAAACTCTCCCGGAGGTTCGAATCCTCCCGTCTCCGCAAGCGTGCATCAGAGCGACTGGGTGACGTCGTCGATCCGTCTTCCTGCTGCCTGGCGAGTCTCGAGCGTGTTGTCCACGAAACCTCCACGACCGGAGACTTCGGCGACCCAGCCCGACCGACACGGGACCGAGCGCTTGGGTCGACAACCTCCTCAAGAGATGTCCCAGGTCGCCCTTTGGGCAGTCACGGAGAGGCGGCAGACGCCCGTTCGGATCCTCCCGCCTCAGCCGCGAAGGAAGGGTGGCTCCGAGGACTCCACCACGTCGAACCCCTGGCCCGACAGAGCTCGGTCCGGTTGCGTAGGAGCGACCCCGACTTGTCTATCCTCTGCGGATGTCGATCCTTCTGTCGGCCAAGGCTTCTCGGGTCGTGCTCCGCGACGCCCCGGACGATGAGTCCAGCCATGGCCCTCAGGCTTCGCCCGATGTGGTTGGGGCTCGCTGCATGTTCTTCCTGTTCCTGGTCGCGTCCTTCGTGGTATTCGGTTCGCCGATCGTCGGAGGTCACCAGGAGCGTTACGTCGGCAACCGGATCGGCTGGCGACCCGATCTTCGATGAGTGGGCATTGGGCCTCACTCCCCGGGAGCTTGCGCACGGCGTGCGCCGTTGAGGACCGACCGCATCCTTGTTCCCGAGGGCGCCGACCTCACCTGTCACCTCCATGCCGGGTCCGGCGTTCGTGATGTGGCCCGTGACGAGAAGCGTTCGGCTCCCTGGGCTCCCACTAACATCCTGATGATCCTCGCGCCCGGCCCTCGCGGCCTGGGCTGCCTACCTGCTGCTGCTACCGCCTGACCCGTCGATACGCGGCTTCCCTCGTGGGCGGGGCGATGTTCCGGCTTCTCCGCCTACACGACCGGCCACTGCACGGTCATCTCAACCTCGTTCTGCGTCTTCCTCGATACCGCTCGGCGTGTACCTGGCTGGTCCGTCACGTGAAGCGTCTCCGGTTCGTGGGCGTTCGTCGGGTGGCTCGCGCTCGTGTTGGTCCGGTCTGTTCACCGTGTTCACCGGACTGGCCGCCACGACGGTCGCTTTCGCTGCTGCCGACTCTTCGGTGCCATCAGATACGGCGGGGACGACCGACCTCGCCGATCGAGGAAACGTGGCTCGGCTGTCGCTCCTCTCGGTGCGATCGCCGCCGCGATCCTGTTGCCCTATCTCGTTGCCGCCCTCCTCGGTGCGGACGGCTCGATGAACGGGCCGCCCCGTGGGGCAGGTTGGTCGGTCGACCACTGCTGAGTCTCGTGATCCCGCGACCGGGGATCCTGATCGGCGGCGCGGCCTTCAGCGGCTGACGTCGCGGCTTCCCGGCAACCCCGACGGAGGGCGCCAGGTACCTGGCGTGTGCGCCGTTGCGATCCTGGTCTGGTTCGCGTGACGCAGGGACGGCGGAGGAGACGTGGTTGCTCCTCGGCTTCCTCGCACTCAGCTTCGTGTTGGCGCTCGGACCGATGCTCCGCTGTCGCGGGCATGTCGATCCTTCCGTTGCCCGGCATGCTCCTCCAGCACGTTCCGTTGCTGGGGCGGCGCTTCCAGGGCGCTTCTTCGTTTTCGGTGCGTTGACCTTCAGGGTGATCGTTGCCGTTTGGCTGGCCTCGCTCGCCGCGCCGCAGCTGGCTGCGGTGGGGTCTCGGCCGTTGTGACCCTCGTGATGCCAGTCCCCGATGCGTTGGTATCCGGAGGCGCTGAAGCTCGGACGATCCCTTCCTTCTTCACCTCAGGCACGTACCGATCCGTCCTCAGGCCGTTGACGAGTCGTGTATTCCGTTGAGTGACTCCCACGGAGGAGAACTTCTCCCTGGCAACTCTCGGCCGGGTATTCGTTCCGCCTGGCGATGGGCTACATCGGGCGGGTGCCTCGGGGGAACGTCGTGAACGACGAGATGTGGTCCGGCATGGAAACCGCCCGACGCCATCCTCGGAACCTTCCTCCGCTGGATGGATGACCATCACGTCGCGACCGTCCTCCTCGGCGATGCGGCTCGGTTGCGCTTCGAGCCGATGCTTCGGGGCGCGCGGGTTCCATCTCGATTACGAGGCGACCTCGTGTCGCCAGCGAACATCTACCGCCACTGGATAGCCGTGGCCGAGAGTGAACCGCGCTCCGACGGGAGCAGCGAGGTGGACGGATCTCGACGTCGACAGCGGATCGGCCGGCGAAACCGCGAGAGTGCAGAGCTTGAACACTCGCCGGGACGACTGGATTTGATCACTTCTCCTTCCCGTCAGTCCAGCTCCAAACGCCCAGAGCGGGGCGCTGAAGGCCTGAGGAGTCCATGAAGGTGACTCCAGGACGGTATCGCCGCCCAGGAAGTTCGTGCCACGATACGCTTCGCCTTCACCGCCGTCAGAGTTCACCACAGGATGGCTCCACGGCGGCAAGCATCCCGACACCGCCGTATGCGCGGACGCCTTCGGTCGTTCTGGTCTCAGACGCCAGGTACGAGGCATGGCTCGCCGGCGACGGTTCACACCGGTGCCCGTCGTCCGGCCGCTGCGACCGCCGGGCAGGTGGCGGCACGTGCTGACGCTGGAATGTCCACACTGTGGCAACCCCGTTCCGCTGCTTTGCGTCCAGGACCAACGGATTTGCTCGAGGCAGATGCGGGTCGAGAGCACGTACCGAGCGCCGCCCGCCGACGTGAGCATGCGTCCCGGTTCAAAGAAGGCGGAGTACCGCTAGCATCGCCGACGAGGGTCCCTACCCTCCCGCTCGGATGAGGTGACACCGCCGTTGATCCCGGCGCAGGTGACCACCGGTCGCCCGAGACCCTCCATCCGATCCTGCTCCTTCCCATACACTCGGTCCCTCGTGCCGAGGAGGCTGACGTCGAAGGGGATCTTGGAGCGTCTCGCGGAAGGTCCGGTCCTGGGTGACGGCGGATACCTGCTCGAGCTCGAGAAGCGTGGGTACGTTCAGGCGGGCCGTTCACGCCTGGAGGTCGTCATCGAACATCCCGACGCGCTCGCACAGTTGCACCGCGAGTTCCTGCGTGCCGGCGCGGAGGTCCTCCAGACGATGACCTTCTACGCGAGCGACGACAAGCTCGCGACGGTGGGGCTCGGCCGGCAGCGTCGACGAGATCAACCGGAATGCCGCTGGCATCGCTCGCGACGGTCGCGGCCGAAGGGCGATGCGCTCGTCGCCGGGAACCTCTCGCCTCACCTGGGCCTACGACCCCGGCGATCCGAAGAGCGCCGACCATGTCGCGAGCGCTGTTCGACCGGCAGCTCCAGGATCAGCTCGACGCCGGACCACCCGACTTCTGGATCGGGAGACGTTCTCGTTCACTCGGCGAGGCGCTGTTGTTCGTCGAGCGCGCGAAGGCGACCGGCCTGCCCGTGATGGCGACGATGTGCTTCGAGACGCTCCCGGCGCGCTCGCGTACGAGGGCGACACGCCCGGCGAGTGCGGCGAAGCGGCTCGGCCGACGCGGGCGCGGACATCGTCGGCGTGAACTGCCTCGAACGGGCCGACGCAGCAGCTCCCGATCGCCGTCGACGATGGTGGAGGCGGTCGCCGGTGCCGTCCCGGTCGCCTCGCAGCCCGTCGGCGTATGCCGACCACGGACGGCGGCGCCGGACTTCACGCGCGGCCCGAGCTTCCCGTACGCGCTCACCCCGATGACCCTCGCGCGCGCGAGATCTGGCCAGCGTTCGCCGCCGATGCGCGCGACGCCGGCGTCCGCTACATCGGCTCCCGTGCTGCGGTTCGGTCGCCGAACACGTCCGGCGCGATGGCCAAGATGACTCGGGAAGCTGCCCGGCCGAGGAGCGCGAGTGGAAGAGCCCGACCGGCCAGGCGATGTCTGCGTACGAGTACTACGCACACCGAAACCGAGGTCTGACGGGGCCGGTCGGTCTCCACCTGTCGAGGTTCGCGTCTTCCGTTTCGGCCTCGGCCTCGGGCAGCTGGATGTGGACGCTGCTTCTCTGCTTTCACGACCTCGCTGAGCCGCAGTTTCGAACGGAGGGACGTGATGCTCCACTCCAGCTCGGCGACGCGCCGCTTCATCGCGCGCCAATTGTCCGAACTCCCGCGGATCAGACCCATCCCGATGCGCGAAGAGCGCTGCGGCGAGCGGCGCCGAGCGCGAAGCGGGACGATCGCGCGACCGCGACGCCGGACACCGTGAGGTGTCGAGCCGAAGAGCGCGATCGACTGGTTCGGCGCCGTGAGCAGATCGTTCTCCGGCGATGTAGTCCGCCACGACGCCCGCCGCGGCGGGCTCAGGACGATCATGAGCACGCCCATACCTGCACCCTCCCCTTGCCGTTCTCGCTTCGACCGTACCCCTTCCACCGTAGTTCGGCTAGCCCCTACCTCTGGGTGACTAGTCATCCCGAGGCCCGGCCGTAGGAACCGGCGCGTGAACTGCAACCCTTGACCCCTGCGCCGGCGTGCGCCAGCTGCCGAGCATGGGTACAGACGGCGAGCAGAGGAGGACATCGCGGCGACGATCCAGCGCAGCGCGACCCTCGCCACCCTCGGACGGCGCCACGAAAGCGATCTGCGAGCCCGGATCGCCGACGGCGGCGCCAGGCGGCTCCCAGGCGGCTCATCGCTCGACGGACGCGAGCGTCGCGTGGTCCTCGACCTCGGCAAGTTGGCGCGACGGCGCCTTTCCTGAAACGCGAACGACGGCGCGGTAGCATGGGCTGCTCTGCGCCGGTAGCTCAATGGATAGAGCATCTGACTACGGATCAGAAGGTTGGGGGTTCGACTCCTCCCGGCGCGCTGGGTGACTCCTAACCGCGCCGGTCAGACGCACGATAGGCTCGAGACGCGTGGACGAGCGGCCGGGTCCTGACGAGTCGCATCCAGGCTGCTCCGACCGATGCGTCACCGTGACTTCCGATTGCTGTGGATCGGTCAAGCGATCTCGATGATCGGTGACGGGACGTACCGACGTCGCCGTCGCCTGGCTGGTCTACCAGAACCTCGACGGCTCACCGGCCGCGTTCGCGGCCGTCGGCGTCCGCCTGGTCGCTGCCCCGGCTGCTGTGCTGCTCGGCGAGCGGCGCGTTGTCGGACCGGATGGACCGTCGCCACCTGATGATCGCGGGCGATACCTGTTGCGGCTCGCCGCGATCACGACAGTCGGCATCCTCACGTTGGCCGACCTGATCACGATCCCGATCCTCGTCGGCCTGGTCGTGTTCTACCGGCAGCGGTCAGGCGCTGTTCGGCCCGGCGTTCTCCTCGATCGTCCCCTCGATCGTTCCGGAAGACGTCTGGTCGAGGCGAACTCGGTCGGGCAGGTCGTGCGGCCGTTCGCGATGACGATCGTCGGCCCCACTTGCTCGGCGGGTTGTTGCTCTCGATCGGGACCGGCTGGGCATTCATCTTCGACGGCCTCACGTTCGCCGGGTCCGCCGTCTCCATCTTCCTGATGCACGCGCGCAAGACCCCGGACGAGGGCGCGCACGAGGCGCTGATCCCGCAGATCAGGGAGGGCATCGCGTACGTGCCGGAGCGAGACGTGGATCTAGGTGGCACTCGTCACCGCGACGGTGAGCCTGTTCTGCGTGTGGGGGCCGTGGGAGACCCTGATGCCCGTACGTGATCAGCCACGACCTCGACGGGAGCGGGGTCGATCTGGTTCTCGTGTTCGCCGCGGGCGGTCTGGGATCGGCGCTGGTCGGCATCATCGCCGCGCAGCGCGGCTCGCTCGGCCGTCGCCCGATCACCGTGATGTACTCTCGCGTGGGCCCTCGGGATGCTGATGACCGCCGGGTTCGGGTTGATCACGGCGGTGTGGCAGGGACTGTTCCGTGGCCTTCGTCGCCGAGGGGTCGATCTCGCTCTTGATCGTGCTCTGGTACACGATGCTGCAACGGCTCGTGCCCGAGCACTTCCTGGGCCGCGTGATGAGCCTGGACTGGATGATCTCGATCGCCGGGCTGCCCCGCTGTCCTTCGCGGTGGTCGGTCCGCTCGCGAACTGGATCGGGACCGACCGAGACGCTGATCCTCGCCGGCGTGGCGGGCGCCGTCGTGACGATCGCGGCGATGTTCATCCCGGGGCGCGCGGTCCGGAGCGCGACGGCCGGCTCGCCGAAGCTGAGCGTGCCCGGGCGTAAACTCGAGCGCATGGAGTACACGCACGTCGGCCACCTGGGTCTGGTCGTGAGCCGGTTGTGTCTGGGGACCATGAACTTCGGGCCGCACACGCCCGAGTCGGACTCGTACGCGATCATGGATTCCGCCGTCGCGTACGGGATCAACTTCTTCGACACGGCCAACGTGTTCTGGCCGACACCTCGGCGTCGGCGCGACCGAGGAGATCATCGGGCGATGGTTCACCAAGGGCGACGGCCGTCGTGACAAGGTCGTCCTGGCGACGAAGGTCTACGGGACGATGGGCGACTGGCCCAACGAATCGCGCCTGTCGAAGCTGGGCATCGTCCGGCAGTGCGAGAGTCCCTCCGGCGACTGCGTACCGACCGGATCGATCTGTACCAGATGCACCACATCGACCGCCAGTCGTGGTGGGACGAGATCTGGGAGGCGATGGAGCACCTCAAGCGCCAGGGCAAGGTGCTCTACGTCGGCTCGTCCAACTTCGCCGGATGGCACATCGCCCGCGCGAACGAGATCGCGCGGGTGGCGGAACACGCTCGGTCTCGTCTCCGAGCAGTCGCCCTACAACCTGATGCAGCGCTCGGTCGAGCTCGAGGTGATCCCCGCGATCCAGGAGTACGGGATGGGGCTGATCGCGTACAGCCCGCTCGCGGGCGGTCTGCTCGCCGGCGCACTCGAGAAGGTCAACGAGGGCCGCCGCTCGCGGCGGTACATGGTCAGGGAGATCGAGATCGAACCGCCCGAAGCTGGACCAGTGGGAGACGCTCTGCAAGGAGCTCGGGGCACCGTCCCTGCGGACGTCGCGCTCGCGTGGCTGCTCCACCAGCCGGCCGTGACCGCGCCCGTCATCGGGCCGCGCACCGAAGGCCCAGCTGCTCGGCTCGATGCGCGCGCTCGGCATCGAGATGTCGGAAGAGGTGCTCGGCAAGCTCGATGAGATCTTCCCGGGACCCGGCGGCCCCGCGCCCGAGGCCTACCGCTTGGTAGACGAGCGGACCGACGTCCGCACCAGCCTCATCGGGATCCTCGGATACGCGGGAGCTGCCGCCGCGCTGGCCGGCCTCTCCGGTCGCGATCGGAACGATGCGGCCAGCACGACCGAGCGGGTCACGGCGGATGTCGCGAGCGTCGTCGCGTTGGTCGCGGCGGGCGCGTGGATCGCCGGTGGGCATCACGAGGCGCACGAGCGGATGCGGAGCGTCCTGTGGTTCGCGGCCGTCGCGGTCTGGGCGAGCGCGGCCGTGGAGACTGTTCACGCGGGGACCCGATGCGATCGCGCTCCACGGGAAGTGGCTCGTGGTCGTGACGGCGCTGGTCGCGGCGATGCTCGCGCTCCCGCTCTGGGTCCTCGCGCCGCGCAGCCTTGCAGGCTGCTGGCCCTCGTGGCTTCGGTGAACGTTGGGGCCGCGGCGGCGGTGTATTCGCAGGGATCCCTCTTCGGGGTGGGCGTCCCACAGCTCCGTTGGCCGGCGATCGTCACGATCGTCGTCGGGCTCGTCACGCTCGCGTCCGGCGCGTTCGATGTCCTTCGTCGAAGCGCACCGCGATGGTCCTCGGCTCGGTCGCGATCATCGGCGGGGCGCTGTTCGTCGACGTCGGATGTGCTTCGACAGGCGCCGTCGGATCTCTCGTTGTGGCTGGCCTGACCGCTTCGGTCGGTGGTGCTGTTGGTGGGGGACTTCGTGGCGGATCGGGCGGTCTCCGGGGATCGAGGATCGTCGGCTTGATCGGAGCGGTGGCCGAGATCGTCCACCCGCACGGTCATCGGATCGGTCGACCGCGGTGGCGCTCGTCGTGCTCGGCACGGTCGCGCTGGCGTCGTGCGTGATCCTCGCCCGCGCGTTCACGCCACCAGTGCCGACTCCACCTCCCGAGCCGCCTGCATGACGGCCGGCGCGTAGGCCTTCGCTCCGGAGCGGCGCGATGCGGCTCGCCGGGCCCGAGACCGAGATCGCCGCGAGGACCGCGTCTCCCGGGCCGAACACGGGCGCGCTCACCGACGCGACGCCGGGCGCTCGCTCGCTCGAAGCTGTCGGCCCAGCCACGCCGTCTCGTCGTCGCGAGCTGCTGGCCGAGCCGTCATGTCGTCCTCCTTCGACGGGCGGACCCCACGCGAGGAAGACCTTGCCCGCGGAACCTTGGTCGAGCGGGAGCGCCGCGCCGACCGTCGACGATCGTGCGGAGCTCGTGCTCCGGAGTCGACGGCGTCGACGCAGATGCGTCGATCGCCGTCGCGGACGAACAGCTGCGCGCTCTCGCCGGTGGTGCGAGCGAGCCGCTCGAGCGCTGGATGCGCGAGCTCCCGGAGCGGGAGCTCGCGCATCGCCGCGGTCGCGAGCCCAGCAGTCGCGGGCCGAGCGCGTAGCCGAGCCCGCCGACGTGGAGGAGGTAGCCGTGGTCTTCCGAGCGACCGGATCAGGCGATGCGCCGTCGGTCTGGACGAGCCCGGTCACGTCGGACGATGTCCGTGAACGATCGCGCGCCCGCCTCGACGGCGTCCATCACGGCGGCCGCACGGTCGATGACGCCGACGGGCGTGTCGGGGCGCGCGTCGAGGCGCCGGCCGGCCGTCGCTGGCGCCACCCGTTGACGATCCCGAACGCCGAGCGCGTGCCGCGTTTCGAGCTCGGGCCGTTGCGCGTCAGGTTTCCTGGGCAGGCTGCTATCCTCCGTGTTCCAGATATCGGAACTCAGTTCCATTATATGGAACAAGATCTCGGGAGCCATCGCGAGGTCGGCCGCCCTGAGGAGGACCGGAACGATGCCCCAGACGCTCGCGGAGAAGGTGTGGGAGCGCCACGTCGTCCGTCGCCACGAGGGGAGCCGGACCTCCTCTACGTCGACCTGCATCTCGTGCACGAGGTGACCAGCCCGCAAGCGTTCGATGCGTTGCGCTCTGCACGGCCGCACCGTCCGCCGCCCCGACCTCACGGTCGCGACGATGGATCACAACGTCCCGACCACCGCCGGTCCGGTCACCGACGAGGTGAGCGCTCGCCAGATGCAGGCGCTCCAACGCAACACCGACGATTTCGGCATCACGCGTGTACCCCTGGGGAGCGCCGGGTCAGGGCATCGTGCACGTGATCGGCCCCGAGCTGGGCTGACGCAGCCCGGCATGACGATCGTCTGCGGCGACTCGCACACCTCGCACGCACGGCGCGTTCGGCGCGCTCGCGTTCGGCATCGGCACGTCGGAGGTCGAGCACGTGCTGGCGACGCAGACGCCTGCTGCAGGCGCAAGCCGAAGACGGATGGCCGTCGACGGTCGACGGCGAGCTTCGCCGACGGGCTGCAGCGCGAAGGACATCATCCTCGCGATCATCAGCACGATCGGCACCGGCGGCGGCATCGGCCACGTCATCGAGTACCGCGGCTCCGCGATCCGCGCGCTCTCGATGGAGGGCCGGATGACGGTCTGCAACATGTCGATCGAAGGCGGAGCGCGCGCGGGCATGGTCGCGCCCGACGACACCACGTTCGCGTACGTCGAAGGCAAGTCCGCACGCGCCGAAGGACGCCGCCTGGGAGCAGGCGCGTCGACGCACTGGCGTTCGCTCGCCGACCGATGACGGAGCGGCGCTTCGACACGGAGGTCACGCTGGACGCGACGTCGCTTGCAGCCCTACGTGAGCTGGGGCACGAACCCGGCGCAATCCACCACGATCGACGGCTCGGTTCCCGATCCCGCACCTCGACGCCCGGAGGCCGAGCGGGCGCTCCGCATACGGCCTCGAGCCGGGCACGCCGATCCGCGAGATCCGGCCCGACACGATCTTCATCGGTTCGTGCACCAACTCGCGGATCGAGGACCTGCGGGCGGCCGCCGACGTCGTCCGCGGTCGGCGCGGTGACGGAGGGCTCCGCGCGCTGGTCGGTCCCCGGCAGCGTCGCCGTCAAGCTCCAGGCCGAGCAGGAGGGCCTGACCGACGTCTTCACGGCCGCCGGGCTTCGAGTGGCGCGGGCGCGGGCTGCTCGATGTGCCTGGGGATGAACCCCGACATCCTGGCGCCGGGCGACCGCAGCGCGTCCACGCAGCAACCGCAACTTCGAGGGCCGGCAGGGCAAGGGCGGCAGGACGCACCTGGTCAGCCCGCGGGTCGCCGCGGCGACGGCGATCGCCGGCCACTTCGCCCGACCGGAGGATCTGCTGACCGTGGAGCCCGATCACACGGATCGAGGGCACGGCGCTCCCGCTCGACCGCGCCGACGTCGACACCGACCAGATCATCCCGGCGCAGTACCTGAAGCGGGTCGAGCGGACCGGCTTCGGCCCGTACCTGTTCGACGAATGGCGCAAGGACCCCGGCGTTCGTGTTCAACGACGCGCGGTACGCGGGCGCGTCGATCCTGCTCGCCGGGCCCAACTTCGGATGCGGGTCCAGCCGCGAGCACGCGCCGTGGGCGATCGAGGACTACGGCTTCCGTGCGGTGATCGCGCCGAGCTTCGGCGACATCTTCCGCAACAACTGCGCTGAAGATCGGGCTGCTCCCGGTCGAGCTCCGCAGGAGTCGGTTCGGGCGTTGATGGACGCGGTCCTCGACGACGCCGACGACGCGCATCGTCGTCGACCTGGAGCGACGGACCGTCAGCGCGCCCGGCGTCGACCGAGACGTTCGCGATCGACGACTTCACGCGGTGGCGGCTGATGGAGGGGCTCGACGAGATCGGGCTGACCCTCCGACACGACGACGACATCGCGCGGTACGAGGCGTCTGCGCGACGTCTGGCTGCCCGACGGCCTAGCCGCTCAATCGCTCCCGCGGGGTCCGCCGAGTCCTGCCCTGGTCAGCGCGTCGGCCTGCGTCTGAACCGTGAGGGCCGCGAGCGCCGCCGAATGCCCCACCACGCGACGTGTTCCGGGTGGGACAAGCGCCGGGCTTTAGTGGGGAGGCGGACGAGCTCGTCCTGGAACCGGTGTTGCAGCCGGCGGAGCGGAGGATCGGAGTCGGAGACGGCGCCCGTCCCGCATCACGGGCTCGAGCAGCGGGTCCGCATCCGTAGGCCGGCGCAGCTTCGTCGCGCAGACCGAGCACGTCGCCCTCCTCGCCGCCGCTCCGCCAGATCGGCTTCAGGCCGGGCGGCGCTCGCCTTCGCCGTGGAGAGCTTCATGGACGGGCGGCCGTCGTACTGCACGAGCTTGTAGACCGTATCCAGGTACGGCGCATCGGCCGACACCCCCATCTGGGTCCGATCCCGAACGCGTCGACCGGCGCGCCCGCGTGGATCCAGCTCGGCGACCTCGAACTCCGTCGAGGCCGCCGCTCGCGAAGATCCGCGCTGCGTCCTTCAGGCCTTCGGCGTCGAGGATCGCGCGCGCCGCGCGCGCAGGTTGTCCAGGTCGCCGCTGTCCAGCCGGATCCCGACCCGGTCGGTGATCCCGAGCTCGCGCGCGACCGCGATCGCGGTCCGGACGCCGTTCAAGGTGTCGTACGTGTCGACCAGGAAGGTCGTCCTCGTCAGGTGGTCTTCCGCGAACGAACGGAAGGCGAGCTCCTCCGACGGGAACGCCTCGATGAACGAATGCGCCATCGTCCCGGCGACCTGCAGGCCGTACGCGCGCGCCGCGGCGCGTCCGATGTCGCCGCGAACCCCGATCGGCCGAGCTCCGCGCCGCGGCCATCGCGGCGTCCATCCCGTGGGTCCGACGGAACGAGAAGTCCACGAGGTCACGGCCTTCGGCCGCGAGGACGTAACGGGCGGCCTTGGACGCGAGCGTCGTGTGCAGGGTGATCCGGTTGAGCATCGCGGTCTCGACCAGCTGGGCGACCGCGATCGGGCGCCGTGACCTCGAGGATCGGCTCGTCGGCGGTGCACGATCGTCCCCTCGGGCTGCCGCCCACACCTCGCCGTCGAACCGGACCCCGGCGAGGTCCTCCTGGGCTCGATCGTCGAAGCCGATCGAGCCCAGGTTCCGCAGGTCGTCCTCGTCGAACGAGAAGTCCTCGAGGAAGTCCAAGCAGTCCTGGAGCCCGCGCCGCGACGAGGAACCCGCGATGCTTCGGCAGCTTCCTGACGTACAAGCTGAACGTGGACGGTCCCGTCATGCCGCGACGGAGGTAGCTCACCGCCATGTTGAGCTCGTAGAGATCGGTGCGCAGCCCGCCGGGCATGGGCCGAATGTAGCCGACGTGGGACGATGCGGTCGTGCCACGTGTCGACATCACGCGCGACGCAGTTCGAGGAGCTGGTGGGCGAGGCGTTGGACCTGTTGCCCGCCTGGGTCCTCGAGACGATGGACAACGTGACGGTGCAGGTCGAGGACCTCCCGCCGCGCGGGTCAACCGGGCTGCTCGGGCTCTACCAGGGCATTCCTCTGTCGCAGCGCGGTCGCGGGCTACACGAACGTCCTGCCCGACACGATCACGATCTACCGCGCGACGATCGTGCGTTCGGCCGGCCCGGACGAGCGACGACTGAAGAGCCATGGTCGCGCACACGGTCGCACACGGGTGGCCCATCACTTCGGGATCGGCGACGAGCGGCTGCTCGAGATCGATGCCTACTGACGAGCAGTGGATGCGACGCGCGCTGGAGCTCGCGAGCCGGTGCGCGGAGCACGGCGACGTCCCGATCGGCGCGGTGGTGGTCCGCGATGATCGGGAGATCGGGGCCGCCGGCAACGAGCGCGAGCTCCGCGGCGACCCCACCGCACACGCCGAGATCCTCGCGGTACGGCGACGCGGCCGCGGCCGCGGCAGAGCTGGCGGCTGGACGGCTGCACGCTCGTACGTGACGCTGGAGCCGTGTGCGATGTGCGCCGGAGCGATCGTGCTCGCGCGCCTGGAACGTGTCGTGTTCGGGGCGGCCGATCCGAAGGCGGGCTTCGCGGGATCGCTCGGGAACCTCGGTACAGGATCCGCGGCTCAACCACGAGGCGACGCTGGTCTCCGGCGTGCTCGCCGAGGAGTCCGGCGAGCTGCTGCGAGCGTTCTTCCGCGAGCGTCGCTCCCGCTGATCGGCGGGAGCGACGCTCGCGCATCACGGCATCGAGTCGCGCCGCGACCGTCGGCATCTGCTCGACGATCGATTCGAACTCGCGCGCGCCCATGACCGCGACGCGCACCGGCGTGCTCGCGACGACCGTCGCCGTGCGACGTTCCGTCTTCGAGCAGCGCGATCTCGCCGAAGAAGTCTCCGGGCCCGAGCGTCGCGAGCGGCTCGCCGTCCTTCGTCACCTCGACCTCCCCTTCGAGGACGATGAAGAACTCGTGCGGGAACCTGCCCTCCTGGAGCAGCATGAGTACCCGGCCGGGAGGTCGACCGAGTCGGCCCACCGGGCGATCTGCTCGCGATCCGCTGTGCCGAAGATCGGCGAACAGCGGATGCGCTGCGAGGTCGTCGTGCGTCCACGGCCGCATCGTGCCACGGCGGAGCACCGGGCGCCACCGGCGCCTTGCTAGACTCGCCACGGAGGCGTGCCGGAGCGGACGAACGGGACCGCCTCGAAAGCGGTTAGGGGTCTAATCCACCCCTCGCGTGTTCGAATCACGCCGCCTCCGCCACCGTCCGGATGAGCCCCAGCGAAGTGACCCAAGACGTACGAGAGCCCGATCCTGGATCCGCCGGACGCCGACCGGCTCGAGTTGCTCCGGACGGAACGACTCGCCCGACTGCAGGGCTCGATGCGCGCGCACGACGTGGCGGCCTGCGTCCTCTTCAACGAGCCGAACATCCGATGCGCGACCGGCGCCAGCGCGATGCCGATGTACGCGATGAGCACCTTCGTGCGGTGCGCGGTGGTGCCGCAGGAAGGCCAGCCGCATCCTCTTCGAGCACGCGAACTCCGTGCATCGGTCGCGGCGCCGAGCGCCCGACGTCCGCCCGATGCACGCCGTGGGAGTTCTTCGACGATCCGCCTCGCTGAAGCAGGCGCGTGGGCGCAGGTGACCGTGGCCGCGCTCCGTGAGTTGGGCGTGACGGGCGACCTCGTCGCCGTGGATGCGCTGGGACGGCCGCGTGCCTCGCGCTGCGAGTCCCGCTGGGATCAGGCTCACGCGACTCGGGACCGGTGACGCAGCAAGCGCGTCGGGTGAAGGGACCGGTCGAGCGCTCGCTGTTCGACCTGAACGCTCCCGTGATCGAGGCGGAGCTCCGGACGGTCGAGACCTCGCTCGCGCCGAGGGTCTCCGAGCGCGAACTGCTCGGCGGAGATGGCGCGGGTGCTACTACGCGATGGCAGGCGAGTACTTGGCCACGAACACGATGTGCTTCGGGCCCGAACACCAATCCCTGGCGCGCGGAGGCGACGGACCGTCGTATCGAGCTCGGCGACCTCGTGTACGTCGACACGGACTCGGTCGCGCTGGAGGGCTGCTTCTTCTGCGTCTCCGCACGTTCGCGGTCGGTGAGCCGAGCGCCGCACAGCGAGCGACCTATCGAGCCGCTCAGAGCTGGGTCTCGAGCATGGAGGCGCTGGTCCGCCCGGGCCTCACGTGCGGCGAGCTGGCCGTGATGGCTCCGCCGATCCCGGAGCGGTTCATGGCCCAACGCTACGAGTGCATGATCCACGGGATCGGGTTGGAGGAAGAGAACCCGAGCGTCTGTCACCATGCCATCGGACGCGCAGTCCAACGCCGATTCGGTGCTCGAGCCCGGCATGGTGCTGGTGGTCGAGGGCTACTTCCGGGAAGGTCGGCGCAGACCACGGCGTCAAGCTCGGGGATCAGCTCGTCGTCACCGAGGACGGCGCGCGGACGGTCGTCTCCGTATCCATGGTCCGACACCTTGCTCGCCGGCTGACCCTCGCCGGCGTCCCACCTTCAACGTCCTGCCGACCGGACCCTGTTCCTCTCGAGACCGCTAGGAGAACACTTCGAACAGTCGCAGCTCGATGTCGCTGAACGCCCGCCAGTTCTGGTTGTTCAGATACGAATTCGTCAGCGTCACCACGCCGACCCGGCGATCGGGCCGGGAAGAACATGCGCGTGCTCTCACCGAAGTCCCCTCAGTGTGTGCCCTAACGTGAGGAAGCCCCAGTGATGTGTCCCCGTACCAGATCAGGCCTTGGAGCCAACTCACCACGTCGGGGACACTGATCGCGACTCGGATCTCCCTTCACCGTGTCCACGTCGAGCACCGCGCGTCCCCTGGAACGATCCAGAAGTTCATGAAGCGAACCCAGCCACCGGGCGAGGTGCGCTGCGCTCGTCCGCAGCGCTCCGTCGGGATAGTCGGGTAGCGTACTGGAAGATCGGCGTCGAAGCCCGGGGCGAAGCGGTGTAGGGCATCGCGATGTTCGACGTGGCGAGGTCCGCCAGTCGATAGCCGGAGTCGGTCATCCCGGAGCAGTCGGAGGATCCGCCGATGGCACCACGCGTCGAAGTCGATCCCGCTCACCGCCTCGGCGACGAAGCCCGCGAGAGCGCGACCGCCAGGTTGAATCAGGCGTACCTGGTCCCCGGTGCACGCTTCCGTAGAAGTTCCTGTTCCGCTCGCGCCGGCTTCCATCCGGGGCGAAGTACGACCGGCAGAGGACCGAGTGAGATCGGCGAGTCGCCGTGGTACAGGCTGGCGTCGACCACGGCGTGCCCGACACGTTGTTGCCGATCTCGGATCGCGGACGTGTGCGTCAGCAGCATCCGCATCGTGATCGGAACGCCCGGCGTCTTGGGGATGTGAACCTCGAAGGGAGGTACTCGTTGACATCCGTATCCAGGTCGAGGCGTCCGTCTTGCACCAACGCCACGATCCCGGCACACGTCACCGTCTTCCGAGACCGACGCGAGCTGGAACGCGGTCTCCGGCGTGACGTGAGTCCGCGCTCCTTGTCCGCCCAGCCGACGCCCGCCGACCACACGACCTCGTTTCCCCGAACGACGGCAAGCGGCGATGCCGGTAGTGTTGGCCTCGGTGAGCTTCTCGACACAGGAGCGTCGCAGCGCGTCCGTCCGAGCCGCGGGCAGTGCCGGACGAACGTGAACGGAGCGACGCATCCTGACGGCGGCAGCCTTCCCGAGGCCGGGCGACGAAGTCACGGCGGGAGAGCGCTGATGGCGTCTATCGGAGGCCACGATCGGTCGCATCTCCGCCGTGGGCGACGCTGTGGTCAAGGCCGCATGCAGCCGGGGCTCGGCCTCACTTTCAGGACTCGGAAGGCGAGGCTCGTCCTTGCCCCCACCTCCTGCACGGTGAGCTTCTGGAGGTGCGACGCCACCTGCAGGTCGACGTCATCGGAAGAGGCACGTGGGTCAGTACGAAGATGGGCACCTGGAACTCGTAGTTGCCGACGTACGAATCCGGATCCCCATCTCGAAGGCCCGTTTCCCCATGAGGACCGCGCCGGTCTCGCGGATACATCGCCTGCATGTAGCTCGGTGTCCCGGAGGTCCTGCGAGGTCCGGGTAGCGAGCGGCCTGGCGCTGCCGTTCCGGTCGGCGGCGAACCCGTCGATCGAGACGGTCATGCCCACGATCACCTTCGTCATGCGGTCCCTCCCAGTCTGGTCGTGCCGTAGCCTTTCCGGATGCCCTCGCCCAGCCGCTGGTCCGCGCCGCCATCGTTGCACTCCTCGCCGCTGCCGCGCTCACCCCGTCGCCGGCTAGCGGGTCGATCAGAGCTGGCCGTCTGGGCATCGGAGACTCCGTGATGCTCGGTGCGAAGGAAGAGCTCCACGCGCGTGGTTTCGGGGTCGTGGATGCGGTCGTCTCCCGTCAGTTCTACGACCGCGCCCGCGCGGGTCCAGCATTGGAAGCGGCTCGGCAGGCTCCCCGAAGAACGTCGTGATCCATCTCGGCAACAACGGCATCGTCCGAGCTCTCCGATTGCTCCCACGCCGTGCAGGCAGCGGGCGTCCATCGACACGTGTTCCTCGTGACGCTCAAGGTGCCGCGCTCCTGGCGCGATACTCGACAACCATCGGCTGCGTCTCTGCGCGCGGCGTTTCGCGAACGCCCATCTGATCGACTGGTACGCGGACAGCCATGACCACCCGGCGTGGTTCGCACGCGACGGCTATCACCTGACCGCGAGTGGGCAGACGGCGTACGCGTCGCTCGTCGCGCGTCGGATCGCAGCGGTTCCGTGAGAGCCGCCCGGCCCGCTCGCTAGACTCGCCCCGGGTGGCCTGCCCGAGCGGACGAAGGGGCACGCCTGGAAAGCGTGTAAGCGCAGGAATGCGTTTCGAGGGTTCGAATCCCTCGGCCACCGCTCCGGTCACGGCAGCCGCCACCCGGGGCAACGCTCCGGCGCGACCGCCCCGGGGAGCGGGAGCGCGGCCTCCAGAGCGACTCCGGACGTCGTCGAAGTCCTCTCCACGGCACGAACGGGACGCCGTCGCGTTCACACCAGGCCACGAGGGCGTCCTTGGCGAACACGATGTCCGCGTAGAGCGCCCCGAATCGGTCGGAGTCTCCTTCCCCGACGAAGGCGACCGGTCCCGGCGCCTCCAGCACGGCGCGCATCTTGCAGGTCCCGCATCCGATGCACACGTCGTGCCCGTTCGGGAACGTCATCGCGCCCTCGTCCCAGTCGTTGGTGATGACGGGGACATCCACGACGCCGTGCGACGTCCAAGAGCGGGCGGATGTAGAAGCCGAAGCCGTCCGACACGAGGGTGACCGGAACGCCGACCGATCGAGCCCAACCGACGAACGGCGCGAACGTGGGGTCGAGCGGGCAGTGCTCGAGCGCGTACGCGACGAGCTCGTCGCGTCGGCGCGTCGAGCATCGCGGCCTGCGCAGTGATGCCCTGACGTGCGCCGACCTCTCCGCGAGCCCAGGCCTCGTCCCACCATCGGCCAGGAGGGGTCGCCGTACCGCATGCAGGAGATGCTCGGCGACGTCGTGCAGGCAGGCCGTGCCGTCGAAGTCCACCAGGACCGATCCACCGCGAGCATCGGTGCAGGGTACCGACCTGGCAGGATGCCGATGCGTGAACCTCGAGCAGCTCGGGCGCGCGATGGCGGCGGCGCTGCGCGCGAAGACCCTCGCCGTCCCCGGCGGAGAGGTCACGGAGATCGATGGCCTCGAGGTGTACCTCTCGCATCTGCCCGATCCGGGAGAGAACTTCGCGTTCGTCGCGACGGAGCCGAAGGATCCCGTTGCGGCGCTGACCGAAGCCGAGGCGGTCCTCCGCAGGAACGGCATGCCGTTCCGGGATCGGCGTCCTCGCCGGTCGCCACGCGAGCGTCGACGCGGCGGTCCGCGCGCGCGGGTATCCGCGTCTCGTTCGCGGAGCCGGCGATGACGATCGCGTACGGCCGACCTCGCGCGAGGTGACCGCTTCCGCCGGATGTCCACCTCGCCGATGCGCGGCCCGACGATCTCGGGCTCTGGCGCGAGTTGGATGCGATCGCGTTCGAGGGCGACATCGACGTCTCTCGAGGCATGTACAGCCGCTCGGCTGCTCGACGTCGCGCACGTCGTCACGGCGAGCATCGAGGCAGAAGATCGTCGGGGTCGCGACCGGCGTGCCCGCCGGGGAGCGCGGTCGCGGTGTTCGGTGTCGCCGTCGCCCCGAAGCTCGGCGCCGTGGGATCGGGGCGGCCCTCACGTGCGCCGCGGCGCGAGCGCGGGAACGGGTCGGGATCGCGTGGCTGTCCGCCCGCGGCGAGGCCGCGCGTGTCTACGAGCGGCTCGGGTTCCGCGAGGTCGGACGAACCGAGATGCTGGGTCGGCTGAGCCCTCAGGCGGGTTGATCCGCGCCGATCGCGCCGTCGACGATCGCGCGACCGTCGAGCGGCTGATCGAGCGTCACGATCGTCCGCTTGAAGACGCCGATCGCGATGCAGGCGACCTCCCCGGCGGATGGGTCGTGGCCTTCGAACAACGTGATCGTGACCGCGTCCGCTCCGTACGAGACGTCGACGTGGTCGAGGACGGCAGCAGGGGCTCGACGCCCGAAGTGAAGTCGACGTTCACGGTGCGTCCGTCGTCTCGCGACGGTCGCCGTGTCGAACGGCCGAGCGTGCACATCGCGCCATGCCCGGCGTCGGCTCGACGACCTGCGGGTGGATGACCGGTGGCTCGTCGTCCGGGCACGGCGTGAAGCCCGACCGAGGCGTCCGGGCCCGTGCCGTTCGTGACCGTCGTCCCGCACGGTGGCGCGGCCGTCCCCGTCCCCGGCGATGGCTGGGCCGGCTCGCCGCCCACCGCGCCCGGGGCCGAGCGACCGGACGAGCTGCTCCTGCGTTGACGGCACCGGATCCGGCGGCCGAGGTGGCCGCCACGGCGCCGACGATGACGCTGACGGCGAGGACGAGCGAGATCGTGACCGTTCTCGGCACGTGCGCCTCCTTGATCGGTGCGGTGCAGCGGTTCCTCCCGGATGTCCGCTTCGACGCCGGCGAGGCGGCGTTGGGGTTCCCGCTTCAGCCCGGGCCGTCTCGAACCGACATCAGACCTTGAAGGGTTCGTCCCGAGGAGGCTCCTCGATGAGGACACGACCGGTATCCGATCCCGCGCCCATCCCGGTGGGCATCAGCATCCTCTGCGCGCTCGCGCTCCTCACCGGTTGGCTCGTCCTTCGCGGCGCGTCGTTCGCGTTCGCGATCCCGGCGAACGCGGCCCTCGTGACCGCTCTCCGTCGCACTGCTCATCCACCGGCCTCGCCGCCGTCGCTGAGCCGCCGGAACCCTGTCGGGAACCGCCCGTATACTCGGCTCCGGCCGTGCTAGGCGGGGAGCCAGCGGTGCCCTGTAACCCGAGATCCGCTTCATGCGGGGCTGAATCCCCGCCGGAGGCCCGCGAGGCCCGAGGCAGCACTCGGCGCGGGGCGTTGAAGGTCGGGTCCTACGCGACGTCGGACCGCGAACCGGGTCAGGGCGGGAACGCAGCAGCCCTTAGCGGTTCCCGGCGGGTGCCGTAGGGACGCCTGGCCGGAGCCTGCCGCGCGGGAACGCGCTCGAGTCTCACGGCGTCGATGGCGGGTGCACGGCCTATCTTCTTCGTGAGCGAGGGAGCGGGGACGGCGTGCCAGAGGACGAACGGCGCACGACGACGAACGAGCGGAGAAGCAGCACCAAGCCTTGTACCGCCGATACCGGCCGCAGACACCTGCCGAGCTGCTCGGTCAGGACCATGTGGTCCGTGGGCTGACCGGAGCCATCCGCGAAGACCGGCTCCACCATGCGTTCCTGTTCTGCGGACCGCGCGGGACCGGAAAGACCTCCACCGCGCGGATCCTGGCCAAGATGGTCAACTGCGTGAACGCGCCCACCGCGGAGCCCTGCAACGTCTGCGAGCAGTGCGTCGCCATCCGCGAGGGACGCACGTGGATGTGGTCGAGATCGACGCCGCGTCCCACGGTGGGGTCGACGATGCTCGTGAGCTTCGCGAGAAAGCGCCGACCGCACCGATGGTCGGTCGCGAGAAGGTCTACATCATCGACGAAGCGCAGCGGCTGTCCCGCGAAGCGTTCGACGCGCTGCTGAAGCTCTTCGAGGAACCGCCACCCGGTGTGCGGTTCGTGCTCGCCACCACCGAGCCGCACAAGATGCCGGCGACGATCGTCGGGCGGTGCCAGCGGTTCGACTTCCGGCGGCTCACGATCGAAGGGCTCGCCCAGATGGTCCAGACGATCGCGTCGTCCGAAGGCGTCGCGCTGGATCCGGCGGCGGCGCACGCGATCGCGCGCCGAGCCGAAGGCTCGGCGCGCGATGCGCCTCGCTGCTGGACCAGGCAACCGTGCTCGGCGGGCAGACGGTCGACGAGGCCACGGTGCGCGCCCTGCTGGGCGCGCCCCGTGGCGAGGTCCAGTTCGAGATCGCCGGACGTGGTCGCGGTGGGGGACGTGCGCGGGGTCTTCGAGGTGGTCGATCGCCTCGTGCTCGACGGCCGGGACGTGCGCAACGTGACGAACGAGACGATCGGACACTTCCGCGACCTGCTTGCTCGTCAAGACCGCCCCGGCCAGGAGGACCTCCTCGATCTGGCGGCGGACGCGTACGAGGGTCTGCGGGTGCAGGCGGAGAAGTTCAGCGCCGGCGAGCTCGCGCGCATCCTCGCGCTGCTGCTCGCGGCGCAGAACGACATGCGCTGGACCACCTCGCCGCGGTTGTCGCTCGAGCTCGCGCTGATCCGCGCGTGCCTCCCCGACACCGACCCCACGCCGGCCGGCGTCGTTTCGCGTTTGGAACGCCTGGAGCGGTTGGCGAACCTCGCCCCGGAGGCCGTCGTGGTCCTGGAGGAACCGGCCGAAGCTCCTCGCGCCTCCGGTCGCCGCTCCCGCCGTTCCGCCTCCGGTCGCCGGCACCGCCGCCCGCCCACCGATGAGTCGGCGACGCAGATGCCCGTCCCGCAGGCCGCGGACGCCGGGAGCGTCGACGTCGCGATGCTCCGCCGTTCGTGGGGTGCCTTGATCGACCACCTCGGCCAGCTCCGCCAGCCGATCCCTCCGCGCCGTCCTCGAGAGCGCGACGGTCGCCTCGTTCGACGGAGAGACGCTCGAGCTCGCGTTCCCGCCCGACAAGCGCTTCGGGCGTGCAGAAGGTGCAGGATCGCCAGGACGAGCTCCAGCAAGCCCTCGGGGACCTCTTCGGGATCGCTCCGCGGATCACGTGCGTCGTGCGGGAGTCGCGCGAGCCCGGTGGCTCGGCGACCGCCGAGGTCGTCGAGGAGGAGGAAACGCCCAGCGACGACGAGGCTCTCCGGCGCGTCCAGGAGATGCTGGGCGCGACCCCGGTCGAAGGGGGCGGTGACTGAGCGTGTTCGAGGGGCCGATCCAGGAGCTGATCGACGAGCTCGCACGGCTGCCCGGCATCGGGCCGAAGTCCGCCCAGCGGCTCGCGTTCTGGCTCGTCAAGGCGCCGCCCGACGACGCCAAACGGCTCGCGTCCGCCATCGTCCAGGCGAAGGACCGCATCGCGTTCTGCCGGGAGTGCGGAGCGTCGCCGAAGGCGACCTGTGCCGGATCTGCCGTGACGAGGGGCGGGACCGCACCGTCCTGTGCATCGTGGAAGAGCCGAAGGACGCGGCCACGATCGAGAAGTCGGCGCTGCACAAGGGCCGCTACCACATCCTCGGCGGCGCGATCAGCCCGCTCGACGGCGTCGGGCCTGAGGATCTGCGCGTCCAGGAGCTCCTGGACCGCGTCGAGCGCGACCACGTGACCGAATGCATCTTGGCGACCAACCCGAACCTGGAGGGCAACGCGACCGCGATGTACGTGGCGGCGCTCCTGAAGCCGTCGGGGGTGCGCGTCACCCGGCTCGCGAGCGGTCTCCCGGTCGGGGGCGACCTGGAGTACGTCGACGATGATCGCTGTCGCAAGCGCTCGAAGGCCGCCGGGAGATCTGAGTGGCCCTCGAGGGACGCCACCCGGACGACCTCGCCTTCCCCGGCAACAGGCACGAACCCGCTCCGGCACGCTCGGGGTCCCGCGGACCTTCACCGTGTCGCCGGACGGCTCCCGTGTCGTCTTCCTCCGAACGAAGGCGGGCGATGACCCGGTCACGTGTCTGTGGGTGCTGGACGTCGCGTCGGGAACGAAGCGTGCCGCTACGACCCTCGCGAGCACGGCGAGGCGTCGGCGGCACTGACCGAAGCCGAGCGTGCCCGGCGCGAGCGGATGCGCGAGCGCGCGCAAGGCGTCACCACCTATGCCTGCGACCGGGACGTCACGCGGGCGGTATTCGTCGACGGGGGACAGCTCTGCCCTCGTCGAGCTGAACGACGGCTCGCTGTCGACGGTCCCGACGGAGGGCGTTCCCGGACGATCCACGGCTGTCCCCGGATGGTTCGCATGTCGCGTACGTGGTCGACGGGACGCTCTTCGTCCGAGGGAGCGACGGTGCGCGAGGGACGCGAGTTGGCCTCGGACTCCGATCCCGACGTCCACTGGGGACTCGCCGACTTCATCGCTGCCGAGGAGCTCGACCGGAAGCGCGGGTACTGGTGGTCCCCGGACGGGAGCCGGATCGCGGCCGCACGGGTGGACGAACGGCCGGTCCAGATCTGGTGGATCTCCGAGCCGTCGGATCCGGCGGCGGAACCGCGCCGGATCCGCTATCCGAGGGCGGGAACGCCCAACGCGATCGTGACCCTGCACGTGATCGACGTCGCGACGGCCGAGCGCGTCGAGGTCGTGTGGGACCGCGAGGCGTTCGAGTACCTCGCTCGCGTCTCTGGGGACCGGACGAACCGCTCACCCTCGAGGTCATCTCGCGCGATCGACGGATCGCCCAGGTGCTGACGGCGGACGACGACGGCACCACGCGGGTCGTGCAGGAGCTCCGGGACGAGCGCTGGCTCGACCTGGTCGACGGATGCGCCCGCGTGGCTGGATGGCTCGCTGGTCTCCACCGTCGACGCCGACGACACGCATCGGCTCCGGATCGGCGACGAGGTGGTGACGCCGCCCGGTCTCAGGTCACGAGCGTCATCGCGGCCGGCCGACGGGTTCGTGTGGTTCCACGCGTTCGACGACCCGAGTCGAGGAGCATGTCTTCCGCGTCGCGCGCCGGGGCCGAGCCGGAGCGGATCAGCTCGGGGCCCGGGCGTCCATGCCGCCGTCGTCGGCGGCCCCACCCTCCGTCCGCATCACCCGCGCTCGCCGACCGGATCCCGCCTGCCGTCTCCGTCGTGCGACTCGGACGGCAGCCGAGGTCGAGCGTGACCGACGTGTCGGAGCCCTCGCTCGTCGATCCGAATCGCCGACGCTTCGCCGAGCTCGGACTCGAACCGTCTCCGTGCCGCGCTGCTCCTGTCCCACACGGCCGCGAGCCGGATCGGACCGGTGCCGGTCCTCCTCAGCCCGTACGGCGGTCCCCGACTTCCGCCGGGTCCTGCGCTGGCGGGGGCATGTACCGAGATGCGAGCAGTGGTTCGCGGATCGGCTCGGCATCGCCGTCCTCACGATCGACGGCCGGGGAACACCCGGCAGCGTGGCGTGGGAGAAGGCCGTCCATCGCGACTTCTCCGTCACGCTCGACGATCGGATCGAGGGACTCCACGCCGGCGGCCGAGCGCTGGCCGTTCCTCGATGCTCGGCCGCGTCGGCGATCGCGGCTGGTCGTTCGGCGGTGAGCTGGCCGGGCTCGCGGTCCTGAAGCGACCCGACGTCTTCCACGCGCGCGATGCGCCGGGGCGCCGGTCGCTGATCAGCACCTCTACGACACGGCGTACACCGAGCGCTACCTCGGGCGATCCGACCGTGGACGACGAACCCTACGAGACGCGAGCTCGCTCGTCACGTACGTCCCGACGGCCGAGCGCCCATCGCTACGCTCCTGCTGATGCACGGGCTCGCCGACGACAACGTCTTCGTGCGCGAACACGCCTCCAGCTGTCGGCCGCGCCTCCTCGCCAACGGGTACGACCACGACCTGGTCCTGCTGCCGAACTCTTCGCACATGGGCGGGATGGAAGAGCTCTCCGTGGCGGAGGACCTGGTGGAGCTGGACTTCCTGCGCCGTGCGTTCGCGCTGCCGGCGCCGTGAGCCCGCGACCGACCGAGCGCCAGAGGTCGAGCGACCGCGCGCTGGTGCTCTACGCGTTGATGCGTCGGCGCCTCGATCGAAGCCGTGCTCGAGGATGGGACCCGACACCCGGCGCCTGGCAACAAGCCGAGCGCGCGAAGGTCGAGACCGACCGGTGGCTGGTTCGCGAATCGTTGGACGGAGCGCTCACCCCGCGTCGAACGGACGCCTCTTCGAAGGTGCGAACGGCTCCTGGCCGCACGAAGCCATCGCCGACGGACTCTGGCGGAAGGAGTCCCTCGAGGTCCTGTTGTGGGCGCTCGAGCACGTCGACTCCCTGCCGCCGATGCGACGAGGAGTTCGGGTCGAGGTCTTGAACCAGCGGATCCAGTCCTACGGCAACGAGTCGTCCTTCCGCGCGAGCGGACGGCTGCGAGGTGATGCGGAGCTGGAAACGGCGTGGCACGAGGCCGACGCGTGGCTCGCGGCCACGGAAGGCAGGACCGGGGAGGACGTCACCCTCGCGTCGATCGGCGCGGGCGCCGCCGTGCCTCAGCTGGTTGCGCGACCGCGACGCCGAACCAGCGTGACCACGCCGGCCACGAGCCCCGCCGAGCACGGCGAGCGGAAGCAGGTAGCCGAGCCCGACGATGATCGTGGCCAGGATGCCGAAGAACCCCTGGATCAGCCCGGTCCAGCGCCCGGGAGAAGGCTCGGGTTCTGGATGCCCTCGTTGGTCCGGTTCTCGCCCGCCGGCGCGCTCTGCTCGCTGCGAGGTCGACGGTGAGCGTGGACTCGGCGACCTGGTTGTTGAGGATAGCGCAGCTGTCCCTGGATCCCGGTCGATCGCGGAGCTGGACGTCCTGGAGCTGCGTTCATCCACCGTGAGCGACTCGCCGATCGTCGTCGTCCGGGCGAGCAGAACGCGGAGCACGGTCCGGCGACCGATCAGGTTCTGCAGATGCGCCCGGTAGTCGATGAACTCGTTGGTCACGTCCTTGCCGGTGACGGACGAGGACTCCACGTGTGCCGAGCTGCGCCCACCTGACCGATCGCGTCGTCGAAGTGCGCGGCGGGGACGCGGATCGTCAACGTTCCGGTGGTCGAGTCCTCGGTCTGCGACGACAGGACGAACCCGCCGTTCGCGTGCGCGATCGCGACCACGCGAGGCGAGCTTCGGTCCGAACGAGCCGTCCGGACCGAGGAGGGCGCATAGGTGCCGTCTCGGACGATCTTCGATGAGGTCGGACGCCTTGCCGGCTGAGCCCTGGTGCCCGGGGTTCGCGCTGCCTTCTGGTGGTCGAGCCTTCCGGCGACTCGAGGGTGTCGGTCCCAGAGGACGCCGGTCGGCCCGCCGGGTTCGCCGACGGCGCTCCCGACCGTCTGAGAAGGCAGCCCTGTCTCTTCAGATTCCCAGCCCGCCGAGCTGTGCCAGCGCACCCGATCGCCGAAGCGCCACCACGAGGAGCACCGCCGCCGCAACGAGCCACGAACGCCAGCGCACGTGCCGGCGCGACGGCGCCGTCGCGACCGTCCGAGCCTTCTCGCGATCGGCGACCTGCATCAGATCCCGTTCGAGCAGCTCGAGGTACCTGATGTTCGTCTCCATCCACTCGACCTCGGTGGTGAGCATCAGTCCGCGTTCCTGGAGAACCAGCGCCGAGACGCCGGAGCCCGCGACTCACCCGCTGGCGCGCGCGCGGTCTCGGCGCACTGCAAGCGGGCGGCGACGTCGGGATAGGGCAGCCCATCGATCGCGCGAAGCTTCAGCGCCTCACGCTGGTCGTCGGCGAGCGTCTCGAGGGCCTCCGCGAGCGCCGCGCGGAGTGGGGCGAAGTCCACCAGGTCCTCGATCGCTCGTAATCCTCGGGTGGCAGCTCGCGCATCGGCAGCCCGATGTCTTCTTCCGAGCGGCCGCGTCGATCAGGCCCGACCGGAAGAACCGGCCGAGCTGGTGCCTGGCGATCCCGTAGAGCCACGCCACCCCGTTCACTCCGTCGGGACGTACGAGTACCGGGCCCGCGACGCGAACGCCTCCGCGAACGTCTCGGCGGTGAGCTCGGCCGCGGCCTCGGGGTCCAGCGTCCGGCGCGCGAAGTAGCGCAACAGGTCCTCGGCATGGCGGCGGTAGAGCTCCACGAACGCCGCGGGATCGTCCCGCGATGCCAGGAGCAACGCCGCGTCGCTCCGCGGTCACCCCGTCTCCGACGCCGACCGTGGGTTCCCCGTTCTTTCAGCCGGACCCACGCTGGCGCCGCCGTGACGCGACAGGCGGTCAGGAGCTCAGGTCAGGTCTCGATCGGTCGCGCGCTCGACGCGCGCCCGTCCATGTTCTGTCGCCACGCGCGGGAGCCAGAACGTGAACGTGCACCCTTCTCCGGCACGGACTCCAGCTCCGATCTGGCTGCCCATCGCCTCGACGAGCCTCCTGCAGATGAAGAGGCCGAGGCCCGCGCCACCGCACCTCGCGCTGCAAACCGGTGCGGGTTCGGAAGAAGCGATCGAAGACGTGCGGTTGATCGGCCGGCGCGATCCCGTCGCCCTCGTTGTGGACGGCGACGACGGCACGGCTTCCCGTCACACCGAGCGACGAGCTGCACCGTGGATGCCGGCCGTGGAGTAACTTGAACGCGTTCGAGAAGGGAGGTTCTGTGACGATCTGGTCGACGCCGGAAGGGATCCGCCAGGACGCAGACGGCATCGGCGGGATGGACGAAGTCGACGACGCGGTCGGGGAACTCACCCCGGATGTGACGGATGCACCCGTCCAGGCAGCTCGGTCGCGTTGAACGGCTTCGACTCGAGGTCCAGCTTCCCGGCCTCGACCCGGGACACATCGAGGAGGTCGTTGATGCAGCCGCTCGAGCCGTTCGACGGCCCGCCACATGATCTCGTAGTACTCGTGACGAGCCTCCGGCGTCTCCTCGATCGAGCCCGTCGCGGAGCGCGCGGACGAAGCCCTTGAGCGGCGTGAGCGGCGAGCGCAGGCTCGTGGGAGACCGTCGCCACGGAAGTCGCTCTTCAGCTGCTCGGTCTCCAGCTCGGCCGTCACGTCTCGCGCGACGATCACGAGACGACTCTCGCTCCGCCCTCGCGAGACGGCATCAGGTTGCTCGTGTAGCGGATCCACCGCTCCGACCCGTCGGTCCGGGTCAGGAGGACGTCGTGGGAGCCTGCCTCGTCGAAGCGCAGCGGAACGAAGGTGCGCCCCTCCGGTCCGTCATCCTCGAGGTGGAGCCCCAGGACCTCGTCGCACGCGCGGCCGGCGGCCCTGGCTCGCGGGATGCCGGTGATGTGCTCCATCGCCGGGTTCCAGGAAACGATCAGACCGTCCGCGGACACCACGAGGATCCGTCGGAGGTGTTGCCGATCACGTCGGACAGGTGGCTCCGCTGTTCCACCGTCTCGTGGAACAGACGCTCGTTCTCGTTGCGGACCTTCAACTGTGAAGCGAGCGCCTCGACCAGGGAGCCTTCCGCCGAGGACAGCGGGGTCGCGCGGTGCACCGCGAGGATCGAGGAGACGGTGGGCGCGTCGTCGATCGATGCCATGAAGGTCGTCAGTCCCGGCCGCGTGCTGACCAGCTCTTCGGCCGTGGGCGGACGATCCTCGGAGGCGGGAGGTTCACCATCAGACCGACCTCGGAGTTGTAGATGCGGGCCCCGTCGTTCAGCAGGACCAGCTCGACCGCCGAGGCGTCGAGCATCCGGCGGACGAGCACCAAGAACGGCTTGTAGTCGTAGCCGACGTCGATCGGACCGGACAGCTCCCGGCCGGCCTCGTAGAGGGTCTGCATCCGCTCTCGCTCCTTCGCCTGTTCCTCCTCACGTTCGGCGTGGAGCCAGCCCCGGTAGGCCAAGGAACACGAGGACCATCGGCGCGATCAGCAGCGGGATCCCGACCGGACCCGTGCTCCAGACCAGCGCCGCGAGCAGGCCGATCGTCAGGTTCCCGGCGGCATGCAGCAGGTTGAGACCGTCCGGAAGCACCAGCAGCGTCGGCAGGGACTCGCCGTCGATGAGCGAGATGACGAACGAGATGAACAGCTCGTTCAACGCGAAGTACGAGAGCATCGCGATCGAGGCCGCGAGCCAGACCATCAAGCTGAGCGACGAGGACACGTGGAAGAAACTGAAGACGACCTCCGCGACCGAGATGGCCACGACGAACTGCGCGACGTTGTACCCGACCTTGTACCAACGCCAGCCCCGGAGGAGCTGTCCTGCGGCGATGCCGAAGAGCACGGCGAGCGTGAGCACGCCGGACTTCGCGAAGATCAACGTGGGAACCCACAGCGCGTCGGTGAGCGAGTAGTTCTCCGCCTCGGGTCCGTGCGACATCCGAACGGTGAACTGCTCGAGGATCGCGGCGATGGCGCTGGAGGGCGAAGCACGCCACCACGTCCTCCGTGTTCCATGTCGAGAGGTCCGGCGCGTGGATCGCGACGAGCGGCGAGCGCGGCGATCCAGACGGCAACGATCCATGCTCGCGCACGTACGGGAAGCTCCATGAACTCGCTCATGCATCAGCACCCAACGTCGGCCGTCTTCACCCGATGTTGCTTCACCCAATGTCGGCCGAGACGGGGTTGGCTTGAGTCGAACCGCAAGACCCGAGGACCTAGATTCGTCCGGCGCGGCCTTCTGGGCCGAAGACCACGGAACCGGTAGGCCGACCGTTCGACCGGCATCACCCGCGGACCACCTGGATAACCGACATGCGGCCGGTGCGCTGTCGGCTGTCGCGCGTCATATTCGGTCGGTCAACCAAGCGACCCGCCACTGGTTCGAAGAGCCGGCGCGGAGCTCGGCAGGGACAGCAGGAGAGGAGCACCACCCTGAACGCACGGATCGATCGTTCGACGGCCGCCGCTGCCGCACCGCGAACGCAACTCGCGTTCGCTCGCCGGGGCGATCCTGACGATCTTCGTGGCCGCGTTCGTCCTCACGCCGGCGGGCACCCGGACATCGGGCGCCGCCCGGACGTGTCGGTCATCGTCCGGACCCTCTCGGGCGCGCAGGCGCGGATCGAGGCGCTTCGTCACATCGGAAGGCGGCTCGATCACCGCGGAGCTGCCCATCATCGATGGGTTCTCGGCCACCTTGTCCCAGCGCGTCGCCGACGCGATCGGCGCGGATCCGTCGGTGGTCTCGATCTCCCCCGACGTCGCGTCTCGCGCCGCAGGCGTCGTCGTACGACCCCGGCACCGACACGGAATTCCATGGCCTCGACCACGAAGTATTCGGGAGCGACGGCCTGGTGGCGCGCCGGGTACACCGGGGACGGCGTCGACGTCGCGCTGATCGATACGGGCGTCGCTCCGGTCACTGGTCTGGCACGGGAACCAACAAGGTGATCTACGGGCCGGACCTCTCGATCGAGTCGCCAGTCCTCGGCCCTGACGAACCTGGACACGTACGGGCCTGGAACGTTCATGGCCGGGCTGATCGCGGGAACGATCCGACCTGACGGCACCGTACGACCAGTCCCCTCCGAGCGCGTATCGCGGGATGGCTCCCGACGCCCGGATCGTCAGCCTGAAGGTCGGGACCGCGGACGGCGGGACCGACGTCTCCCAGGTGATCGCCGCCATCGACTGGGTCGTGCAACATGCGAACGATCCTGGCATGAACATCCGGGTGCTGAACCTGTCCTACGGCACCAACAGCGTGCAGCCGTACTACGGTGGACCCGCTCGCCTACGCCGCCGAGGTGGCAGCTGGAAGCAGGGGCATCGTGGTCGTCGCGGCCGGCGGGAACTACGGGTTCCAGAGCCACCTCAACACGCCAGCCCGGCCCTCGCGGACCTTGCCTTCGACCCGTACGTCCTCGCCGTCGGTACGTCGGACTCGAACGGGACGAGCACGCTCGCCGACGACACCGTGCCGGCGTTCTCCCCTAGGCCCAAGCGTGGGGCGACGCGTGGGGTCGACATGGTCGCTCCGGGATGCATCTCCAAGGACTGCGCGTCCCCAACTCCTCCATCGACACCAATCATCCCGAGGGTCAGATCGACTCGCGATACTTCCGCGGCAGCGGTACGTCCCAATCCGCGGCGATCGTCTCGGGCGCGGCGGCGCTCGTTCTGGAGAAGTATCCGAACGCAACGCCGGATCAGGTCAAGGCGCTGCTCAGCGACTCCGGCTACCCGATCATCGGCAAGGCTCAGCAGATCGGCGGAGGGAGCTCCAGCTCCGGGTCCGCGCTGACGGCGCCGCTGTCGACCTACGCGACGCAACGCTGGTTGCCCTCCACGGGCGCCGGGTCCCTGAAGCCGCTCGTGGAACGGATCGCATCTCCATGGACGGCGTGCCACTGACGGGAGAGCAGGACATCATGGGCTCTCCCTTCGATCCTCCGGCGATGGCCATCTTGGAAGCCCAGGGCAAGTCGTGGTCGGGTGGGATCTGGAACGGGAAGTCGTGGTCCGGGAACTCCTGGTCGGGGAACTCGTGGAGCGGCCTGTCCTGGTCGGGCATCTCCTGGAGCGGCCTGTCCTGGTCGGGAGCTCGTGGAGCGGTCTGTCTTGGTCGGGGAACTCCTGGAGCGGCCTGTCCTGGTCGGGCCTTTCCTGGTCGGGAACTCGTGGTCGGGCCTCTCCCTGGTCGGGCCTCTCGTGGAGCGGCTCGTCGTGGCTGGCGCACCCCGTTGGGCGTCCTCTCCGCTCAGCGGCCTGACGCGTCGAGCGGCACGTCATCCAGCGGTTCGAATACGCAGGTCGGGGCGTGGTCGTGATGTTCCGGCGCGTCGTCCGATCGGCTCGCGAACGGGTGGCAGCGCCGATCCGCGACCTTGCTGGCTCCGCGCGACCGCTGGAGCACGCGAGCCTGGCTGGCTCGCTCGTGGGGTTAGCGGACCCGCCACGGTAGCGGTCGCTAGACTCGGAACCTCCGAGACCCAGGGAGCGGCCGGGCGTGCCCATCGTCGTGCATGAAGTACGGTGGCACGTCCGTCGGGTCCGTGCGAGCGGATCAGGCGGTCGCCGACCGCGTCGTGCGCGCCCGCGAGGGCGGCGACGACGTCATCGTGGTGGTCTCGGCGATGGGCGACACCACCGACGACCTCGCCGCGATGGCGCTGGAGATCGCCGCCGTCCCGGACCCGCGTGAGATGGACATGCTGCTCACCGCCGGCGAGCGGATCGCGATGTCGCTGCTGGGCATCGCCATCAACGCCCGTGGCTGCCGGCCGCCAGCTACACCGGTTCGCAGGCCGGCATCATCACCGACACCCAGCACGGCAAGGCCAAGATCGTCGAGATCCGGCCGAAGCGGGTCGTCGAGGCGCTCGAGGCGGGGCAACGTCGTCGTGCTGGCGGGCTTCCAGGGCGTCTCGACCCGGCACGAGATCACGACGCTCGGGCGCGGGGCGTCCGATCTGACGGCGGTCGCGATGGCGGGCGCCGCTCGGCGCCGACGTCTGCGAGATCTACACGGACGTCGACGGCGGTGTTCACGGCCGACCCGCGGATCGTGCCGGACGCCCGCAGGCTCGACACGATCGGTCCTCGACGAGATGCTCGAGCTGGCAGCGTCCGGCGCGAAGGTGCTGCAGTCGCGTTCGGTCGAGATGCGCGCGTCGTCACGGCGTCGCAGCTCCACGTCCGCCCTTCGTTCGGCGACGCACCGGGCACGTGGGTACGGGAGGATGAGGGCCGATGGAAGGCGTGATGATCTCCGGCGCAGCGCTGGACACCGACGAGGCGAAGGTGACGATCGACGACGTGCCCGACCGGCCGGGCGTCGCGGCCTCGATCTTCAAGGCGATCGCGGCCGAGGCGATCAGCGTCGACATGATCGTGCAGAACGTCTCCCGCGACGGGACGCACCGACATGTCGTTCACGGCGCCGCTCGCCGATCTGCCCGCGGCTCGAGGGCGTGTTGGACGCGCTCGCGCGCGATATCGGCGCGGACGGGTTCACGCGTGGATGCCGGGATCGCGAAGCTGTCCCTGGTCGGCGCGGGGATGAAGAGCCATCCGGGCGTCGCCGCCGACATGTTCGACGTCGCTCGCCGAGCGGGGATCAACATCGAGATGATCTCGACCTCGCCGATCCGCATCTCCGTGCGTGATCCGCAAGGACCTCGCCGAGCGGGCGCTCCGCGCGGTCCACGAGCGGTTCGGGCTGGCGGGGAGGAGTCGGCTCGTGAAGGTGGCCGTGATCGGCGCCACCGGCGCGGTGGGGCGGAGATGATCGGATCCTCGAGGACCGGGCGTTCCCCGTCGACGGGTTCGTTCCGCTCGCCTCCGCCCGGAGCGACGGGCTCCCGGTGACCTTCGAGGGCACGGAGCATCGGGTCCGCGAGCTCACCGTCGAGGGCGTGCCGAGGGGGTGGACGTTGCGTTCGTCTCGGCCGGGGCGGACACCGCGAGCCGGTTCCTCCCGGAGATCGCCGCGAACGGGACCGTCTGCATCGACAACTCGAGCGCGTTCCGGATGGAGCCCGAGGTGCCGCTCGTGATCCCCGCGGTCAACCCGGAGGCGCTCGAAGGATGGCCGAAGCCGGGGATCATCTCCGTGCCGAACTGCACCACGATCACCGCGATGCTCGCCGTGGCGCCCCTGCACCGCGCCGCAGGATGCACGTCGCTCGTGCTCTCCTCCGTATCAGGCCGTGAGCGGCGCCGGGAACAAGGCGGTCGCCGAGCTGCTGGAGCAGGTGGAGAAGCTCCGCGGTGACGAAGAGGCCCTGGCCCACCCCGACGTTCCGACGTTGCCGGTCGGGCCCGTGATGGGCCGGACGATCGCCTACAACGTGATCCCCAGGGTCGGCGCCTTCCAGCTCGACGGGTACACCGGCGAGGAGGCGAAGATGATGGCCGAGCCGCGGAAGATCCTGTCGGCGCCCGACCTGCCGGTGGTCGCGACCTCCGTCCGCGTCCCGGTGCTGGTCGGACACGCCGTCTCGATCCTCGCCGAGTTCGCTCGTCCGATCACGGCCGACGAGGCGCGGGACCTGCTGCGGAGCGCGCCCGGGGTCGAGGTCTGGGACGATCCGGCCGACGACGTCTTCCCACGTCGATCGACGCGGCCGGCGGCGATGTCGCGCTCGCGGGCAGGATCCGGCAGGCGCCCGGGCGCGACGATGCGCTGGTCCTGTTCAGCTGCGCGGACAACCTCCGCGCGGGCGCCGCCCTCGACGCCGTCCAGATCGCCGAGCACCTGTATAAGTAGGGGCATGCCGAACCGGTACGAACGCCGAACCCGACGCACCAGGATCGTCGCCATGGTGGTCGTTCTGGGCATGGTCGCGGTGTTCGCAGCGGTCCTCATCGCGGCGAACGGGCGGTGACGGCCATGATCAACTGCGTCTTCTGTTCGATCGCGGCCGAGGAGGCTCCCTCGTACAAGGTCGCGGAGTCCGACCGAGCGGTCGCGTTCCTGGACATCAACCCCGCGTCCGACGGACACCACGTTGGTGATCCCGAAAGCCCACGCCGATGACATCTGGGACCTCGACGCCCGAGGACGGGCGGGCGGTGTGGACGTTGTCGCAGGAGGTCGCGGCTCTGCTGGGCGAGCGGCTCGACCTGGACGGGATGACGATCTTCCAAGCGAACCGGAAGTCCGGGTGGCAGCACGTCTTCCACTTCCATCTCCACCTGGTGCCCCGGTGGACCGACGACAGGCTCCGGAAGCCGTGGGATATGACGCCCGGTGACCCTGCGCACCTCACTGGAGATCGCCGAGAGATTGGGCCCTAACCAACTATCGCGGCGCCATGTCTTAGGGTGTTGCACCGAAGCGGTATATCGTGCTGGCCCTACCCTCGGACAACGGCAGCCGAGGCCGGCTTCCTCATGCACCGAACGACGGCTGAGATCGAGCGTCCCGCCCCTCGGATCGAACGGCTGCGGTCGCTCACTGCCGGCGTCGGACGTCCTCCCCTTCCTCTCGAGGCCCATCGCGCAGGATGCGCTGCTGGCAGGCCTCCTGACCGCGACCTCGCTCGTCGGCGTGCTCGTCCACCTGCATGTCGATCTGCCGGACGGTGGGAGAGGAAGCCACGGTGCGGAGCCTCAACGCGTTAGGCCTCGTGCTCATCCTCCTTCCAGACCGTCCCGCTCATCTTGGCGACGGCGGGCTCGATCCCCGTCCTCGCGGTGACGATGTCGGCGCTGTTCGTGTATTCCATCAACGGATACTTCACGTCCTTCGCCGCCCTGGGGTTCTTGGTCGCGCTCTACACGGCCGCGGCGTATCGAGAGCGATCGGTCTCGATCCCGGCTGGGATGCGCGGCGGCCTTCGTGGTCCTGCTGGTCCTTCTGATGCAGAAGGAGCCCGTCGAGCCGGACGCGATCTTGGCGGAATGCCTGATCGTCGGAGCGGCCTGGTTCCTGGGCGACGGCCTCCGGATCCGGCGCGGCCAGGTGCTTGATGTTGGAGGATCGGGCGAGTCGCTTGGAGCACGAGCGCGAGGAGCGCACCGAGCGTGCGGTCGCGGGAAGAACGGCGCGTCATCGCCCGGGAGCTGCACGACGTGGTCGCGCACAACGTGAGCGTTATCGTCGCCTGGAGCCGGAGCGGCGCAACAGATCTCCGCCTCGCAGCCGAAGGGAGGCGCTGACGGCTCTCGGCAGCATCGAGCACACAGGACGCGAGGCGCTGGTTGAGATGCGGCGTCTCATGGGGCTGCTCCGGCCGGATGCCGAGCGTGTGACGAGGCGGAGCCCGCAACCGGGCTTGCACGAGGTCGACACCCTGGTGGAGCAGGTGCGCGAGGCAGGTATCCCGGTCTTGCTCACCATCGAGGGGAACGCCGTCCTCTCCCGTCGGACTGGACCTGTCGGCCTACCGGATCGTGCAAGAGGACTGACGAACGTCCTGAAACACTCCCGTCCGTCACGGGTGGACGTGGTCGTGCGCTACCTGCCTCGGTCCTCGAGCTCACGATCACCGATGACGGAGCGGATCTCCCCGACCAGAAGGCTTCCCAGATCGAGGGCGATGCGACGACGACGGAACCTCCGCGGATCGGTACGGACACCTGGGGATGCGCGAGGCGTGTTGCGCTCTTCGGCGGCGAGCTCAGCGCGGGGCCGGTGTCCGGCGGAGGGTATCGCGTGTCGGCCACGCTTCCGACCGACGAGGAGTTGCCGTGACGATCCGCGTCCTCGTTGCCGACGATCAGCCGCTCATGCGAGCCGCGTTCGAGATGACGCTTGCGGACCGAGGGACATCGAGCTCGTGGGAGAGGCATCCGATGGACTCGACGCGGTCGAGCAAGCCCGTCGCCTGCGGCCGGACGTCATCCTGATGGATGTGCGGATGCCCGGGTTGGACGGCGTCGAGGCGACGAGGATCGCTGGCCGCCGAGGACCGAATGACCAAGATCTTGATCCTCACGACCTTCGATATCGATGAGTACGTGATCGAGGCGATCGAGCCGGAGCGAGCGGCTTCCTGCTGGAAGGACGTTCGACCCAGCGAACTGATCGAGGCGATCCGGATCGTCGCACGGGGCGACGCGCTCCTCGCGCCGTCGGTGACGCGACGCCTCCTGAGTCGATCGCCCCGTCGCTGCCGGCGCTCCGGCCGGTCAAGACGGGCTTGCTCGACGCTGACCCCGACCGAGCGCAAGGTGCTCGCGCTCGTCGGCAGAGGGTGCCTCGAACCACGAGATCGCCGCCGAGCTCTTCGTTGCCGATACCACGGTGCGCACGCACATCCGCCATATCCTCGAGAAGCTCGCGCTCCGCGATTCGTGTGCAGGCCGTCGTGCTCGCGTACGACACCGGGCTCGTCCAGCCGCACGCTAGTTAGGCGTCGAAGGTCTCGTCTCCGGAGACGACGCGTGTTTCGGTCGTGGCAGACGACGACGGACGCCGTTCGACGCCCCTACCGTGGCACCCCACGTCGCGGAGGGTGGCATGCGGTGGCTCATCGGGTCCAGCCTGAGGCTTCGGCGCGTCGTCGTCGGTCTTCACGGGGTTGCTGATCGCAGCGGGGGTGTGGCAGCTGAAGTCGGCGCAGGTCGACTCCCTGCCTGAATTCACGCCCGCACCACCGTGCAGGTGCAGACCGAGGCCCTCGGCCTCTCCGCGCCGGAGGTCGAGCAGTTGATCACCGTCCCGCTGGAGCAGGATCTGCTGGCCGGGACGTCCCGTGGCTCGACACGATGCGCTCCGCGAATCGATCCCCGGTCTCTCCTCCATCGAGGATGATCTTCGATGCGGAACCGACCTGCTTCGTGCACGGCAGGTCGTGCAGGAGCGGCTGACACAGGCGGCCGGGCTGCCCGAACGTCTCGTCGACGCCGCAGATGCTGCAGCCGCTCGCTTCGACGAGCAGCATCATGATGATCCGGCTGTCCTCGGCGAGCCGTGTCCGCCGATCGAGCTCTCCGTGCTCGCGCGCTGGATCGCATGCGGCCGCAGCCTCCTGGGCGTGCCAGGGCGTCGCGAACGTCTCCATCTGGGGCCAGCGAGAGCGTCAGCTTCAGGTGCAGGTCGATCCCCGGCCGGCTGGCGACAGTACGGGCTGTCGCTGCGAGCACGTCATCGAGACCGACCGGCAACGCGCTTGTGGGCGTCGCCGTCTCACGTTCCTCGAGGCCTCCACGCCCGGGACCGGCGGCTTCATCGACACGCGCGAACCAGCGGCTCGGACATCCAGCACCTTCCAGCCCATCACGGACCGCGAGCGAACTCGCCAAGGTGCCGATCGACGTCGAGCGGCGGCAAGACGCTGCGCTGCTCGGCGATGTCGCCGAACGTGGTCGAGGACCACCAGCCGCTGATCGGCGACGCGGTCTTCACCGACGGCGACCCGGATCTGCTGCCTCGTCGTCGAGAAGTCTCCCGGGCGCGAACACGCTCGATGTGACCCGAGGAGGTCGTGAGTCGAAGCTGGGACTCTCTGCGACCCGGTCTCACTGGCATCACCGTTGACGCCTCGATCCTATCGGCCGGCGATCCTACGTCGAAGCTGGAGCGTGAGCTGGCCTGGGTCGATCGGCGCTGATCGGCTTGCTGCTCTTGGTCCTCGCCCTCGTCGTGTTCGCCTCTTCCTGGCGCGTCGTCGTGATCAGCCTCGTCGCCGCCGTTGTAGCGCTGTTCGATCGCCTGGCTGGTCTTGTGCCTGAGTGGGACGCGAAACTCTCAACACGATCGTGGTCGTGGGCTCGGTCATGGCCCGTCGCAGCCATCGATCGACGACGCGGTGACCAGCACCGAGAACATGGTCAGGCGCCTCCGTGCGGAGCGGATGAACGGCACCGAACCTCGACCGATGTTGCGACGTCCATCCTCGAAGGCCTCGGTCGAGTTGCGAGGATCGGCGACGTTCGCCTTCCTGATCGCGATTCTTCGCGGTCGTGCCGCCGCTGTTCCTCCGGGGGTCGGCGGCGGCGTTCATGCCGGCGATCATCTGGACCTACGCCGCGGCGACCTGGCCGTGTCGATGGTCGTGCCTGATCGTCACGCCGGCCTTCGGTCTCCTCCTCCTGCAGGGGAAGCGCAGCTCCGCCGCGAGGCGCCGGTGGCAAAGCATGGCTCCGCCGTGGCTACGGCCGGGTCCTGACAACGGGCGCACAGCACGCCAAGGGGTGGACCCATGCGGGTGCGGCCCTCATGGTGCTGGTCGCGGTGGCGACGGTCCCCTTCATGTGACCCGCTCGACGCTCCCTTCGTTCTCGCGACGGCAACATCCTGGTCGACCTCCGAGCGCGCCGGGTACCGCCGTTGCCGGAGATGGACCGGATCACCACCCGAGTGGGGCAGGGCTTGCCGCGCTCACCGGGGTCAGCCATGTCAGCGCCCACGTCGGCCGAGCCGTCACGTCCGACCAGGTGGTGGTCGGGGTCGATGCAGCCACGACTCTGGCACGCGTCGATCCGTCCGTCGACTACGACGAAACGGCAAGATCCATCCGTGCGGCCGTCGACGGCTATCCCGGCATCGGGAGCGCACGGTCCAGACTCTACACCGACGCGAAGGTGGCCGCCGCCTACTCCGGGCACCGAGGCTCCCGGTTGCGGTGCGCCTGTACGGACAGGATCTGGACGTCTTGCGCGGCAAGGCCGAGACGGGGTGGTGGCCTGGCGATCTCGGGCGTCGAAAGGGGATCGTGGCGCCGCACATGGAGCTCGAGCCCGCTGACGGAGCTCCAGCATCAACGTCTCGGCCCAACTCCTCAGAAAGCAGACCGCTACGGCGTGGTACCGGGCGACGTGGCGTCTGCTCGGCGGCGCGACTTACTGCTCTCTGGCATCGGCGTCGGTAGCCTCTTCGAGGGAGCAGAAGGTGTTCGACGTCGTGGTATGGGGCGCCCCGGATACCCGCACCAGCCTCGATGACGCGCCGGCGGCCCTGATCGACGCGCCCCCCCGGCGGGCGCCAGAGTACGCCCGACTGGACAAGGTGGGCCGACGTGACCGTGGGCGCGACACCCCTGGTGTGATCCGGCACCTGAACAGCTCGAGGAGCATCGAAGTGATCGCGGGCGTGCAGGGCCGCAACGTCGGCGCGGTGACGGACGACGTTCGGACCGCGGTCGCGGGATAGCCTTCCCGCTCCAGGAAGTACCACGCGGAGGGTCGCCAGCGACTACGCCGATCAGCGTGCCGATGACCTCCGCGCGGGATCGCGGTTGCCGTCGCCGCAGCGATCCTCAATATCTTCCTGCTGCTGCAGGCCGCCTTCACGAGCTGGCTGCCCGGGCCGCGCTCGCGCTAAGTTCCTGGCATTCACGTCTTTGCTCTCGCCTGCGTGGCCTCGTCGCCATCGCGCTCACAGCGGCGGCGTCGTTTCGCTGGGCTCGATCGTGGGCCTCCGCGGCGGTGTTCGGGATCGCGGTGCGCACCGGCGTGACGTTGGTCCGTCGCTTCCGGCAGCTCTGAGCACGACCAGGGATCGGATCTTCGGCCCAGCCCTGATCCAGCGCGCAGCTGGCGAGCGGAGTCGTGCCGATCGCGGCGTCGGCCGCAGGCCGCGGGTCCTCGCCCTACTCCCCTGGGCGCTTTCGGGTGCCGCCGGGGAGGAGATCGTGCAGCCGATGGCCGTAGTCGTGATCGGCGGGCCCATCGCGCGTCGGTCTTGCTCAACCTTCTGGTCGTCCCCAAACCTGTACCTCGGTCTCGGCGGCACCCGCCACCCCGGCGGCCGTGTCCGAGGAAACCATCGCTATGCCGGAGATCGATCAGGTCCCCGGTGTCTGAACAGGCGGAAAGGAGAGCCATGCGCGCCTCGACAGAAGCTGGAGGATCGCGGCGCTGCCCGGCTGGCCGCGGCGATGGCAGTGCCGGCGCGCACGTCGAACTCGACCGGAGAGGAGTCCGGCTCGGGCGAGGAACTCCGTGTCGGTGGAAGTACCCCGACGGCGGCGATGTGGCGACCATCACACTCACGGAGGACGCGGGCCCGCAGGCTCGACGTCGGTTCAAACCCGCGGCCGATCGTCTCGGCAGGCGGTGCCGACAGCGAAAGGCAGACGGTGATCCCGTCACTCCGCGGTCACCCATGACCCGAGCGGCGATACCTGGACCTACACGAGCCCGGTAGCCGTGATCCTCGGTCCGCGCGCCCCATCGACGTGAAGCGCATCGAAGGGCAGGTCAGCGATCCTTGTCTCCGGTCCGCCGGTGGGCACCGAAGTGGTGACGGTCGGGGAATCCGAGCTCTTGGGCTCCGAGTACGAGGTCGGAGAGGAGTGAGCGCGCGCGCGTCGCGGCCGGCCATGTTGCGTTGGATCGTCGGCTGCGAGCCTGAAGTTCCGCTACCTCGGTCGTCGCGTTGGCGGCGCGCGATGATGTTCTTCGGCGTCGGCCAGCTCCAGGCCATGCCGGTCGACGTCTTCCCGGAGTTCGCCCCTCCCGGGTCGAGATCCAGACGTCCGTGCCTGGGGCTGTCGGCCGCCGAGGTCGAGTCACTCGTCACGATCCCGCTCGAGCAGGCCCTCAACGGCATCCCGGAGCTCGACACGATCCGTTCGAAGTCGGTGCCGCAGCTCTCGTCGATCGAGACTGTTCTTCCAGTCCGGGCACGGACGTCCTGGAGGCCCGACAGCTCGTCACCGAGCGGATGGCGTCGGTCGTGCGCACGATCCGACCTGGGCGAGCCTCCCCGTCATGATGCCGCCCGTCTCCACGACCGGCCGCGTGATGGAGGTTGGCCTGTCCTCCGACACGATCGACCTGCGCGACATGTCGATGCATCGCCTACTGGACGATCAGGGCTCGCCTGCTTCGCGTCCCCGGCGTCGCCAACGTGGCCATCTGGGGCGAGCGGATCGAGATGCCTCAGGTTCGCGTCGATCCCGGAGCGTCTGACCGGAGTCACGACCTCACGCTCGACCAGGTCATGACGACCACCGCCGACGCCGCTGGATTCCGGGATCCTCCGGTTCTCGAACGGCGCCGTGATCGGCACGGGCGGCTTCATCGACACGCCGAACCAGCGGCTCCAGGTGCAGCACTCGCTGCCGGTCCTCACGCCGGCAGGACCTGGCGCGACGTGTCGGTCGCGAGTCGACACGGCGACGACGCTCACGCCTCGGTGACATCGCCGACGTGAAGGAAGGACGTCAGCCGCTGATCGGCGACGCGGTCATCAACGACAGGCCCGGGCTGATGCTCGTGGTGGAGAAGTTCCCGTGGGCCAACACGCTCGACGTTGACGCGCGGCGTCGAGGATGCGCTCGACGCAGCTCCAGCCCGGGACTCCCGGGCCTCGAGATCGACGCCACGATCTTCCAGGCCGGCGGACTTCATCGAGCTCGGCGATCGCACAACCTGACCCGGGCGCTGATCGTCGGCTCGCTGCTGGTCCTCGCTGGTCATCGGCGCTGTTCCTCTTCGAGTGGCGCACCGCGCTGATCAGCCTGATCGCGATCCCGCTGTCGCTGATGGCCGCCGCGCTCGTGCTGACGTGCGCGGCGCCACGATCAACACGATGGTGCTGCGCCGGGATGGTGATCGCCGTCGGGGTGGTCGTCGACGACGCGATCATCGACATCGAGAACATCGTTCGGCGCCTGCGGCAGCATCGCAAGCGAAGGAGCGCACGCTCTCGACGGCGCAGCGTCATCCTCGACGCGTCGCTCGAGGTGCGGAGCGCCATCATCTACGCCACGCTGATCGACGTGCGCGACGCTGCTGCCGATCTTCTTCGTGCAGGGTCTGACCGGGCGCGTTCTTCGCGCCGCTCGCGCTCTCCTACGGGCTGGCGGTGCTCGCGTCGATGCTCGTCGCGCTGACCGTCACGCCGGCGCTGGCGCTCATCCTGCTGAGGAACGCGCCGATCGAGCGACGCGAGTCGCCGCTCGTTCGATGGCTGCAGCCCGGCTATCAAGCGCGTCCTCACGCCCGTCCTCTCGCGCGCCGCTGCGGTCGCGAGCGTCGGGATCGTCATCTTCCTCGCCGGGCGTGTTCGTCGCTGCCGCATCTCGGCTGAGGCGTTGCTCCCGGAGTTCAAGGAGCGCGACTTCCTGATGCACTGGATCACGAAGCCCGGAACCTCGCTCCCGGAGGAGCGGCGGATGCGTCACCGCGGCCAGCCAGCGACCTCCGCGCCGATCCCCGGCGTCCGACGCTTCGGGTCGCACATCGGCCAGGCGCTCCTGGCCGAGGAGATCGTCGGCGTCGAACTTCGGCGAGAACTGGATCAGCGTCGATCCGTCACGCCGACTACGACGAGACGCTCGCGAAGATCCAGGAGGTCGTCGGACGCGCTATCCCGGGCCTGTATCACGACGTGCTGACCTACTTCAACGAGCGGGTCGACGAGGTGCCCGGGGAACGAGCGAAGCCATCGTGGTGCGGATCTTCGAGCCTCAACGAGCTGGGCGGGCTCGGGCGGATGAAGTCAAGGAGACCTGATGTCGCAGCATCCCGGGTGTCGTCGGAGCAATCACGTCGATTCAGGAGGACGTCCCCACGGATCGATGTCAGGCGTGGATCTCGCCCGCCCCAGCGCGTACGGCATCAAACCGGCGACGTGCCCGCGCCGCGCCGTGGCGCTCCAGGTCGCGGTCGAGGAGGTCGGCGACATCTTCCGGCGACGGGAAGGCGTACGACGTGTGCAGCAATACGTAACTGAACGAAGCGGTCATC